>Ga0307987_1002006_pt1 | contig 10853 bp, 4 predicted proteins | sample EllFjometagen181_FD_203157 | JGI IMG/M metagenome (GOLD analysis project Ga0307987, IMG submission 203157) | Marine microbial communities from Ellis Fjord, Antarctic Ocean - #181 | ecosystem: Environmental > Aquatic > Marine > Unclassified | place: Southern Ocean | collected 2014-10-08 | reverse complement strand
GGCTCTCCGACGGCGTGATCCACCGCGTGCTGCAGGGACTGCTGGTACTGGACGGCGAGCGGCTGTCCTACCGCTCCCTGGACGTAGAACAGATCGGCTCGGTCTACGAGGCCATGATGGGCTTCGAGGTGCAGCGGGCCCAGGGTGCCTCTCTAGGCGTGCGGCCCAAGCATGTGGTCTTCGATGTCGAGGGGCTGCTGGCCATGCCCGGCGGCAAGCGCAAGAAGTGGCTGAAGGACGAGACCGGCTGCGACCTGACGGCCAAGAGCCTGGGTGCGCTCAAGACTGCGGAGACCCCCCAGGACGTGGTGGCGGCGCTGGGCCGCCGGCTCTCCCACCGCACCCCCCAGGTGCTCGCCCCCGGCGCGCTGTACCTGCAGCCCGGTGAAGAGCGCCGCCGCTCGGGCTCCCACTACACCCCCCGCGAGCTCACCGAGCCCATCGTGCGCACCACCCTGCGCCCGGTGCTCGAGGGCCTGGGGGAACGACCCACGCCGGAGCAGATCCTGGCGCTGAAGGTCTGCGATCCCGCCATGGGCTCCGGGGCCTTCCTGGTGGAGGCCTGCCGCCAGCTAGGGGAGCAGCTCGTGCGCGCCTGGGAGCTGCACGGCAAGCTGGACGAGCTACCCGACCACGCAGAGCCCCTGGAGCTGGCCCGCCGCATGGTGGCCCAGCGCTGCCTCTACGGCGTAGACAAGAACCCCTTCGCCGTGAACCTGGCCAAGCTGTCCCTTTGGCTGGTCACTCTGGCTGCGGACAAGCCCTTCACCTTCCTGGACCACGCGCTGAAGTGTGGCGACTCCCTGGTGGGGCTGACCAAGCAGCAGATCGGGGCCTTTCGCTGGAACCTGGAAGACCGAGACTGGGGGCCGCTGTTTGCGGGGGTGCAGGCCTCGGTGGACGAAGCGAGTGGGTGGAGGCGGGAGATCCATGACCTTGGCCAGGGGGACTACGACCAGCGTCGGGAGGCCTGGCGCGAGGCCGAGGACGCGTTGCGGGATGCGCGGCTGATTGGGGATCTGTGTGTCGCGGCTTTCTTCGGGGCGGAGAAGGACAACGCGCGGGAGAGCTTGCGAGCGAGATACCAGACCCTGGTGGATGAGTGGAAGGCGGGACGTTGTGGGGACGCCGATATCCGACGGGTAGTGTGCTCGCTGCGCAGTGGGGAGCGGCCGCTGTCGCCATTTCATTGGGAGGTCGAGTTTCCCGAGGTGTTCGGGCAGGTGAATCCGGGATTCAACGCCATGGTGGGCAATCCACCTTTCCTTGGTGGGAAGCGGATCAGCACGGTTCTTGGCACACGACTCAAAGAGTGGTTGCTGCGAGCGCATACAGGAGCAAGCGGAAACACCGACCTCGTTGCGCACTTTTTTCGCACTGCATTCCGTCTGGTCCTGAGGCGGGGTGCTTTCGGTTTTATCGCAACGAACACAATCGCCCAAGGAGACACGCGTAGAGGTGGGCTGGCCTGGATTTGCGAACAGGGTGGTTCGATCTTCAATGCAGTGTCACGCAAGCCCTGGCCGGGCACCGCCTCTGTTGTTGTCAGCGTTGTCCACATCACCCGCGAACGGAGCAGCCTCATTCCCGTACTCGATGGCCGAGAGCTGAACTGCGTCTCCGCCTACCTGGTACCGGGCAACCTACACCGTGATCCCCGTCCTCTGATTGAGAACCAAGGAATTTCTTTCAACGGCTGCGACCTGAAGGGGTTGGGTTTTCTTTTCGGTGCCGGGGCACGCTCCACTCCCATCGAGGTGATGTTTCGCATCCTCGAGGAAGAACCAGAGAGCACTCGCGTCATCAAGCTCTATGTGGGGGGCGAAGACATCAATTCCAGCCCCAGCCACCACCTCGGCCGATACGTGATTGACTTCGATGAAATGTCGGAGCAAGAGGCGGCCGGTTTCGCGTCATGCTTCGAAATCGTGCGTGAACGAGTGAGGCCCGAGCGTCTCACCCGTCCTGGGGCAGTTGCCACATGGCCATGGTGGAAGTTCTGGAGGCCCCGTGGCGAGCTGAGAGCCACCGTACGACGACGCCAATTGGATACCGTTCACTGCTGTTCGCTGGTATCGACCCACTGGGTTGTCGCTCGCTCCCCTAGCCAGGTGGTGTTTTCTCACAAGGCAGGTGTGTTCTGCTGGTCTGAGTACGGGTTCGGTGCAGCGTTGCAGAGCAGGGTTCACGAGGTTTGGACACGCCTTCTGTCCTCGACCCTGGGCGATGCACTCAGCTACTCACCCTCCGACTGCTTCGAAACTTACCCCTTCCCCCCCGGCTGGCAGACCAGCCCCACTCTCGAAGCAGTCGGCCAAACCTACTACGACTACCGCGCCCGCCTGATGGCCGACGAGGGCTTCCGCGCCACTCACATGCAGGGCCTACCCCCCGAGGGTCTCACCAAGACCTACAACCGCTTCCACGATCCCGACTGCCACCTCCCCGGCATCCTGGAGCTTCGCACCCTCCACGCCGCCATGGACCGGGCCGTGCTCGACGCATACGGCTGGGACGACATCTCCACCGACTGCGAGTTCCTGCTCGACTACGAGATCGACGAGGAGACCTGGGGCAACAAGAAGAAGCCCTGGCGCTACCGCTGGCCCGAGGCCGTCCACGACGAAGTCCTGGCCCGCCTGCTGGACCTCAACCAGAAACGCGCCGAGAAAGAACGGCTCGCGGGCCTGGACGCCGAGGCTCCCCCCAAGATGAAGAAGCCTGCAAAGCGCAGGCCCAGGAAGAAGCGCCAGCCCCCCCAGGGCGCTAGCCTCTCTCTCTTCCCCACCCGAGAGGACGAGCCATGAACCGCAAGCAGATCCTCCAGCGCCTCGACGGCATCGAGTGGCAAGACTTCGAGCTGAAGTCCGCCGCGGGTGGCGTCCCCCGCGATGCGCTACGCACCGTCTGCGCCTTCGCCAACAGCGGCGGGGGCTGGCTGGTCTTCGGGGTCTCCGAGGGCCCCGACGGCTACGCGGTCACCGGCATCTCCGACCCGGACCGTTTCCAGAACGACCTGCTCTCCGCTTGCCGCTCGCCCGAGAAGTTCCACCGCCCGCCCCACGTGGTGCCTCGCATCCTACGCATCGAGGATCGCTGGGTCCTCAGCCTGCGGGTGCGCGAGGCCACCCGCTTGGACAAGCCCGTACGCGTCAAGGTCAAGGGGACCTGGGAGCCCTACGTGCGCGTCGGTGCCGGCGACCACCGCTGCTCCCCCGAGGAAGAAGGCCGCTTCCTGCGCGACGCATCCCTGGAGCGCTTCGACCAGACCCCCTGTCCCTTCGTGACCATCGAGGATCTCGACCCAGACTCCGCCGGCTGGCTCCAGGGCCTCATCACGCTGCGCAGGCCGGAGCGAGGGCAGGCCGCTGCCATAGAGCTCGGCGCCTGGCTGCGACAGTCCACCCTGTCCCTCGAGGATGGCAGCCTGACCTACGCCGCCGCCCTGCTGCTCGGGAATGAGCAAGTGATCGCCCGCTTGAAGCCCGGCGGAATCGCCGATATGCGCGTGATGTTCACCATGTCCAGCCAGGGGCTCCCCGCGCATCGCTGGGACGACCGGCTGCTCTGCGAGGGCAATCTGGTGCAGACCCTGCGTCGGCTTCTCGAGCGCATCCACCAGCTCTGCCCCCAGCCCTTCGCCCTGGAGCCAGACAGCCCCCACCGCCGCTCCCGCTCCCCCGAGGAAGACGCCCTGCGCGAAGCCCTGGTCAACCTGGTAGCTCACCAGGACTACGCCGATCCAAGCCGCACCGCGACCATACTGTGGTGGCACGACAAGGCCGGCTTCACTAACCCCGGCGACTCCTTCGTCTCCCCCGCGAGGCTCTGGAGCGGCGGCTACAGCGAGCCCCGCAACCCGCTGATCATCAGGCTCCTTCGCCAAGCCGGCCTCGCCGAGCAGGCTGGCAGCGGCCTCCCCTACATCCACCGCCTCTGGACGGACGCCGACCGGCCTGCTCCGATCATCCACAACGATCCCGCCAGCAAGCGCTTCGAGGTGCTCTTCGATTGGGGAGGTGACAAGGATGGCGGAGTGAATGAGGGAGTAAGTGAGGGAGTAAGTGAGGGAGTAAGTGAGGGAGTAAGTGAGGGAGTAAGTGAGGGAGTAAACGCGGTAGACAATCTGGATGCCCGCTCGCGGGAATGCGCGCACGTCATCCAGCACCACCCGGGCCTGCGTGTACCGCAGCTGGCAGAACACATGGGGCGATCACGCGCGACCGTGGAGCGCCACCTGAAGACCCTCCGGGACCGCGGCCTCGTCGTCTTCCGCGGCGCCCCCAAGACCGGGGGCTACTTCCTCATCGACCAGGAATCCGAGGACAGCGAGTCATGACCCCCCCCGCCCAGGTCCGCTCCCAGCTCATCGACGCCCTGCGCCTGGACCTGGTGGGGCCGCGCCACGATCTCCCCGAACATGAGCCCTACGCCGAAGAGCAGCTCCCCACCGCTCCCTCCAAGTGGTACCTCACCGGCTTCCTGGTGCCCTACGAGGCCAAGCCCCACGAGCGCAGTGACGACACCGCCGACGAGCAACTCGACCAGGTCTCCCGCGTCAGCCCGGGCGACGACGAACAGGAACCCGAGCTCCCCTCAGCGCGCAAGGCCTTCTTACCTTCGTCCATGGGCTTGAGCGTGCTCATCTCGGGCTCCACCGCGCAGCTCGCCGCCAAGGTCGAGTGGGGCGACTACCGCCCGCTCAAGGGCGACGCACACGATCTCCCCCGCCGCCAGGATGACGAAGGCAACGTCTGGGGCCGCTGGGCACGTGTGCCCTGTGAGGCCGAAGTGCTCGTGGATCTGCGCGAGGACACCGATCGCCCCATCGAGGTGCCCGGCAGCGGGGGGCTGTCCCTGGCAGTATCGGTGCGCCGGGTGCGCTCGGGAGGCCTGTTACCGGAGGGCACCCGTTCGGTCTCGGTATTCCTGGTCAACGACCGCCCCCCCGCACCCGACGTGCGCCGTGACGCCGCCTTCGCCTTCCAGGCCGAGCTGTCCCTGAGCTGCGAGCAGCCCTTCGTGCCCCGCCCCAACCTTCGCGGCTACGACAGCGATGACTGGGACGAGAAGGTGGCTGACCTGCAGTACCGCGACGTGTTCGAGTTCGCCGTGGGCCACAACGTCTCCGCCGTGGCCGTCAAGGACGAGGACAGCCGCAGCTGCCACCGGGTCCACACCGCCTGGATGCCCACCACCGACGTAGAGAAGGTCATCCCCACCAAGCTGCCAGAGGTTGAGTTGGGCATGGAGGCGCTGGCCGAGGCCGAGAGCATCGAGGCGGTCCAGGTCATGGTGGGCCCCATGGTGGTTGCCTACAAGGGTTGGATCGAAGAGCAGCAGCGCAGCTTCCCAGGCGATCCAGCCCGCGAGCGTGTGGCCGAGGCGCTGGCCTGCAACGCCCACACAGCCCGCCGCCGCATCCAGGCCGGGATCGACTGCCTCTCCGAGCCCCTGGCCCTCGAGGCCTTCCGCATGGCCAACCGGGCCATCGCCCGCGCCATCCGCCAGCGCATCTGCCACGACAAACCCGACCTGAAGCCTGACGAACTCAACCCACCCGCGTGGTATCCCTTCCAGCTCGCCTTCCTGCTCATGAACCTGCCGGGCATGGTGGACCCGGAGCAGGCCGACCGCAGGACCGTGGACCTGCTCTTCTTCCCCACGGGCGGCGGCAAGACCGAGGCCTACCTGGGCCTCGCGGCATTCACCATGGTGCTCCGGCGCCTGCGCGACCCCTCCATCCAGTCGGCGGGCCTGTCCGTGATCATGCGCTACACCCTGCGCCTGCTCACCCTGGACCAGCTCGGCCGCGCCGCCACGCTCACTTGTGCCCTCGAGCTGGAGCGGCAAAAGGACATCGAGAAGCTGGGCCGCTGGCCTTTCGAGATCGGCCTGTGGGTAGGCCAGACCGCCACCCCCAACCGCATGGGCAAGAAGGGGGAACGCGACACCTACTCCGCTCGCCAACGCACCATCGCGTTCCAGAACGATCCCAAGCGCAGGCCCTCTCCCATCCCGCTGGAGAACTGCCCCTGGTGCGGCAGCAAGTACAAGCCCAAGAGCTTCTACCTGCTCCCCGACGCGGACAACCCTCGGGATCTACGCGTCTTCTGCACCTACCGGGGCTGCGACTTCCACTCCCGAAAGCAGCAGGGTGGCCTGCCCATCCTGGCCGTAGACGAGCCCATCTACCGCCGCCTGCCGGCATTCATCATCGCCACGGTAGACAAGTTCGCCAACCTGCCCTGGGTGGGCCAGACCGCAGGTCTGTTCGGGCGTGTCGATCGTCACGACGGCGACGGCTTCTACGGCCCCAGCTCACCGGGCCGCGGGCGTGCCCTCGAGGGCCACCTCCCCCCTCCCGATCTGATCATCCAGGACGAGCTGCACCTCATCTCCGGACCCCTGGGCACGATGGTGGGTTTGTACGAGACCGCTATCGACGCGCTGTCGTCGTCGGTCCCGGGCGCGGACGGCCTGCGCCCCAAGATCGTGGCCTCCACCGCCACCGTGCGCAGGGCCGAAAAGCAGATCCGCGGCCTGTTCGGGCGCAAGGTGGTGGACATCTTCCCGCCTCCCGGCCCGAACCGCCGCGACTCCTTCTTCGCCAGAACCGTCGGGACCGACGCCAAGAACGGCCGCACCTACGTGGGGATCGCGGCCCAGGGCCGCAACGCCAAGGTCATGCTGCTGCGGGCCTACCTGACGTTGCTCGCCACGGCCCAGCAACAGTGGAAGCTCGCCGGGGGGGCTAGGAACAAGAGCAACCCCGCCGATCCCTACATGACCTTGATGGGCTACTTCAACTCCTTGCGGGAGCTGGGAGGGAGCCGCCGCATCGTCGAGGACGAGGTGCGGGCCAGGCTGGTGGACTACGGCCAGCAACGCCGTCGAGTGGGCGACGATCCGGGCCTCTTCGCCAACCGCTCCAAGCTCAACGAGCCCCGCGAGCTCACCTCCCGGGTACAGACCCACGAGGTGGCCGACACCAAGCGGCGGCTGACGCTGAGCCATCACGACAAGGAGCACATCGACGTAGCCCTGGCCACCAACATGATCTCCGTGGGCCTGGACATCACCCGCCTAGGCCTGATGGTGGTGCTCAACCAGCCAAAGACCGCATCCGAGTACATCCAGGCCACCAGCCGCGTCGGTCGCGACGACGAACGCCCTGGCCTGGTGGTGACCCTGCTGAACATCCACCGCCCCCGGGATCGCTCCCACTACGAACGCTTCGTGGCTTGGCACGAGAGCTTCTACCGCGCCGTGGAGGCCACCAGCGTCACCCCCTTCTCCCCGCGCGCCATCGACCGGGGCATCGCCGGCGTCACCGTCGCCCTGGCCCGCCTGGGTCACCCGGGCATGACAGCCCCGCTACAGGCCGGGGCCATCACCCAGCACCGCACAAAGCTCGACTTCGTGGCCGAGGTCATCTCACGGCGGGCCGAGGCCCATGACAAGGACCTGAACGCCCAGGAGGCCGATGCCCTGCGCCAGAAGGTTCGCCAGCGCACCGTGGAACTGCTGGACACCTGGGAGTACATCGCATCCCATACCGTTGCGCTGCAGTACCAGCTCGAGGTCGGCAATGCCCAGCGCTTGCTCTACAGCCCGCTGGACCCCGATCTCGCCAAGCGCCCCAAGCCCGCGCGCAAGTTCCAGGCGGGGCGCAGCCTGCGCGACGTCGAGCCCACCGTGAACCTGTGGGTGCGCACCCCAGACGGTTTCGACGAAGATGAGGTGGGATCATGAAGGGCCAAAGAAGAATCCCGCCCCAGGGGGAGCTGCGACAGAGCCAGGTGATCACCACCTTCGGCCCCGGCGCCATGGTGGACCTTCCCGATCACTCCGTGCTCATCGGTGGCCTGGAGTTCTGGCAGGGTGAGCGCAGGCGGCTGTACGACGAGCGCCTGGAGAGCCGCGTGTGCGAACTGCTGCACATCGACACCGTCGCGCTATTCGAGCCCCCAGTGGACGACTCCACCCCGGGTGCCCCTCGCACGGGCATCACCTCCTTCGTGTTCCCCGAGTGGTTCATCGCCCAGGTCGAAGAGAGCTACGTCACCCCCAGCGGTAAGAAGTACCGCACTCGACCCCTGGTCCACTGGAGTGGGCGGGTGAAGGGCGGCTACCTCACCCCCCAGCGCAAGATCGCCCCCGTCGTGCCCGTGCGCTTCGTGCAGGCCTGCGTCAAAGGCCACATCAGCGACATCGACTGGTACGCCTTCGTGCATAACGACCGGCAGGCCAGGCGCGTCGGCCAGCTGTGGTTGGATGAGGGCGGAGCAGGCAACGACTTCAGCGAGATCTTCATCCGCTGCGAGAAGACCGGCAAGCGCCGCCCCCTCTCCGACGCCACCGTGCCCCAAAGCAAGGTGCTGGGGCGCTGCAAGGGCCGGCAGCCATGGCTGGGCCCCAAGATGAGTGAGGCCTGCGAGGAGTACAACCGCCTACTCGTCCGCTCGGCTAGCAACGCCTACTTCGGCCAGACCCTGAGCGTCATCGCCATCCCCGACCAGGATGCCGCGCTGAAAGAAGCCGTGGACCATGTCTACGACGACTTCCTCCAGTACTGTGAGAGCCTGCGTGACGTCACCCGAGAGCGCCGCAAGCAGAAAGTGGCCGTAGCCCTGGAGGGATTCAGCGACGAAGCCGTGTGGGCTGAACTCAGCCGCCGAAACGAGCCCACCCCCACGCGCAAGAAGTCGATCAAACAAGTGGAGATCGAGACCTTGCTCTCCCAGCGCGAGTCCGTGGGCGAAGACACGCCCCATGGTGACTTCTACGCGCGGACCCGCAGCATGGAGGGTGTACCCCGAGGTCTCGCCCCGCTGCTCGGGCGCATCGTGCTCGTTCACCGTATGCGCGAGATCCTGGCCCAGGTGGGCTTCACGCGCTTCGAGGCCTCCATGCCGGACATCGACGGCGAGCTGGACCTGGACATCGAGCTCGCCCCCTTGGCGCGGGAACTGTCCTGGGTTCCTGCGGTGGAGAACAAGGGCGAGGGCATATTCCTGTCCTTCGAGGAGCAGGCGATCCAGGCGTGGCTGGATCGGGGCCCCGTGCGCCGCCGCGGGCGAGAACTCGAGGACGGCTTCAACCGCTGGTGCGAACGCAAGCACATCGAAGACGCCAGTTTCCCTGGGCTCCCCTACATCATGCTCCACTCCCTGGCCCACCTGCTCATCACCGCAGTGTCCCTGGAGTGCGGCTACGCCGCCAGCTCCATCCGAGAGCGTGTCTACGGCCGTTCCTACGGCTACGGCATCCTGCTCTACACCGGCACAGCGGGGTCCGAAGGCACCCTGGGCGGGCTGGTACAGATCGGCAACAGCATCGAGCACCACCTGGTCCGCGCCCTCGAGATGGGCCGCCTGTGCTCCAACGATCCCGTCTGCGCCCAGCACAGCCCCGCCAGCTTCCACGAAGAGCGCTTCCTCCACGGCGCGGCCTGCCACGGCTGCCTGCTCATTGCCGAGACCTGCTGCGAGCGCCGCAACGAGTTCCTGGACCGCGCCCTGGTGGTCCCCACCGTGTCTACCCCCGGCGCCGCCTTCTTCCCGGACTCCTGCTTCTGATGCACGCCCTCCGCCAGCTCGGCCACCCCTCCCTGCTGGGCCTGGCTCAGGCTCTAGAGGCTGGGCGCCTGAAGCCGCCCTATCGGGTCAGCGCGATGCGCAAGTATGTGCCCAGCGAGCATGAGCAGGAGGTGACCGCTGAGCTTGTCGAGCTGCAGGCTTCGGGGATGAGGCCAGCGCATATCGCTACTCTGGCCAGGCTGCTGGCCGAGGAGCGCGCCTCATCCCAGGCCATCACCGACCGCCTGGAGCTGGTCTGGTCTGGGCTGACCGGCATGCCCAGCCAGAGCCGCGACACTGGCGTGGTGGTGCAGCAACTGTTTCGCGAGGCCAAAAAGAGCGTGCTCATCGCCAGCTTCGCCGTAGACAAGGGCGCCAAGGCCGAGGCTCTCTTCGGCACGCTGGCGCAAAGGATGGACGAGGACCCCGAACTGCAGGTGCGCCTGTTCCTCAACGTCCACCGTACCTACGGAGACGAGACCTCCGCGACCGTGCTGCTTCACCGCTTCGCCAAGAGCTTCACGGATGAGATCTGGCCTGGGGAGCGGATGCCCGAGGTCTACCACGACCCTCGTTCGCTGGAGACCGGTGGGTACGAGCGGTCCTGCCTGCACGCCAAGTGCATCGTGGTGGACGATGAAAGGGCACTGATCAGCTCTGCGAACTTCACTGAGGCCGCCCAGGAGCGGAACATCGAGGCGGGGGTGCTGGTAGCGGATGACAGCGTGGCGGAGAGGATCAGGTGGCAGTTTGAGGGGATGATCGAGGCGGGAGTTTTGGTGCAGGTGGCGGGGGTGGGGGGATGAGCGCGCTTGGCGACCTCAAGACTGACTTGCAGAGCTTCTTTATTGACGGAGTCGTTCTCGTCATTGGCAGTGGCCTTTCGTCTGCGGAAGGTGTGCCTGGCATGTGGCCCCTTGCGCAGCATCTTCTCTCAAGCGTTGAAAGGCATCTCCCAAAGCCTGATGCAGATCCATGGAGAGCCATCAAGCGGGAGCTCACTGCAGGTCGGAGCCTTGAATCCGTCCTGCTGGACCATCCACCATGCTTGCATCTCGAGGACGCGATCAGAGCGGAAACTGCCACTTTCATCCGAAATGCCGAGCGCCCCATTGTGCAAGAGGCGGTGGCAGGCAAGAGGACGCTGCGCCTCGAGTCTCTCCTCCCTCATCTTCCGGTCAAGAACGCCCCACTACCCATCATCACCACGAACTACGATCGGCTCGTTGAGATCGCTGTCGAAAATTGTGGATACGGCGCAGACTCGATGTT
>Ga0307987_1002004_pt1 | contig 10854 bp, 7 predicted proteins | sample EllFjometagen181_FD_203157 | JGI IMG/M metagenome (GOLD analysis project Ga0307987, IMG submission 203157) | Marine microbial communities from Ellis Fjord, Antarctic Ocean - #181 | ecosystem: Environmental > Aquatic > Marine > Unclassified | place: Southern Ocean | collected 2014-10-08 | reverse complement strand
GATTGGATCTTGGCTCAAACGCTTGGGTCTCGTACATAGTGCGAGCATTCAAAAGAAAATAGGAGGCTTTAATCTTCGTTGCTACAAGATGGAAAAATTAAAAGTTCTCCATCGTTTGGACGCACTCAAAGGGTAACGAATGGTAGCGGCTTTTGAGGAGGTCGCTACCTCATTTCTTCTCTCTATTACTAGTTTTCCCTCACTGAGTAACTAAGTAACAAAAACTTGTATCCCCCTCTCTATTTATCTATAATTTCAATGCTTGTTTAGTTCCGTTTTACCAAAGTCTATTATTTCCCTATCTGTAAGGAGAAGGGAGTCTGCTAGACAAGACTTTGGTCGGAAACTAGACAAGCCAGGCTCCTTTCTTTTTACAGTTCATTATGAATGCTGAATTAAACGGCTTACGGTTCGCTATCTACACTCGGAAAAGTACTGAGAGCGAGGACAGACAGGTTCAATCTATCCAAGATCAAATTTCACGACTAGAAGAACTTGCTCAACGAGAAGGGCTCACAGTTGTGAAAACTTACAGAGAATCGAAATCAGCAAAATCTCCTCGGACACGTCCACAATTCAATCAATTACTTGAGGACATTCGAAGTGGAGAAATAGATGGTATTTTGTGTTGGGCGGTAAATAGACTTGCCCGAAATAACGTGGATAGCTCAGAAATACAATGGGAGCTTCAGGAGGGAGAGTTGAAGTGTATAAAAACGATAGAAAAGAATTATCTTCCAGAAGATAGTGGAATTCTTTTTACTCTCGAGAGTGCAATGGCAACGGAATTTATTCGAGACTTGAGAAAAAATGTAATGAGAGGAATGCAGAGTAAATTGGATAAAGGAGTGTTTCCTGCTTTGCCTCCATTGGGATATAGAAACTGTCCTCATACAAGAACGATCGTTCCAGACGAAAAGTATTTTCCTTTGGTGCGAAAGATGTGGGATTTAATGCTCAGGGGAATCTATTCTCCACAGCAGATATTGCATATAGTGAATGAGGATTGGGGATTTAAAAGTCCTGTTCGGAAGAAGATGGGAGGGAAGCCTATTTCCTTGGGAACTCTGTATAAGATGTTTCATAGTGAGTTCTACAAAGGAATAATTATTTGGAAGGGAGAGCGATACAATGGTATTCATGAAAGAATGATTTCTTCTGGCGAATTTGAGCGGGTTCAAGAATTGATTGAGCGAAAAGGAAAAACAAGCGAACGGAAAAGAGAGTTTGCCTATACAGGGATTATCCGTTGTGGGGACTGTGGTTGTCTAATTACGGCTCAAGAGAAAAAGAAGGTACTCAAGGATGGTTCTGCGAATTATCATCGTTATTATCACTGTACAGGGAAGAGTAAATTCAAAACCTGTTCTCAAAAGAAGTTTATCAAGGTCCAAAATTTGGAAGAGCAGATTGAACAAAAATTACAGGAGATTCAAATTATTCCTGAATTTCGAGAACTTGCTTTAGAGATACTCAAAGAGAAACACCAAGAAGAGATACAAGAGAGAGTTATGATCGAGGACAACTTAACAGACTCAATAAAATCAACTCAAGGGAGTCTTGATAATCTTATTGATTTGCGTGTACGAAATCTTCTTACAGATGATGAATTTGTGAGTCGAAAAGAAAACCTGTCCTCGGAACTGGATACATTAAAGAAAAGACGCTCTGAAGTTGAGCATCGGGCGCAAAATTGGCGAAAAGTAGCGGAACAAGTATTTGATTTCGCCACGTTTGCGGTCGAAACATTCCAGAACGGATCTTTAAAGAAGAAAAAAGAGATTCTTCTCGCGTTAGGTCAGAACCTAGAATTAAAAGACCAGAAACTCACATTACGATTAAATAAGTGGCTTGAGATTATTCAAGACGAAAAAGAAAACCTGACAGCGGAGTTTGAAAGGTTAGAACCAAGGAAACACTGCTCTGCCATTGTGCAAAACAGTCTTTCAAGGGATGTTATTCCGAGTTGGTACTCCCGCTAAGAATCGAACTTAGATTTTGGCCTTAGAAGGGCCCTGTTCTATCCGTTGAACTACGGGAGCGCGTGCGAATTGTACCAAATATTTCCAATTTTCGCTACCGTTATATCAGGATTAAAGCCAAGGCAAAGTAACGCCCAATTTGTCTAAAAGATGTACATATCCCCAAAAAATCAAAACAAGGACCCCAGCTATAACAATTAATTGATACAAAAGTTGATGTTTGTGATGGAATTTTCGTTCGTGATGATTTACGCAATCAAGTAATTCGTCCCCAAAAAGAATAGAGAGGAATGTTCCACCTCCCGAGAGAAATACAATAAGCCAGTAAGGCCAGGGGTGAGTTATTATTTTCAAAAAAAGTGACGTCAGTTCAGTTGTCTCGAATACCTCAGGTGAAAAATTTGCAGCAAGAACAGAGACAGTAAGAGCGATTCCCCATACAAATATTTCAGACATACACATGTGTACACGAAAGATGAGGCGCAAAGGGAAGTCGATGAGAAATCCGGCGTCAGCTATGGGTGTACACAAGACAAAGAAGCTCCATGTAAGCAGAGAAACAGTTCCGCCAGTAACAAATCCATAATGCCAACTCAGCCACGCGAAATAAGCAATAAGTCCCACGAGCAGGAGAAGGAACTTTATGGAAACATGTTTCTTTGTTTCATGTTTTATAAGCTCCTGCGGACGGATTTGTTTTGTTAGTTTCATCGTGCAGAGCTTTATCCAAAAATCCTTTATCGTCAATGTTAAAAGAGTCTCGCTCTCGCGAAACTCTTTTGTTTTTATCTATCTTTAAAACTAACTTCGAACCTTCCCTGCACTTCCCAGTACATCAATCTTGTGTTCCACCATCTTCTGAATTTCATCACGAGCGGGTCCAAGATACTTTCGTGGGTCAAATGCTTTTGGATCTTCCATAAACACCTTTCGGATCATTGCTGTCATAACAAGTCGTAAATCAGTATCAATATTTACTTTTCCTACTCCGTATTTTACAGCACCGGAGATGGTTTCTTCATCAACTCCCTTAGCTCCCGTCAGATCTCCTCCATACTTATTTACCATTTCCACATATTCCTGTGGCACAGAGCTTGATCCGTGCATTACAAGAGGTGTATTGGGGATAACTTTTGTGAGTTCAATAACACGTGGAACATCGACATTACATGCTCCAGCAAATTTAAAGGCTCCGTGACTTGTCCCAATCGCACAAGCAAGAGTGTCGATTCCTGTTTTTTCTACAAATTCAATTGCTTCTTCAGGATCAGTGAGTCGTGCATCTTTTTCATCCACGACTACGTGTTCTTCGATTCCACCAAGTGTTCCAAGTTCTCCTTCTACAATCACTCCTCTTGCGTGAGCGTAATCAACAACTTCTTTCGTTTTTTCAATATTTTCTGCAAAAGGAAGAGACGAAGCATCAATCATTACCGAGTTAAATCCCGCTTCAATCGCGCTGGCACATGTTTCAAGAGTGTCTCCGTGATCTTGGTGAATAATAATTGGTAAATCTGGATACTGAGCTTCCATAGACTTAATGATGTCTACGAGCATCTTTGTATTTGCATATTTTCGCGCTCCATTAGAAAGCTGAAGAATCAGGGGAGCATTTTTTGCTGCGTGAGCCGCAACGATTGCCTGCGTGATTTCCATATTATTAACGTTGAAAGCGCCAATGGCATAGTCACCGTGCATAGCATCCAACATGAGATCGAGTGGATTTTTTACAATCATAGAAAGGGGGGAATTAAATTTTTCATTCAAATTGTACGAGCGGATTTTACTCTCGTCAAAAGTTAAAATTTGTGTGCAATGCAAAAAACCACGCAACTTTTGCACAGTTTGGAAACAGACCTAGTGGTCCATTAATTTTTCAATCTCTGTTTGTGAAACACGTCGTGGCATAGCAGCTCGCCAGGCTTTAATTCGTTTTCGTAGTCGGAATACTTTCCACCAAGCTCCGAGAAGTTCGGTTTCAAAGATCAAAATATAGAGGAAAATCTTAAAATTATACCACCGGGTTGCGCTTTGAGTCCCTACAGAAAATCCTGGAGAGAAATTCTTGCTCAACAAAATTCGGTGATTTAAAAATGATTGTCTATTAACAGTACTCGATTTTTTTAATCGATTTTTTATCAAGGCCATTGCGCTTGTTCCGCGAATGGAAACAGTGCGATCGTGATAGGCAATAGCAAGAGGCGCAAGGGCAGCTTTCCAACCAGCCCACTGTAATCGGTATGACAAATCAACATCTTCTTTGTACATGAACATTGATTCATCGAAATACTCTTGCTCACCATTATCATTTTCAAAGGCAACGTCACGAAGAGCTTCTCGACGATAGAGTGCCGCAGCTCCAGAAATACCAAAAACTTTTTGCTCACTATCAAACTGACCGCAGTCTATTTCTCCTTGTCCAATATCTTCAAATCTATGAGAGCGTAAAATCCGGATTCCAACAGTATCAATAAAGTTGGTTTTCCCTTCAGAAGAAGATCCTGCCTGGAAGGTATCAAAATCCCAGAATTTTAATTTTCCACCAGCTGATCCATAGATTGGTTTTTCTTGAATAGCAGAAATAAGTTCAGATAAGAAACTTGGTTCGAATAACATATCAACATTTGCACAAGCGTAAAATTCGCTTTCAGTTTTGCGTAAAATTTCATTATGTCCACGAGCAAATCCAATATTTTTATTTGATTCAATAATTTCTACGTCAGGAAATTTATCAGTAAGGATTGAAACAGTGTCATCGCTAGAATCATTGTCAAAAACAACAACTTTACAATTCTCATGTGTTTGAGCCAATAATGACTGAATACAGGGAACTATATATTTTTCAGAGTCATGAACAACAACACCAATCGTAATGGTTGAAGTTGGATTTTCAGGAACGTTTACAGTCGCTCGTTCGGCACGACGGAGTTGAACCCTCTCAGGATCAAAGGCTTCTTGAGCCAATATTGAGGCCTCAAGTAAACTCTCATGTGTTCCAGCATCGCACCACATCCCATGTACAGTGGAAGCAGAAAGTTCTCCATTTTCTAGATACAATTTATTAACATCCGTAATCTCTAATTCTCCTCTATCAGAGGGGCGAATTTCTCGAATCATATCGAATACTTTTGCATCGTATAGAAAAAATCCTGTTTGTACGGTGTTAGATTTTGGAAGGGTTGGTTTTTCTTCAATTGATCGAACAATTCCCACCTCATCTACTTCCACTACTCCAAATCTCTCAGGATCATCTACTTGTTTAATGAAAATCCGAGCTCCTGAGCGGAAATTCATCACATCTTCAGGAAAATCAGATTCAAAAATATTATCAGCCAATATCATGGCAATTGAATCACCACCAGCAAAACTTTCAGCCAAACTTAAAGCTTGAGCAATTCCACCAGATCCATCTTGTATTTTAAAAGTTAGATTTACACCAAGTTCTTTTCCAGAACCCATTAAGCGTAAAAAATCTCCAGCATTTGCAGCGCTCGTAATAATAAGAATATCACGTACGCCAGAATCCTTTAGTGTTTGAATAGGATAATAGACCATCGGCCGGTCAAAAACCGGTAATAGATGCTTATTTGTTACTTTTGTGCTGGGGAAGAGCCGAGATCCGGCGCCGCCAGCAAGAATAATACCTTTCATCTTATCTATTTTTCAAGAAATCGTGCGAAAGTCAACTTTTCATTGAGAAATTTCCTTTTTGCGGAGGGAATGGTACAATTTTATCAAAATTACGCAAAAAAATGAAATTTTGGCAATATGCAGTGGGGGGGATGTCAGCATTGCTGATATTTGCAGCAGTAATTATCGGTGATAATATTCAGTTTTCTGAGCGAAGTACCTTTTCTCGAAATCCATTTTTACTTATTGGGACTTCGCATGCTTCTTTTGGAGGAGAGATACAATTTTTGCCCTCAGGCGAGATGTTTTGGGTTGACGAAGATACAGAAACAATAGGAACAGATACAGAAAGAAAGTTGGTGCAAGGAATTGCGGCAGTGGGAGGAACCTTTTTTCAAACTCCAGAAGATTCTGCTGTTACCAATAAATTATGGTTTGGAAATGCAGAATTGCATTTTGAGGGAGCAACGGCATTAGTTCAGCTTGATACGAAGGGAATAGCAACGGTTTTGTCGGGAGGAGGTTCAGTAGAACTTTTCTTTGACGGAGAAACAAATTCCTTTCTTTTACCAGCACATTCGCGTATTACTTTTGATACAGGAAAACCAATAGTATTCGATCCCTACGAGGAGTATTACGATCTTCAAAAGAAATTTTCGCTCGAGCCAATTACCACTGGAGAATTAGTTACAAAATTATGGCAAACAGAACAAGCATTTGCTGAGTGGCGTTCACAATTTGGTCATTTTGCGTGGAATTTGCCGATCTTATGGAACTCTGAAAGTGGAGCCTTTTTGCAGTTTTTAGAAAGTGTTGCCCTTCGATTACCATCAGAAAAGCAGGCCGATAGAGCATTTCAAGAAAGCACACAATTATTGAGAAAGGCTCAGGGACAAATAGACGAGCCTCGTGTAGAAGATATTTTAAAAGAATTTCGAGAAAAAGTTTTAGATACATCTTCATGGAAATCAGTAGCAACGAGTAGTGCGCGATTTCATAAAGAGTGGTTATGGTTTGAATTTGCACAAAAGATCTGGTTGCCCGTTGTCTCTCCAGATGCAAATCAACAGAAATTTGCGGCATTGTGGCACAATGATCGGAATGTGTTGCGAGAACAAATGCGTGCAGCGATGCTTCTTTCTCACAATGAACGATGGTTCCGCACAGAGGAGCAGCTTTCAGCATTTACAAAAGAATTTAAATCAACAGAGTTTGCAGAAGAAGATGTAGTTGAGATTACTCGTCTTCGTCGTGAAATGACAGGACTGCTTGATGCATTCCCGGAGTATCAATCATTATTGAAATTTAAAACATGGACGACAATTGTAAGAGAAGAACAGAAATACCTTTCTCCACAAGTTCAAGAGAAATTTTCAGAAGAAATTGCACATGCTATTGTGCGCTTTGTCCCAAAATTTATAGTAAAAGAATCAGAATCCGATGTGACAAAGACACTGAATGAATTATGGTTTGAACTGAAGCTATCAGAAAACAAAGAGTTTACATTTTCAGAAATAGAATCAACAACAGTCGATCACATTAATTTAGTTGGAGTTTCAGGAATGACACCGGAACAAGCACAAAGGGCATTAAACCAAAAAAGAGAACAAGAGTTACTGAATGCGCAATTAGATGAATTGAGCGCAAAAGAAAAAGACGGAGAGGAAGAAAAAGCGGATTTAGGTATTTCAAATGCAAAAAAATTATGGCAATTTCTTGCGAGCAAAAGAATAGCACTTGATATCACAGCCTTTCGTACAACACGTACAGAGACATCTCTTACGACGCGTTTTGCAAATACAGAAATCGGAAAACGAAAAATAGAAGGAGTATTTGATTATCATGCACAAAAGTTCGTCGCCCTAACTCTTGGAGAAGAATCAACGGCAGATTTATCTGTACATCTATTGGAGTATTGGATTAAAAATATTGGAGGGAAATTTGAATCAACACAAGAAGAGGAAGAAGAGGAGAATAAGGTGGATGGAGTTCTTCAGACAACACCACGAGCAGTTTTGGGAAAAAAATTGGTACAAGAAGTATTAAGATCTTTTTCCGTGGAAGTAAAACGAAATCAATTAATGATGAAAGATGAAGAATATCAAAGGTGTGCAATTTCGGGTGCAAATTATAAAGAGGCAAGTATTGATGCAGAATATAATCTTTTGACACAATCATTTTCACGCATTTCTGTGCAAAAGGGAGGGCGATTTGTATCAGATTCTGGAATAGTTTCATCGGATCAGTTTATTTCAAAGCTTGATGCATTGCTTGCAACGATTCCCGACAAAGATTGACGGATGGGTGGATTTTTTTACACTACGCACGTCTTATGATTGCTACAGTTACAAATCCCGTTTCTCGCATTTTTCAGCGCTTGCTTAACTCTTCGTTTGCGTTTCAGATTTTTAGTCTCGCAATGTTGATGATTTTGTTATTGGGATTTCGACCAAATTATTTTACGTCGATGTATCAACCCTTTGGAGAAAATATATGGGAAGAGTCATTTACAGGATATTCAATTACAGAAACAGGATTTATTGATAATTTTGCTGGAGTTTCAACTGCTGGATTGCGTGAAATTTTAGTAGAGGATGAAAATGGAAACGTAATAGTAAAATTAGAACCGAAGAAACGATCCAAAATAGTACAGTATACAGTGAAATCAGGAGAAACTATTTTTGATATTGCTCATAAATTCGGGGTAAAAGTAACCACATTAAATTGGGCAAATAAATTAACTTCTCGTCAAAACTTACGTGTAGGGCAGATGTTACGTATTCCGCCAACAGATGGAGTATTTTATTCAGTTCAAAATGGAGATTCTCTTGCCGATATTGCAAAAAATTACAATATCGATATAGAAAAAATTCAGGCGTACAATACAGTAAAAACAGAAGAAATGTTGTCAGTAGGACAAGAGTTATTTATTCCTGGAGTGCAAAAAATATGGGTACAGAGGGCTCCTGTAACGGGAACAGACTTAGCCAGCGCGGGACTCGGATCTATTGGATTCAAGCTTCGTCGTCCAACACAGGGGACACTAACACAAGGATATCATAAGCGACATTTTGCGATTGATATTGCAAACAGAATGAATACGCCTATTTACGCATCAGCAAGTGGAGTGGTAATAAAATCGGATGATGGATGGAATTACGGATATGGGAAATATATTGTCATTGATCACGGAAACGATATTCAAACACTTTATGCACACAATAATGTTCGAAAAGTTGAAGTGGGAGATGAAGTAAAAACAGGACAATTGCTGGCTCTCATGGGAAATACAGGAAACGTATGGGGACCAACGGGGATCCACTTGCACTATGAAGTTCGTATTCGCGGAAGAAAAGTGAATCCATTTAATTACTTTTAGAAAGAGGTTTTTCATTAGATATTCATCTAGGATTGATAGTATCTGTGGATGATAAAAATATTTACTTCTTTGCGTCCATCAGAGCAATTTCGTGGAGGATTACTTTGTTTTATTATTGGGATTTTTATTCCCGTAGATTCATTTTTCCCAATCATAGCGCTGACTGGATGCTTAATTCTTGTTGCGGCAGGAATATTTAAAAAATTCTGGCTCGTATGTTGTGGCATAGTATTTATTGCGGCAAGTTGGACAGCTTGGCGTGCGGAATTTGATTTTCGTTATGACTCCTTAGTTCTTAATACGGGAAAAGAAATAGCGATTTTTGGAACCGTACGGACCCCGCCTGATGTTCGTGAAAATTCGATACGGGCATTTGTTCACAGTGATGAAGGAGATTTTTTACTTATATTGCCCTACACCGAACATATCCAATATGGAGATGATGTTTTTGTACGAGGGATTATTACATTTCCACGAAATTTTAGAGACTTTGATTACAGAAGGTATTTACGTAGATGGGGAGCACAAACGATTATAAAAAATCCAGAAGTGTTTGAAGTTCGTTCATCAGGAAAAGGGAATAGAGTGGTTCGTGTGGCACAGAGTTTTCGTTCTTTTCTTGAAAAAAATGTTCGTCGTTCTTTGCCCGAACCGCATGCAACAATTGCTGTGGGAGTGATACTGGGAGTGAAATCCTCACTCCCAAAATGGACACAAGATGATTTTAAAAACTCGGGATTACAACATTTGTTGGTCGTGTCTGGTTCAAATGTGGCAATCGTTCTTGCGCTTGTCGCCTTATTGCTGGCTCGTTTTGGTCGTTATGCAGTTTTCATTGGATCAATAAGTGCGCTAGGATTTTTTGTTCTTTTGGTTGGTCCAGATGCCCCTGTTTTGCGAGCAGCGGTAATGGGAGGAGTAGTAGGAATTGCGGCGGCATTAGGACGATTTTCTGATGCTCGAACACTTGTCTTATTATCGGCAGGAATCATTGGGGTTATTCAGCCAACAATAGTGAGAGACGATGTGGGATTTCATTTAAGTTTTGCTGCGACCATTGGGATTGTCTTGGGAACTCCGATTTTATTGCATTATTTTTCACAAATTTCAAAAAGGAAATCATGGAATGTGATAGCGCTCATTCTTGCTGTTTCTTTTGCCGCACAAATTGCGGTACTTCCGATTTTAGGACGATCATTTGGGACATTCCCGATAGCAGGAGTTTTGGCAAATATTTTTGCAGAACCATTAGTGCCTCTTTCAATGGGAGCGGGCACGATTACAGCATTTTTTGGATGGTTGCCATTATTCATTGCCCGAGCGTTAGCAGTTCCTGCATTCATTGCGATTGATATGTTATTGCTGGTGGCATATTTTTTTGGTCAAATTCCTCCACTTCAAATTGCTCCATGGGTAACGACGGGAGCGAGTATTATATTGGGGGGATTCTCGATATGGGGATTATTATCGAGATCATTTGCAGAGAGATGGCTGATTAAAAATGAAATACTGGGTGTTAAAAACACGGACTCAATACATAAAAAATAAAAAACCTGCTACACTCTCATTGATGAAACGTTGTACACTTTTCCTCGATCAAGGTGAAATGCTCGGAGGAGCAGAACGTTTTTTGCTCGATTTTTTTCCTGTAATTTCTGTAGCAGAAACACGTCGAGTACATCCTATTATTGTTGGAGCAGCATCTGAGGAATATCGTGCGATACTTCCCAAAAAAACAGAGGTGCGATTATTCCAATGGCCAAGCGTGAGAGGGAATAAGATTTTGGCATTAGGGCGAATTTTTTTAGCAGCAAAAAAACTAAAACAGTTAGCGCGAATTGAGCGTGCAACGCAGGTGTTTGC
>Ga0307987_1002003_pt1 | contig 10864 bp, 22 predicted proteins | sample EllFjometagen181_FD_203157 | JGI IMG/M metagenome (GOLD analysis project Ga0307987, IMG submission 203157) | Marine microbial communities from Ellis Fjord, Antarctic Ocean - #181 | ecosystem: Environmental > Aquatic > Marine > Unclassified | place: Southern Ocean | collected 2014-10-08 | reverse complement strand
ATTGCATTGCTGCGAACGATGGGTCGTCAATATTACCAAAATTACCCTGTTTTTGTACGATTGGATTTAGTAACATGAAATCTTGAGCCATACGGACAAGAGCTTCATATGCTGATTGATCACCGTGAGGCGTTTATGTTCACATAGAATCGTTAATTTCTATGCCGTTCTCTTATGAACTGCTATATGTTTCCATATAGACCAGACTATATCATTATCCTATTTCTAGGATATCCCCCGTTTCCACCTACTTAGGTGTACGTCTTTCGACTAGTCGTTGAACCTTACTCCAAAAAGAGTCTTGGCTGCTGATCGCCCTCGACATTACTCGTTAGGGGTTCCCAGACAATTAAAGGGATTTTTCATCTATTATTACTAACAGAAGCCACACATATTCTATGGTATTTTCCTAGCGTGTCACCAACAATCCTAGCACATTTCTTAGTAGAACTCTTTTCTGTAAGCTTCAGACATCTCATAGCTTCTATAAGTTTTCGATGAACAGGCTTAAGTCCATCCCTAACATCTGGAAGCGCCCTAGACATAATTACTGATAAAGCATAGTCAAGAAAGTTCTTACTCGTTTTCTCAACTATATCCACGTTTACTGGTTTATTCATTGGAAATCCTTTTAAGTTTTATTGCCAAATACTAGTTATAATTTTTATGAATACATAATAAATTACTACTAATATACAAACAACAGGTATGATAATATATATTATTTTCTTTTTCATTTTTTATCTTCTAGTTACAGGATAATGAGTTGAGAAAACATTTTGACATCCACAAATATTACATTTATGAGGAATCTGATCACTATCAATATGCCTCGGTTTTCCATTAGCAATCATTTCTCCTTTATTACATATATCACATTGATAAGAAATTTTGTTTTCTTTTCTAATTTCTGCCATAAGTATTCTCCTTTATTAAATTAAATCATTCAAGTGTTATAATTATATACATTTGAAATAGAAAAAGAAAAGTGCCTGTAGTAGACACTTTTCCTTTTTTATATACTATTTTATAACATTTCCACGACATTCTTTAATAAGAATATCACCTATCATCATAGCAATATTACTTACATCAGCAGATTCAATTAAAGCAGCTTTAAGCAAGTACTCAGGGATATTACCAGAATGAGCTTTGAGTAACATCACAATTTTCTTAATCTCAGCTTTAAATTCTACTACTTCAGAATCAAGATGCCTAAGAAGATTATCAAACCCAAGACTTTTCCAATTATCATCGCCATTAATATCTGGATATCTCGCTATTCTTGTATCAAGCTTATCCTGCATCTCATTCAAATGACGAACAAGGGAAGGATGAAAATCCTTTATTTCACGTTCTTTTTTATTAGCCATCTCTACTCCAAGTTTAAATTACAGATTAATACTATGTTCTTTTAAGAGTTTAAATGGAAGAGTATCACACTGAAAGCCAGCGTTCTTAGCTCGTCCTCCACCTCCATAATGAGCAGCTACATTTCCGACATGAATGTGTTCATGTGTAGTAAAAAGATAAATCTTCCAGAAATTAGATCTTCTTACAAATCCAAGCATAATTTCATACTTGTCTGGATTCCAAATGCTTTCTAAGCAACTACTATTAAAGAAACCAAGATTGAGACAGAGTGCGTTTAGACCATCAAAAGTAGTATCAAAAGCATGAAGCTTTGCATACTCTTTATTATAATTTCTAGTGTAACTTAATACAACCTTTCCACGCTCTATAATCGTAGCTACACCAATTTTATGATCTCCAAATATTCTTTTCCAAATTTTATCTTCAGGATTATTAGGATAAGATCTTATACCATACTGGTAGTCAAGAATATCTTCAGACAAAGCAGTTCTTCCCATATCATACTCGCCCAACAAATTGAGTGCTTTAGGAACGATATCTTTTGAAAGGAATTTCCATGTAAGCTCACATGCTGAAACTTCACAATCTCTAGTTCCTTTAGGATTGAAATCGATGTCTGACGCATCTTTAATAATGGTATCATGGTGATCAATCCAAATAAGATTAACCATTTCACTCAGTCTTATCATATCACTAATTTCAAGAGAAAAATCTACCATATAAACTGTTTCTCTTAATTCGATCTCATTCCAAGGGAATTCTTCCCCATAATCAATAGGATATAATATACAATTTGGTTTAAAGAATTTAACTACTGCTCCTGAAGCTTTCCCATCTAGATCGCTAGAATGATAGAAACATTTCATGGCTATTTTCCTTATTCCACATCTTCAAACAATGAGACAGAGTTTTCAAATATTTTAACTAGCTGTTTATTTATTTCAAACCGTCCAGTATTAAATGTAATGCTTTTATTTAAATCCCCATTATCATGACGAAGTGTGGCAGCTTTCCAATCGCAGAACATTTCAATGAGATCTATTAGATTCATTCTAGAGAAATCAAAATCTTCTCTAAATTCTTCTAATTGACAGAATTCACATCTTTTTGGTTTCTCATCTATGTACTCACTATTGCAATGAGTACATACAAAAATTTTAAAATATTCAGGATGGTGCCGGTTATGAGAGTAATGATGATCAAGCATAGGCTTCATTTCTTTTAGGAAGCCAATATACTCATTGGATCCATAAGTGGATCCTGCTAACTTAGGAGTCATTTCAGTAAGAATTTCTACTTCAGGACTGTTAAGTTTTGAGAGGTCATGAGTAGCTGCTCTTTTTTGAAGTGCAACTATAACTACTCCAATCGCTCTTTTAACTGTGTCAATGTGCTTTTGTGTTTCAATATTAGTTTTCTTTTGTTCCCTTGTCAGACTCATACGCATTGTCTCCTTTTATACTTTGGATCTAAGATTTTCTGAATTATCTTACATTGATGAGGATTCTTCTGACAGAGGTTGTCACTTAATCCACTACAACCTAGTTCTTGGCAGATTTCTTTAATCTCATCAACAGCATCTTGTCTCTCTTTAGGACTCACTACTCTTCTACTTCTTTAGTTTAGTCAGATCAGAGTAAAGATGTTCTTCATTTGTAATGTCTTTGACATTGAGAATAGTCCCATCTTTAAAACAAACTGGAGAAGTAAGAGCCATTGCAAGGTTCTCTTCTGTCATGAACCCTGAACCTTCCTCTTCAGGATATTCTACTTCGAACACTCTTTTGATATTAGCCAAAATTACTCCTTTGATTCTATATTATCAATTAATATTCCATATACTTTACCGATATCCATATTTACAAACTGTTCGTCTGTAAGATTAGGATTGATAGTTGCAAACAGAAGCTTAAACATCTTGTTTACATACTCTCCTTCGGGTGTATTCTTCGATGTACTATCCATCATTAACCTTCCTCGCTCTTATATGTTTCAAGTTTTATACAAATATCTTGGAACGCTTTAGGTGAAATACCTTGTGGCCCAAGTTGCACCCAATGACCCAGCCATATAAAACCAGATTGAGAGATATTGTCATATCTCTTATCACCATCAGTATGAAGACCTAAAGCAGACCTATCCATCACTCTTTCTTTGGGATGGGTAAATTCTGTACTACTCATTTATACCCTCCAATGCTTCTGACACAGACCTGCCTAGTTCTCTTTCTGTTTCATTTACACAATTGATAACAGGATTTTTATGATGGTCATCTTTAGAAAAATCTATAGGTCTTTGACCTTCCCACCAAGCGACTGCTGCTACGAAAAGTCTTTCTGAGAAATTCATTTATTCTTCTCCGGTTTTAATAGGAAAGCCATCATTAACAACAGTATGAGGAGAAGAAAGATTTGCTCCGGTTCTTCTCTCAATCTCTACAGGTGAATTTTTCACCCTTCTCTCTTCAATTCTAAGTTCTGTTTTACAATAAGGACAAGATCTAAAAGAAGGAGAAGTGAATAATGGAGCAGCTGTTTGTTTAGCACAATAGATCTGTTGCGCTGTTATCTCTTTTATAGCTTTCTCATATTCTTCACAACAGTATATCATATTTTTTTCTCCTGATCATCATCTAAAATGTCATCTAACCCAATAGAATCTCCCATCTCTCCTCTTTCTTCACAAGAGCACATATCTTCGTCCTCTACCAGATCATCACAAATATCACAATGGAACATAGTAAAACCCTCCTATAAAGTGGGGCTAACAGAAGTCAACCCCACTTAGTATTATATATCTATAGAAGCTTCCAAAGCATTGTCAATAATGAATTCTTTTCTTTCTGGAACTACAGTAGCTTTACTGTCCATCAATACTCTGAATACATACTCTGCTGCTTCAGCATCTTCAATTGTAACTCTTTCCAGGTTCCGATACTTAGGATTAAGAGTTGTTAGAGCTAGTTCTTCAGGGTTCATTTCGCCGAGCCCTTTCAGGTAGCCAAAAGAGTAATTACCAATAACTTCTCTAACTAATTCTTTATCAAGATCCTTCAACGTAGTTTTGGGATCTAGGTCGTATTCCTCACCAACTTTATCAAGAATCCACTGGTCTCTTTCAGCTTCATTTTTAAGAAAGCCAAGTTTTCTTGCACCTTTCTTAATGATATAGAGAGGAGCATTGGCAACATAAATAAAACCACCTTCAATAAGCGGTCTCATATGTTTGAAGAATAATGTCAAAAGTAATACACATATATGTGAACCGTCTACATCGCTGTCCGTTAATGTACATACCTTATGATATCTCAGCTTTTCAATATCAAAGTTGGGACCAATCCCCGTTCCTAGTGCAGACACAATGTTTTTAATCTCTTCACTATCAAGAATTACATCAAGCGATTTATTATGCGTATTGAGAATTTTACCTCTCAACGAATAAATAGCTTGGGTCTTACGATCTCTACCATCACTAGCAGAGCCACCAGCTGATGCCACTATCTTAAACCAAAGTCGTTAATTCTGGCCTATAAATTATAATCTACAATATCTCTTTCATACAACAATTTAGTCAAATAATCTATACTGAATTTACTAAAGTTAGAAGGAAGTCTAATTATTTCAATACCATTGTCACGACATAATTCAAATTTAGTTTTATCTCGTTTGATAGTATTTTTAAACTCTTCCAATCCTCCTCTCTTCTTACTAGAATAATGTTGATCACCATCGCATTCAATAGCAATGTTATATTCTGGTAGAAAGAAATCTAGATATAAATTCAATTGATATTTCAACCAAGGAAATGTCTTCTCACTCTCAAAATTTATTTCTAGTTCATTTAAGAACTCTGTTACGTTACTGACTACTTTTGAAACAAATTTTGAACATTCAGGACATCTAGAACTATTATTAAAAGTATTAGGAGTTGTATCCCAAATATGACCGCATTTGCGATGTTTAAATTTTAATTTTGTTCTATTATTCTTATAAGAATCTGATAAAACTTCATACTCTCCATTACTATCTTCTTTAACTTTTTGTCTATATTGTTCAATAGTATAAGCAAAAGATTGATGGGAACATTGAGGACAAGTATTTGCATTATCTTTTAAGAAATCATTTGGTCTAGTTGTATCCCAAATATGACCGCAAGTATTATGACGAATTTTAATAGGATCATTAATGTTTGTATATTTTCCAAGAATTGTATATTCTTTGTTATACTTTTCTTTTACTCTATTTAAAAATTCTTCACTACTTAGTGTTTTAGGATGTGTACATACTTTACATCCGTTTCCTCGGCTAATATTATTAGCTACATTAGAAGACTCTCTTTTACAAATCTTACATATATAATTAAGTTTAGTTCTAGACTTAATTACATCCAAATCTTCTAATAACTCTAAATTCTTTTCTTTTAGGATTCTTTTTATTTTATCTGTATAGCTTTCCATCAGAATTCTCCGTATTTTTTATGTTTAAAGGAAATTATCTAATGAAATGTTAAAGAATCTTTTATGAAAAATACGATTATAATTTATACTATATGTTTCCATATAAGTTGAGACTATATCTTCACTCTATTTCTAGAGGCTCCCCGTTTCCACTTCACTTGAAGTGTACGTCTTTCGACTAGTCGTTGAACGTTCCTTATATATTATAAGGCTTCGCTGCTGATTGTCTTCGGCATTATCCGGTCAGAGTTTCCAGCAATTAAAGGAGTTTAATGAGAGCAACTTAGCTTACCCTCAGTTATAAACAATTCACATTCTTCGGGGTTCTTACTGATACAATCTTTAAGCTTTGTAGGAAGAGAGTTAATCTCTTTCATACCTGACTTTCGGGTAGTTTCTCTTGCTTTATCGGCAGCATTTCTGGCTCTTGCAGCAGCAATAGCTCTTAAACAGATTATTTTAGCTGTACCAGAAGATTGATCCATAGTCTCACGAATAAGTTCACCAGTAAGTCTCTGTACTGCACCTTGAGCTTCACCGTTACTTAACTTGTCCTTAGTTTGACCGTGGAACTGAGGTACTGGAATATCAATTGAGATAATACAAATCAAGCCTTCTCTTGTATCATCACCAGTAATTTCCATCTCAGCATCTTTACCTTTCAGAAGATCTCTTTCACGAATGGCTTTCTTAATTTCAGTAGCCATTGCAAGTTTGAAACCAGTAATATGAGTACCTTCACGAACTCTAAGGCCATTGACATAGCCATAGATTTCTTCTTTAGCAGTCTCGTTCCAGGTCATAGCGATGTTACCTTTTACTACAATCTCTTCGCTATCGCCATTCTTACCAACTTTAATCTTGTGAGAACCACTGATATTTAAAATGTCAGGAAGTAGATTCTTACCTGAGTTGTAGTCTTTTACAAAGTCAACAGTACCATTATCGTAATGGAAAGTCTTCTTCTTTTGATTCGCTTTTTTATCATGAAAAGTCATGGTAAGTAAAGGATAAAGATATGCTGTAATCTTAAGCATCTCTTCAGTCAGTCCACTATCAAAACCACCTAACTCATCAAACTCCGGCAACCATTTATTTCCAGGAAGGAATGATACAGTAGTACCAGTCTTCTTAGTATCACCGATTTTCTTCGTAGGTTGAGTGATAGCACCATTGGCACATTTAATTTCGTAAATATTACCTTCTCTATGAATAGTCATAGACATCCACCTAGAAAGTGCATTAACACAGGTTAATCCTACCGTTACCTTCATATAGGTTCGTTAATTCCTATACCGTTCTCTTATGAACTGCTGCATGTTTCCATGCAGACGAGACTATATCTTTACTCTTTCGAGTACTCTCCGTTTCCATCCACTTGGATGTACATTAAATTCCTTTTTCAGATAAGACATTAAATTTATTTTCAAATTCTTCTCTAGCTTTGCAAGCGAGTTCTCTAGCTTTCTCTCCATATTTGCTTAATGCAAAGGATCTTTTAACGATCTTACCATCTTTAGTTCCTTTAGCAAGCCAACGTGGACCAGTTTTCTTTCCAGCCTCTTCAAACCAGACGCCAGCCCTTCCGCTTACATTATTCTTAGAGATTTTTGTATTAAGAGAGTTAACAGAACCGCTAACTTTTCTTATATTAAATTTTCTATTGTCAAATCTATTTCTATTCTCATGATCTATTACCTGTTTGCTATCAGTTATATTTAGTATAATTCTATGAATTCGCAAGACTGTTCTTACCCCACCTTTACTTATCTCAGACATTATATTAAACTGATCTTTTTCTTTTTGGTAATTTAACCACCAAGTATACTTTGAAACTAATTCAAAATCTTCTTCATCGATAAGGACTATTTTAAGACCAAATTTAGGAGAATTTATTCTTAGCTCTACATGAGATACATTTCCATCTTCATTAAATATATCAAAGTATTCATTATTTTTCATAAGCACCTCCATGATGCTTATCTGAATAGGAATTTATTCTAGTCGTTGAACGTTCTCCTAATAGGAGCTTCGCTGCTGATTGCCCAATCTTAAGAATTTTCAAACATTCACGCTCATCTTTACAGATCACGTTGTAGTTTCTTAAGCTCTAAGGGGTTTCCAGACAATTAAAAGAGTTTTATAACAGCCTATATAACTTGTTGACCGTTAGTACCAGCGGATACAGCATACGCCTTTGTATCCATTTTCCCACCAGAATGAAGACTGGTGCATGATATTTCTGCAGCGCCGATCATTTTACCTTTATGTTTAATCTTACCTACAGGAATACCACGACCATTATCAGTAATAGACATACTACCGTCTTTTTCTATAGTAACATCTATCTTTGTACAGTATCCACCAATTGCCTCATCAACACTATTAGAGATAATCTCTTGAGGAAGTTGTAGAACAGCAGTGGGACCATTGCCTACATACATTCCTTTTTTGGCTTGTACAGCTTTAACTCCTTCAAGAGTTTTAATACTACTTTCATCATAAACAATTTTAGTAGCGACTTTAGCTTTCACTTTTGTTTTAACAGCAACTTTCTTCGGGGCAACTGTTGCAACCTTTTTCGCTACGACTTTCTTTTTAGCAGTCTTAGGAACTATTTTAGTTTTATCAACAGCTTTCTTAGCGACTGTCTTTACAAGCTTTTTAATTGCCATCCGTCCTCCTTCAAAATTGGATCGTTTACATCAGAAACAAAGAATAACCTAGTATAAGCGATACCTTTTACAATATAGCACTCATCATGTTTCTCTAAGAAATCAATTCCTCTCTTAGCTAATTCTCTTTGTTCTGCTTTGATTGCAGAAATAAGAATTATACCATCTTCCATTGTCTCTATTTGTCTAAGAGGACCAATCACTGCTCTCTTTTTATATCTAGTGTCTTCCAACACTGCATACATGAATATCTTTATTGTCATCCAGTCTCCTTGTTTAATTTCTTTTCTTCTGGTTCTAAGTATCCACAACTACAAAAGTCATAACGTTTAATACTTTTTTTGAGATAAAACCCATACATCTGAGTCTTTGACATATTGTAGAATTTCCAATGGCACATTCTATGACTAAAATCCAAATATCTCATATTATGCCACAAACAATGTATCCAGGTTAGAAACCAATATTTAATCCACTTTAATGTCATAAGTCGCTTCAATCTTATCAATACTAATAATATGGTAAGAGGGAATTTGTTTCTGGATTTCTCCTATTCTCTCAATAAGTTTCTCCAAATCATCAAACTGTTCAACTTCAACACAAATCCTATCTGGTTTAGTAAAAATAATTTTATACTTACCTGCCATTGGTCTACGAATTAGACTAACTGATAATTCTTCATTATTCATTTATTTCTCCCTTACTACTCACATTTACAAATCTTTAATTAATGATATGTTCATATAGGATTATTATATAAATTTTAAATCTGAATAAAGAATAAAACTTATTCTATTCATGTGAAATAATATACCATAAAAATCTCTTTTCTTCGAAAAGATTTTTATTATTATTTATAAATTATTTATTATTATAAGCAGAGAAAACGTTAAGACTACTCAAAACTAGTATAGCTCTTAGATGATTTTCTATTGACGATAATAATACCTTTGGTATCCAACATCAGATTTAGATATTCAATCAAGTGAGGATATCTCTTCTCAAACTTAGAGTAGGTATTATTCAGATTCAGTCTACGTTCAACCACTAAAAGAGTTGCCATTTTAGACTTATGAACTTCCAGATATTCGATTTCTTCACGAAGAACATTGATCCTATTACCTTTCTTCTGAATTTCATAATGTCCAGCAAATCCCCAAAGTCTTCTAACTCTTTTTCCGATTTCAGAGATCTGCACTTTTTCGAGATGAGTGCTCCCTAAATCAGCATCTAGAATCTTTTTACACCCATCTGGTCCAGGGTGACTGTTTCTATGCCACTGGATGATAAAACTTCTCTCTGTTGCAGAAGAATGAAATCTGTTAATACATATTTTAGATGTAAAAGGGACAATTAGTTTGTGGTGAAAACTTGCTTCAATATTCGTTATTAGTACACCGTAATTAGGTCCGAAAAGAGACTCAAAGATTTCTTCACTTAACCTGATAATCTCATTCCATTTCTTGTCAATCTGTGGTGTTATATTTTCTTTTTCATAGGCACCGGCTATCTCGATAAGCATCGACCTAGAAACGTTGATCTTAGACTTACTCTTTTGCATCTTCAATATCCCCTTTTAGATTGAGTTCGATCTCATTTAGTATTTCGTCTGCTTTTCCAATTTCTGAACGGAGTGCAACCATCTTCTTATGAAACTTTCCAAGGATTTTCTTATGCTCTCTAGCATCAACACTATCCTTATAAACGAGAATTTTCTTATTCAAAAGCTTCATATCAGCAAGAACTTGTTTGTAAAAAGCATACCACATTACATAGTCACTGGTAGATTTTTGATTGTCGCCATTTACTGTCATTAGACATCCTCTACACATTATACTAACCTCTCATCTATTTTACATCTAAGCTCTACACATAAGGCTCTGGCTTTTATCAATAATTCATCTTCATGATCATTGTCAGTACCACACTCAGTGAACCCTTCATTAGCCATAGCTTTTCCATAGTCATCAATAAGATCAGGTAGACTCTCTTCAGTTTCTTGATCTGAACCGAGACTTACTTCAGTAACAGGTATTTCAATATCTGCTATATTAATTCCTGTTTTCATAACAAATTTATTGTATTTGAAATGATCGATAATATAGAAACCTTCTTTGTGTTTTACCACATGGTGACCAAGATCTTCTAACTTCTCTTGGTCTAACTTATTGTGACATACCATAAATAAACTTTCACTACCAAAAGGATGAAGAAAGTTAGCACTATTCAATGGACCAAAGACTTTCATTTTTCCATTATCTTCATGTCCTACTATGTCATTAAAGAAGACAGCGAAGAAGAAGATTTTATCATAATCGTTACCAGTCATGTTATACTCCTTTTAATTATATTAATGGAT
>Ga0307987_1002002_pt1 | contig 10864 bp, 9 predicted proteins | sample EllFjometagen181_FD_203157 | JGI IMG/M metagenome (GOLD analysis project Ga0307987, IMG submission 203157) | Marine microbial communities from Ellis Fjord, Antarctic Ocean - #181 | ecosystem: Environmental > Aquatic > Marine > Unclassified | place: Southern Ocean | collected 2014-10-08 | reverse complement strand
TTAAAAATCTGAATAAAAGAAGTGATGCCATTCAGTGCTCCGATATACTTTTATCCTATATTGGTTTATTATGTACAGGATCTACAGCTTTTGAAGATATAGATGAGTATCGTAATAATTCAGCCTTTAAGCACATGCTCGGCATAAAAGATGTTCCATCAGCCGAAACACTCAGACAACGACTTGATTCAGGTTATGATTCAGCGGATTTAATACAAACAGTCAATGATAAATGCTACTATATTATCAAGAGAAATATAAGACAGGAGTCAAAAGAGTACTGGTTTGATCATGCAAAAAGCCATTGTGACTGGGAAAGGTTACGGGAAGGTAAAATTCGTTACACTGGTTTTGTAGAACATATCAGACCTGTTCAGAGAGAAGACATACAAAATATTAATGTTGTAATAGAAGCATTTGAAACGACAATTAACCGTAAAGAACAGCATTTACTATTTCCAGAAATATATATTAATACGTTCTGGACAAATCTTCCTCTTGAAGCAAAAGAAGTAATTGAACTTTATCATCAGCATAGGACTTCAGAGCAGTACCACAGCGAATTGAAAACTGATATGGATGTAGAAAGACTGCCGTCAGGTAAGTTTGAAACGAATTGTCTAGTTTTTCAACTTGCACAGACAGCGTATAATCTTCTAAGAAGAATCAGTATAGACATGGTACAGTTTGAAGAAGTCAAAGTTTCAAGAAGAAGAATAAGAACATGTTCAGCTGTATAAATAAATTTATATCACTATGTTGGTATGAGTTGGTTTATTTATGATAAAAAAAAAGAGGGTTTTGTGAATGAATATATTTCATAAGAAGATTGTTTATGTGATTTTAATTATTTTTACAGTTTCAATATGTCTTAATGCATCAGATACATTAAAAAAACGAAATAATATTGAAATTAATAATTCTACAAATAATTATATTAATACAGACTTAATCAGATTAAAAGCTTTTACACCTCCTAGGACAATTATGGTTACAGGTACAGTAGAGGCATTGGAGAAAGAAACACTTAAGTTTCAGAACTTAGGTAAAATTAAATCTATTGTAGAAGAAGGCACTAGTATTGAGGGCCAAGTTTATAACTCCAAAGGTGATGTCATTGAATCAGGTACACTTGTAGCACAGCAATATACAGAAATTGATAAAACCGACTTGGAAGCATCAAAAATGAACTTGGAACGGGCAAAGCTAAAACTTAAGAAAACTAAAGATGACTATATCCGTGATACTACTTTGATGAAAGAGCAGGCTATAAGTGAGAAGGAATATGAATTGTCCAAAATTTCTTTTTTAAGAGCTAAATCAGAACTAAGAGATGCTTATCAGAGTCTTGAGAAAGCAGAGTTTTTATTCACGACTGATTTTATGTATTCTTCATTCAATGCTGTTACAGAGAGAATTTATCAATCACCTGAAGTTTGGTATGAAAGTTTTAAAGATACAGTTACCGTCCAAATGATGGACCCTATAGCAATTAGAATACCTATTAAATATATAAGTGATATAAATCACTTAAGTGAAAATCACTTAAGTGAAAAACCTATAATATATTCGCCCAACAGTAATACGATAATAGGTAATTGGATTTGTGATTATACAGCCTTTCTTGAAGATAAATATGCTCATTATTTTATCGTACCAAATGAGAAAATATCTTTTTATAACAATTTGCCTAAAAAATATGCTGACATTCCTAAGATTAGCTGGGCAACAAAGTTAATACGATTCAGTAAGAAGTCGGATAACCTTGCAGTTCCTGTTGATGCTGTTGTGATAGATAATGGCAAAGAATATGTTTGGAGTCTAACAGAAAAAGATACAGTTGATAAAGAGAATGTTGTGAATTACAAAACATTTGTTAGCAATAAAGTTCAGATTCAGACGATTGATAGGATAAGGCGTATTGGAATATATAAAGTTATTGAATTAGTAAAAAATGATAATTTAAAATTATATGGTCAAATAATGTGGGATAAACCACCAAAAGGTTTGAAAGATAATGATATTGTTTTATTGGATCCAAGAAAGTGGAAGTTAGCTCCAGGTGATACCGTTAAAGTATTGGTAAAACTTCTTCCTATGAAAACGGGGTTCTATGTTCCCATTGATTCAATAACTTTAAATGGAAAAGCTGATACATATGTGACTTTAGAAAATGGGGAAATGAAAAAAGTTAAAGTAGAGGGAAGTTTCGCTAATTTGAAGCTTATATCCGGAGGAGGTTTAAAAGAAGGGACTTTTATTAGGCAGAATCCTAATGATCTCCAGACTATATTGAAAGAGTATTATAAAGAAATATCTGTTAACTAATCAAAATTGAGCGATATCTCTTATATTTATTTTTAGTAGTTAAATAATACTCTGAACTCTGAACTGAATTATTATCCCAGTCTATTATGTACAATATCTTTTAAAATTTCTTTTCCATGAGTGAGTGCTTTTAAATTAAAAGACATTTCAGGTTTATGAAGACCAGGTTTAAGATCTGCCCCAAGGCCTATATAGGCAGTTTTAACTTTTAACTTTTTCATGTAAAAATGAAAATCTTCACTTCCAGGTGTAATCATGTTCGGAAGAACTTTTCCAAGAACTTTTTTAATTGATTCGGCAACCATATCCAGTGTCTCTTCGGAGTAATCAGCAGCTGGGACATAATCATCAGAAAAGCTGACAGTTGCTCCATAAGCGTTTGATATACCTTCAATGACTTTAATTGACTTATTTACCAATTCATCCATTACAGTGTTAGTTTGTGTTCTGACATCAAGTATAAATTTAGTAGTTGCAGGGATTATGTTTTGAGCTGATTCGTCAGAGTTTATCTGAGTAACTTTGATTGAATGTGAGACCCTAGGGTCAACTTTAATGGCATTTACCGCATTAATGGCTGATATTGCAACATCAATACTATTTATCCCAAGGTGTGGTCTTGCTCCATGTGATGATGATCCTTTAATTATCACTTCAATGGTATTACATGCACCATGACAAAGTGCCGGGGATGCTTCACCAAGGGCAGCTTCAGTAATTGGACGCAGATGTATACCAACCAGCTCTTCGATATCATCGAGATGGCCATGCTCAATCATGAACTTCGCACCGCCATCAGCTTCTTCTGCCGGTTGGAATATAAGAAAAAGTTTACCTTTAGAAATACCTTCACTAGAAATTTCTTTAGCTGCTGCAAGTACCATAGAAGCATTTGCATCATGACCACAGGCATGAATATTAACAATTTTATCTTTAATTGAAAAACGTAGAGCATCTATGTCAGTTCTTAAACCAAATACAGGACCTGGCTTACCTGAGTCCATTGTTGCAATTATTCCAGTTTCTCCAACTTTAGTTACAGTAAAGTTTAAACCCTTCAACTGCTTTATAATATACTTAGATGTCTTAAATTCCTGAAATGCAGTTTCCGGTATACTGTGCAGTTTTTCAAAAACTTCTTCTACATACTCTAGAGCCATTATTCTCCTTATGATTTACAATATTGATTAAATTTAAATGTAATATAGAATAAAATTAAAGATCCCTAATATATGTAGCATTTTTAAAAATTAAACCTAAGAATAATTGAAAAAAGTAAAATAATGGGAGAGTATGTTCCATGCTTCCATCGTTGTTCCTGCTTCGCTGGACTATGCCGGACACAGTTAGCATTGTTTTTCTGTTTCTATTAAATTATTTGGATCGAAAGGCGATTCTATCACTATATCTGGGTGGTGGGATAAGCGACCAAAATATTGTTAGATTAATCAAGTTAATTTAGCATTTATGAAATCTTTATGTGACAGCTTTAGACTTTTTGCTATACAGCGTATTTCTTCTGTTTCGGCGTAACTTGTCTTATTTGTGGCGTCTGCTATGCGGAAGAGCGTTTTTATAAAATCTTTTCTTTCCTCAGATGTAGTGTTTTTGTAATAATTTTGGGACAGACGAAAGTAATCCAATCCTTTTGATGCACGGTCACAGCTGATATTTACTAAAAGAGCAGCCTGTTTCTCAAACAGTCCCCAATCAGCAGTGATGATTTCATGCATGGCTTCTTTTTCTTTATCAGAAATATACAAATCAATATTTGCTATATGTGAAAGTAATCCTGCAGCCAAACAGATTTTACGCAACTCTGACTCAGGTTGGTTGAAGGTTATATCTGAATTTTGTTGTTTCAGCCATAGGTCATAGTAAATGGTGTTTTGTATATAGTCATCGGAGTTTTGTTCGCGGAGATAAGAACTTTGAACAGTATTTATCCGGCGCTTAATTGTCGGTTTTAGAGATTTGGATAGTCTTGAAAAAATATTGGTATCAACGTTTGATAGCTCGCTTCTGAATTTATCCATAAGAGCTTGTTCTTCAGGAGTAACTTTTCCATCACAGGTAAATAGGTGTTCAAGTATGTTGAGGACTAGTGCTTTGTCTTTAGCTGTACGAATTGATTTGAGAACACGATTGAGTAGCACATTCTGTTCTGATTCAGTTGTAGGAGATTCTATATACATGGATAGAACAGTCCAGTCATCCTCAGAAACTTCTTCTATTCTAAATAGTAAATCTTTTAGTGCGTTAATTTCATTGTTACACAATTTTCCGTCTGCCCATGCTGCAGAAATAACCAATTTTGCAAGATCAATAATAAAATCCTTTTTGACCATGATATCTATCTTTCTATTAAAATATTTTAATGCAATTGTTTTTTACTAACAGATGATAGAAATAAATGTTTATTTCTATCATCTGTACACCGTACTTTAACTGTTGTTAGTAGTACAGACAAGCTATCTGTTATTAATATTTTAAGAGTATAGATGATTTAGTTACTTTAAACTGCCTCTCGGGATTGATAGTTCAGAATAATTCCCAGTTTGAGATAGAATTGAATCCATTATTTTATCTGCTACATGTGTGGGGTTTAAAAAGCTATTGTAGTCTGGTGTGGGTATTTTATCCCATAGGCTTGTTTTCATGCCTCCGGGAAGAACAAGAAGAATTTTAAGGTTGGGATTTTTATTTTCTAACCCTAAATTTTTTATGAAACCAACCTGGGCGAATTTAGTTGCAGCATATATAGCCTCGTCTGGACGAGGTTTGAGACCTGAACTTGATGATATTGCTATGATATTAGAAGGCTCTTTAGTCGATTGCATTCTTTTCCATATATATTGTACAAGAGGAACTGCATTACGGAAATTTATATCAATAGTATTAAGAATATCATTTGGTTGTTGTAAAGAGAAATCTCCTTTAATTATTCTACCTGCTATCCAGAAAAAATAATCGATCTCAGGTACACTCTCTAATTTTTTAATAAGATTAAATACACTGTCTTCAGATGAAAGATCACAATTTAAATAATTTCTTTTCCCATCAATAGCGTCACTAATGGAACTGCCTATTTCTACTGTATTCCAGTTCTTTTTAATACAGAGAGAGGTTATTTCTTTTCCAAGTCCTTTTGTAGAACCAAGTATTAGTGCAGTTGTCATATTGAATAACCCTCATTTTGAATGATAATTAGAGGTCATCTGAAAAGGTTCTGAAAAACAGTTTTTGTTCATAGTAACTTAGGCAGCCTGTCGGGCATAGCTCGAAGAGCGTCGACTGATCTCGCCTGAGAAAAACAGCCGAGACGGCTGTGCTACATAAAAAACTATCTTTTCAGATAGGCTCTAATTAGTTGTTAATCTTTAATTAAAGAAGCCACCGTATACTAAAAATATACAATGGCTTGAAAGATTAAGTAATAAATTTTGAATTATGATTCAGCAGGATTTCTATTATTTCTGATAACTATAACGGAAAGGATAAGCAATGCAATTATCATATAAATTCCACTCATTACAGTTACTGCACTCATGCCCATAGCTGACTGAACATAACTACTAAGAGTTTCACCGACAAGGGAACCCACTGTGGCGCCTGCCAGTAAAATTGATATAAACATTGGAGATGGAGTCTTTATCAGTTGCGAACCATAACCGATTGAAGATGAGAATACTGTAGCACATCCAAATCCCAGTATACAAATTGCAACACAATAGAAGCCGGCGCTTCCTGCAAAATAAAGAAGGATATATGCTACTATCGCAAGACACATTGAACCCATGATATATTTGTGAACTTTAATAACTCTGACTGCAAAACTTGAGATAAAACATCCGATAGCATAAAAAATCCAGAAAAGAGAATATCCATATACAGCATAGCCGATTGGAACATTAAAGTTCTTCATCAGATAACTAATTATCCAAAAACTAAATCCCATATACGACATCAAATAAAAGAATATCATTATAATCATCAGATAAACATTTAGATTCCATTTCGAGTAAACAACAGGTACAAAATCTTTATCATCATGCTTTTGGCTATTTGTGAAATTTGGGAATTTAGTTATAATAGTGATTATCGCTATTATAATAAGTACGATGAAGAGAGAGAGAAATACAACTATCCATGAACCTCCGCGGGATAATATTAAACCTGAAATTATTGGAATGGCAAAGCCTCCAACACTGTAAAAAAAGTCTCCTGCATTCAGAATTGAAGATCTTGATTTACCCTCAAATGAGTTAACAATAATATAATTAGGTATTGTATAAGCTACACCGATTCCAAATCCCATTAGTATCATCAGTGAAGATAAACCGAAAGCACTGCTAATTGAATATAATAGTAAACTGGCAATAACATAAATAATAATAGCAAAATATATAGTATATTTAGGTTTTATAAACCGAATAAATATTCCATTGAATATAACTCCGATCAGATATCCAAACATAAATACTGAAAATGAATAGCCAATAGCAGCAGAAGTGGAATGGAGGTCTTTTACTACAAATCCCTTTATCCCTGCAAATGGAATAGCATTAACTCCACCTGTTAGAAATGTCAATAGAAAAGCTAAAATAGCTAAACCTAGTAAATTAGTAGCTGTTTTTTTTGTCATAAAAATCTCCTCATTATAAATAATTAAAAATGCATGGTAATTTTAGTTATAGTAAAAATATCGTATTATAATGATTAAAACTAAATATATTTTCAAATAGTTTCCACACACATCTAATGAAATATACGTGTTAAGATCTAAAAAATCATTAAATGTATTATCAAACGAAATATACGTGTGGCGATTATAAAAATCATTATATAATTTCATTATAAGGTAAATCCAGGATTCCTACTACCCCTAATGTTTAAAAAATTGCATTTATTATGAAGAAAATACTTTATATTTTTGTATAATAAATGTAACCTATATTACTTTGAAATAAAATAATTTGAGATTTAATAGGTGATTTAAAGAAAATGGACTGTAATTTAGAAGAAATCAACTCACATTTAGAATATAAAACAACAACAGAAATGTTGCAATGGTGTTATTCTTTTTTTGAAAAGAAAAAAATAACACTTTCAACGAGTTTTGGTTCTGAGGGAATGATCTTACTTGATATGCTGGTCAGATTGGGGATGGAAGTAAAAGTTTTTACAATAGACACAGGACGTAATTTTAATGAAACCTATACCATATGGCAGGAGGTTATTGTAAAATATAAAATAACCATTGATGTATATAGTCCTGATCCTGATGATGTATCAGGGTTAATCAAGGGTAAAGGCCCTAATTTATTTTATAAAGACAAATCTGATCGAAAAGCATGCTGTTATATCCGTAAAGTAAAACCTCTAAAAAGAGCTTTGGCTGGAACAGATATATGGATGTCAGGTCTACGTAGGAATCAATCTGTCGATCGACATGATATTGATATTCTGTCTTTTAGTGAAGAATATAAAGTGTACAAATTTTGTCCCTTAGCAAAATGGTCTGAGGCAAATGTGTGGGAATATATTAGAAATAATAATGTGCCATATAATAAGCTATATGATTTAGGTTATCCTACAATAGGTTGCCAACCTTGCTCGCGTCCTGTAAGACCCGCTGAAGATATTAGAAGCGGAAGATGGTGGTGGGAAGATGGTCAGGTGAAAGAGTGTGGAATCCATTTTGAAGATGGAAAAGTAGTCTCTAAAAAGGACGATCTTAACTGGAGTATTTAAAATGAATAACAAAATTGAAAGTAAAATTTCTAAATTAAACAAAATAGTTTCAAAGTATAAATCTTCTATAATCGCCTTTTCCGGCGGAGTAGACAGCACATGCTTGGCTAGATTAGTAAAAGAAGTACATACAAGTAAACTGAAACTAATTACAGTATCATTTTCAGCTATTCCTGAGTTTGAGATCAACGACTCAATTGATTTGGCAAAAGAAATGAATATTAATCATGAGATAATTAAAGTCAACGAGAGCATGATTCCTGGTTTTTTGGATAATGAATCTGATCGTTGTTATAAATGTAAGAAATATTTATTTAGTACTATACAGGAAAAAGCTATTCACGGTGGATATGAAGTAGTTTTTGATGGTACAAATGCTGATGATGTTTATGACTATAGACCTGGACGTTTAGCATTGAAAGAATTAGGCGTTATTTCCCCATTAGGTTTGGCAGGGCTTTCTAAGAGTGAGATTAGACTTATATCTAAAGAATTAAGATTGTCTACTCAGTCTAAACCATCTTATGCTTGCCTAGCTTCAAGGTTCCCATATGGTGAGATTATTTCTAAAGATAAACTTGACAGAGTTAACTTTTCAGAAAAAGACATTAGAAATTTAGGATTTACGCAATTTAGGGTGAGAAGTCATGATAATCTAGCAAGGTTAGAATTCCTTCCTGATGATATGGAAAAGGCTTGGCAGTTAAGAAAACAGATAGAGGGTATCTGTAAAAGTAAAGGCTTTTTATATGTAGCTTTTGATACAGTAGGTTACAGACTGGGAGCAATGAATGAGGCATTAGAAGAGAAAGAAATATCGAAATTTAAATTTTAAAGAACAAAGCTCTTATGTTTTAATTTAAATCAGATGTGATTTCTAAACTATCTGATTGGTTTTTATATCATGGTGGATCTCTAAAGTAAAGAAGACCATAATATTTAATAGGCAAAAAAATAATAAATAATTATAGGAAAAAACAAGTTGTATGATTATATAATTACAATATAATGTAAATTTATAATCAATGCATGTATATATTGATGATTTATCAAAATAAATATAAGCAATTTATGTAAGCGACAATATTGACATTCTAAAAATATTATATTTTTAGAGTACTGTAGGGCGTTATTATCTGCTAAACATCTTATATTTGCAAGAGACTCACAATTATAATATTATATTACATAATAAATTAAATAAATTTATGTTTATATAAACTTAGGAGTAAAAATGAAATTAACTACAAAAACCAGATACAGTTTGAGGATTTTGATTCAACTAGCACAAAACTATCAAAAATTGCCAGTTAGAGGAAAAGATATTTCTGTAGCCCAGAAGATATCAGAACCATATCTTGAGCAAATAATGATTTCACTTAAATCAGCAGGTTACGTAGGGACATTACGTGGTTGCAATGGTGGATATATACTGAATGTTCCACCAGAGGATGTTACGGTTCTTAATCTTCTAGAGTTATTTGAAGGTAAAATTCAATTTGCTGACTGCTCAAATAGTGACTCAAGTCCATGTTCATTATTTTATAGTTGTCCTACTACAAAGATTTGGGATAAATTATCTAAAGTATTAATTGATGAAGCATCTCAAGTATCACTTGCGACTATACTTGAAGAAATCAATAAACCACAAAGTCAGGAATATGTAATATGAAAATATATGATAATATTAGTAAGCTTGTCGGTAATACTCCTATGGTTAGATTGAATAGAAACATGGAAGATACTTCAGCTACTGTTTGTGCAAAACTAGAATTCTTTAATCCAACTTCAAGTGTAAAAGATAGAATTGCAGTTAGCATGATTGATGATGCTGAAAAGAAAGGAATTTTAAAGCAGGGCTGTACAATAATTGAGCCAACTAGTGGTAACACTGGTTTAGGGCTTGCAATGGTTGCGGCTTCCAGAGGATACAAACTTATTATAACGATGCCTGAAACCATGTCTGTTGAGAGACAGGCTTTAATGAAACAACTTGGAGCTGAGATTGTTCTTACAGATGGTAGTAAAGGTATGAACGGAGCTATTGAAAAAGCAGAAGAGTTAGTTGCAGGCAGAGCTGGTGCATTTATGCCTCAGCAGTTTAACAATCCATCAAATCCTGAAATTCATTATAATACGACAGGACCTGAAATTTGGAATGATAGTGAAGGTAGTGTAGATGTTTTTATTGCTGGAGTTGGTACCGGGGGTACACTTACAGGTACAGGAAAATTTTTAAAGGAGAAAAATCCTAATATTCAAATAATTGCAGTGGAACCTGCTTCATCTGCAGTTCTTTCCGGTGAATCAGCCGGTAAGCATGGTATTCAGGGAATAGGAGCTGGATTTGTTCCTGTAATTTTAGATGTAGATCTAATTGACGAAGTTATTAAAATAACTGATTTGGAGGCGATTAAAGCTTCAAAAGAGCTCGCGGTTAATGAAGGTATATTATGTGGTATCAGTTCAGGTGCAGCTGTTGCTGCTGCTTTTAAAGTTTCTTTGAGAAAAGAAAATGCCGGTAAAACTATTGTCGTAATTCTACCTGACACTGGCGAGAGATATCTCTCAACAAATTTATTTAAATAAAATATATTAAGTATTAAATCTATAAGGTTTGATACTTAATTTTTAATAATTTAAAGTATATAAAACAGATCGAAAATACTTGATAAAAGGAAAATAATCATGAGTAGTCATAAAGTTTCAACTATATCATTGCATGCAGGACAGGTTGCAGATCCAACAACTGGGGCTTGTGCTGTACCAATATATCAGACAT
>Ga0307987_1002001_pt1 | contig 10870 bp, 10 predicted proteins | sample EllFjometagen181_FD_203157 | JGI IMG/M metagenome (GOLD analysis project Ga0307987, IMG submission 203157) | Marine microbial communities from Ellis Fjord, Antarctic Ocean - #181 | ecosystem: Environmental > Aquatic > Marine > Unclassified | place: Southern Ocean | collected 2014-10-08 | reverse complement strand
TTTTAAAGGCTTCAACCGCCTCTTGGTCGTGTATATCAATGCTTTGCAAGGCTTTCAGACTGGCAAATTCATCGTAGTTTTGCAGCACATTTTCTACGCGCAAATACTCGCCAAATAACTTCGCGAATGTTTTTTTATCGGATTCTTTTTCAATCTCGTCAGGGTTAGGAAAGCGTTGCTCTAACTCCGTGACCACATCCATGAAACCACGGCGGGCTTCACCTGTGACCACATCGGTAAAACCTTCCATGTATTCCTTATAGCTTTTTTCAAGCACTACGTTTTTAGTGTTTTTATCACCAAACAGAGTAATGGCATCCACCGTCGCCTTTTCCAAGTCGCGGAAGGTGACGATATTGCCGAAGGTCTTGGTGGCATCATAAATGCGGTTGGTGCGCGAATAGGCTTGTATCAGGCCGTGGTAGCGCAGGTTTTTATCCACAAACATGGTGTTCAGCGTGGGTGCATCAAAGCCGGTAAGGAACATGCCCACCACAATCAGCAGGTCGATTTCTTTAGATTTAACCCGTTTGGCCAGGTCGCGGTAATAGTTCTGGAAGCCGTTGCTATCCACACTGAAGTTGGTTTTGAAGAAGGCGTTATAGTCGCCAATGGCGGCGCTTAAAAACTCTTTGGCGCTGCTATTCATTGCCGATACATCAAAGCTTTCGTCCAGAATCTCGCCGACGGCATCCTGTTCTTCATTGGCCGCGAATGAAAAGATGGTCGCGATTTTCAGCTGTTTATCGCTATCCACCTGCAATTTATTCAGCGATTCATAATACAGCTTGGCAGCATCCACACTGCTTACAGCAAACATGGCATTAAAGCCCTTACCGCCCGCGTGCAGGCGGTGGGTTTTCTGCCTGAAATTATTTAAGATATACTGCGAAACTTCCCGAATACGCTCAGGGTGCAGCAGGGCTTGTTTGTTTTCGGCTGCGCTGAGTTTTTTCTCATCCTGCTCGCTTTCAATCGACTTAAACTGCGGGCGCACATCGTTATAATCCACCTTGAACTTCAGCACCTTTTCATCGCGAATGGCGTCGGTAATCACATACGAATGCAACTCTCGGCCAAACACGCTGGCAGTGGTTTCGGAACCTAAGGCGTTTTGCGGGAAGATCGGCGTGCCGGTAAAACCAAACTGATAAAAGCGCTTAAACTTTTTCTTCAGGTTTTTCTGAGCTTCACCAAACTGACTGCGGTGGCATTCATCAAAAATAAATACCACCTGCTTGTGGTAGATGGTCAAGTCACCTTCACCTTTCATCAGGTGATTGAGCTTCTGGATGGTGGTGACAATGATTTTATTGTCGTCTTTATCCAGATTGCGCTTTAAGCCCGCTGTGCTGTCAGAGCCGTTGACGCTATCGGGTGAAAAGCGCTGGTATTCCTTCATGGTCTGGTAGTCGAGGTCTTTTCTGTCCACCACAAAAAACACCTTGTCGATGAACTCAAGTTCTGTTGCCAGCCGCGCAGCTTTAAAGCTGGTCAGAGTTTTACCAGAACCGGTGGTGTGCCAGATAAAACCACCGCTTTCCGGCTTGTTCCAATTTTTGGCTTGATAGGCGCTGTTAATTTTCCATAAGGTGCGCTCGGTGGCGGCTATCTGATACGGGCGCATGACCAGCAGAGTGTTGCTGACATCAAACACCGAATAATGCAGCAGCACATTGAGCAGGGTGTTTTTCTGGAAAAAGGTGGAGGTAAAGTCTTTTAAGTCTTTAATCAGGCTGTTATCGGCCTTCGCCCAGTTCATGGTGAAATCAAAACTGTTTTTATTGCGCGTCACGGTATTGGCAAAGTAGCGTGTATCGGTGCCGTTAGAAATCACAAACAGTTGCAAATACTTATACAGCGAATGCTCGCTGTTAAAACTTTCTTTGCTGTAGCGGTGCATTTGGTTAAAGGCTTCGCGAATCGCAACGCCGCGCTTTTTCAGCTCAATCTGCACCAAGGGCAAACCGTTCACCAAAATAGTGACATCGTAACGATTGGCGTGGCTGCCGGTTTGTTCAAACTGTTTGATGACCTGCACTTTGTTGCGGGCAATGTTGTTTTTATCGAGCAAGTAAATATTTTGAATGCGCCCATCGTCGAACACAAAATCATGAATATAGTCATCGTGAATTTTGCGGGTTTTATCGGTAATGCCGTCGCTGGGTTTATCCAGATAGGTTTCAACAAAGCGTAACCATTCGCCATTTGAAAACTGAACGTTGTTGAGGCATTGCAACTGCTCGCGTACATTGGCCAGCATGGCTTCAGGGTTGGTGAGATCAGGCAGATACTCATAACCCTGATTTTGCAAGTCTTCGATGAACTCACGCTCTAGATCGTATTCACTTTGGTAGCTTTCAGCGACCTGCCACTCTTTGGTGTATTTATCGAGAACGATAAAGTTTTTTGATTCAGCGATTGTTTTGTAGTTGGTCATTGTGCTTCCTGCTTACTGAAACTATAGGTTTCAGTCAAATACTTCACTAGCTCACCCAGTTTTTCTTTGTCTTTATCTTCAATATCTGAGATTTCCTCACCCGCATGTGCAGAATGACTAGAGAGATTCATAATCCTGCTCGCGAATGGATTAGGAGCCCCCTCAGCTGTTTTTTCAAGAAGGTCTTCCCAGCGCTTATATCCTAAAAATGTGGAAGTTTTTTCCAAGAGATTCCTCAGAAAGCTAAAATGATACTTTTTAATTTGACTAGTCTTTATTGCTTCGCTAAGTTCGGACAACAAAAATAAATGGTAAGAGAAAGGGTGATCATTGGAGGTGGTAAGTTCATAAGTGCCATCAGCCTTCTTATCCAGCCTATATTTTTCCGATTGGCCACGTTTATAGAACCAAACAGGAGTCCCATCTTGGTTTGGATTTTTAAGATCGTTATTTAACTCATTATGTAAAACATTATAAAAGAGTGGACTGTGTGTCGTAATGATAAACCTTAGTCCATTGCCTTCGATATAAGCACTATTTTTGATTAACGTGGCTAAATCAACAGCGAGTTCAATCAGATGACTATCATCCAGTGAGCTCACTGGATCATCAATAAATACGTACTCCAAACCATCAAACTTATTGGTGAGTCGGTTTGTGGTGTCGTTTTCATTTAGTGTGGAAACGACTTGTTCCAGTAGTGTGAAAAAACGCTCCAAACAAAATTACTTTCTTCCCCTTTAGATATTTTTATTTGTTCGTATATTCCTTCGACTTTAGCTTCTCCATCTTCAGAATCTACGCTAGCACTATTGTTTAAAGCAGAAGGCTTTGCTGCTATTTGAAAAGTGACTTCAGAAAAGGCAGGAACAGTGATTTCCACCAGTTCGCCATTATGATCTTTGCTTTTACACTTATATGCTTCATTAAAGTTTGGCGTGACCTTATCATTGGCGTATCGCTGAAAGTTAGTAATGATATTGCCGTCTTCTCCCAAATCTTTTAGCAACTCAATGAGCCAGTCGGTAAATGTATTTGGCTGAATTTTAAGCTTAGGTTCAGCATCTGCCTCTAAATCGTTGTCCCAATAGAACAGATCTTCAGTAAAGGCGCTGTAGTAGAGGATTTTTTTTCGCGCCAACTCAGGTTCATCCTTTTCGGTATCATTTTGAGGTGCAATCAGCTCCTTAAATTCTCGCGACAAACGAGTTTTACCCGAACCATTAAAGGCATAGATTAATTGCACCTTCTTATTGGCATCCCTTAGATCCTGGGCTATGCCCTTTAATTCCTTGCTCATATCAGGCAGCCACCTCTACATCCGGTTTAGGGAAACTTAACAGCAAGTCGCGGTAGTATTCATACTGCTTTTGGCGCAATTCGATTTCGTGGGGTAAGCCTTCTGTGAGGGAGCTGGTTAAGGCGTCAAATTTATCGAGGATAGCGACGATTCGAGCTTGTTCTACAGGCGATGGAAATGGCAGTTTTAACTGTTTAAAAGTAGCAAGATTGATATTACTTTGCGCACTGCTTTTTTCTCTTCCTTTTTCTTCTAGCTCCTTTTTAGTAGATTGGAGAAGGTATTCGACATAGCCAGCGCTGGTTTTTTTAGGGTCTGCAACAAAGCCAATGACACTATCGGGGAAGCAAGCATCAAAGCCCAATATAGATGTTTCCGCTATGTTGGCTGCAATAGTGATACACAGCGTTCCCTTAGACCATAACTTGCTTTGCTTTAAGCCAACCTCGCTGTATGTTTGACTGTATTGCGAGATGATGTGCGATGCGTTTCTAATATCACCTGTTTGTATAAACGGTATATCGCCACCATACAGTCTATTGTCATTCCTCGGACGATGCTTAGATTTACCACGCCCAAAATCAAGTGCCATCTCTGGTAAAGTCTTCCACTCCACTTCCCCTTCTTCAAAACTCAATAACTGGTCGCGGTAGTAGTTGTATTGTTTTTTGCGGGCGGTCAGCTCGGCGGTCAGCTCGGCGGTCAGCTCGGCGGTCAGCTCGGTGAAGGTGTCCAGAATGCGGACAATTTCTGCTTGGATTTCTAGCGATTTTTTTGGGTTTTCTGGGCATGGGATGGGGATTTGAATCTTCTTGAACCTAGCCTTGGAAACATTAAAGCGGGTTACGCCACTTGCAGTTTTTATAATTTCAGCACGCATGAATCGGCTACGGAATAGATATTTTGAGAACTCCGGAATCAACTTACCATCATTGAATCTAACTCCAAATGAAAAGCTATTTAAATGAACAGGCTCTTTGAATTCCACTGTCACCGCTGAGGACATGCCAGCCTCGTCGGCAATTTCAGATGACCCTGTGAACAAAACGTCACCATACCGAACTTCGTGTTGGCGCTCATTGTCGCCCACTTTGACGAACTCCAGCTGGCTTGCATCAACATCTATGTTGTTGAAGATATTTTTGTATGCGATGTATTTAACGTTTCCTTTATCAAAGTCAGCTTTACTTTTTCCGGTAAGTCCGCCGTATATCTCAGCAATTTCTCCCAGCGCCTTCCATTCCACATCAACGCCATCCAGCAGTTTTTCCATATAACTCATACTGCTCATGCCCCAAGCTCCGCGCCTTCTATCTCGGCCACAATCACATCAATATCCGTACGCAGTTGATCAATCTTGGCGACGGTGGTTTTTAGCTCTGCATTGAGCTGGATTATATCCACCACTTCGCGGTTGTCTTTCGCCTCCACATAGCTACTCACCGACAGGGTGTAGTCGTTAGTCACGATCTGTTCAAAGGGTACGGATTTAGCGAGGTAGTCAACATTTTCCTTGCTATCAAATACAGCCATGATTTGCTGGATGTGGTCACTGGTCAGGGTGTTGGTGTTGGTGTCTTTTTTAAATAAACCACTGGCATCAATAAACTGGGTGATGGTGTCGGTTTTATGTTTGGACAGCACCAGAATAGTCACGGCAATGGTGGTGCCAAAAAATAAATTGGGTGCGAGTGAAATCACCGTTTCCACATAGTTGTTATCAATTAAGTATTTGCGGATTTTCTGCTCAGCACCGCCACGGTAAAAAATACCGGGGAAGCAGACAATGGCGGCGCGGCCTTTGCTGGAGAGGTAATTGAGCGCGTGCAGCACAAAGGCAAAGTCGGCTTTGGATTTGGGTGCGAGCACACCCGCTGGCGCAAAGCGATCGTCGTTGATCAGCGTCGGGTCGTCTGAGCCGATCCACTTCACCGAATAGGGCGGATTGGAGACGATGGCATCAAAGGGTTTGTCATCAAGAAAGTGCGGGTCGGTCAGGGTGTTGCCTAGCTGGATATTGAACTTGTCGTAGTTGATGTTGTGCAAAAACATGTTCATACGGGCCAGGTTGTAGGTGGTGTGGTTGATCTCCTGCCCCCAGAAGCCGTCTTCAATAATATGGGCGTCAAAGTGTTTTTTTGCTTGCAGTAGCAGGGAGCCCGAACCACACGCGGGGTCATAAATCTTGTTGACGCTGGCTTGCTTGTGCATGGCGAGCTGAGCAATCAGCCTGGACACATGCTGCGGGGTGAAAAACTCGCCGCCCGATTTACCGGCATTAGCGGCGTAGTTGGAGATGAGAAATTCGTAGGCATCGCCAAACAGGTCGATTTGGTTGCCTTCAAAGTCACCAAAATCCAGCCCGGCTACACCTTTGAGCACGGCGGCCAAACGCAGGTTTTTATCCTTTACCGTATTGCCAAGGCGGTTGCTGGTGGTGTCAAAATCGGCAAACAGGCCTTTGATGTCTGGCTCAGAGGGGTAGCCGTTGGCAGAACTTTCAATGGAGGCAAAGATGGCGGCCAGATCGGTATTTAAACTTTCGTTTTTATTGGCGCCTTTGGCGATGTTAGCAAATAGCTGGCTGGGGTAGATGAAGTAGCCTTTGGTCTTAATGGCATCGTCTTTGATGTCGTTGGTGATAACGTCATCGCTAAGCGAGGCATAGTTGATGCTTTCGTCGCCCCCTTCAATGTAGCTGGCAAAGTTTTCGCTTATAAAGCGGTAAAACAGGGTGCCGAGTACGTACTGCTTAAAATCCCAGCCATCCACTGAGCCTCTTACATCATTGGCAATTTGCCAGATTTGGCGTTGCAGTGCGGCGCGTTGTTGGGTACTTGTCATGGTGTTAGTCCTATTTTCAATATGTTTTGAGGTATCCCGAAGAATGAATATCAAATTATTGTGTAGCTTCGGCATCATACGCTAACGAAAATGGTTTGACAAACCTAACCAAGCTATCATGCAATTTGTAGCTGGTTCATGTTCCAGCTAGTCATCCAGTTCGGCAATCTTTGAAGTAATTGCGTGAATACCTCAGATGATAACCAGAGGGGCATCTATTTTTCAAAACTTAGAAGATACAATAGAGTCTCTGAAATTGGTCAAAATTTACATCTACAGGGTCATTGACTTTGTGGGGGCTGTTTTGTAAAAGTTGGCACTGCGATAAGCTATGTGATAATTAATCCTATGAGGATTTAAGTGGTTCATTGTTAGTAGTGAAGGGGGAACTATGCAGCAAAAGTGGAAGAATGATAATTGCGAGGCAATGAAAGCTCATTATGCGGTTTATTCAATACCAAAAGCCGCCGCGCTTTGGTGTGGTGTTCCAGAAAATCAGATTGAGAAAATTTTAAAGGAAGCCACTCAGATTCATCCAACAGGTTTAGGTCGATGTATCTGGGAACATCCCGACGTTCCATGTCTTGAATATAGAAGCCGCGCTATTGCTGAAGCTACTGAAGACGGTTCACTTCTTCATGGTAGGGAAGATGGTGAACCTATCAGCGGTGAACACGTAGCGTATGAGCGTCGCCATATCTTCGGGCGTAACTTGAGAAAGTGGATTGAGGAAAAATTTCCCAATGATAAGCCAGCCTTCTTGTTTGACGACATAGAGCGCAGTACGCACACGTCTATCAGTGCTGATGCGTATCGTGCTTTAAAGGCTGAGCATGACAAACTGGATAAACGCCTGGAGAACGCTAAAAGTGAATATATAAAACTACGAGAAGAAAAGGATGCTATCAAAGATGAACGAGATTCTCTACTAGCCACTGTCGCAAAATCAGGACTCCCCGGCGACCGTGCAGAAACGACTTACCAGAATATCATCGCCGCTTTGCTTGATTGCATTGCCGGTAATCTTCCAGGCGCTGAGAAACACCCTTCCTTTCCCAGTGAAGCTAAACTCATCGAGGCGATAGATCAGCACTTTGACGGGTATAGCGGCTTGTCGAAAAGCAACCTTTCCAGAAAGTTCCCTGAAGCTAAACGCGCACTCCAGTCACAATAGTTCTGCAATTGCAGAAGCTGTCTCCGCAGTTGCGGTGCGGCATCTATCACGTCCTGATAAAACGTAGCCAAATTCCATTAAGCCACAAGGAGGCACAAATGAATTTAGTTACGTCTATCTTACGTCTACCCGCTGTTCAAAGCCGCACCGGTCTTTCCCGTTCCACTATCTATCTCCGTATTTCAGAAGACAACTTCCCCAGAGCTATTTCTCTTGGCGGTCGAACCGTTGGCTGGATCGAAGCAGAGATAAACGACTGGCTGAACCAACAGATTAAGGCAAGCCGTGATCGGAAGCCTGTGTGATGAATTGGCATTTCAAAAAAGATGATTATTTCACCAAGCGTATAGCATGAACGCGGTCATCTGCTTTGATAAAAATCTTCTCCGCTCGGAAGCTTTCAGGTCGCTCAGCAAGTGGTCTTTGCTTGTTTACTTTGACTTTCTCCGAAAGCGTCAAATGGAGAAGGTCAAGAGAAAGAAACGATCTGCTGAGTGGGTCATCAAAAATAATGGTGACATTGTCTACCCCTACCTTGAAGCAGAAAAAAAGGGGATCGGTCGCCGTGAGTTTCGTAATGCCATTGATGAGCTTATTGAAAAAGGCTTAATCGACATCACCCATCAGGGATCTGGTGGGCGATCTAGCGACATGACCAGGTTTCTTATTGACGAGCGATGGAAAGACTATGGTTCTGCTACGTTTCGCGCAGCCAGTAACCCGCGTGTAAAAGATACACGCAAAGGTGTGGGGTGGGCATCTTTTCATGCAAATAAGAAAAAAACTTCGGTAACAAAACTGTCACCTGCAACGTCAGATTCGAGTAACAAATATGTAACATCAAGCAGTAAATCACATGCAGTTTCAAGTGACAAAACTGTTAAGTCAAAATTAAGGATAAGTGAAGCAAGCTACTGTAAAAACGAGGAAATCCTCAAACAAGAGCAGCTTCCCCTTTGGAGTGACAAAATTGATACTATTCTATAATGACCATAGGTTATCGACGGTGCGGCAGAAACGTGAGGATGGCTGAGTTATGGGAAAACGACATCCAAATCACCGTCGAGTTAAAACTCACCGTAGCTATACCGTTGAAGAAGTCGCCGGGTTGTTCGACATCCACAAAAATACTGTGCGTAATTGGTTGAAGAACGGACTTGCAACAATAGACCATAATCGCCCCACTTTGATTCTCGGAAATGACTTGGCCGAGTATCTAAAAATACGCCGCACAAAGAACAAGCAAGCCTGCAAGCCAGAAGAACTTTATTGTGTCCGTTGCCGTAGACCAAGATCAGCAGCGGAAGGAATCGCTGACTATTCACCGATAAACGATAAGATCGGCAACCTGGTTGCCATCTGTCCTGACTGTGGGACAGTGATGAACCGACGGGTCAGTATAGCGAAAATTATGGACGTCATCGGCAATCTCGACGTCAAGTTTCCGGAAGATCTACAACACATAGTTGATAGGGCAAACCCCTCCGTAAACAGTGACTTGAGATAAGGAGCAAAAAAGATGACAAAACACAACTCAGCAAATGAAAGAATTAAGCGGAAATACTTTTCTTTTTTAAAGGAAGCAAAACGTCACAGTGAGCCGACGATCGATGCTGCGGCCAAAGCCCTGAATCGCTTCGAGGTCTATACAAAATACCGAGACTTCAAATCATTCCACTTTGAACAGGCGATTGCTTTCAAAAGACATCTTGCCGAACAGAAGGGACAAATGTCTGGCAAGAGACTGAGCAAATCAACATTGCACGCAACTCTTTGCCAGCTGAAGCGTTTCTTTCAATGGCTCGCCATGCAGTCGGGGTATAAGTCGCGGATTCAATATACCGATACCGAGTATTTTAACCTGTCTGACAAAGACACCAGAATTGCTACTGCCAGACGGCCTCAAAAAGCCCCTACGTTAGAGCAGGTCGCGCACGTTATTCAGGCAATGCCAATCGAGACCGAGATTGAAAAACGAAATCGGGCGTTGGTGGCATTTACTCTTCTTACAGGTGCACGAGACAGCGCCATCGCTTCTATGAAGCTTAAACATGTCGATCTGGTAGACAAGTGTGTTTATCAGGACGCCCGTGAAGTTGACACGAAGTTCAGCAAAAGTTTCACCACATACTTTTTCCCGGTAGGCGAAGAAATTCATAAGATTGTGACAGAGTGGATGATCTTCCTTCGGGAAGAAAAACTTTGGGGGAATGATGATCCGCTTTTCCCATCAACACGAATGGAGGTCGGAGCTTTGCAGCAGTTTGAAGTTGCGGGTCTTGATCGAAAACATTGGAGCACTGCTTCACCCATCCGCACCATATTCCGCAATGCATTTACTGCTGCCGGGCTTCCTTACTTCAATCCGCACAGTTTCAGAGACACTCTCGTCAAGTATGGTGAGAAGATTTGCAAAACGCCGGAGGATTTTAAAGCGTGGAGCCAGAACCTCGGACATGAAAAGGTGCTGACAACTTTCCTGAGTTATGGCGAAGTTGCCTATCAAAGGCAAGGCGAAATTATCCGTGATTTTGCAAAACCGAAAAACAGCAATGTCACAGATGCTGAAGAGTTTGCAAAAGCTGTCATCAGGCAACTGGGCATGGCGAAACAGGAGGTCAGGCTCGGCACTACTGCCCCTGAGCTTTAAAATCCAATGGGATTATTTTAGCGCCAGGCTTTATTTGATCGAGATATTTGCCCCATCGATCCATCAGTTGGTGCCGTTCTTTGATAAAGGATGTACGGTTGTAGGCTCTACCCAAAGCATCTTTTACCTGATGGGCGAGTTGAGCTTCAATGATATCCAAACGTTCGTGAAGGATCTCATCGGCCAAAGTTCTAAAAACAGCTCTCCATCCGTGGGAGACAAAATCTTCATTGGTAAATCCCATACGTCTAAGTGATGCGTTCATGGTATTGTCACTGATTGGTTTTGCTGTAGATCGAATTGATGGAAATAGGTATTTCCCTGATCCTGTCACTAAATAACCCCGCGATTGTGAATTGATGTCGTGAAACACAAGGTTTTAATAAGCTATATTTTGATGATGAGAGGAGGGCTGGTGGCAGGCAGTGGAGCGGAGCGAAACTGCATCCCGCCGGCCCCTCT
>Ga0307987_1001999_pt1 | contig 10876 bp, 3 predicted proteins | sample EllFjometagen181_FD_203157 | JGI IMG/M metagenome (GOLD analysis project Ga0307987, IMG submission 203157) | Marine microbial communities from Ellis Fjord, Antarctic Ocean - #181 | ecosystem: Environmental > Aquatic > Marine > Unclassified | place: Southern Ocean | collected 2014-10-08 | reverse complement strand
CGGTCGATGAGGGGCTCGTCGCAGACGATGCCGAGGTAGAGATTTGTGTCGTCGTAGACCATGCGTACGCGGGTCTCCACGGTGGTGGCCCCCATGCCGATCTCGCCGAGCTCATCGGCTTGGGCCTGCTGCCAGACGGCTTCGTCAATGCGCCCGTCGATCTGGATTGGGGCTGCGGTACGGGTGATGCGGATCTTGCGGTTGGCCACGCCGGGGAGAACGCCCTTCTTTTTCAGCAGGTCCACGTCCCAGAAGAAGGGGGAGGAGAGGGTGCCTGTCATCCGGCCGCCGGTCAGGGCCGTGGCCAGTGGCTGGCGGCCGAACATGGCGGGGAAACCATCGATCTCCGCCAGTTTTCCGCCTTGCTCGAAGAACGAGCGGACCCGGGCGTCACGCTGCTTGATGGCTTCGGCCAGGGCGTCGAAGCTGCTCCAATTGGGGCGGAGTTGGTAGGCCCGGTAGAGGTGGAATACCGTCGCGACATCGCTGACGTAGAGGAAGCTGCGCTCCACCATGGCCAGGCGTTTGCTGACGGCTCCCTCGGGCTCAAGCTCCTTGGCGCGGGCGAGCTGGCCTGCCATGGTCTTGAGCAGTGTGGGAGGGAAGAAGTAGGTGTAGTGGGCCTCGGGTCGGCGGGCGAGGCCCCCTGGCGTCGCGTCGGGCAACTGGTCGGCCCACCGCCCGATGCCGCCGTAGAGCTTGAGGCGGTTGTGGAGCGCGTCGTAGAAGGCCCGCATGGGGACGTAAGCCTTGCCGAACGCGGCCCGGTAGTAGCCGTCCAGCTCCGCCTTCCAATCGCAGTCAGGCTCGTTGACCAACTGGTTCCAGATATAGTAGACCGGTCCATCCAGGCCCCAGCTTTCGCCATTGCCGCAGACATAGATTGCCTTGATGTTGTTGTCGCGGAAGAAGCGGATCTGGCGGGCCGCCATCTCGGGGGTCGTCTTTGGGGCGAAGCCGATGGTGTGGTAGTAGCCCCAGTTGTAGATGTAGACCATGAAGGCATCGGCCTTCTTGCGCCACGCCGCTAGGTTCGTTGGCGTGTAGGTGCAGACCTCGATGATCACGTTTTTGCCGAAGCGCTTGATGCTCTCGGGGGGCTTGGCGGTGGGGGCGTAGGCGATGATGATCACCTTGGCTTCGGGACGTTCCTTGGCCAGGCGTCTGGCAAGCTTGTCATGGACGATCCACAGCTGTTCGCCGATGTCCGGATGAATCGCCTTGCAGTTGGCGCACTCGCAGGGGATGTAGCCGTCGGTCTGGGCGAGTTCAACGGCTTCGAAGCCCTGATCCAACTTCCTGAGCATCTCGGCGTAGAGCAACTCCTGCACCTTCGGGTTGCTGATGCAGAGGTGGTTCTGGGAGCTGTTGCGGGTACCGCTGATCAGCGCGAAGTACTCGGGATTCGTCTGGCCGTAGGTGTTCTTGGGGACCGCGCTGTAGTACGAGTGCCCGCCGTAGGTGGCAAGGGGGATGCTGGCCTTGAAGTGGGTGTTCAGGTTGTACCCTTCCCCTTGGCGGAATGACGAGTTGGCGATCCAGGGGAAGGTGGGGTCCCAGCGACGGTCCAGATCGGCAGGGAAACTGGGCGTCTCGTTCCTGGGGACATGGGTGCCCAGTCCCTTGCGGTTGGGCCAGAGCCAGCGTACGCCCAGGTAGTCGTGCAGGAAGATCTGCACTGCCCGCCGGCTGGCCGGTACGCTCCAGTAGGGGCGCGGGGTCTTGGTCGGGCGGATGAGATCGTTCCCGGCCAGGAACAGATTGCCATCGATCACCTTGAGCACACAGCTCTGGCCCTTGAGACCAGTAATTGCCAGACCCGCTTTCTCGGCGGCCTGGGTCCGGCCGATGAACACGGTGGGACCGACCGAGGCACCGGTCTCCTCCACGATCGGCAGTTTCACGTCTGTCGCCCGCGCCACGATCCGCACCAGCATCCGTGCCGCATCCATCGCCAGCTGTGGCTTCCCGTCGGGCACGACGACGGTGTAGGCCGGCTTCCCATTCTCCACGAGACTGAGCGGAGGCGCGGCCAGGCAGGACCCGGCAACCAAGATCACAAGCGCAGTGAGGGCATTCCGTTGCATGCTTCTACTCCAGCAGGTTCCGCAGGTTGGCTGGTCACTCGGTCGCGACCATCGGCATGTTCCGCTCACCGGCAAGTGTAGCTGCTGGCTGAAGCGAGTCAACCGCCCGCCGAGTCCCGCCTAGGGCAGAGCCCGAGCCAGCCGCTGAAGGCCATGCAGGGGCGTGAGCGGTGGAACTGGTGGAGGCAGGCGGATATGGTGTGTCGAGATTCTGGCTGACGAGATGCCCGGCGGAGCTATACCGCGCCGAATGAACAGTTGCCCAATATGGGTTCCCTTTCCTAGCGGAGTTGATCATGGACAAGATGCGGGATGTGACGATCGAGAACCGGCAGATGAGACTGGTCATCACAGGCGACGGAATCGCCAAGAGTCTGCTGTTCAAACCAACCAACACGGAGTGCCTGATCCAGGGGAAGAGGGTCCCGATCAGCACCATAACTGAGCCGCGTCCATACCAGAATGAGGTGAAACTGGCCTACCCCAACAAGAAGACCACATTCAAGTCCAATGCGGTCCGGTTGGAGGGCGACAAGCTGACGATCGGCTACGAACTGATTCCCTGGGAAGCCACCGTCAGCGTGAAGATCGCCGAGGACTACATCGCGTTCTCACTGGAGGCGCTCAACCTCACCGAACCCTACGGCATCGCCATCACCGAACCACCCATATCCGAGATGTGGTTCCTGCGACTGCCCGTCCGTGACCGGGGGCATTGGGGCGACTGGCTGAATGTGATGTGGGACGATGACGTGGCAGTCAATGTGCTTGGGGCAGGGCCCTGCGCGAATGCCGATTCGGAGGAGGGCGAGGGATACCGGGTCCTGCAGGCGGGCACGGATGACAAGGTGAGACTCACCGGCGTCACTGCCGCGCTGATCACCTGTGCGAAGGACGAGCTGCTGGACAAGGTCGCCACCGTCGAAGAAGACTATGGCCTGCCCCATGGGGTGGCCAGTCGCCGACATGACCTTTATGCCGCCTCCTACTACTGGACGGGCACCGTGAACCCGACCAATGTCGATGAGCACATCGAGTACGCCAAGAAGGGCGGATTCAGGCTCATGAACATCTACTACCCCGCATTCCTCGCGAGCAGGGGGTACAGGCTGATCGGGAACTACGATGTGTACAGGGCGGAGTATCCGAACGGCAAGGCTGATCTGAAAGCGATGCTGACCAAGATCAAGCAGGCGGGCATCACGCCGGGCTGCCATTTCCTGCACAGCCACATTGGCCGGGATAGCAAGTACGTCACGCCCGTTCCTGATCGCCGGCTGAACCTGCTGCGGACCTTCACGCTGGCCAAGCCTCTCGGCGAGACCGACACCACGGTCCATGTTCAGCAGAATCCCAGGCACTCGTCCATGGCGACGAACCGGCGGGTGCTGAAGGTCGGCACGGAACTGATCTCCTACGAGGGGTACACCACGACCCCTCCCTACACGTTCCACGGTTGCGTGCGGGGAATCGACAAGACGACGGTCAATGCCCAGCCTGAAGGCTACATGTTCGGCCTGCTGGATGTGAGCGAGTTCGGCGCCACAAGTGTGTACCTGGACCAGTACTCGGATCTGCAGGACGAGGTGGCGGACGGGATGGCGGATCTCTGGGATGCCGGATTCGAGTTCATCTACTTCGACGGGTCGGAAGGTGTCAATCCTCCTTTCTGGCATCATGTGGCCAACGCGCAGTACAGAGTGTTCAGCAAGCTGAAGCCGGAACCCATCCTCGCGGAAGGGGCGGCGAAGACCCATTTCAGTTGGCACATGCTAACTGGTGCGAATGCCTTTGACGTGTTCCGTCCCGAGAAGCTGAAGGAGGAGACCATCCGCCATCCGTTCCGGGAAGCACCCAGAATGCAGGACAACTTCACCCGGCTGAATTTCGGGTGGCTGGGGTACTGGCCTCCCAGCGAGGAGACCATCGGCACGCAGCCCGACCAGCTGGAGTTTGTCACCAGCAAGGCAGCGGCATGGGATTGCCCGGTCTCCATCCAGGCCAATCCGGCAGTGTTGGCGCAGCATCCGAGAACCGCGGACAACTTCGAGGTCTTCAGGCGCTGGGAGGAAGTGAGAGCGAGCAAGTGGCTGACCGACGAACAGAGACAGCTACTGCGCAATGCCGAGCAGGAGTTCATCCTGCTGCTGGACGAGAAGGGCGAGCTCGAGCTGGTTCCCTACGAACAGGTCACGAACGTTGCCGGTGGGAGCAGGGATGTGATCGCCTTCACCTTTGAGAGAAAGGAGGCGCTGTATGCGGTCTACTGGCACATATCGGCAGACAAGAGGCTGGAGCTCCCGCTGAAGCCCAAGGCCCTCCTGGTACTGGAAGGTATGGGGAAAGGGGTCGAAGCCTCTGCTGGAGAACAAGAGGGTACAGCCGTCGTGCCGCTCGGGAAACGTCGCTATCTGGAAGCGAGCGGATCGAGCAGGGACGAGCTGATCGCGGCATTTGGGAAGGCTCGAATCCTGGACCTCTGAGCCGGGACGAGAGCAGTCTGTCGGTCCAGTTCACGGCGCGGGTGCGTGCTTAGGGACCCCAGGCCACCCGTCGGAGTGACGAAGGCGACCTTGCCCTAACCGGCCAGGACGTCTTCGCACGACACGGTCGCGATGCCCTGTGTTTCGGCCAGCAGCTGTCCCACCGCACGCCCCTTCCAGAACTGCATGCCGCTCAGCAGGGCGCGGTTCTGTCGCAGCGCCGCTTCGAGACCGTGCTGGGCAATGCACGCCAGCCCAGGCCACGTAACCTGGGCCAGCAGCTGGGACGCTGTGTTGGCGAACAGCGACGGGATATTCTGGACGGCGTAATGCAACACGCCGTCAACGGTCTGGATGGGGTTGGCGTGCGTTGTGATCTGCGTCGTCTCGACTGCGCCGTTCGGGTCTGCGGCGACATCCACGATCAGGCTGCCCTTGCGCATGGACCGCACCATCTCGCGCGTGACCAGATGGGGATCGCCCGGCATCCACATCACACAATTAACTAGGACATCAGTCGTCGGCAACGCATCGTGCAGGACCGCGTTGCAGTAGGCCCTCACCGTGGCGGCCGGGAAGATACACTCCAGGTCGCGGGCCGTCTCCGGGTTGTTCTCGATGATCAGCACGTCAACCCCTGCAGCTAGCGCGGCTTCGGCGGCCGCCCGGCCGGCCACACCACCGCCGATGATCGTCATTGAGAGCGGTTCGGCACCGGTCGTGCGGAACAGCATCTTCCCACAGCCTCCGTACAGTGCTTGGCTGAACTGACCTGCCACGACCACCGCGCCCACCCCCGCAAGGCGACTCATCGGTGCCAGCGCGAACCGGCGTCCCTGTTCGTCGAGCATTTCCTCGTAGGCGATCGCGACGCACCCGCTTTCCAGCAGCACACGCGTCATGTCGGGGCGGGGTGGAGCGTGCAGGTAGGTGTAGATAGTGTGCCCGCTCCGGACCAGCCCGAACTCCTCGGGCAGGATCTCCTTCACTTTCCATAGCAGGTCCGCCTGCTCGTAGACCTCCTGGAGGGTGTGGGCAAGAACCGCTCCCGCATCGGCGTAGTCCCTGTCTGGGAAGCCACTCCCCACGCCCGCGCCGCGTTGCACGATGACTCGGCAACCAAAGCCACACAGGCGTCGCACGTGTTCGGGCGTTCCGGCGACGCGGAACTCACCCGGTTTGATCTCGTCTGGGATTCCTACGCAAAGCGGGGTTGGTTCTACCATCTGATCCTACCTCCATGGGTCGCTCTTGGCGCGCGTGGTCACGGCAACTGGCGTGTGCACGCTGGCATGACGGGGCCTGGTTCCAGAGCGTACATTCACGCGGACTTCGGTGCAAACGGCCCGGCCGCGCTGCGGCTTACTCGAGCCCTGGGCTGTGATACGCTGCCCCGGTGGGGCAGGCGCCTTGCCGACACTGGGTTCCTGGGCGGCGATACCGGAGTCACCAGACCGGGGACGGTCTGGCTACCCAGCGGGTCCCGACGAGCCAGAGCCCGGGAGCCGGCGCTCTACTTCGGCGACAGTTCCACATCGCCGTTCTTGCCGAACTCGTACTCTCCGGTCGATCTGAAGCTCGCCCAGATGCGATCCTTCGACTCGTACCCATCCGCACTGATGCGGAGCGCGTAGTGGCTCGGTCTGTCGGGGTTCGGCAAGACGAAGCTGCCGTCTGGCTTGCTGGTCAGAGTCAGGCTGTTGGCACCGGTGCGCTGGTACGGCCCGGTTCTTCCCCAACGGTGAAACCGAATCTCCGCCCCAGCGATCCCTTTCCCCTCCGGACCCACGACCCGCCCCTCAATCGCCAGAGCTAGGGGCTTTGCATCCGGGTTCTTGCGCCGCCATTCGAGAACACCATCCGAGAACACCATGAGTTCGTTAGGGAATCTGGGCATGGGGCCTCTGGGCATGTAATGGGCATAGCCCTTCATCTTCTCATCGCCCAAACCGTGGAGATCAAGGCCGTACCACAGGTTCACGTGGCCAGCGATACTTCTAACAGTGTGAATCAGGCCACTTGAGTAATCATGGTTGCATACCGACCGGAAGAACATCCTGTGGACCGCCGGATCCGTGGTCTCACGCAGAAACCTGACGGCTGCGGCAGTTGCCTCCTCCCGGCCCAGTTCCTCGACCATCCGCCGCCATAGGTCGCGGAACTTCCCTCCGCTCATGTATAGAAGACGGGTGGTCAGCAGCTCGGGGATCATCCTGTGGGCCTCATGGAACGCGGGCAGGTCGATGCCGCGACTGTTCCCGCTGAGAACCATCCGCATCTGCATGTATTCGGGGTAGTCCTTCGGATCCGTGCGTCGGTCGATTAGGTGGTTTCTATGCGCTTGGTTCTCCCGTCCGCCCCACAGTTCCATGGCCTTAAGCCAGATCCATGGCCGCTCGTCGGTGGCCAGTTCCTTGCAGATCTCGATGGTGAGGAGGGCGTCGGTCTGCCGCAGGAGATGGAACAGAGCACCCAAGAGCTGCGGGTCGTCCGCCTTCTGGATCGCTGGCTTCAGCTTTCCCAATTGCTCACGGTCCAAGTCCGGGAAGCCTTTCAGACTCTCGGCAACGCTCAGCTTAGTCCGGAGCCTGCTGCTCCCCACATTGACGTGATGGGTGATCTTCCCGTCTTCCACAGTGTACCCAACGAGACCTCGGTACTCCCCAGTGACGATAGCCAGCCCCATGTCCACGAACTCCGGCCACTTTCCCCTGAGGCCTGCTTGGACCCCAAGGACGTGCTGGTATGCTGACCTCTCCTTGGCTAGCTTCAGGGCGAGAGTCCGGACCTTGGCCAGGTCCTCGTCGCTGTAGGATTGCGGCTTCTTTGCCGTGAGGAAACCAAGTATGGTCTCCCTGTCGGTTTTTCGGGGGGAATCGCTCTTGGCGGGAAACTGTGTCTTGATGTTGGAGACCGAGATCTGGTTGGGGATCTCGGCACCAAACGTGGCAATGTCGGCCAAGCCGATATCGAACACGTCGAAGTCCAGAATGGCTTGTCCCGCTCTTTCCATCCTCTCCCTCGGGAAGTGCGGTGTGGAGGGGATAACGATCCGTTGGCCCGAATGGTCGTAGTACACGAGGGGGGTGTCACGGCGAAGGGATGCGGGGCCGACCAAGGTGAAATGGACTTTCTTCTCGTGTTGCCAGCTAACGTCCGTGGACTCGTAGACGGTCAGGGCGTACGGTTTGCCGCCATCCTCCAATCTTCGGCCTGGGGAAAATGGCCCGCGGAAGAAGAAGTGGAACTCCCGTCTTGGACCGTGGTAGTAGCTCAGCGTGTAGTCAAAGCGATCCAGAGGGACTCTTTTGTAGCCGAGGCCGAATCCCCGTTCCCGAATGAACAACGGTTCGAGCTCTGTGTCGATGATGACGCGCTGCTTCCCATCGAAGCAGTCGACGATGCTTGCGTCGCAGGATGCGTAGACTGCTCTCGCTCGCTTCTCACCATGGGGGATTGCGTGGTCGGGGGGCAGGAAGTAGATCGGCTGTTCCGTGATGGGGAAGTCGAACACGAGGTTGTGGTTCCGGCGTGTCGTGTAGGGGAAATCCCCGATTCCCTTGCCATCCCTGTCGCGCAGCTCCCCGTCCAGGTTGTTGGCGACCCCCACAACGTGTGGTTTGAAGGGCAGGTACCCTTGGTCCAGGTGCAGCTCAACGGTGTGGATCTTGCTGGCACTGTTCCAGGTTTCCAGGAAGAGTAAGGACGAGGAGATGACGTCTTGCCTGGCCTTCAGGGGCTTCCCCGCCTTGTCGTAGACGATGGCTCTGGGGGCCATGAAACGCATGCCTGGCTTGTGGAGGACCAGAGTGGTCCCTGGCGCACCGGTCTCCTGGATCCCATAGATAACCTTGCCGTTGCCAAAGTTGTTGCCAACCGCAGATGCTCCCTCCCTGATGGTGAGTTCGGTAGGGGCAAAGGGGAGTGCCCGGCCCTGATACGTACCGGGCTTGCCGTTGACCTCAAAGCGAATGACAGGGGGACGGTCCAAGGGTGCTGAGCGGATGGGGAGACGAACTCCGTCGAAGAAGAAGGTGTCGTTCTCGATGAAAGGGCGTACCTCGAAATGGTCGATGTCCTCCATGGGCATGGGGAACACTTTGAATTGTGTGCTGGGCACGAGACCGAGATAGTGGAGGTTCCCAGGGAATGCCCGTTGACCGTCCTTGCCCACTGCACAGATGTGGTAGCGTTTCCCGCCAGGACGGACGATCTCAAGTTCGACGATGCTGGCGGCTCGGTCCCACTGGTTGTGGGGACTACCAACTTCCCGTTCCTGACGAAGGCTCAATCCGCGGGCAATGTCGATGATCTTGAGTCGTGCCTTTCTCCCCAGGTCCACGACCTGGCCCTTGGCCGGCTTGAGCGTGTAGGCCTGTTGGCCCTCCTGCTTGTGCGCCACCCGCATCCAGATGTCCAGACTGTCGGGGAGGTGGCGGCCGATGCTGTAGATGGTGAGGGTGGAACCGTCGAGGGAGTAACCGAAGTTGAGGCACTCGGTTGTCAACACGTCTCGCCGGGTCTGGTGATCGAACACGCGCAGCTCAATGAGGTCGTAGGCCTCCGGTCCGGGGTCCCACTGGATAGTTGCGATATCCATCCATTCCGCTGCCCTTGGGTAGGTCGGCAGGGTCGGTGGCTCGGCCAGTTCGGTGCCGTCAGGGGCGCGGACGACGGGGTTGCCTTCTCGGCTGTAACGGGCCACGGAACGAAGGCGGAACGTGGTGGGGCCGACCTTGATCTGATGGTTGACGGAGCCCTTGGCACTCCCATACGACCTGGGGAGCGACCCGGACTCGTTGCTGCTCTGCTGCATCGGCAACAGCGCGGCTGCAAGCACGGTGATGGCGGCAAGCCCGAGCATACCCAGCTTGGCGGAACGGGGGAAGGGGCGCGAGAGGATATGGCGAATGCGGTCGCCAAGGGCATTCCGGGATTCCACCACGCCCACGAGGCGCAGGCTGAAGCGGGGACGGGAGAAGGCGAGCTCAGCGATGTCGACCAAGGCGTCGCTGTAGGCCTTCGCATCGCCGTCCAGACTTCCCAGGCTCATCTCGTCCACAGCCTTCTCGCGCAGACTGCGGATCCTGGCGTTGGCCAGCCAGAGGAAGGGGTTGAAGAAGTAGGCGATCTGCAGTAGTGATTGTAGCAGGTTCACCCACAGGTCGCCGCGCTTGATGTGGCAAAGCTCATGGGTGAAGACCGCCTGGAGTTTGCTGGGAGAGAGGCTGCCCAGCAGTTTGGCTGGCATGAGAATCACGGGTCGCCAAAGCCCGCAGACAGCTGGGCTGATCAGTTCGTCTGTCATCCGCAGCCCGACGGGACGGCGCATCAGCAGGTCTCGGTGGCACCGGTCGAGCGCATCGTGGACGTTGCCCTCCTCGATTGGGGTGCTGGCCGCGACCAACCGCTTGACCTGTCGGTACCGCTGCAGTAGCATGCCAAGCAGCGAGACCGCACCGACATACCACCCGCAGAACAGCCCGAGACGCCAGCGGCGGGAAACGGCAGGTTGCGGGGAGGCGGGCGCGTTGGCCCAGGGCTCGGACGGGCGCGGCGCAGCGCTGGCAGTCGGCGGGCTCTCCGGCGGTTTGGAAACGGTCCCTGGACGGCTTGGCGTGGGAGGCGGAGCCGGATAGGGGCGAGGAACGGCTGCCGCAGCCACGTGAGGCTCGACATGCTGGATTCCCTTCTGGCAGACGAAGCGAGGCCCGTCGAAGGGAATCGTGGGCATGTCGGGCTCTGGATCGGCAGGCAGGTTCAGTTCCGGCTGCAGGGGAAACCAGTAGCCTATTCCGGTAGGCAGCTTCAGCGTGGTTGGCAATAGCAGCTTGGCGAGCACAAGCAGCCATAGGCCATAGCGGACAACTGCCCTTGTGCGCCTGCGTATCACCCTGTCGAGCAACAACAGGCAGACGACCAGAATGGCTGACTGCACCAGCATGGTGGCGTGAAACTGGCAGAACCTGGCGGCAAATAGGTGCATGCTCTCTCCCTCCCTATTCCTCGTCGTCCCGGATCAGTCTGCGCAGCTCCGCAATGTCCTGCTTGTCGAGCTCCTTGCTCTCGAAGAGGAACTGCATCATCGGGCTCAGTGCCCCGTTGAAGGCGCGCTCGAGCATCTTCCGGAATTCCCCCTTCTGGGCCTCGCGGCGGCTGACGCAGGAGCTGAACAACTGCAGATTTCGCAGGCGTTCAATGTCGAGCAACCCCTTCTTGGCCATCCGGTCCATGGTTGTCTTGACCGTGCTGTAGGCCCAGCCCTTGGTGTCGGCCAGGGCCTCCTGCACCGTTCCCGCCGTGCAG
>Ga0307987_1001998_pt1 | contig 10880 bp, 7 predicted proteins | sample EllFjometagen181_FD_203157 | JGI IMG/M metagenome (GOLD analysis project Ga0307987, IMG submission 203157) | Marine microbial communities from Ellis Fjord, Antarctic Ocean - #181 | ecosystem: Environmental > Aquatic > Marine > Unclassified | place: Southern Ocean | collected 2014-10-08 | reverse complement strand
CACAATGTTGAAGTTTTAAGTGCCTTGATCCTGGCCCAGCTCACCCGCAAAGGCACCCCTTGTGTCTACTGCGGCTGTAGTTCCATCATGGATCTGCGCCTTGGCTGTTCCCCGGTGGGTGTGCCTGAAATGGCCCAGCTCAGCGTAGCCTGTGCAAAGATGGCCCAGTATTACAAACTTCCCAGCTGGGTGGGGGGATGCGCATCGGACAGCAAACTACCTGATGCCCAGCAGGGGTATGATTTCACCCTCACCGCCCTTCCAGCAGCCCTGGCCGGAGCCAATATGATATACGGCCTGGGTGCCATTGATTCCATAATGACCTTTGATTATGCATCCATGCTCATGGGGGCAGAGCAGGCGGAACGTATTGTGCGGCTGATTTCCGGCATCACCATCGATGATGAAAACATGGCCCTTGATCTCATCCATGAGGTGGGCCCCGGTGGTGGATACATGACCAACAAACACACCTTTCAGCACATGCGAAAGATGTCCGTGGGCAAATTATTCAACCGCCTGAACCGAGATACCTGGGAAAAGAAAATGAAGGGAAAACCCATTGCGGAGCAGGCCTATTACACCGCCAAGAGTATCATCGATACCCACATCCCCATGCCCCTGCCAGAAGGTGCCATGGCAAAAATAAATGACCTGATTGCAGCCTATGAGGATGAATTAAAATCGGTGGAAAAATAATGGCGTCCTTCATATGACCTCAAAAGGATCCTACAGTCTTTTAGAAAAAAGCCTCTGCAAATGGGGAATGTTCTAAGCGAGTAAAAAGTTCTTTTGAAAGATGCCAACATAATCAAGAATCCATTTTACAGGCAGCACAATTTCCCTGTAAAATGGATTTAATTATTTGGGAAACACAAAATCCGTAAGTTCATCAAAGATAAGGGTAGAAACAGTGCTTTACAATCTGATCTTATCAGTCATAATATACCGTTATAAAAAGAAATTGACAAAATCTACCAAACATGGTCTTTAATATTGTTACAGGATAAAAAATGTACGGTGAGTCCCACTGGATCTTAAGCCTGTGGAGAACATAGCGCTGGCTGAAAGTTCCTTTTCAGTGAAACTACCTCGGTGAAGCAGGAAGAAAAGGATAGATAATGTCTATTATCTTAGATTTTTCAGGACGGAGACAGCCATGACCACCAAACAACCGGAACGTATCTTTAACAATAGCCTCCTCCCCAAGGACAACGATAACACCTCCTTTGAAAATGAAGAACGGCTCAATTATGCCCTGACCGCCTCCGAAGAGGGCATATGGGACTGGAATCTGGCCAGTGACACCGGCTATTTAAGCCCCCGGTATTATGAAATGTTAGGGTATCAACCCAACGAATTCATTGGCACGGGGAACACTTGGGTCAGCATGCTCCACCCGGATGACCGAACAAAGGCACTGCAGGGAATTGTCGATGTCATCCGGCAAAAACTCAAGATCTACCACTCCACCTACCGTTTCCGGGCCAGGGACGGCTCCTATCGCTGGTTACTCTCCCGGGCCATTGTGGTACGCTGGGATGAAAAGGGAACCCCCCTGCGCCTGGTGGGAACCCACCTGGACATCACCGATACCCGGGAAAAAGATGAAGCCCTGCTGCAGTACAAAGAGAATCTGGAAAAGGAGGTAAAAGAACAAACAAAAGAGATCAATGCCACCAATCGCCAACTGGAAACCATTCTCAACGCCTCTTCCGAAAGCATCTGGGTTTGTGACGGCACCGGGAAAGTCATCTCCATCAATCGGGCCGCAGAAAAATTACTTCACATCACCAGCCATGATGTGGTGGGTAAAAATATCCGTTCTTTAGAAAAAAAAGATTTTTTTGACCATTCCGCCACCCTGAAAGTTCTCAAAACCAGAAAAACCGTCACCATTTTGCAAAATATCAAAAAACCACGAAAACAACTCATGGTCACTGGTACACCGGTGTTCAATGACAGTGGCGACATTGAAATGGTCATTGTCAACGAACGGGATCTGACCTTTTTAAATGAAATGAAGGATGAACTGGAGCGGGCACAGAGCACCACCAGCCGCTACAGGGAGGAACTGACCACCCTCAATCTTAAGGAGTTGAAAGAGCAAAATATCATTGCGGAAAGCAAGGAAATGCAACAGGTCATTGCAACGGTGATGAAGCTTGCAAGGCGACGGGTAAGCCCCATTCTCATCATGGGAGAATCTGGTACTGGCAAGGGACTGCTGGCAAAATACATCCACAGCCAGGCCTTTGACAGCAACAGCCCCTTTGTACAGCTCAACTGCGCGGCACTGCCCGAAACCCTGCTGGAGGCGGAACTTTTCGGATATGATAAAGGTGCCTTTACCGGGGCCAGAAATCAGGGCAAAATAGGTCTCTTTGAAATGGCCAGTGGCGGCACTCTGTTCCTTGATGAACTGGGTGAGATGAGCCTTCCAGTCCAGGCAAAACTCTTGAAATGCCTGGAAGAAAAAGAGATAATGCGTTTGGGGGGATTGAAACCCGTTAAAATCGACTGCAAGGTAATCACTGCCACCAATCTCAACTTAAACCGGCAGGTGAGCCAAGGAAAATTTCGCCAGGACCTATTTTTCCGGCTCAACACGTTTACCATCACACTGCCGCCCCTGCGCAGACGTCCCGAAGACATCTTTGAAATGATCATCTTTTTCCTGAAAAAATATAATGTCAAATACGGTGTTAAACGGAGAATGTCATCCAAGGGAATTGCCCAGATTCAGGCATACTCCTTTCCAGGCAATGTCCGGGAATTAAAAAATATTTTAAAAAAAGCGGTGGTCATGGGAGAAAGCGATGTTCTGGAGGACCTGGTAAACCCAAACACCCTTCCAATGCCCCACTCACCCGCCATGGAGCATACTCTTTCAGACAGCGATGCCTTTGATTTCAAGGGAAAACTCATGGCCTGCGAAAAACAATTGATGCTCAAGGCTCTGGAAGGCTACGACACCACCCGTTCCCTGGCGGGATTCCTTAAGCTGAGCCAGTCTTCCGTGGTAAGAAAACTGAAAATCCACGGCCTGAGCCATCGACTGCGGCGAAACAGCCAACGCCCGTCATAACCCATCCTAAAGGGCTGGGCTTGAATAGTTTCGGCCTTATATCCCAAGCCTAAAGGCAGAGCGCATTCCCATTTTCCTGGCACCGTCTATAACTTATTGATTTTATTAGCTCAGTGGCAAATCAACTCAGGCATTATATCTTTATAAATCAAAGGCTTAAAATTCTGACCGGGAAAATGGGAATGCGCCCTAAAGGCGTGGATTTTACGGCCGAGTTTATAAGAGTGGTGCTTTGATTCATTATTTGTTCAAACATATTACAAGTCATTGTTTTTAAAAGAAATACAAAGCATAACACTATAGAACCATATTTTGATCAATATAACTCATTGAATTATCATACAATATAAGAATTTGATTCGAAAAAGCGTCAGAAGCACGGTTTCTTTCCCATATTTCTCCCTAAAAATCGGTCATACTCCCCATTAAATAATCTCCAACACTCTAATTTTAAAGGGAAAACGAGTACCCAAAAATCTTTCCATCACCATGGCACAGATAGTGCTATGTTATATTAAAGGAATTGGGTAACACACCCTGAATTCGGTCGAATTCATGACAGCATAAAAGATAGTGTATGCAACACATGCAGTAATTTGGTCACACACCTTAAAAGGAGGAACCGTCGTGAAGCGCAATGTACATGCCGGAAGACAGTTGAGTGGAGGATTCAGTCTCAACGTTTTCAGCGATGATGAAGCCTATGACATTCACCTGGCAACACTTGAAGTCCTTGAACAGACAGGGGTTTTTGTGGAGGACGAAGATGCCCTCAAAGCCTTGGGTGATGCCGGTGCCATCATCGACAAAAAGAGAAAAATTGTAAAAATCAAGCCGTACATGGTGGAAGATGCCATCAGCTCGGCCCCATCCAAGATCATTCTTGCCGGACGAAAACCGGAAAATGATTATGTCCTGGAAAACAACCGGGTGGGATTCACCAACTTTGGGGAAGGGATCAAGATCTTTGACATTGATTCCGGCGAACTCAGAGAAACCCTGAAAAAAGATGTTGCCATGACCGCCAGAATGGTGGATGCCATGAGCGAAATCGATGTCTACGAACGTGCCGTGGGTGCCCATGATGTCAACCCGGCCGTGGCCCCCTTACACAATGCTGAAGCCTTTCTTTCCAACACCACAAAGCATTGCTTCCTGGGTCCCATCAGCGGACATCTTGTGAAAAAACTGGTCCAGATGGCCGCCGCTGTTGTGGGGGGAATGGACAAGCTCCGGGAGCGGCCCATCCTCTCTTTCATCACCTGCCCTGTCAGCCCCTTGAAGCTGGTCCAGGACACCTGCGAAATTATCATGGAAGGGGCCAGAAGCGGGCTTGCCGTAAATATCTTGTCCATGGCCATGGCCGGGGGATCTTCTCCGGTGAATCTGGCAGGTACGCTTGTTAATCACAATGCAGAAATCCTGTCCGGCATCGTTCTGAGCCAGAACACAGTCAAGGGAGCCCCGGTACTCTACGGCAGTTCCACCACCTCCATGGATTTAAGATTCGGAGCCGCCTCGGTGGGCTCTCCGGAATGCGCCATGATCAATGCAGCCGTGGCACGGCTTGGCAACTACTATGGACTTCCCACATGGGTCGCCGGTGGTTAGGGCGATTCAAAGATGTGCGATGCCCAGAGCGGTCATGAAAAAACGATGACGGGCCTGATGGCAGCGTTGGCAGGCGCCAACCTGATCTACGGCCTGGGAATGATCGAAAGTGGCATGACCTTTGACTACGGGCAGCTGTTGATGGACAATGAAATAGCAAAAATGATCAAATTCTGCTTGAACGGTATTCCAGTGAATGACAAGACCCTTTCCGTGGAGGTGACCAAGGAGGTCGGCCCATTTAAGGATTTTATCACCCACAAAAATACCTTTGAAAACATGAGAATTCAATCACAGCCCAAATTGATGGACCGAAGAGTAAGAGCCACATGGGAGGCAGCCGGTAGTAAGAGCCTCCATGAAAGGGCCATGGACGAAGCCCGACATATCATGGAGACCCATGTACCAGATCCCCTTCCCGACGGTGTGGCAGAAAAACTACGCGCCATTGTGGAAGAGACAGAAAAAGAACTGGGTATCTCATAGCATTTAATGGTTTTAACCCATGCCAACACGTCATGGGGTTCTGATAAGTACCCCCATATGTTTTTCAGTATTCAATGAATATATGTCGTTGATATCTCTGAATTTTACCTTGAAGAATATATGCTCGGGTACTTACCCACCTTTCAGATTTGATCCTGCTTGACGGGATACTGCTTGCTTTCTTGGAGCCTGGTTTTTTTAACAGGCTCCATATTTTTATGGACAAAACCGGACGTAATGGCGACAATGCAAGCCGAAACTCGTGGTACCAATAACTGATTGCGCTGGATTAAATCAGAACAAGTCAAACCGATCACAAAGGAGGTCAAGCCCAACAACAAAGGGGAAACGCAATAACACCAAATTTAATGACTCTTTAAAAACAACGTCAAGGAGATTGAAGAATGCCTCAATTCAAAAAAAGTCTGCTAATCACACTATTGATAGCCGCGTGCATGGTTATGTCACTGGGAACGTCCTGGGCTGCCAGAAAAAATGTAATCATTGCCGAACAAAGCTGGACAGGGTCCACGGTGATCTGCCAGGTGATGAAACATGTGCTTGAACAAAAGCTCGATATTCCCGTAAAGATCACCCAACTGAACGGTGCAGTCACCTGGATCGGCATGGACAAGGGCGATGTGGATGTTTTCTCTGATATCTGGGAAGTCCCTGAAGGTGAAGGTATTCAAAAATACACCCAGGAAGAAAAATCCTGTGAAGTGGTTTTAAGCTATCCCGATGCCCCCCAGGGCTGGTACATTCCAAGATTTGTTTCAGAAAAGTATGGGATCAAAACCATCGAAGATCTGAAAGGAAAGGAAGAAATTTTTGATATTGACAGTGATGGCCAGGGTGATCTCTGGGGCGGTCCCACCAGCTGGAAACTCAATGAAATCAATACAATAAGAATCAGAGATTACGGTCTTAACTTTAAAAACCTTGGGGTTGAGCAGTGGGCATGGCTTGCAACCTTGAAATCGGCCATCCTTAAAAAACAACCCGTTATCTTCTACTATTGGGAACCTGAGTGGCTTTTCACCGAGTATGATCTGGTCAAAATCCAGGAACCTACCTATGATTCCAGCAAATACAAATTTGTTCAAAAACATCCAGAAGAGAGCAAAATTACCTGTGAACTTCAACCCAGCAATGTATGGGTCGGCCTGAGCAAAAAAATGGAAACGAGACTGCCAAAGGCATATAAGTTCTTCAAAAACTGGTCCATCCCCATTGACCAGGTAAATGAACTCATCGCCCTGGTTACCGATCTGCCTGAAAATCCCAAAATGGATCCAGCAGACGCAGCCAAGAAATGGGTTGACGCCAATCCTGAGATTGTTAACGCCTGGCTCAAAGGTATCTAATAAATACAAACTATGCCATGGGGGCTGAACCCGTGGCATAAGTACCCACACATATGTTTTTCACTATTCAATGAATATATATCATTGATATTTTTGGATTTTACTTTGAAGAACATATGCTCGGGTACTTATAGTGCCGGTCAATTGAATTGATATCATCCTTGAGTTATAAGAATCTGATTTTAATAAACTTAAAGTCCCATATTAGTATCAATCCATGTGACCGGAGCTATATAATACCTAAAAATTGCAGGAACCCTCCAGGAGCGTTATTTGACCGGATCTACTGAGTTACCGAGCATTTGCAGTAGACCACCACAGCGGCATGCCCGGCGTATTGCAGATCCGGCCAAATAACGCTTGCAACTTTTAGGTATGATTTAGACCGGCGCCGCAAAAAAATAATTTCAATATGAAAGGATTCCCATGGCTGAGAAAAAGATCCCCAAAATAAAATGTGAAGATGTTTGGAAGGTATTCGGACCCAAAGGGGAAGATATCATTAAGAACTGGGATCAATACGAAACAATGAACAAAGTGGAGCGGCTTGAAAAAACAGGGTGCGTGGTGGGAACCCGCCAAGCTTCATTCGAAATCAATAAGGGTGAAATCTTCTGCCTTATGGGCCTGTCAGGAAGTGGCAAATCCACCCTCCTGAGATGCATTAACAAACTCCATGAACCCACTGCAGGAAAAATATTCATCGACGATCAGGACATCACCGCCCTGTCCGGATCAGACCTGAGAAAAATACGGCGGGAAAAAACAGGAATGGTTTTTCAACATTTCGCCCTGCTGCCCCATAGACGCCTTGTAAAAAATGCAGCCTTTGGGCTGGAGATACAAGGCGTGGGGAAAAAAGAACGGGAAAAAAAAGCCTATGAAGCCCTGGAGTTGGTCGGGCTTAAAGGATGGGAAAAAAGTTATCCCTATGAGTTGAGCGGTGGCATGCAGCAACGGGTGGGATTGGCCAGAGCCCTGGCCACAAACCCGGAGATTCTCCTTATGGACGAAGCCTTCAGTGCCCTGGACCCTCTGATAAAACGCCAAATGCAGGATGAATTTGTCAAATTGATTAAAAAGGTTAAGAAGACCATTGTCTTTGTCACCCATGATCTGCATGAAGCCTTGAGAATCGCAAATCACATCGCCATCATGAAAGATGGATATATCGTTCAGCAGGGCACCCCTGCAGAAATTGTGCTGAATCCGGAAAAAGGATATGTGGAAGAATTTGTAAAAGATCTGCCAAAAACAAAATTCATCACGGCCCAGGATATCATGCAGAAACCCGATTTATGGACAATGCCTGTGGGCTCCACGAGTGAGGAAGTGACGAACAAAATGAATGCCAATGGGCTTCGATATGCGTTTCTGGTGGATGAAAACCAGCGGGTACTCAGTACGGTGGACTACTTCAGCCTCATGTCCTTTGAAGGCACACTGACATCTCTCAATGATGTTCCCGAGGATAAACTTTCCCCCTACTATAAATTGGTTACCGTTTCAGGTGACACCTTTCTGGAGACCCTGTTGGGCCAGTCTGCGGACACCAAAATCCCCATCGTTGTCAATGACGATCAGGGCAGAATCCAGGGGGTTATTTCCAGGGAAACCATACTAGGAGCCTTACGCTCAGCTTAACTAGTGTTTGAACGACTCGGAGAGGAGCTTTGCTCACAAACTCACCCATCTGCTGCGTTGCTGCACAAACCTGCCAGTTATAAGATTGGCCTCATGTACTCCAGTACATTCCGGTTTCAGCTTTGCTTACGCCTTGCATATGGGCAAGTTTACATCCAAACACGGATTTTCGGTCAGGCACTAACTATCAAGGAGATTAAATCATGGATTTTCCCATCAGAATACCTCTGGGAAAGTGGGTAGAAATATTTGTCAATTGGTTAACAGAAAATTTTTCAACGGTTTTTGATTCCATTAAAGTCATAGTGGAATTTGTGCTGGTTCAACTGGACAGCTTTTTCGTATGGGTTCCCTGGCCAATTGCGTTAATAGGCATCTCCATCATTGCATGGAGCGTTGCCGGGCGCCGGGTGGCCCTCCTCTCCGCCGTCTGCCTTTTCGGCCTGGGATCCCTGGATTTGTGGGTAATCGGCATGAGCACCCTGGCCTTGGTCATGACCGCAGTGTTTATCTCTATCTTGCTGGGACTACCCGTGGGAATTCTGGCCGCCAAAAGTCCCAAGTTTGATATGGTTCTCAAACCGATTCTTGACGGCATGCAGACCATCCCAAGTTTTGTATATCTGATTCCTGCCATCATGTTTTTCGGCATTGGAAATGTCCCGGGAATTATCGCAACGGTGGTTTTTGCCCTGCCGCCCATGGTCAGACTCACAAGCCTGGGAATTCAGCAGGTGGATCATGAGGTCACTGAAGCAGGCATCGCTTTTGGTAGCACCCCCATGCAACTGCTCTTGAAAATTCAACTGCCCCTTGCCATTCCAAGCATTATGACAGGAGTGAATCAGACCGTTATGATGGCGCTCTCCATGGTCGTTGTTGCCGCCATGATCGGCGCAGGAGGACTGGGATCTAAGATTTTATACAGCATCCAACGCATTGATCTGGGCGTGGGCATCGAAGCCGGCGTGGGGATTCTGTTCATTGCCATTGTGCTGGATCGGATTTTACAGGGTGTCACCCAAAAGCAGCAGGATGCCATCATGCACCAGAAATAAAAAAACCATTCCATCCGGCATCAGCCACAGACTCGTGATGGTAAGTACCCACACATATATTTTTCAGTATTCAATGAATATATATCGTTGATATCTCTGGACTTTACCTTGAAGAATATATGCTCGGGTACTTATCTGAACAGATTATCAGAAAATCATGGGCCCCAGGCTGACGTTGGATGAGACAAAAAAACAAGGACATTGCACCCGGCTTAAAACAGCGGGAATCTCCTGTTTGAGTTTAATCCCCTGCTCCGCCAGGATCTGTTCAAAGACCGCCGCATCTATCATCTCAAGGTTCCTGGCCATCCGCTCAACCTCTTTTTATGACCCATTTAGTTAAGGAGTACCACGATGACCTTGCCTTTAAAAAATATTCGAGTACTGGATTTCGGTCAATATGTTGCCGGGCCTGCAACAGCGGCCATGCTGGCGGACCAGGGTGCCGAGGTGATCCGCATTGACCCGCCCGGAGGACCGCTTTGGAAATCCCCTGCCATGGATACCCTGAATCGGCGCAAAAAAAGTATCTTGCTTAATCTAAAAACCGATGAAGATCTTAAAATTGCCCAGGAACTCATTGCCTCGGCAGATGTCCTTATAGAAAACTTTCGGCCCGGCGTCATGGAAAAACTGGGGCTGGATGCAAAAACAGCCCATGAAATCAATCCGAAACTGGTCTACGTCTCCCTGCCCGGGTTTTCCGCTGAAGACAAAGAGCGCTCACACATCCAGGCCTGGGAAGGTATCATTGCCGCCGCCAGTGGCCAGTTTACGGACATGGGGCTCAATCGCATTCTCATGGGGATCAACACCTCCTTTTCTCCCATAACCCTTGCCTCGGGGTATGCGGCCATGTTGGCTGCCACCTCCGTTTCTCTGGCCTTATACAGCAGGGAGAGTTGCGGACACGGAGACACCATCGAGGTGCCCATTGCCGCCGCCCTCATGGAGGGATTGGTCTACAATTCCATGTACATCGAAGATTGCCCGGGCCGCTATTTTTCCCTGAGAGAGCATGAAATTGATCGCAGGAAAAAAGCCGAAGAGCCTCTGGACATGGCCTATGACGAATTGCAGGAGTTCATGGATCCCTTTTACCGCAGCTACTTCTGCAAGGATGGTCGGCCGGTGTATGTGGTGGCCACCTGTCATGTCAACCATTGCCACAAAACCCTGAAAGCCATGGAATTATACGAGAAAGTCAGAGAAATGGGTCTGCCCGACCTGGACGACTGGTACCTTCCCAGCAGCCAGTGGCCGGAAGGGCTAGATAGCGCATTGGGGCTCTATCCGCTGAGCAAACCATGGGCGGATAAAATATCAAAGCTCATGGCAGAAAAATTTCTGGAAAAAACCGCCTATGAGTGGGAAGCGTATTTTGGAAAATTGAACATACCGGTGTCTGCCCATCGATACACCCAAGAGTGGCTGAACAGTGAGCATGCGCTGGCATCGGGCCTGGTGCATGAGTTCATTGATCCCGTTGTGGGGAAAAGACGACAGGCAGGTCCCGTGGCCTGGCTCAACAGCTCAGCAGCCCATGCGGCAACTGGCGTTCCCGCCCCAGCCCCGGACGAGCATCGAGAAGAGATCCTTGCAGACCTGGCCCAAAGAAAGGCATCG
>Ga0307987_1001996_pt1 | contig 10892 bp, 5 predicted proteins | sample EllFjometagen181_FD_203157 | JGI IMG/M metagenome (GOLD analysis project Ga0307987, IMG submission 203157) | Marine microbial communities from Ellis Fjord, Antarctic Ocean - #181 | ecosystem: Environmental > Aquatic > Marine > Unclassified | place: Southern Ocean | collected 2014-10-08 | reverse complement strand
CCCGTTCCGGGCTCCGCGGCGGAGGCCCGCCGCCCCTCCATGGCTGGGGTGTGCATCGGTATGCCCGATTCCGGATTGGTGGCAGAGGTTGGGACAGGAACAGCGACGTTGACTACGCAAGAACCACTGGCGGGGCGGCGGGCCTCCGCCGCGAGGGGCACTGCCCGACGGGAATGGTCTGATGGTTGGTGGTGTCTCCGGTCGCCCGTCTTGGGGTCCGCGGCGGGCCTCCGCCGCGAGGGGCGTTGCTCGATGGGAATGGTCTGATGGTCAGCGGTGTCTCTCGTCGCCCGTCCCGGTCTCCGCGGCGGGGGCCCGCCGCCCCTCGACGGCTGGGATGTGCATCGGTCTGCCCGATTTCGGATCCAGGCGAGAGGTGGGGACAGGAACAGCGACGTTGACTACGCAAGGCCTGCCGGAGGTGCGGCGGACCCCCACGGCAAGGGCGAGGTGAGTCGCTGATTTGCTCTACCGGCTGGTGGCCACGCCGCTTGGCGGGCGGCTCTCGACGAGCTTTCGGCCCTGCCATTGCAGCGTGTCGCCGTCGTAGAGCGCCCAATCGACGAGCTTCGTGCCACGGGTGCGGAGCAAGCAGGCTGCGCCGTTGACCTTCAGATCGCCGATGCTCGCTTCCCCATCCGCGAAGACGATCCGGTCTGTCCATTCTCCCCAACGGATCTCCGCGCCTACGGCCCCGTCGATCTGCAAAGGACGAACGACTGGTTGCGCGACGCCGGCGGTCCGGGGCACCAGTACGGTGAGGAGTCGGGGGCGAGTGGCGCGGACGGTCCAGTGCAGTCTGGGGTGCGAGCCTTCGGTGCTGGTCCGGAACCAGTCGGTGACCACACTGCCGCCGGTGGGGTGGACCGGGAAGACGTCGAGCCACGCCATGGGTTGTTTAGTCTCGCTGATCGTGATCCGCTGGAAGGGCGGCGTGCCCATGGTCGCGTCGGCCACAGAAGCACGGATGCCGTTGGGCGGTACCGCATCGGGGCTGGCTGGGGGCGGTTGGTCCGCAGGTAGCAGCAACCAGCTGTGCCACTGGGACTGTGGTTCGCGGCTCGTCAGCAGGACCTTGTGCTCGCCGGCCGCAAGCACGAAGACGCGGGGCTCCTTGTCACCCCGGTCGCGAACGGGACTCCAGCCCCAGGAGCCGCGCCCGCCCAGATCCCAGGTCAGGGGATCGCCGTCGTCGATGGAGACGAAGAAGCTGTCGGACTTGGCCGGTTCGGGACCTGCGGCCCGAACCAGCCCGTAGAGTACGTAACGTCCGGCTTCCGGCACGGATAGCACCATCGTCGCTGAGCCGGGCTTGCCCTTTGCTGGCGTGGTCAGGGCCTCGCCCTGCATCTGCCAGGGTCGTGTCCGCCAGGGGGTGCTGGTCGTGTCGAGGCGTTGGGTGGGTGGGACGTGCCACTGCCAGGTGTAGTTGTGGGGCTGGTCGTCCTTGACGATGTCGTCGTAGACCACCAGGTAGGGGGGAATGCCTGCCTGCGGACGGACCAGCAGGAACTGGCGGTTGGCTCGTCGCATGGTACCGGTGGGAAGCGGCTCGCCGTCGCGACCGCGACGCAACGTCCAGGCGGGCAGGGCATCCACCCGCACCCAATCGGCGAGGGGACCATGGTGATAGCCGGTGATCCAGCCGTCGCTTTGGTTGTGGTTGGGCAGCGGCTGCCCCTGACCGTCCACCAGCACGACATTGTGGGCGTAGCTGCTGCCGCCAGCCAGGGGATCGCTATCGTTCCCGTAGCCGCTGTCGATGGCCAGATCCGCGCCATAGGCACCGAGGGTAAACGACCCTTTGTCGCTCTGGTCGTGCCCGGTCGCGTGGGGCCCGGCCTCAACCGCAAAGTGAAGCTCCCGACCATCGTAGCCGGTGCGCGAGACCGCCAACCCGCGCCCGTGGAAGAGCTGGCCGTCCGCCATTGCCTTGGCCGGATCGGCGATGGGCTTGCAGGGCTGGTAGAAGAGGATCTGGTCCAACTGGGTGCCGGGGTCTGCGGTCGCCACGTCCTTGCGCCCCGGTCCCTCGCGCCAGACCCAGCCCATCAGGCCAGCCAGCGCCCCGTAGCTGAGCGGCCGCTTGCCTGGGGCTTCGCTGAACTGCACCAAGTGCCCGAGCGGCGCGGTCAGGGTCATCGGGATCTGCCGACCCGTGATGTCCGGTTCCTGCCGGGCCAGTTCGGCCAGGCGACCGGAGAGGAACATCAGGATCGCGGATCGCCCCTGCCCGTGGCCGCAGTCGGAGAGGTTGTTCCAGCGGCCGCCGCCCGGCAGCGTCTCCGCCACCAGCCAGGGGGGCGTCAGTTGGAGATTGGTCTCCAGCAGCAGATCACCCCGCCCGCTGTCCCGGAGCGCTGTCATGAAGTAGCACGCGCTGTCCAGCCCGTAGGCCAGGTAGTTGGGGCCTTCGTGCCCGCAACCGTCGCGGTCGATCCCGAGCGTGAGGTAGTCGCGCAGATAGCGCCGCGCGTCGAAGAGAAGCATGTGCTCGCCCAGCAGCGTCTCGCCCTCCACTGCCAGAACGCAGAGCCCCATGGCACTCATGATGCCCGGCGCGAAGTTCCAGACGCGATTGAGCGGGCGTCGCCCCCAACCGGCCTTGCGCGCCTCGCCGTCGATCAGCAGAATGTGGGCGACGAGTTCGCGCCGGACCTCGCGGCGTTGCTCGGGGGTCATGGCCCCGTGGAGCCAGTCGTAGGCCAAGGCGAGACTGCGGGGGTAGAAGGACTTCAGCATCCGTCGCCCGCCGTCGATCAGCAGCGGCTCGTCGGCGGTGACGGTGGTTGCGGCCTGGACGAGCGCCGTCGCCCCGAGCTCCGCGAAGCGCTGCTCGCCCGTGAGTTGCCAGGCGGCGGCAAGATACTCGATGGTCGCTGCCTCGCGCCGGAGTTTCACACCGAAACCGAGGCGTTTGGCATCGCCCGTCAGCTTGGGGTCGATGCGGGTTGCCAGGGACTTGGCGAGGGGATTCTCGGCATCGTAGCTCTCTGCCAGTCGCTGCATGGTCGCGAGGAATGCCTCTCTGGCGATGGCCCGCTCGCTGCCGGGCTCCTCAGCGGCGCGCAACGCCTGGAGGCGTTCGGGTCGGAACACGATACGTGGATGGTTCCCCGGCAGTTGGCCCTCGGGTCGCAGCAGGGCTTCGCGCTGCTCCCTGCGGGCAGTTTCGGCCGCCGCGTCGGCTTCCTTGCCGCCCAGAAACCGGATCTCATCCACATCCACCGTCACCTTCCCCTGAGCGGCGCCCGGAATCGAGATCGCGACCAATAGGGTCCAGGCCGGCCCCAATCGACCCGGAACCGGCGGCTCCGCAGGCCCCAGCATGAGATCCATCGCCTGCGTCTCGGCATAGCCGCGCCGCCACTTTCCACCACTGCGCCCCAATTCGCCCAGTCGGCCCGCATACACCGTGCGTCCCCCCCCATCGCGGATCTTGACTAGCCGGACTTCCACGGTCCCACGCGCTCCCTCGGCAGCCCGGTAGGCCAGCTGGATTCCCTTCGCCCCAGCGAAGTCCGCCTCGGGCAGGCTGTGCCGGATCCACGCGAACGAGTTCTGCGAGGGATCGATCACCAGCCGCGCCGCGCCGTTGTCTTCCAGGCCATCGGGCGCGAACCCGAGATCCACGTTTGCCTTGGCCGACCACGCGCCAAGCGCGGCTTCGTCAGCGAAACCGAACCCCGGCAGGGACCAGGCGGGGACAGACGCGAACCAAAGCGCACTGGCAATCAGGACCGAGCGGAACAAGCGGACAACCATGGGAGCTTTCTCCTTGCGAGCGAAGGGTGGCTATTGCCTCGACGGTAGCGCCCCAATTCTGCCCGGCAAGCTACCGCTGCGCGTACTCGACAACCCGGACCTTGGCCTCGCTGGCGACCGATCCGAACTCGTCGAGCATCAGGGCCTTGTCCTTCTTGGACAGCCGCAAGCTCAGCGTTTCGTCTTGAGCACAGTCACGCTGTACGCCGGACAGCTCACTTCGAGCTTGCCATTGTCGGCTTGGATCGTCGCCAGCGGATGGATCGCGTCCGGCAACCGGGTGGCCGAGTACTGGTACAGCTCGGCCTCCTTGGCTCCCGGCATGGTGACTGTGGCATGGACGGTTCCGCTGGCGCGTTTGTTGACCAGCACGACGGAGCTCTGGTTACCATGGCGGAACGCGAAGGCTTCGACGTCGCGCGCAGTCCATGTGCCGCCGGCACAGCTCTTGATCTCCTTGGCCGTTTCGGACGTGTCGGTCTTCAGCACCTGTGCCCCAGGCCGCACACCGGCCACTTCGTGGAGCATGCGCACCGCGTGGTACGGACGCCGCACCTGGTACTCCGGGGGCCAACGGATCAGCCCGAAGCCGCCCATCGTGGAGAAGTGCACGGCCATATGGCCGCCGCCGCGCGCCGAATGGAGCATGGCCAGCGCCGTGACCATGCCGCCGAACGTGTTTACGTTGCGGGGATCGGTGAATGGCTTGCCGTCCTTCGTGAACACGGCGCTGACATTGTATTCCGTGAGCGCGACCAGGATGGGCTTCTCCGTCAGTTTGGCCAACTCGCGCCGGAGGTGGGCGGGGGCCTCCTCGAACCACGGGGTCTTCGCGAGGATCTGCGCCTCCGTATCGTCCACGCTATGGGATGTGTAGATGTGATACGAGACAAAGCCCAGCAGCCGCTCCCCATCGGGTCGGGCGAGCACGCGCTTCGCCCAGGTGGCGGACTCCCAGGCAGCCCAGGTGGCCGCGCCGCCGATGAGCGCGGCCCGGTCCACGGCCTCGATCTGTCTGGCCGCGTCCAGGAACAGCTCAACCGAGAGATCCCAGCCCATGTAGTGTGGCTTGTCCTTTTTCAGATGATTCGGTTCGTTGAGGATCTCGTAATAGCGCACCTTGCCATGGTACCGCTGGGCGCAGACTCGCGCAAACTCGCGCCATTCCTTGCGGCCTGCTGGCAGACGCCACCAAGGTGTGGTTGCATCGCCGACGAACCAGGTCGCGTCGCGCTGGTGCAGGCACAGCATCACAGCCATGCCGGCCTCGCGCACTTCCGCTACCCGCGCGTCGGTCGCACTCCAATCGAAGACCCTGGGCTCCGGATGCACATCGGGCTGATTGACGAAGATGCGCGCGACGCCCACTCCCGCCGCCTGGAGTTGCCGCCGGCAGTGTGGTGAGCCAAACGCTCCGGGCATGGCACTGGTCTGCCGCTCCACCTCGTCCCAAGCGCGGTGGGTCGGGCCGTCGTAGTGCAGCCCCGAGAAGCCAGGCCCAATGGTCGCCAACACGTCGTCATGCACCAGAATCGAGATCTTGTCCGAGCCATCCTGTGCCTGCAAGAATCCACACCACAGCAAGGCGACCAGCATGGACATGAGACGAATGGAAGCAGTGTGTGGCATATCAGCGCGGCTCCTGTTGTCTTCCGCCCCTCTCTGGCCCCACCATATCCCGCCCGCAGAGAGATCCTAGCTTCGCTTCATACGCCCTACTGCTGCACGCTTGAGGCAAGTCTGGGCCATGCCGCACCACCCGATGCTGTCACATCTCCCAGACGGGTAGTCGCTGGCTCGATGAGCCTGCGATCCGGGCGAATCGTTGCACAGGGGAAGGGCCCTGGCCTTCACGGTTGGGACTGCGGCATGGCATGGGACGAGAGGAATCGCGCGCTCATCGAGCACGCGACTACCTCGTCTCCGGCTTTGCATGGTTCTTCTGAAGGGACAGGAACTCCGGCAGCCGACCTGCATCAGGAAGCGGCGCAATGCAAGACCACACGCCACTGGGCGGTTTGAGGCGCAGCTTCGCTTCATACGCCCTGGTGCTACACGTTTGAGGCAGGTCCTCGGGGGTACGGACGGATTGGTTGCTGCCTGGAGCCCCGGAGGGGCGATCCATACCAGCCCAGGCCGACGGCTTGGGACCCAGCCCCTCACAGACTCTCTGGAGCGCTGTAAGCGCGAGACATATTCGGCGTCGACTCAATCATGCAGGGAACTCTGTGTTTGAGACCGGTCCTATGTGGCGCCCCTTCAGGGTTGGGGTTGGTTTCACCGCTACCCAGGCCGTCGGCCTGGGCTGGTATATCACGCACCCTTGGTGCTAAGACCAGGAAGTGGCGGGAAGACGGAGCCGAAGCTCCGCTGACCACAAGCCACTGGGCGGTTTGAGGCGGAGCTTCGCTAGCCTGGGCGATCCAGGCGCGGTGCCTCCCGAGGTGGCAGGGGATCTCTTCACCGCAAAGGCAGCCAGGACGTTGTCCCCGGATCGCTCGGCCTTGCGTAGCCGAAAACCACGTGTCTCGATCTCGAAGCCGGTGGGCACGCTCGTGCCGTCGATGGCTTTGTTGTGCACTACTCCCATTCCTTCTTGAGCGTAAAGATTCCCATGTCGGCTGGACCAGCCGACCGGTAACCACCCACGATGATTGTCCAGTGGGTATCCGCTGTCGCCACATAGTCTATGACTTGGCTGTCCGGTCCGGGGCCGCCCTTGAACTGGAAAGTGATCTGGATGGGGGCGTGGAGTTGCGCGTCAGAGTCCACGTTGGTCCCCGATGACTTACCGGGCGCCACTGAACCGGTGAGGGAGGTCCGGAGCTTGCCGCCAGGTCTGAACAGACTCCACAGGTTGTAGTAAACAAACGTATCGACCTGAAATGTCCCGTTGGTTGGGATCGGATCGGGAAGATCGGCCACGATCTTCCCGGAAATCATGGGGTGTGCCTCACTACGCCATTCGCCCTGCCATCTTGCATCCGAAAGGTCGGCAGGTGTGGAAGAGCGAAAGACAACTGTGTTGACCATCGGTACGATGATGCGAATGGCTATCACCGCAATGATGATGACGAGAGCAATCTTCTTTGGTTTCTTCATCCTATCCTCTGCACAACTTGCTATTCTACCCCGGCGAACTTTTCGCGGCGCGTTCTAACACACCGACCATATATTTGCTCTTCGACGGGGCTATGCAAGCGAATTCCGCAGGTATCCCCGACCAACCGCTGGGGATTCTGGCGGACGCGACTACCTTTAGGCTGGAGAATCGGTGTGATGGTAGGCGGCGTATAACTCGGGTGATTCGTTATGCGTGACTATGGCGAACGAATTGGACGGGTTCTCGAAGGATACGATAAGTTTCTGCGGGAGAAGGAGTTGTCGCTTCCGAAGCAGCAGCCGTACCTGGTGCGCTGGGCGAAGGACTTCCTGCTATTTCGCGCGCGAGCATGGCGGCTACACCTTCGAGCAGACGCTGGACCTGTTTCTGGCCGAGGTGGGCAAGACCTTGTCTCCCAATAACGTGGCGGGCCTTCTCTACATGGCAAATTGGGTGCTGGTCAGCGTCGCCAGATTACGCAACCCCGATTGGGGTTGATCGGGAGGGCGGCGGCAACCCAGGGTAGGCGCTACGCACCAACCCTGGGCTCTGATACGCTGCCCCGTTGGGGCAGAAGGCGGCAATCGGCGCTCACCGGAATGCGCAAACAAGACGCCCGGCTTGGGGAAGGAAAACGGGCGACTGGTTGCGCGTTCGGCCCCGGTGCCCTGCCTGCGGGAATCACCCAGCGCGCAACCCGTCGCCATGCGTCCTTCCCTCCCATGGCATGCATGCCCGAACGACGGCCAACGCGGTCCCGGCGCTATGCGCCGTGGTCGCGCGGCCGCGACCGCTCCAGGTTCCCGGCTCTGCATGGTGGTTCGTTCTGGGCATTGCGGATTCAGTAGCAGGACACTGGCGGACAGCCTTGCCTACCCCCGGCGCTGGAGCGGTCGCGGCCTCGCGACCATCTCCCACGCCATGCGTACCCTTCAAGCCGTGACCGATCACTATGCATCCCCTGGGAAACAGGGCGTTCAGGTTACTGAAATGGATACCGGAGCGGAAGACCTCCCGGGGATGGGCGGAACTGGGGACGTACTTACAGAATCATCTCTACCCCGGTATGGTACCGTACATATGTTTTCGCAATACACACCCCTGAGAGCGGCATCGACCGTGCCCGGTGATTCGCTCTAACCTGGATTATCCATGCGCTTCGTCGCCGCTGGGAGGGCGATAGCTTTTTGGGAGAAACAACCGACTCCATCACTCCCCTTCAAGCAGAGCCCGGATTGCCTGGAAGAACATCTCGTGCCCCATGGCTCCGGGGTGATTGATGCATGAGCTCAGGGCAATCATGTAGTTGTATCCCTGTTTCGGGAGATCCTCCCAGGCTCTGAAGTGATCGATCAGGCACACCTTGTTCGCCGCTGCCACCTTTCGCGCCCGCCTGGCATACTCAGCCAAGTTGCCGACCGTGGCCTCCCACTTCAGATTCTTCATGCTGGTGGTCATCAGCACCGGCTCTCCTCCCGCGCCACGTATCCTCATCACAAGCTCGGTCAGGTTCTTCTCGTATTGGTCCGGGGGAACGCCGTTCCCATTCCCTCTCCGGTTCTCGTCATTGACACCAAACATGACAAACACGAGATCGGGTCTGTGAACAAGCACGTGGTCGTCAAGGCGCGCCAAGCCCCGGACGCTCGTGTCGCCGCCGACGCCGGCCATGACGACCGCAACCTGCCCGTTCGCGGGGCTGACGGGCTCCCCCTTCTTCCCGCGCGCCATGCGCACGTACTTCACATTCTTGTACTTCCCTCTCGCCCAATTCCTAAAGCGCTCCACGAATCCGCCGCCCTTGGGATCGGTCTGCGCCGTGATGCTGTCGCCGAGAAATGCGAACGTGAACGCCTCGCCCTTCGCCAGCTTGCTGAGCTTCGGCTCGATGAACTCCCGCCCCGTGTACCCCCCATGGCGTTTGATCGACAGATCAAGGATGTTGATGTTGGCGCTGGAAAGCGCCGTCGTATTGTGGGGGAGATAGACACTGAACAGGGGGATGACGCCAGCGGGCGTCTTGGGGAGAAGCGGGCTTCCCGAATCCGGCTTCCCCTGGAGGAGCAGAATCCTGCCGTCCTTCCCCACGGCAAGATCGAGCCGGGAAGCAGTGTAGGTATATTCCACCATGATCTTCTTGCCGGACCAGGCGCTCCCCTGCGGCGCCCCGAGCGTTCCCCAGTCGTAGTCCACCAAGTAGTCCGTCCCCTCCTTGAGAACCGTTTCTCCCACCCTCGCCTTGAGACTCCCCGCCGTCATGGCACCGAATCGCCAAGCCGTGCCCGGCGTGTAGGACGGACCGCGCCAGCCGGGCGTTCCTGGTTTGAGCTGTATCTCCTTTTTCACCCGCGACACGTCCAGAGGCGCGACCGCAAGAGATGTCCCCTGCACAGTGACAGTCATGCCGTTGGTCTGTATATCGGAGGATGAAAGGTGGGGCGCACCGGCGGAAACGGCAGCAGAAAGGAGCACTGCTGCCACAGAGAGAACTCGCGTGTTCATAGCCATTGTCCCTGAGCAGTTCTTGGTGAAGCACCAATATACGATGCAAGCATCGTTGCGACAGGGAAGCCATCGCCCAAGTGAGGCCATGCTGCCTCAGCTGGAATCGGACACTGGCGATCCCGCGCAACCAGCGCGCCATCTCTGGATCACTGAGCCTTCAGCAGCCGGAAGCCACGTCCCTCGATCTCGAAGCCGGTGGGCACGCTCTCGCCAGTGAACGCATCGGTGAGATGGCTGAGACCGGAGAGATCGACGCGGCGCGATTCGTAGGCGTAGTTGAAGACCACCAGCAGTCGCTTGCGGGCGCGGGTGTAGCTCGAGACTTTGACCTCCTTGGGTTGGCGGGCGGAGAGCTGGTTCCGCCAGTATGGCGTCCAGACGGTTTCGGGTTCGTCGATGCCGAATTCGTTGATTGCCTTCCAAACCATCATATTGCCGGGAATCTCGACCGGGTTGGCATTCCAGACCGCTTCGTCGTGAAGCAGCGTCATTCCCCAGACCTCCTGCTGCGTGGTGGTAGCGCGGTGGAAGTTGGGGTATTGGGAGTAGAGCAACCCAGCGAAGTGAAGGCTGGCCACCCCGCTGCTGCGGCTGAACATGTACTCGGCCTGGAAGAGCTCCGGCGAGAGCCCGCTGTAGTCCGGTGCCGTGGACCACCCCTCCCCTTTGAGGGTCGCGTCGCACCACAGCGCCAGCGGCGTGGACGCGCCGCCATGGAGCATGATGACCGAATCGGGGTTGTTGTCCTTCACGAGCTTCTGGGCTCTGAGTACGAACTCCCGGGTTTCGAGAAAGGGGATGGTGGGGGATACAGCGCCCTTGCGATCCCGCCAGCCGCAACCGTGGAAGCGGTTGGAGCAGCCGGTCATGCTGGTCATATCCCAGTAGAAGCACTGGATCCCCTGGGCCAGCCGCTGCTGGAGGCCGCTGAGGTAGTAGTCGGGCCAGCACCCCTTGGCGCAGACAAAGGTAGCGGGCGTCTCGATCGGCAGGCGGTTGATCGGGTAGCGCTCGAAGTCCTTGATGTACGGAGCGATCTCGCCCATCCGGCTGGTGGTGGTGATGAGGCTGTCGAACCAAAGGGTCGGCATCCCGCCGATCGACGCGCGGATGCCGCGCACGTGGTTGTCGATCTCGGCGCGATTGGCCGCGTCCGGACGGGGATTGCCGCTCTGGCAGTCCTTGATGGTCCAGCAGGGCAGCATGGGGCATGTGAAGAGGCCCTTCGCAGCGGGTTCGAACCGCGCCGGATGCATAAAGCGGGGGCCGTACTTCCCGTAGACTGTCGCGTCGAGCAGCCGATTGCGGGTGTAGTCCTTGTTCCACGTCGGTTTGCTGAAGTATGCGCCGAGGCGGCGGAGCCGAGAGCGGCCGTTGATTGCGTGGGACGGGGTCACGATGAAGCCGAAGCTGTAGTGTCGCGGAGCAGAGAGCTTGATTCCGCCCTCGATCAGATTGAGCTGGAGACCCAACACCTCCTCGCCATCGGTGACCGCGAGGTAGTCGCCCTTGACGTCGA
>Ga0307987_1001995_pt1 | contig 10894 bp, 6 predicted proteins | sample EllFjometagen181_FD_203157 | JGI IMG/M metagenome (GOLD analysis project Ga0307987, IMG submission 203157) | Marine microbial communities from Ellis Fjord, Antarctic Ocean - #181 | ecosystem: Environmental > Aquatic > Marine > Unclassified | place: Southern Ocean | collected 2014-10-08 | reverse complement strand
CTTCATGCGCACCACCCACCGCGGCACCTCCGTGGTCATCATGCTCTCGGCCGCCGGCGTCATGCTGGCTGCGTGTGGTGTGCCCGAAGGGACCGTCCGGTACGAGTACCCGCGCCTCACCCTGTCCACGGACATGGTGGAGTTCGACGTGGTGGAACAGGGCTGCGACAGCGGTCGCACGGTGTGGCTGTCCAACCTTGGGGATCTGCCCATGGGGATCACCGCCATCGAGCTGGGTTCCAGCGACCACTCCAACCCGCACTTCTCGGCCAGCTGGTCCCTCGATGCGCTGGAGTGCCCCGCAGGTGTAGACCCCATGGAGCCCCCCGAGGGCACCGTCGCTGTGCTCGACAAGGACTGCCGGCTGCCTGTGTTGGTCTCGTTCGCACCCGAAGCCCTGGCCACCCAGTGGGGGGCGCTCATCATTCACACTGGCGCCGAGCCTCAGGACGAGGGCGCCAGTGACGCTCCGGCCTTCCACGCGGACCCGCTGCACGCCACGCGCATGGTCTACCTGGTGGGTGAAGGCCAGCGCGGCGTCGCTGAGCTCATGGTCCAACCGCGGCACCACGACTACGGCCACCTGTGGACCGGCACGGCCGAGCCCGCGTACATCACCCTGCGGAACGCCGGCGACGGCCCGCTCACGGTGCAGGAGCCGAGCCTCGACGGTTGCGCGGACGGCTTCGAGATCACCAGTATGGGCGCCGAGGGCGCCTACGCGGTGCTCGAACCCGGTGTGTCCACCTATGTCGAGGTCACCTACACCCCGACCTCCACCGACCCAGCCTATTGTACGATGGTCGTCGCGTCCGACGACGAGGACACACCTCTGTTGGAGGTGGATCTCCAGGCCAACTCGGGGGCCGATCCCGATAATCAGCCCCCCACGGTGGTCATCCGCAGCCCCGGTGTGGGCCATCGCTGGTCCGGCGGTGAGGCAGACGCGCTGCGGCTGCAGCTCAACATCTTCGACCTCGAGCAGCCCGCCGACAGCCTGACCTGTCGGGTCAAGTCCATGGTGCAGGCCGCCGGCGCATCGGTGGCCCACTGCGAGGCCGCCGACGCTTCCGGCTCGGTGTACGTGGATGTCCCCTTCGAGTACGTGGGCAATGGCATCGACACCCTGAAGGTCCAGGTCGCCGACGCGGCGGGCGTCCTCTCCCACGCCAGCACCACGGTGTTGTGGAACGCGGCCTACCCCAGCAGCGACGACGACGGCGATGGCTGGGGCGGCGTCGCCGACATGGACGACGACGGGAACTTCGACTGCGATGACGACAACCCCGACACCTACCCCTACGCCGCTGAGCTCACGGACGGTCGGGACAACGACTGCGACGGCGTGGTCGACGAAGGTACACCGGCCTACGATGACGACGGCGACTCGTTCAGCGAGGACGCGGGCGACTGCAACGACCACGACGATGAGGTCTACGCCGGCGCCTTCGAGTTGGCGGACAACAAGGACAACGACTGCGACGGTGTGGTCGACGAGAACACGTCCCTGGTCGACGACGACGGCGATGGCTACGCCGAGATGGACATGGACTGCGACGACTCGGACGCCGGGGTGCATCCTGGCGCCGTCGAGTACTGCGACGGCATCGACAACGACTGCAACGGCCTGCGGGACTACGCCGACGGCTGCATCGAGCTGGATTCGTCACCCTACGTGGTGGGCGGCATCAACCTGCAGCAGACCGCCTGCGAGCCGGGGGATGCACTGATGGTCTCGGTGATCGCCTACGACGCAGACGGTCAGGACCTCGACTATGCCTGGAGCGGCGACGAAGGCCTGGTCATCGAGCCGCTGACCGGCTCGCCCACCGTCACGGTCACCTGCCCCGAGCCTGCGGATAGCGGCGGCACGGTGATGAGCCTGTACGTCTACGTCACCGACGAAGACCAGCACCCGGTGTGGGCCTTCGATGCGCTGTGGGTCTACCCCCAGGGCGATCTCTACCGTCCCTGGGTCGAGGTGGTGTCCCCCTAAGGGGCCTGCGTGACCAACGTTGCGCTGTGCTCCGGGTAGCCCATGGTCTGCCCCAGGGGCACCGACAGACGCCAGCAGTTCTCGCCTTCCGGGGTGACCTCGTCCAGGAAGCCTGCGGTGCCGTAGTCCACCAGGCGATTCCCGCCTGGCAGCAGCAGTGCGCTGCCCCCCATGACGGTGGAGGTGCAGGCATCGGGGGCGAGGGTCCAGTCCACCGAGACGGTCATGGATGAGCTGTCCAGTGAGAAGCCCGCGGCACCGGAGCAGCCCGCGAGCAGGGGGCTCTCCTGGTCGAAGATTACCAGGCCTGTGTCGCTGGGCTGCACGCTGTGGACACCGCCCATGAGGGGGCTGGTGTCGGTGGTGAAGTCGCCGCCGGTGCTGTCCAAGACCCACACCACGTCCCCCGTGCTGCGATCGATCTTCACGATGGCGGGGATGGAACGCAGCGTGAACAGGTAGCTGTCCGTGTCGGGGTCGTAGTGCAAGAAGTTGGCGTGGATGCCGTCGCGATACATCTGGGATGGATTGGAGGGGTCGAGCTCGAAGGTGTCCGGGGCATCCCAGATCACGGTGCTGGTGCCGTCGTGTGCGATCTCCAGCAGCCTGGCGGACAGCACGGGTTCGGTCAGACCCTCGAGATCGGGCTGGTAGCCCTGCAGGACGGCGTAGGTGGATGCGTCCACCTCGGCGAAGTCGTCCGCCGCGCCCCCCGCGTCCAGCACCAGCTGCTCGCTGCCGTCGAGCGATACACGATGCAGGGTGCTCTCCCACGCGGGACCTGACGCTTCGCTGTGGACTTCGTAGGTCATGGCGGCGCCGAAGGGGGAGAGCCGGGCGCGGGTGCTGTAGCCTTGGATGGGGAACATCCACACCGGCTGCTGCTCGCCGTCCAACACCCAGATCCATGAACTGTCGGAGGGCATGTCGGCAGTGGTGAAGGTGAGAAAGCCCTGGCCGTCGGCCGGGGCGCTGCCCGGGCTGAGGTCCAGCGGGGGCGCTTCGGCGGGCAGGGGCCCCGTGGTCACTTCCCCATCGCCGGACGACACCGCCCGGCCATCCACGTCGGCCACCACACGGTAGGCGTAGGTGGTGGCGGGCTGCAGGCCCAGCAGCAGGGCGTCGTGCTGGGTGGCGGGGGCGTCGTCGTCGGCGGTGGACCACTCCAGCTGCCCGGGGAGGCCGTACTCCACCCGACCCGTGGATGGCGCCTGGCTGGTCCAGCTCACGTGGACCACGGTGGGGATCAGCGAGTTCACGGTGGCGTCGAGCTGGATGTTCGTATCGGTGGTGGTGTCGCCGCTGTCGCCGCTGTCGCCGGTGTCGGCTTGGGTGCAGGCCAGCAGGCCCAGGACCGCCAAGGCGATGGGCTTTGGAGAGCTGAGACGCTGCAGGCGGCGGGGCATAGCGAACTCCCTGGCGTGGACGTTCACCATAGGCGGCCCACGGGTGGTGGGCAATCGAGGTGGGCGCCGGGGCGCGTGGGCCTGGGGGTGGCGCTGTAGCGGGGGAGGCGGCTAATGCTGGGACAGGATGAACAACGTCTTCTCGCGAGACCTGGTCGGAAAGTTGCTGGCGCTCATCGCCGGCGTGCTGGTCTTGGCCCTTCTGCTCGAGGGGGCGCTGCGCGTCTCCGGCTGGGGGCACAGCCCGGCCGAAGGTGACGCATCCCTGGACGCGCCGGGGCTCACCGTGCTGTGCCTGGGGGACTCGTTCACCTACGGGTTGGGTGCGCCTCCGGACCAGTCCTACCCTCGCCAGCTGGAGCGGGGGCTGCGCGCGGATCTCGGCGAAGACGGCGCCTCGGTGGTGAACCGGGGGGTGCTGTCCGCCAGCAGCTGGCGGGTGCTCGAAGAAGCCCAGGACGCCTTGGCTTCCGGCCAACCGGATCTGATGGTGGTGCTGGCGGGTGGAGCCAACAGCTCGGAGCTCTGGGGCGCCGGAGACCCCCAGGACGGTGTCTCGGGGGTGTTCGAGGCTTGGGCGTGGAAGGTTCGTCTGGTGCGGCTGGGCGTCTTCCTGGCCCGTGCCCTCGAGCTGGCCGAGCTGGAAGGCCTCGAGCCAGAGGCCGACGTTGGCCCTGGCTTCCAGAACGTGGTGAGGATGCTGGGGCAGCCATCATCCGGCCCTGGTGCGCCCATGGGCCGTCCCTGCACCCCGGAAGCCACCGTGGCTGAGCAAGAAGGCTGGACCCTGCTGAACCGCGGGCAGCCCGATGCTGCGCTCGAGCCCCTGCAGCGTGCCCTCTCCCTCGAGCCCCAGTGCCCCGCGGCCCGTCGGGGCCTGGTGGTCGTCGCCGCCATGCTGGGCGACGAGGCCGCCCTGATCCAGCGGCTCCGCATCAGCCTGGACGCGGGGCACTTCGAGCCCATGCTGTATACGGCGGGCTCGGGCTACTTTCGGGAGACGGGCCAGACCCAGCGGGAGCTGGACTGGCATGCCCGCTACGAAGACCGCCTGCCCCCGGGGTTCCAGGATGGCCCTGGGCTGGCCAGGTTGTACATGCTGGCGGGTCGGGTGGATGAGTCCCGCCAGCAGTACGAGGCCCTCAGCCAGCAGCCCGGCACCGCCTGCGATGGTCACTGGGGTCTGGTGGAGCTCGCACAGGCCGCGTCCGACGAACCGCTGCGGGATCGACAGCTCGCGCGCTTCCTCGAACAGCCCGCCCGGGACTGCCAGGCCATTCGCCGTGTGGTGAGCCTGCTGTGCGGGCTGGGTCAGGCCGACGAAGCCCTGCGCTGGGTAGAGGTGGGGGTGGCGGCGGATCCACCGTCTTTGGCCAGCCTGCTCAATGCGGCGTCCACCTGCCTGGAGCCGGAGTACCTGCCCCCGCTGCAGCGCTCCCTGGTGGCGGGGGGCCTGCCCGAGGATCAAGTGCGGGGCATGATCGACACCATCTCGTCGCAGCTGGGGCGGTCCGCCGAAGGTCGCGACCTGATGGAGCGGGATCTGCAGCTACTGGCGGATCTGGCCCAGGAACGCTCGGTGCCTCTGATGCTGGTGACCTACCCCCACGTGGACCCCCTCAACCGGGTGATCCGTGACGTGGCGGCCCAGCGCGGGCTCGCCATTGCCGACACCGAGGCGGTGTTCGAAGCCCTGTGGGCTCAGGGCGAAGCCCGACATGAGTACTTCACCGGCGACAGCGAGGACCCCATCCTGCGGGACGACCATCCCGCGGCCCGTGGCTACGGCATCATCGCCCGGACCATCCAGCAGACCATGGCCCAGCAGGGACTTTTGCCGCCGGTGACGCCCTGAACTACTCGGGCTCCAGCAGCAGCAAGGCCTTGGGAGCGGTGAGGTTGGCGTTGAGCTCGTAGAGACCCAGCAGCCAGGTGGACGAGGGCTCCAGGGTATCGAGTTCTAGTGACGTCTCCCCGGCGAGCGCATGCTCGGTCACCTCAGCGGCGTGCTCGGGGAGCACGAAGATGTGCTCCAGCAGCCCGTCGCTGGGTGTGTCGAAGCGCATCAGGCGGGCTGTGTCGAGGCTGGTGGGCGAAAGGTCCTGACCCATGACGTCATGGGTGATGCCGCCGAAGTCCAGTGTGGCTGTACCGTGGGTGGGCACCGGCAGCGGCTCGCCCGTGGTGGCCGTGTGTCGCAGGTCGCAGGCGAAGTCGCCGAGCTGCAGCTGGGCGGCGCCGATGGCCACCGGCTCGAAGAATCCGAGGGCGAGCAGGGCTCCGTCGTTGTCGGTGAGGGTCAGCAGCCATGTACCGTTGTCGGCCTCGAAGTGGCTGGGCATGGCCAGGTCGTGGCCCGGCAGGTTGAACTCGCTGAGGAAACAGGCGGTGCCATCGGGTTCGCAGAAGCCGTACAGCCCCACCTCGGTCTGATCCAGGGTGTCGGTGACCAGCCCAGAGGCAACCTGGTTCATCTCGAGGGCGGGGAAGAAGTAGACCAGCGCGCGGCCGACGGCGGGCAGCGTATGGGCGTAGAGATCCCAGCCGGTGGTGTCCCAGCTTAGCAGGACGTCCTGGAGCTCCGTGGCCTGGGCCATGGTGCAGTCCAGCGAGGCTTGGAGCTGCAGGTTGTGTAGCGGTGAGGCTGCCACCAGCGCGCGGCCCGTGTCGCCGCTATCGGGCGGGTGAGGGCAGGCCGTGAGTAGGAGGGTGACGGCGGCGGCGCTGCGGTAGGCGGGGGAGAGGGCCATCTGTGGGTCAGGGGCCGGCACCGGCGCGCTGAGCCTGGAGCTCTTGGAGCATCCGCTCGGCTTCGGGATCGTAGGGGTAGTTGGAGATGGACTTGCGCAGCAGCTGCTCAGCTTTGTCCAGCTGGCCTTCCTGCATGTACAGGCGCGCGAGCCCATTGTACTTGAGGTACTCGATGTCCGGGTTGATGGCGATGGCCTTGGTGAAGGCTTCTTTGGCTTCGCCGGGCCGGCCTTGCTGCAGGTAGAGCAGCCCCAGGCCCTCGTAGGGACAGGTGTAGCCCTCGGGCGCCTGCTGCAGGGCGCTGTCGAACAGGCGCTCCGATTCTTCGAGCCGCCCTTGGTTGAAGCGCACCAGGGCCAGCTCCGCGAGCCCGTATTGATTGCCGGGGTCCAGGACGAGGACCCGCTCCAGCCCCGCGGCGGCCTGGTCCAGCTGGCCAAGGGCGGAGCGGGAGTTGGCGGCGCCCAGCAAGGCCAGGATGTCGTCGGGGGCGTCGGTCAGCAGGCGCTCGAAGTGCTCGAGGGCCTGTGGGTGCTGGTTCTGGTTGGTGCAGGCCCAGCCCATGCCCAGCAACGCCATGCGTCGCACCAGCCAGGCGTAGGATTCGGAACGTGCCTGGGCCGTATCGGCGATGAGCGGGGGCGGGTCTCGAAGGATGGGCTCGAGCTGTTGCTGGGCGGCGGCGGGGGCTTTCTCCACGATGTGCAGGTGGGCCATGCCCAGGGTGGCGCCCGGTGCGCTCGATGCATCGAAGGAGGCTTGGCGGAACGCCTGGCGGGCGGGACCGTAGGCTCGCTGTTGCAGGAACACGAAGCCCAGCAGCACCTGGGCCCTGGGGTCCGCGAGGGTCCGGTGGGCTCGCTCCACCTGCAGCCGGGCTCCGTGGATGTCGTTGTCGTCGTAGGCGGCCAGGGCGAGGGCCAGGGAGCGCTCGGGGCTGGGTGCGGTGGCCAGGGAGGCGCGGCCCTGGTCCGTCAGCTGACCCACGGCCTGTTGGTGTAGGGCCTGCCAGTCGGGCTCGTCGGACTTCCCGGTGGCGCGCTCGAGGTACAGCAGTGCGCGAACCGGGGACGCTTCGCCCAGCAGATGTTCGGCGGCATCGAGCTGGTGTCCAACGTGGGACGGCTCGAGATCTGCGGCCTGGGCGTAGCGCTCCGCGGCTTGATGGGTGGAGCCGGATGCGGCGTACATCTCGCCCAGGGCGAAGTACACGCAGCTCGCGCTGGGTGACTGGTGAACCTCGTTGAGGGTGCCGGCCTGCTCGAGCTGCTGGATGATGGCCTGGGCCTGCTCGTGTTCCCCACGCGCCACGTGGATGTCGCCCAGGCCCTCGAGGCTGCTGACCCACGCCCGGATGTCGCGCTGGGCTTGGCCTGCTTCAGAGGTGCTTCGGAACAGGGGCTCGGCTTCGTCCAGCCGGCCCAGTTGGTACAGGGAGCGGGCCGTGAGCATGGGCCACCACAGCTCGTCGGGCTGGCGTTGCCGCAGCCAGTCCAGTGTCTGCAAGGCCTGGTCGTGCTGGCCGACGAGCTGGTGGAATTGCACCAACGCGGCCCGGGGGTCCGGGTCGTCGGGCATCCGCTCGATGGCTCCGGTCAGCAGGCCTTCTGTCTGCGGCGGCGGTGCGGTGGACGTGCCGCCGGCGGTGCTGAGGGTGCTGCGCGCCAGGTGCAGGCGACCCAGCATGGCCATGAGCTGGCCGTTGTCCGGATCATCCCGCAGGGCGGACTCCATGAAGCCTTGGGCTTCCTGCCAGGCTTCGGGGCTGCCGTCGATCTGGGCGTGACCCATGCGGCGGGACGCGTCCCCCAGCACCCCCTCGAGCTGCGCCATGGGCTGGACCTGGGTGCCGGGGCCCTGGTGGGGATCGTGGTGCGGAGGGGCGGCCCCATGGGGTGGGGCGTCGCCCCCCGGGGCTGGTGGCGGATCGCAGGCCAGCAGCAGGCCGCCGGCGAGGATTGCCGACAAGCCGAAAGCCCGCAGGGTCGGGGTGTGTGTGGCGTTCAGGAGCAATGGGCGGCCAGATAGAGCGACTCGAAGGGAAGATAGCACTCGTCCCTCGCTGGGTCTACGGTCCTATTCCCCCGAGATGGTGACCTCGGCATCGGTGTTTGCCGCAGGTTTGCGGTTGGGTTCGATCTCTCCGAAGTACAGATCTGCCAGGCGATCGATGGCGTCGGGGGTGAGCGTGGGCATGTCGCCGGAGAAGCGGTGAACGTCCGCCATCTGCTGCAGCAGGTCCCGGGGCTCGCAGGCCTTGAGGGGGCGGCCGACGCCGTAGTAGTGGCGCTGCAGCAGGTACTCCACCACGCTGGCGTCGTACTCGATGCCCAGCTCACGGCACTGGCGCTGGAAGATCTCGCGATACATGCTGGCGCTGGGCGGCCCTAGGCGGATCTTGTATCGGATGCGTCTCAGGAAGGCTTCGTCGGCCAGGGTGTAGGGATCGAGGTTGGTGGAGAAGACCACCAGGCAGTCGAAGGGCACCCTGACCTTCTGTCCCGAGGGGAAGGTCAGGTAGTCGAAACCGGACTCGAGGGGCACGATCCATCGGTTGAGCAGATCGCGGGGGTCGCAGCGCTGGCGACCGAAGTCGTCCACGAACAGCACGCCGGAGTTGGCCTTGACCTGGAAGGGCGCCTTGGTGAAGGTGGCCTGGGGCACCGACGACAGGTCGAGCATGTCCAGGGTCAGCTCGCCGCCCACCAGCACCATGGGTCGCTTACAGCGCACCCAGCGCTGGTCGTACTCGAGGTCTTCGGCGGTGGCGGGTTGGTGGTGTACCTCGTCGTAGACCACCGCGATCTCCGACTCAGCCATCAGGGCCCGGGGCACGAAGGCTTCGCCCCTCATGGCCTCGTTGATGCAGTCGGCCATGGAGGTCTTGCCGTTGCCCGGGGGACCGTAGAGAAAAATGGGGCGGCCCGAGCGGATGGCCGGGCCGATGTGGGTGAGCACCTTGGGCTCGAGCACCAGGCGGCTGAAGGCGTACTCCACCATGGCCGGGGTGAGGTCGTGCTGGTCGATGCGTTGGTGCTGCAGTTGCTCGATGTATTGGTCGATGGGGATGGGCGCGGGCCCGCGGTAGTTGTCTCGCTGCAGGATCTCGTTGACCTTGTCTCGCCCCGCTCGGGTGACCGACCAGCGGAACCACACGCCCCCCAGGGCGCCGCTGCCACCGCCGCCGGTGACCAACTGCTGACGCTTGAGCTCTTCGAGCAGTGGGTTGACGATGTGGAAGTCCAGCGCCATCCGCCGGGCCAGCTCGATGGCTTGGAGGCCTGAGCCGAAGTAGGCGTGCTTGAGGGTCAGGTCCAGCAGGAAAGCCTCGTCCAGGCCGGTGTCGTCGATGGTCTTGGGGACCGCGGGTGCTCTGGCGTCGGACATGCCGCCCTCGGGCTCGGAGGCCGGAGACCCATAGCCGGCTGGGGCTAAGGCTGGGTCTGCTGGATGTCGATGTCGCCGCTGTGGGTGCTCACGGTGATGCCGGTAGTGCCGTCGCCCTTCAGCAGAGCCACCGTGGTGCCCGGACCGAAGCCGGAGACCTTGCGGTCCGACAGGAAACCCTCGATGTCGCCGCTGAAGCTGGACAGGGCGTAGGCCACATGCTCGAGGGGGGGCAGCAGCACCCGCACGTCGCCGCTGTGGGTGTCCAGCTCAACCCGGGCCGAGGCCTCGAGGCTGCCCTGCAGCACTACGTCTCCGCTGACCGTGGAGACCTCGACCCGCGCGAAGGGGCCGCCCTTCACGTCGATCTCGCCGCTGACGGTCTCGGCTTCCAGACGGCCGCGGGCTTTGTGTACGGTGACGTCTCCGCTGACGGTCTCGATCGCGAGGCTCGGGGTGGCCGCGAAGACGTTGACGTTGCCGCTGACGGTCTCGATCTCCAGCTGCGACGGATCGCCGTGGGCGTTGACGTCACCGCTGACGGTCTCGAGATCCACCGTGCCGGTCAGGCCGGCGACCTCGAGGTCCGACGAGATGGTCTCGATCTCCAGGCGAGCGCCGGGGGGGAGCTGGATCTTCAGCTGGGCGCACTCCAGCTCGTCGTGATCGGGGTTGGTGACCTCGATCTCGATGCGGGCCGGGCTGCCCTTGACCACCAGGTCGTCCTCGTCGTTGTCCAACAGGCCGGTGACCTTCACCTCGGGGCGATCCCAGGCCACCACCTCCACACCGCCACAGACGTTGTCGATGTCCACGGTGACGTTGTGGGCGGCAGGCAGGGAGCGCTCCACACTGCGCTTGGCGTGGGCGGCAGGCAGGGTGAGCAGGCCGGCGAGGGCGATGAGGGTGAATGCGTTCATGGGGGGCTCCGGTGGCGTGGGCTAGCTGTTGGGGGGCAGGGTGGTGGCGCGCTCGAGCAGCCCGACCTTGCGCTGCCATGCCGAGAGCATGGCGGCCTCGAGCTGGGTGTTGGCAGGGTCGCTGATGAGGGCCGCGCGGCAGTCCTCGATGGCGGTGTCGATGATGTGGAGGTTGTCGTCGATGATTGCGATTGTGGCGGGCTGCAGCTGGGCCCGGCGGGCCTCGAGGGTCTGGCCCAGGGCGACGCTGGCGGTGGTCATCTCGTCTTCCCAGGCGGGGTGGGCCAGGGTCTCGGGCTGTGCAGGCGCTTCGGCCACACTCGGGGCGGGCGGCTCGGGGGTGAGCAGCCGGGTGGCCGCCACGGTGGCACCCACCAGCAGGGCTGCGGCCAAGGCCAACACCCGGGGGTTGACGTACCACGGCCCCTTTTCCC
>Ga0307987_1001994_pt1 | contig 10895 bp, 14 predicted proteins | sample EllFjometagen181_FD_203157 | JGI IMG/M metagenome (GOLD analysis project Ga0307987, IMG submission 203157) | Marine microbial communities from Ellis Fjord, Antarctic Ocean - #181 | ecosystem: Environmental > Aquatic > Marine > Unclassified | place: Southern Ocean | collected 2014-10-08 | reverse complement strand
GGATCTATTTACAAGGCCGTGGGTGTCCAAAACAAAGGAGCTTATTTGAAGATGACAGATGGTGTCACGGCTGTTGTAAAAAACATCAAATATATCAGAACTATTTTTCATCAGAAAACGTTAATGATCGCATGATGGATTATCAACGAAACAACCATTCAAAGTTTTTGATTATTTACCATACAATTTTTGTTGTTCAATTGGAAACGCTTCAATCAACACTGTACGGAGGTATATTTAGTCTCAAGGCTAACAAGCCCGGCAATTCATCCCCTGAGCTGAAGACTCAGGGGTTTTCTTGCCGGAAACTTAATAAATTTAAAAAACAATGAGAGATAAATGAAATATTCAGAGGCAAAACCAGGGCGGGTGTTCGTCCTTCGACTTGAGGACGGTGATGTGGTTCATGAAACCATTGAATCCTTTGCCAGGGAACAGGGGATCATTGCGGCTTCCATGATCGTCCTGGGCGGAGCAGATGCAGGCAGCACCCTTGTAACCGGGCCTGCGCAGGGCCGGGTACAGCCCATCGTTCCGAAAACCCAGGTGCTGGACAATGTTCATGAAGTGACCGGTACCGGTACTTTGTTCCCCGATGAAAACGGAAACCCGGTGCTTCATATGCACATGGCCTGCGGCCGGGGAACGTCAACCATGACAGGCTGTGTGCGCAATGGGGTAAGCGTGTGGCAGGTCATGGAGGTCGTTTTGTATGAGCTTTTAGATTCAACCGGGAAGAGGAAAAAAGATAGGACAACGGGATTTGACCTGCTGGTTCCATGAGAAGTTGGGGGGGATAAAACTTCTAACCTGAAGAGCATGAAGAGTTGTGATCTTCTCCATGCTCTTCAGGGTCGTTTGATCGGTCGGCCTGGCGCTGGAATTTAGGTTATCTGTTCTGGATTTCAAGGCCGTTGAAAAAGTAACCGATTTCAAATGCAGCTGTTTCAGGGGCATCTGACCCATGGACCACATTTTTTTCAATATCCGTTGCAAAATCTTTCCGAATGGTGCCTTCGTCGGCATCTTTAAAATTGGTGGCACCCATGAGCTTTCTATTTCGTGCGATAACGTCATCCCCTTCAAGGACCATGACAACAATGGGACCTGAGGTCATGAAATCGGTGAGGCTGTTAAAAAAAGGCCGTTCCTTGTGAACCGCGTAAAAACCCTGGGCCTGGGGTTTGGACAATTGGATCATTTTCATTGCGGCGATTTTAATCCCTTCGGTTTCAAACCGTTTGATCACTTCACCGATAACATTCTTTTGAACCCCATCGGGTTTGATAATTGAAAGTGTTCTTTCCATGTTTATTTCCTTTTGTTTATTGTTAACTGGTTTTTTAACTGGTTTTTTTAAAATGGGCTTGAAAAATAGCACAACACCATATTATAAGTCAATCTTTATGCGAGGGGCTGCAAGGGAAGTCAATAGCGGTTAAATGAACACAAAAATAGGATGTGCACGGGTGGAAAATATTCTGAAAATTGGGGTGACAGGATCGGCTGGCTCCGGTAAAAGCCTGGTCTGCCAGGGGCTTGAAACTCTTGGGCTTGTGACCTTTGATTGTGACCTTATTGCCCGGCAGATAGTTGAGCCCGGGCAAAAAGCCTATGAAGGGGTGGTGTCTTGTTTCGGACCGGATGTGGTCAGGCAGGACAAAACCCTTGACAGGGCAAGATTGCGAAATATGATGGTCAACCGGCCTGATTTGCGACGGCAGCTGGAGGCCTTGCTGCATCCAATTATTATCGCGCAGATGGTGTTGCAGATGGAAACCGCTGTTTATGATAGAGAGCCTGCCTGTGCTGTGGAGGTTCCACTGTTGTTTGAGTTGGGAATGGCGGCCAAATTTGATGCGACGGTGGTGGTGGTGGCAACCCGGGAAGCTTTGGTAGAGCGTATTTCCAATCGGGATAAGGTTTCAGCGGAAAGTGCTGGAAAAATGCTGGCGTTGCAGATGGCCCAGGAAGAAAAAATAAACCAGGCAGATCATGTGATTGAAAATAATGGAAACCCGGGTGAACTCTTTGAATCTGTTGAAAAACTTTACCTCAAAATTAAAAAAGAATTCTTGACAATAAAATTATAATATTTTAATTATCAAGTAACACTACAATAATTTTCAATATATCTGCTCATTTTTCACCAACCACAAAGGCTTCCAGATTATCAAAATCAAAAAGGTATTCCTTAAACAAACAATATCCTAAATAAACCAACCCTACAATAAATCAATGAAAACAAACCAAAGAGAAACGTAACCGGGAGATCGAATGAATCTTGTAGACCTTAATAAAATGAAGATAAGTGAGCTGTCAAAGCTTGCAAAAGAGTTTAAAATTCAAGGATTTGGTGGTTTGAAAAAACAAGACTTGATTTTTGCTCTGCTCCAGGCCAGTGTTGAAGAAAGCGGCCAGGTTTACGGAGAGGGCACCCTTGAAATTCTTCCGGACGGATTTGGTTTTTTAAGGGCGGCCGGTTACAATTATCTTCCCGGTCCCGATGATATCTATGTGTCACCTTCCCAGATTCGGCGGTTTAACCTGAGAACCGGAGACACTGTTTCAGGCCAGGTACGCCAGCCAAAAGATTCCGAGAGATATTTTGCCCTGCTCAAAGTGGAGGCGGTGAATTTCCAGAATCCAGATCTTGCTGCCGAGACCATTTTGTTTGATAACCTGCTGCCCCTTTACCCCGAGCGGAAGATGATGCTTGAGGCGGAATCAGATAATTATTCCATGCGGGTGCTGGATATGATGTGTCCCATTGGATTCGGTCAGAGGGGGTTGATTGTGTCACCGCCCAAGGCGGGTAAGACCATGCTGTTGCAAAATATTGCAAACTCCATGATCAAGGCTCATAAGGATATCATCCCTATGATCGTTCTTATTGACGAACGGCCGGAAGAGGTAACCGATATGGCCCGTTCCGTTGATGCCGAAGTGGTGAGTTCTACCTTTGATGAACCTGCAGAACGCCATGTTCAGGTGGCGGAAATGGTTATTGAAAAAGCCAAACGGATTGTGGAGCAGGGCCATGATGTGGTCATCCTCCTGGACAGTATCACCCGCCTTGCCCGTGCTTACAACTCTGTGATGCCGCCATCGGGTAAAATCCTTTCCGGTGGGGTGGATTCCAATGCCCTTGACCGGCCCAAACGGTTTTTTGGTGCTGCCCGTAATATTGAAGACGGCGGCAGTCTGACCATTATTGCTACGGCCCTGGTTGATACGGGTAGTCGGATGGATGAGGTTATTTTTGAAGAATTTAAGGGAACGGGCAATCTGGAGTTGGTTCTGGACAGAAAACTTGCGGACAAAAGAATTTATCCGGCCATTGATATGAACAAGTCCGGTACCCGAAAAGAAGAACTGCTGCTGGATCCAGCGGTTTTGAACCGAGTTTGGATTCTGAGAAAATTGTTGTCAAGTTTAAATTCTGTTGATAGTATGCAGTTTTTACTTGAAAAAATGAAAGGAACAAAGGATAATGCCGAGTTCCTTGATTTGATGAATTCATAAGAATAAGAATAAGAATAAGATAGGATAGGATTTGTATCTATTATTTTTAATAAAGACCCTTGGATAAGGGTTGGTAAGGAGTTTTACAGAAAATGAAAAAAGAAATACATCCCAAGTACACAAATACAACAGCTTCTTGTGCATGCGGCGCAACATTTGAGGTGGGATCCACAAGAGAAAATATCAAGGTTGAAATTTGCTCCCAGTGTCATCCGTTTTTTACAGGTAAACAAAAACTGGTGGATTCTGCCGGCAGAATTGACCGTTTTAAAAAGAAATATGCAGGGTTTGACGCGTTTAAACTCATTTAAAGGCAAAAACAATCCAGAAAACCGAAAAAGGGGGCTTCTTCAAAGTGCCCCTTTTGCGTTTGTAAATAGGGTTGATACAATATGATTCATAAATTAAAAGGCATTGAAGAGCGATTCATTAAGGTGGAACAGCTGTTGAGTGACCCCAGTATTCTTGGTGATCAGAAAAAATACCAGGAGTATTTAAAAGAGCATGGAGAGCTTAACAAGATTGTTCCGGTGTTCAGGGAATATGAAGGGTTTTTAGGCGAGCTTGCGGAAGCAAAAGCATTTTTAAGGGATGATGATCCTGATATCCGCAGTATGGCAAAGGAAGAGATTCCTAGTCTTGAAAGTCAGATTGCTGATTTGAACGCACAGATCAACCTTCTTTTAATACCCAAAGATCCCAGGGATGCAAAGAATGTCCTCCTTGAAATCAGGGCGGGCACCGGCGGGGAAGAAGCCGGTCTTTTTGCCGGGGATCTTTTTAGAATGTATTCCCGGTATGCGGAGTCAAAATCCTGGAAAGTTGAAATTGTTGAAAAAAATGGTTCCAGTTCCGGCGGGTTCAAGGAAGTGGTTGCCCTTATCCGGGGGAAAGGCGTCTTTTCTGGTTTTAAATATGAGAGCGGCACCCATAGGGTACAGCGGGTGCCGAGCACCGAGACCCAGGGGCGGGTTCATACCTCTGCTGTGACCGTGGCCGTTCTCTGCGAGGCCGAGGATGTTGATGTTGACATTAGCCCGTCCGATATCAAGGTGGATGTGTTCCGGGCATCGGGTCCTGGCGGTCAGTCGGTTAATACCACGGACTCTGCTGTCAGAATTACCCATCTTCCCACGGGGGTGGTGGCCACCTGCCAGGATGAAAAATCCCAGCACAAAAACAAGGAAAAGGCCATGGGGGTTCTTAAATCCCGTGTTCTGGACGCAAAAATCAGAGAAGAGGACGCAAAAAGGGCTGCTGATCGGAAGGGCCAGGTGGGTACCGGGGACCGGAGTGGCAGGATCAGGACTTACAATTATCCCCAGGGCAGGATGACAGATCATCGAGTCGGACTCACTCTTTATAGGCTGGACAGCATTATGGAAGGGGATATTCAGGAAATTGTCGATGAGCTTACAAATCATAATCAGGCCCAATCATTAAAAGATATAGGTTAACGCTCATTGATTGACTGGACCATCATCAAGCTTCTCGCCTGGACAGAATCTTATTTTAAAGACCATTGCATAGACAGCCCCAGGCTCACCGCCGAGATCCTTCTTGGTTTCAGCCTTGGTATTCGGCGTCTGGACCTTTATCTTCAGCATGACAGGCCCCTGGAAGAAAAGGAGCTTGCCCGGTTTAAACCCTTGATCAATCGGCGAATCGGGCGGGAACCGGTTGCCTATATTACCGGCGAAAAAGGTTTTTATGAATCCGATTTTCAGGTTAAAAAAGGGGTGTTGATCCCGAGGCCTGATACCGAGGTGATGGTTGAAACAGCCATTGGCCTTTTGGGGAGCGGTAAAGCTGTTGCCGGGAAAAAAAAGGTACTTGAGCTCGGGGTGGGATCAGGTGCCATTGTGATATCCCTGGCCAAGGCCTGCCCCGGGCATGTCTATTTCGGCTGCGACCTATCTTCTGTCGCTCTGGAGACTGCAAAACAAAATGCTGTTTCCCTGGCCGAAACGCCCATCCGATTTTTTCAGGGGTCCTGGCTGGATGCCGTTAACCCTAATGAATCATTGGATCTGATTTTATCCAACCCTCCTTATATTCCGACACGAGATATCCAAGACCTGGCATCTGAGATAAAACTTCATGAACCCTTGCTGGCACTGGATGGCGGTGGGGACGGGCTTGATTCCATCCGGGAAATATTGGATAAGGCACGGGGCTGTCTTATGCCCGGGGGAACGCTTCTCATTGAGATGGGTTTTGACCAGAGAGAAGGGGTGGCAGCTATTGTCGAGAATTTTTTTGAATATGAACCCATTGAATTTATAAAAGATCTGGCCGGACATACCCGGCTGGTAGTTGTCAGGAAGATGGGTTAAAAAATGAATTGATTATCCTGTCCGTATTTGATATATAAATCGAGATTTTGTTTTAACGAGTAAATACGCACATCCATGGACCTGGAATCAGGTGCTTTTAATCGAGTCGATTTTCAGGGTTGAAGTGGGTGAAGGTAGCAAAAACCATTAATTTAATTTGGAGAACAAATGGCTTACATTACAATCAGAGAACTTTTGGAAGCAGGTGTCCATTTCGGACATCAGACAAAACGATGGAACCCGAAGATGAAGAAATATATCTTTGGTGCAAGAAACGGTATTTACATCATTGATCTTCAGCAGACAGTAAAAATGTATAGAAAAGCCCATGATTTTATCAAGGGTGTTGCCGCAGAGGGGAAGGATATTCTTTTCGTGGGCACCAAAAAACAGGCATCTGAATCCATTTATGAAGAAGCCAACCGTTCTGAATCTTTCTATGTTGAAAACAGATGGTTGGGGGGGATGTTGACCAACTTCCAGACCATTAAGAATAATATTACCCGGTTTCATTTTTTGCAGTCCCTTGAAAATGACGGAAGCCTTGAAAATTATCCCAAGAAAGAACAGGCCAAAATGCTCAAGGATAAAGTAAAACTTGAGTTTTCCATCGGTGGTATCAGCACCATGAAACGCCTGCCCGGTGCTATTTTTATCATTGATCCTAAAAATGAAGCCATTGCCATTAAAGAGGGAAAACGTCTGGGAATTCCCATTGTTGCTGTTGTCGATACCAATTGTGACCCCGATGATATCGATTTTGTTATCCCGGGTAATGACGATGCCATCAGATCTATCCGTTTGTTTGCTTCCCGGATTGCCGATGCTACCATTGAAGGCCACCAGATTTATCAGGAACGGCAGAATGCTGAATCTGATAAGGGTGAAGCAGAAAGCCGGCCAGCTGAAAAACTTGAGGAAAAAGTGGGTGTTGAGGTGCTTTCCGATGGCACAGACGGCCCTGTTGTTGAAAAAATCATTCGAAAAACTGCACCGGTTGAAGTAACAGAAGCTGTTGAAACAGTTGATGCAGCCGTTGAAACAGTTGATGTAGCCGTTGAAACAGTTGATGTAGCCGTTGAAACAGTTGATGCAGCAAAAAAAGAGACTGAATAAGATAATATAGGAGCAAAATAAAATGGTGGAAATTTCTGCAGCAATGGTAAAAGAACTTCGGGCTGCGACCGGATCCGGTATCATGGATTGTAAGCGGGTCCTTGCCGAAGCAGAGGGCGATTATGAAAAGGCAGTGGATCTTTTGAGAAAAAAAGGGCTTGCCAAGGCAGCTAAAAGGGCAGGGCGTTCTACCTCTGAAGGCCTTATCTATTCTTATATCCATACCGGCTCAAAACTGGGTGTTCTTGTTGAAGTGAATTGCGAATCCGATTTTGTGGCTAAAACAGATGACTTTGAAACATTTGTAAAAAATATTGCCATGCATATTGCCGCTGCAAATCCAGTGGGTCTGGCCTCCGAAGATGTGGATCCGGCAATTATTGAAAAAGAGAGGGAAATTTATACCGCCCAGATGCTTGAAGAGGGAAAGCCTGAAAAGATGATTGCTAAAATTGTAGATGGTAAAATTGAAAAATTTTACAAAGAGGTCTGTCTGTTGAGCCAGCAATATGTCAAGGATCCTCAGAAAACCATTACAGATGTCCTCAAAGAAACCATTGCAAAAATCGGCGAAAATATTCAGATTAAAAGATTTGTACGTTTCCAAATAGGAGAATAAATCTTGGAGAAAAAGCCTGAGTTTAAAAGGATTCTGGTTAAACTGAGTGGCGAAGCCCTGATGGGAAATCAGGGCTTTGGCATCACCCCTGAAATGATCCATTATGTGGCAGAAGAAATTGCCAAAGTCTATCGCCTTGATGTCGAAATCTCAGTGGTTGTGGGCGGCGGAAATATTTTCAGAGGCGTTGCCGGCAGTTCTGCGGGTATGGACAGGACTTCTGCTGATAATATGGGCATGCTTGCAACTGTGATCAACAGTCTGGCTCTTTGTGATGCCCTGGAAAAATGCGGGGTGCCCACCCGGGTTCAGTCTGCCATTAGAATGGATAAAATTGCAGAGCCGTTTATCCGGAGGAAGGCCATCCGTCATCTTGAAAAAGGCCGGGTGGTTATCTTTGCTGCGGGGACGGGCAATCCATATTTTACCACAGATACAGCTGCTGTGCTACGGGGGCATGAAACCCGGGCTCAGATTCTTTTTAAGGCAACCCAGGTGGATGGTGTCTATGACAAGGACCCCGTTGTCCATGATGATGCAGTCAAATTCGATGAACTCTCCTATATGCGCATTATTGAAAAACAATTGCATGTAATGGATATGACCGCCATCTCCCTTGCCATGGAACATGATCTTCCCCTCCAGGTGTTTGATCTCCACAAGGCCGATAATATTTATAAGGCCGTCCTGGGCGAGGATATCGGTACCCGGATATATAATAAATAAGTTCACCCCAAGAACTATTATCAGTGAAATGTGACTGTTTTTCTGATAATAGTTCTTGTTGGTAGTTGTTACCTCTTATTTTAGGATGCATTGTTATGATAAATGAAGTGCTCGATGAAACCAAAGACAGGATGGGAAAATCTGAAAATGCGTTTGAAAAGGAATTGACAAAGGTTCGTACTGGTAGAGCATCTCAGGCAATACTTGACGGGGTGAGAGTCGATTATTATGGCGTACAGACCCTTCTTCCCCAGATGGCCACTGTGTCCATACCCGAAAGTCGGTTGATCACGGTTAAACCCTGGGATATAAGTGTTATCAATGAGGTTGAAAAGGCGATTCATAAGGCAAATCTGGGTCTTACGCCTTCCAATGACGGCAAATTAATTCGGATTTCCATCCCCCCCCTGACTGAAGACCGAAGAAAAGAGATTGCCAAAAGTGCTTCCAAAATTTGCGAAGACTATAAAGTCGCTGTTCGGAATATCAGAAGAGATTCCAATGAAATGCTCAAGGATCTTCAAAAAGAAGGCGATATTTCCGAGGATGACAGTTTTAAGGGTCAAAAACAGGTTCAGGATTTGACCGATGGTTATATTAAAAAATTAGACGATATTTTTGCTGCCAAAGAAAAGGAAATCCTTGAAGTCTGAGACCATACAAGAGAGGCTTGATCCGGGAAAGCTTCCTTTTCACGTCGCCATGATAATGGACGGCAACGGCCGCTGGGCCAAAAAACGGCTGATGAACCGTGTTAAAGGCCATGAAAAAGGTTCCCAGACGGTTCGCTCCATTGTAACCGCCGCAAGGGAGTTTGGCATTGGAATGCTCACCTTGTATGCGTTTTCCACTGAAAACTGGGCACGGCCAAAGATCGAAGTTTCAGCATTGATGAAGTTGTTAAAGCGATTCCTGGTCTCTGAACGGGATGAGCTGATGACCCGGGGTGTTCGGTTGAACATATTGGGGCAACAAGAAAAACTGCCTGAAGATGTCCGGCGAGAAGCTGGCAAAACCGTGGAGATGACTCGCAATAATCAGGGCATGGTATTAAATCTGGCCCTGAGCTACGGCAGCCGCCAGGAGATTACCGACGGTGTTCAAATTCTTGTCCGGAAAATAAAAATCGGCCTCATTCAACCCCAGGACATCACCGAAGAAATGATTTCCGATCATCTATATACCCGGCAGATGCCGGATCCTGATTTGATCGTCAGAACCAGTGGGGAATTTCGGCTCAGCAATTTTATGCTGTGGCAGGCCGCCTATTCAGAGCTGTTTGTTACCCAAACCCTGTGGCCGGATTTTACAAGAGAAGAATTTGTTGAGATTTTAATAAACTTTCAAAAAAGGGACCGACGGTTCGGTCGAGTAAAATGCAACACTTTAAACGATGGCTCACCGCAATAATACTTGGCCCCCTTGTTTTATGGATTCTCATAAAAGGAAATACCCTTCTATTGGCTGTTATGGTATCAACCGTTGCAATAGTATCTGTCCGGGAATACTTGCGGATTGCGCTTGGTCGGACTTCTTTCGGCAATGATGCAGCGCCGGCTACCCATACCCTTAAATTAATTTCCTATACCGTTTCCATGGCGCTTGTCATTGGGGCATGTCTTGGATCATGGCAGGTTTTGTTTCTGGTCCTTGCCCTGAATCTATTAATCCTGTCCATCTTTGTCCTCGCCCGTTTTCCCTCTGACCCCCATGTTTTTGAGACCATATCCAAACAGGTGCTGGGAATTGTTTATATTCCTGTTTCCCTTTCTCTATTGGTTTTTCTCAAGGATCTGGAAGGCGGAACCCTGTGGATCCTCTGGCTGTTGATTGTTATCTTTGCCAATGATACCGGTGCCTTTTATACCGGCACCTTTTTGGGGAAACACAAACTTGCCCCCAATATCAGTCCCAATAAGACCATTGAAGGGTCCATTGGGGGGATTGCCACTTCCATGGTTCTTGGTTTCAGCTTTTCCCTTGTCTTTTTTGACAGTTTTCACCTTGCATTGCTTACCATCCCCTGTTCTTTTATGGTGGCAGTGGCAGGCCAGATCGGGGATCTGTTTGAGTCCGCCATGAAACGGGCTGCCAATATTAAGGATTCCGGACGGATTCTGCCGGGACATGGGGGGATGCTGGACCGGATTGACGGCCTGCTGTTGGCGGTTCCTGTTCTCTATGTTTACCTGGCCTTTTTGATATGAAGCTTAGCATATTGGGATCCACCGGATCCATCGGATCCAGTGCCTTGGATGTCGTCAGAATGTATCCAAACCTGTTTAATGTCAAGGTGTTGACCGCAGCGAATAATATTGCGCTTTTGGTCCGACAGATTGAAGAATTTGAACCTGAAATGGTGGCGGTATTAGACGAGACAAAGGCCTTTGAATTGGCCAGGTCCCTGACCGGAAACTGCAAACCGGAAATTTTATACGGGGAATCTGGCTATGTGACGGCAGCTGCCTGGGAATCTGTGGATTTTGTTCTGCTGGCCATGGTGGGGGCCGCCGGATTAAAACCGGCCCTTGCCGCCATTGAAGCCAAAAAACAAATCGGCCTGGCCAACAAAG
>Ga0307987_1001991_pt1 | contig 10909 bp, 6 predicted proteins | sample EllFjometagen181_FD_203157 | JGI IMG/M metagenome (GOLD analysis project Ga0307987, IMG submission 203157) | Marine microbial communities from Ellis Fjord, Antarctic Ocean - #181 | ecosystem: Environmental > Aquatic > Marine > Unclassified | place: Southern Ocean | collected 2014-10-08 | reverse complement strand
GGAAAAAGGGGGGCCAGTTCTACACCCCCGCCAGTATCGTTAAAGTATTGGTCGCCATGCTTGAACCTTACAATGGCCGGGTCTATGACGGGTGCTGCGGCAGCGGCGGCATGTTTGTGCAGAGTGAGCGCTTTGTGGAAGAGCATCAGGGCAACATCAAAAACTTGTCTATTTATGGACAGGAATCCAATCCTACAACCCTGCGGCTGGCAAAGATGAATTTGGCCATTCGGGGTATTGATGCCCGCATCGAGTTAGGAGATACTTTTCTTGGCGATAAACACCAGGATCTGAAAGCGGATTATATTCTTGCCAACCCACCTTTTAATGTTAGTGACTGGAGCGGTGAACACCTGCGCGATGACAATCGCTGGAAATATGGGGCACCGCCAACCGGTAATGCCAACTATGCCTGGTTGCAGCATTTTGCCCATAAACTCAGTCCCAACGGTACGGCGGGAATTGTGCTGGCCAACGGCAGTATGAATTCAAACTCCGGCGGCGAGGGTGAGATCCGTAAAAATATGATCGAGGCGGGTTTGATTGACTGCATGGTGGCCCTGCCTCCCCAACTTTTTTATAACACCATGATCCCCGCCTGCCTCTGGTTTCTGGCCCGGAATAAAACCAACGGTAAATTCCGTAACCGCTCAAACGAAATTCTTTTTATCGATGCCCGCAAAATTGGTGCCATGATAAACCGCCGAAACAAGGAGTTTTCCGATATCGATATCGCCAGAATAACGGACACCTACCATGCCTGGCGCAATATTGACGGACAATATGGGGATATTCCCGGTTTTTGTAAAGCCGCTACCCTGGATGAGGTGCGAAACAACAAGCATGTGTTGATGCCGGGACGTTATGTCGGCATTGAGCCTGAAGAGGATGACGGCATCCCCTTTGATATGAAGATGAAAACCCTTACCAACAAGCTGGCTGAGCAGTTTTCCAGGGGCAATGAACTGGAAAAGACCATCCGCGAAAACTTGAAGGGAATCGGCTATGAGTTCTGATCCAGCCCTTTCCGGATACCGAGACTGGCTTATCGGGCTAAAGGATAAACTCCGCCATGTCCAGATCAAATCCGCCGTTACAATCAATCAGGAAATGCTTTTATTCTATTGGGAATTGGGAGCCGATATTGTTGAAAAGCAGAAATCAGCTTCCTGGGGTGATCGATTTCTTCCTTTGCTGAGCCGGGATCTTTTCGAGGAATTCCCGGAAATGAAGGGGTTTTCTGTCAGCAATTTAAAATATATGAGACAATGGTTCATCTTTTATTCTGGCGAATCTTCAATTGGTCAACAGGCTGTTGGCCAAATTGTCCAACAGCCTGTCCTCCTCATCACCCGGATTCCCTGGGGCCACAATCTGGTCATTATTGCCAAGTGCAAAAATCTTGATGAAGCACTCTTTTATGTGCAGAACACCATGGCCCATGGCTGGAGCCGCAGTGTTCTGACACACCAGATAGAGAGCGGGTTGTGGCAGCGTGACGGCAAGGCAATAACCAATTTTACCCAAACCCTTCCTGCAAGCCAGTCAGATCTGGCCGGCCAGACGTTTAAAGATCCTTATATCCTGGATTTTATAATGCTTGCCAAAGAGCACAGCGAGCGTGAATTGGAACAAGGGTTGATCCAGCACATCACCCAGTTTTTGCTGGAATTGGGGGCAGGCTTTGCCTATATTGGACGGCAGGTCCCCCTGCAGGTTGGTAAACGGGACTTTTTCATTGATCTTCTTTTCTATCACACCCGCTTACACTGCTATGTGGTTGTGGAACTCAAGGCCGTGGATTTTGAACCCGAGCACGCCGGGAAGCTAAACTTCTACATCAAGGCTGTAGATGAACAGCTCCGCAGCAAAGACGACCAGCCCACCATTGGCCTGCTCTTATGCAAAAACAAAGATAAATTGGTAGCCGAGTACGCATTAAGTGATATTCACAAGCCCATGGGTGTCTCCGAATACCAGTTGACCCACTCATTGCCGTTAAACCTTAAATCAAGCCTGCCCACCATTGAAGAGATTGAAACGGAATTGGGAAGGGATTTAGGATGAGTGTTGAAAGGTGGGAAACAAAAACACTTGGTGAGATTGCTGAAGTTGTTATGGGTCAATCTCCTGCGGGAGATACCTGTAATGATATTGGAGAAGGCACACCATTATTAAATGGGCCAACCGAATTTGGGAGCAGCCATCCGAATCCTATCCAGTTCACAATTAATCCGAGAAAATTTGCTGAAGCCAGAGATTTACTTTTTTGCGTTAGAGGATCAACAACCGGAAAAATGAATTGGGCTGATCAAAAGTATGCTATTGGGCGCGGGTTAGCCGCACTAAGACATCGCAGTTCATTAAGCCTACAGCCATTCTTGAAAGGAATTATTGACAGCTATTTGCCATCATTATTAGCTGAAGCAACTGGATCAACATTTCCAAATATTTCCAGCCAGCAACTCAATAATCTAATGATAAAAGTTCCTGATATACTCACCCAAACTCGCATTGCCGACATCCTAACCGCGTTGGACGACAGGATCGAATTAAACCGTCAGACCAATGCCACGCTGGAAGCCATTGCCCAGGCGATTTTCAAGGAATGGTTTGTGAACTTTCGTTTTCCTGGTTCCACCGGTGAAATGCAAGATAGTGAACTTGGTTTGATCCCTAAAGGCTGGCGAGTTGAAAAAATAAAAAATATCACTACGAAAATACAGTATGGTCTGACGCAAAAAGCATCCACCAAAGAAGTAGGACCTCATTTTCTTAGAATTACGGATATTCAAAAAGGTATAATTGAGTGGTCTTGTGTTCCTTTTTGCATGGCTAATGAAAAAGAATATGAAAAATATAAAATTGAAAAATATGATATTTTTATAGCTCGTACAGGTGCTTCAACTGGAGAGAATGCATTAGTTGTCAATCAACCAAAATCAGTCTTTGCTTCCTACTTGATTCGTATTCAATTCGATATGCCAGAATTGTCTGTTTATGTAGCAAAATTTTTACGAACAAATAAATATTTTGATTTTATTGATGGGATAAAAGGCGGCTCAGCTCAGCTCAACCCAATGCCAATGCACAACAATTAACAGATATAGAGTTGCTAATTCCGCCAGCAAATCTGCTGGCCAAGTATTTTCAGGTTGTTTCAGAATTTGAAATATTAAAATCTGAAAATCAATATAAGAATATGACACTCGCTCAACTTCGAGATTCTCTTTTGCCCAAATTTATGTCCGGTGATATCAAAGTATGAGCGACGAATTGCAATACGCCGATCAACGTTATCAGAGGTTCAATGAGTTTCTGGATGAAGGAGGTGAAATAATCATCGCCAACGTTCCATTTCAATGTAGCCGTATTCTATTCGAACTTGCTGAAGAAACTTACAAGGATGCCTACAAAGAGTTTATGGAACAGGACTTTAATGATTTGCAGCAGATCGTTTTTGATTACTATCCGGCCTGTGTTGCCTATAATTATCGACTTTCAGAACATGGAGAAGGTGCAGATGACCCTGTTCGGAAGTTATTACATCTGAAAGACACCTGGGAGTCCATAATTTTTGTGCTTTATGCACTGGTCCTGGGTGAGGTTCTCCATAGGGCCATTGACCTGAAAGCCGCACAACATTTTGTTTCCATTGATCCAAATGGTAATACATTTTATGCCAGTTTTAATGCTCGTAAGATTTTATCAGATGCCCTGAAACAGAAAATTCAAAATATTAAGGGAATGATTCTTCATGGTAAGGCGAACAGCCTTGGATTTAAGTTCGAGGAAATAGATGAGGGTCTGTGTGACGATCTGCTGAGCTTGCAAGATATCCGCAACGACATTTCCCACCACGCTGCACCGACCCGAGACAGGCGGAAATTGAATTACGTCAGGTTTTGCCGATTTTTCGAGAAATGCTAACCAAAACTCGTTTTTTGGAAAACTGTAAAATTTTGCGGTTCGAATCCTTTTCATCAACGTGTCGCTGTGAAACCTTCAATGGTCATTCTCTGAACCGGGAATATAATAATCTTGGTCTTCCTGAAGCGCAAAAGGCCTATGTCATCGGTCTTGGCCAGGAACAACTTTTCGTGGTCTGGGATACAGAGTGCTTTGGCCTTTCCCCCTTTCTTCATTTTGTAGGGGATACGACCGGTCATGAGTCATACCTCTGCTTTTACAAAAAGAGAAAGGAAGAGAAGTATTGGTACGAGCCGATAAAAATTCGAGAAGAGAATGCCTTTGATGGGCTTCAAGCACGTTTCGAAGACGAGAAAGATGTAATTTTAGGATTGGTGGTACCATGAGCAATCGCTTGTATGAATCCGAAATAGAACAGATCACCCTTGATATCCTTTGTGATGGAAACGGGTATACCGTGGTCCATGGCCCAGCGATCTCAGAAGGAGACCAAAAGGAGAGGGAATATACTGAAGTGGTGCTTCAAGGCCGTTTGTGCATTGCCATTGACCGACTGAACCAGACCATTCCTGTGGAAGCTCGTGGGGAAGCGGTAAAAAATGTAATGCGAACCGTATCGGTCAACCTGATGGAAAACAACCAGGCCTTCCACCGAATGCTCACCGACGGTATTGATGTCAAATTTTCCATTGGTGACGGTAAAACCAAGACCGATAAGGTCTGGCTGGTGGATTTTGCCACTCCTGAAAATAACGAATTTCTGGCGGTTAATCAGTACACGGTACTGGAAAATCATAACAACAAACGTCCCGATGTGGTACTGCTGGTCAATGGCCTGCCCCTGGTGGTGATGGAATTGAAAAACCCTGTTGATGAAAATGCCGATATAAAGGCCGCTTTTAATCAGCTACAGACTTACAAACAGTTGATCCCCTCGCTCTTTATCTACAACGCTGTTATGATAATAAGTGACGGTTGGTTTGCCAAGGCGGGTACGCTTTCCAGCGATTATTCCCGTTTCATGGAATGGAAGACCGGAGACGGTGAAACGATCATTGACACCAGGCAGCAATCCGCCCTGGAACCGATGATCAAAGGACTGTTGAACAAAAGAACCCTGCTTGAGGTTATCCGCCATTTTATCGTCTTTGAGAATACCAGGGAAGCAATTATCAAGAAGGTAGCGGCCTATCATCAATTTTACGCAGTGAATAAAGCCATTGAATCGACTATTCGAGCTGCTTTGCCGCCAAACGAGGCTGGGCAGCTTGAGTTCCGTGAAGACCCCGCAAAATATGGGTTTGCCAATGCCCAGGACCAACCTGTCGGAGATAAACGCGCCGGTGTTGTGTGGCACACCCAGGGGAGCGGCAAGAGTCTGTCCATGGTCTTTTTTGCCGGAAAACTGGTGCTGGCCGAAGCGATGAACAATCCAACCATAATGGTGCTCACTGATCGCAACGACCTGGATCAGCAATTGTTTGAAACCTTTTGCAATTGTCAGCAATTGCTGCGCCAGGCACCATGTCAGGCTGCCAATCGTGAAGCGTTGAAAAAACTGCTGTCAGTCTCTTCAGGCGGCGTGGTCTTTACCACGATCCAAAAATTTCTGCCCGGAGAAGTGGGAGGAAAATATCCACTCCTTTCCCTACGGCGCAACATTGTGGTTATTGCCGATGAGGCCCACCGGAGCCAATATGATTTTATCGACGGTTTTGCCCGCCACATGCGTGATGCTCTCCCCAATGCCACTTTTATTGGGTTTACCGGCACCCCCATTGAAAAGATAGATAAAAATACCCAGGCGGTGTTTGGCGACTATATTGATGTGTATGATATTCAGCAGGCCGTAGAAGATGGTGCTACCGTACGCACCTACTATGAAAGCCGTCTTGTAAAAATTGAGCTTTCACAAACCGACCAACTGATGCTGGATGAGCAAGTTGATGAGGTCACAGAAGGAGATGAGCTGACCGAGCGTCTGAAGCGCTTTGTCAAATGGACCGGTAAAGAGGCGGTGGTCGGCAGCGCGATGCGATTGCATCAGGTTTCTGCTGATTTGATTCACCATTTTGAACAGCGGCTGGCAGCGGCGGATGGTAAGGGGATGATTGTCTGCATGAGCCGCCGGATTTGTGTTGAACTTCATGCCCTGATTATCAAATTGCGGCCCCACTGGTACAACGCGGATGATGACAAGGGAACAATCAAAGTTATCATGACCGGTTCCGCCAGTGACCCGCTTACATGGCAGGAACATATTCGTAACAAACCACGCAGGAAGGCCATTGGGGATCGGTTGAAAGATCCCAAAGATCCACTTCGTTTAGTGATTGTAAGGGACATGTGGCTGACCGGATTTGATGCCCCCTGCCTGCATACGCTCTATATCGACAAACCCATGAACGGTCACAACCTTATGCAGGCAATTGCCCGTGTCAACCGGGTGTTCGGTGACAAGGAAGGCGGGTTGATAGTGGATTACATCGGTATTGCCCAGGATTTGAAAAAGGCCTTAGCCATTTATACCGAAAATCAAGGGAAAGGGCAGCTGGCCTATGATCAAGAAGATGCTGTGGCCAAGATGCTGGAGTTTCATGAAATTATCGGGGATATGTTCGGCACCTTTGATTATCGGGATTATTTTGTGTTGGAACCAAAGGCAAAGCTGGATTTTATTCTGGATGCTGCCAACTTAATCTCTGAGCTGAAGGATGAAAAGGATGGGAAGACCATTCGCAACGGCAAGGAACGGTTTAAGGAAAATGTCATAAAACTGCAAAAAATGTTCAGTCTGTCCGTCCCTCACCCCAGGGCATACGAAATCAGGGATGACCTGGCTTTTTTTCAGGCGATCAAGGCCCGGTTTGCCAAGTTTGATGAACAGAGTAAAACACGTACCAATGAAGAGATTGAGACCGCCATTCGCCAGATTGTCAATGATGCGATCATTTCCAAAGAGGTGATAGATGTCTTTGATGCCGCAGGGATAAAGAAACCGGATATTTCTATTTTGTCGGACGAGTTTTTGTCAGAAATTCAGGGAATGAACCGGAAGAATCTTGCCCTTGAATTGTTGAAACGTCTTCTGAACGATGAAATCAGGGGCCGGGCCAAATTTAACCTTGTCCAGGGCAAAAAGTTTTCTGAGTTGCTGGCAAATGCAGTCAAACGCTATCAAAGCGGTCTGATCGATTCAGCCCAAATTATAGAAGAACTGATTCAGCTTGCCAAGGATCTTAGAGAAGCGGATAGCCGCGGTGAGAAGCTGAATCTTCGAGTGGATGAACTTGCATTTTTTGATGCCTTGGCAGATAACCCCACAGCAGAAGCTATTGTAGGCGATCATACACTAAAACAGATTGCCCATGAATTGGTTGACAGCGTCAGAAGAAACACATCCATTGATTGGCAGTTGAAGGAAAGTGTTCAGGCAAAATTACGGGTTTTAGTCAAACGAATACTCAGAAAGTACAAGTATCCGCCGGATGACCCAAACACAGGGGAATATACCGTTTCAGTCAACAAGGTGCTTGATCAAGCAGAGTTGCTGGCTGATTTTTGGACAAACGAGAATAATGTGAAGAGGGTCTAACCCTACAGCAGATCCAAAAAGCCTTGCCGCTGAAAGGCAACGCTATACCTTATAAATCATGCTATCGTAAGAAATCATCCTTTGAAATTCAATTCAATATAAAAAGCTGAAGCGATCTTTAGCCGCATTATTTCTATCATTTCAGGATCCAAAAATCCTGTGGATGTTCCCTGTAATCGGTCGCTTTCTTTATGTTTTTCAGACCACAATATCTGGTATGCTACAATCTTCAATCCGGTTGGTATGAAAATCAACATAATTGGACAATAATCATTCCTGGTAGAAAAAAGCGATAGGAAAATTTATTGCTGTAAGAAGTCTACCGCGCAAGAATTAAAGCATAACTTGCATCCGTTATAATTGTTCAAAGGTTTAACAATTAAAATTGTATCTGTAAAAGTTCCAAATGGGTTGACAAGTGTCCTGGTCCATACTAGATTCCTTCCATGACAATTCAGAACTTACATCATATCATGAATCCCGGATCCATTGCCGTGGTCGGTGCCAGCGAAAAAAAAGGCAGTGTCGGGGCCTGTATCATGGACAATCTTGTATCCGGCGGGTTTCAGGGGGAACTTTTCCCGGTGAATCCAAAATACAGCCGGGTATCGGGATTTAATGCCGTTGCCCGGGTGGAGGATCTTAAAACCCATGTGGATATGGCCGTGATTGCTGTTCCCATGCAAGATGTCCCCGGGGTTGTGGCCTGGTGCGGTCAGAAAAAAATGCGGGGGTGTGTGGTGATCTCTGCTGGCCCTGTAAGACCGGGAGATCCTGAAAATGAAATCTGGTCCTCCATGGGACAGGTTGTCCGGGATACGGGCATCAGAATTATCGGGCCGGATTCCGTGGGGATTATCAATACCCGGGCAGGTTTGAATGCCAGCTTCATGCACACCCTTCCCCTGCCCGGAAAAGTTGCATTTTTATCCCAGAGCGGGGCGGTTTCTACTGCGGTTTTGGACCTTGCCCTTCGGGAGAAGGTGGGCTTTAGTCATTTTGTTAATCTCGGGTCCGGGCTGGATGTGGATTTTGCAGATATGATCGATTATCTGGGGTCCTTAAGCGAGGTGGAGTCCATTGTCATGTATGTGGAATCCCTGGCCAATACCCGTAAATTTATGAGTGCTGCCCGGGCCGTTTCCAGGGTGAAACCCATTATCGTATTGAAGTCCAGCCGGGCAGGGGTTGGATTTGATCCCTGTGAAGATGAAGTCTATGATGCCATGTTCCAGCGGGCTGGAATTTTAAGGGTTCATGGCTTTGACGCCCTGTTTGACTGTGCCGAATTTCTGGCCAAGCAGAAACGTCCCCGGGGGGGAAGATTGGCAATTGTATCCAATGCCGGTGGGATAGGAATGATGGCCCTTGATTCCCTGGCCGGGGGTGGTATAAAACCGGCGGATTTAACCCCTTCCACCATTCATGCCCTGGATGGCCTGCTGGAAGATCGATGGCGGCGGACCAACCCCATCGAAGTATTACAGGAAACCTCTCCTGAAAAATATATTCAGGTGGTTAAAACCTGTATTAAGGCCGATGAAATAGACGGGCTCTTGCTCCTGAGTTCCCCTGTGGGTACTTATGATTCCACAGCCCTTGCAAGCCCCCTGGTAAAATTGTTGAAAACCACTCCTTTCCCTGTATTTACGGCATGGATGGGGGGGGTGAACTCTGACAGATCCCGGGCGATTTTTAACCGGGAGGGGATTATTACCTATGAAACCCCGGAACGGGCTGTCCAGGCGTTTTTAAATCTCTACCAATATGGCCGCAATATTCAAATGCTCCAGGAGATTCCTGACAAAACCGATAAACGGCTGGATATAGACAGGCCAGCCGCCGAAGGGGTTATCAAAAGAGGGTTGGCCTCCCATCCCCCTCCTGACACCTGGCTTGCCGAAAAATTGCTGGCAGCCTATGGAATTGTAGTGGCACCGGACAAGGGATTTGCAAGTCTGGATTATGAACTTCAGATTTCCATGGTGAACCATCCGCTCTTCGGCCCGGTGCTTCAATTTGGGATGGGGGGGTCTTTGAGTGAGGTGGTCCGGGATACGGCCATGGCCCTGCCGCCGCTGAACCGGATTCTGGCAGGAAGGGTCATGGAAGCCACAAGAATTTCAAAGGTTTTTCACGGGCATAAACAAATAGCCCCTGTGGACATTGCCCTGCTGGAAGAGATGCTCATCCGGATCAGCCGGCTGGTTTCGGAGTTTCCCGAGATCAAGAGCCTCACGGTCAATCCCATCCAGGTCAAAGAAGGCCGGGTGGTGGTGGCAAATGCCAGGGCTGAGGTGGAAAAAACCTTGGTTCAAGCGGCCGGTCATTTGATCATCAGCCCCTATCCCTGGTGGCAGGAATCAGAGTTTGTCACCCGGGACAAAGAGAAAATTTTCATGCGGCCGGTGCGCCCTGGTGATGCCGAGCAGATAATCGGTCTTTTTTCAGACCTATCTCCTGAAACTGTTTACCTGCGTTTTTTTTCCCCCATCAAGCGCATCTCCAATACCCTTCTCATTCGCCTGACCCAGATCGATTATGATCGGGAAATTGCCTTGATGGCCCTAGCTGGAAAAGGCGAACAAAAAAAGATAGTGGGGGTGGCCCGGATTATTTTCCATCCTGCCGGGGAACGAGGGGAATTCGCCCTGGTTCTGGCCGATGACTGGCAGGGCAAGGGGATTGGCCGGGTGTTGTTGAAGCGGGCTCTGGTGAGTGCTCAAAAATATGGGCTCAAACAGATTTATGGTCCGGTCATTTCCACCAACACGGCCATGCTGGCCTTGGGACAAAAGCTGGGTTTTGCTGTTAAACGGGACCCGGAATCTTCGGAATACAAACTGGAAATAAACCTTAAAGATCTGGATCAGGCAGGCTGATAAATCAATGCGAATCATACACACCTCAGACTGGCATTTGGGCCAGCATTTCATGGGAAAAAGCCGGGAAGAGGAACACAGGGCATTTTTGGACTGGCTGCGGTCCTATATTATCCAATCTAAGGCCGACGTTCTGGTGGTGGCCGGGGATATTTTTGATACCGGCACCCCGCCCAGCTATGCAAGAACCCTGTACAATGATTTTATTGTGTCCCTCCAAAATACCGGGTGTGCCATGGTTATCCTGGGGGGCAACCATGATTCCGCCGCCACCCTGAACGAGGCCCGGGAGCTTCTGGCCTGTCTCAATACCCGGGTAATCGGAAATATTACCCCTGTTTTTAAAGACCATGTTCTGGTGTTAAAGGATACGGATGGCCATCCCGGGGCCATTCTTTGTACGATTCCCTTTATCCGGCCCAGGGATCTTGTCATGAGCCTTGCCGGTCAATCCGGCCAGGACAAAAAACAGGCCCTGGTTGAAGGGATTGCAAGCTTTTAC
>Ga0307987_1001990_pt1 | contig 10923 bp, 11 predicted proteins | sample EllFjometagen181_FD_203157 | JGI IMG/M metagenome (GOLD analysis project Ga0307987, IMG submission 203157) | Marine microbial communities from Ellis Fjord, Antarctic Ocean - #181 | ecosystem: Environmental > Aquatic > Marine > Unclassified | place: Southern Ocean | collected 2014-10-08 | reverse complement strand
GAAGTATTTAAAGACAAAGGATATAAATAGTTTCATCGTAATAAAGCGTTTTGTCATAAATAAAGGGAAATAAATGGAACAAATAAAAAATCACAATAAGATGTCGAAACCGAATAAACTTCTAGCAGGGTTTCTTTTTCTTTATATTTCTTATTTTATAGTAGTATTAAATCTGTGTAGTTATATTAGGGGTATTGAGCATGTAACTGACACAGCAATATTCGATTTGGAAATCACTTACCAAACAATTTTATTTTTGATAGCTTTAGTTTGGTTAACTTATGAAATTGGCAAAGGATCCGATTGGTTACGGTATTACCTATTGATTTTTATTATTGCAGCTATTCCAAGGCTTTGGTTTGAGTTAGGAACAAATTTATTTTTATTAGATATGGTTCCTAGCTTTCAACTAGGTGTCCATAAATCGAGTATAATTGACTTATTGCATAAGATTATACCACTTGTATCTGCTATCTTAGGTTTGCTGTTACTGTTTAGTAAAGATTCGTCTAATTGGTTTAAACAGGTTAAACAGTCTAATAGTTATAAAAAAACTATCAGTAATTCAATTAAAATTTCATCGATATGCTTTTATTTTGCATATGGGATTACTGTCTTAAGTTATGTTATTTTTTTATATGAAAAAATTCCTTCTAGTAGAGCTTTTACTTTCTTCTATTTATTGGGATGCTTACTTTTGTCTACGTGCACTATAAATATTTTGTTTATATATGCAATCAGTAAAGGCCGTAAGTTGCTAGGAATTATATATCTAATGGTAATATTTATTTCTCAATTGTCATGTTTTATACATCTAGCTGCAGACCTTAACTTTTACAATACATTTCTTCAAGCCAGACCTTATAATTTTAGCTTCGGAATGATTTTTGGGTTTATTCAGATTCCTATTCAGCTAATTGCATTTATTTTATTTTTTCAAAACGATATTATTAACCAGTTTAGAAAACTTTTAAAATATAACTCCCAGATGAGACTTTCTTTATTGTTGATTTCGTTCTCATTAGGTTCTGTTTTACAAAAAAGTTTAATGAAAATACATATTAAAAGATTACTGCAAATATAATTATGTTCTGTTTTATTAAGGTAATCTAATAATATTTTAAAGGTCTGCCCTGTATTTATATTCAGTTTTATCGCTTCTTTGATAAAGTTAATTAAAATATTTTTATTCTCTACATTATCTTTACTGTAATAGTAATATTTTAATATTGTTTCTGGTTTATCTGATAATCCTAATATTTTATTTTTATCAATTGAATCAATAATATTAGCCAGGCCTTTATTTTTGTCATATCGGTTAACGCGGATAAATTTATAGAAAGCTTCATTGCATGAGATAATTCTTGAAACTGTAAGAACTATTTCGTTAACTACATTAATATTTTCTAAATCAACAAAATGTGTTAATTTATTAAGCAGACACTCAAGGCTGTTTATATCTTTCATTATGGCTATGGATCTAGCTCCATAAGTTACAATAAGAGGATCTCCTGATTCTTTAAATATTTTAATAATCTTTCTATATCCCTCATTATCTTTCATAATGACCAAGGCTATCATACTATTACATATACTTTCAATATTAGTGCTGGTAAGCCGTTGTCTGAATAAAGGCAGAGCTTTAGTGAAATTATTTTTTGCTAAAATCATTGAAGAAACAGATAATCCAACGTGTAAAGGGGACTTGGTAGCCTTGTAAACTGCTAATTTTGATTTTTCTTCTAATTCTAAGTTATTCATTGCAAGCAAGGCACTTGATCTAACATGGTAATCCGGAGATTCCAGGTAGTACACCAGGTGTTTCTGAGATAAATCAGAGTTCATTCCCTGAAGTTTAGTTACATATTCAAGTTCATTTTTCTGAGAAGAATATTTAGTTTGAGTTCGTAATGAGTATAGAGAATATATTATTTTCGATGTCATTAATAATTTTAAAACCTTTTTAATACTCCATTCATCAGTTGAAGATGTTTTAAGGTTGCACGCATAATAAAGTACCGGCACTAATAAGAGAAGCATTGTTGAATAATAATATTTATATACATGAATAAACATAATACTGTAATTGCTAAATTCCTGAATGCTGGTCCGAGGTTGATTATTTAGAGATGTTTAAGAGCTTTGTCTCATACGAGTTCTATTAAAAGAATGCCTGATGTTAATTTGCATAATATGAAATACAGCTCACGTATTCTCAGGCTTTATTATCTCAAGCGGGACTATGAACTGATATGTTTTTTGTTGATTTGCCAGGAAACGGTCTCTTACCTCCTCCTACGCTCTCTGAGCTTCGGCGGACAAGTCTTACTTCTTTCAAAGTTCAAAGTTCAGCGTTCAAAGTTCAAAGTTCAAAGTTCAAAGTTCAAAGTTCAGCGTTCAAAGTTCAAAGTTCAAAGTTCAATCTCTCATATCTTTTAAGGATCATGTCAACATTTTTAATGCTTTTCATTATCCAATCAAGTTTAAAGTCAATAAGTTCATCATTGTTTAATTGCCATTTTACATCTGACTTGTGTACTCTTTTAATAAGATTATGCAGGCATATTGCAGCTGTTACTGAAATGTTAAAACTTTGAGTGAATCCAAACATCGGTATTTTAACTATGGAATCAGCTAGTTCATGTGCAGTATCTGATAGTCCTGTTTCTTCAGTTCCGAAGCAAATAGCTGTTTTTTGATTAATATCAATATCGTCGATAGAAATATCATTTTCATCTCTCAAAGAAGTAGCAGCTATATGATATCCCTGATCTTTTAATCTTTTTATACATTCTAAAGTATTATCAGAGTTATCTCTATAGTTATGTAATGATATCCATTTACCAGAACCCTGAGTTACACACTTATTAACTTTGTTTCGTTTTATGTTTTCAATAATATGAAGATCCTGAATACCGAAACAGTCACATGTTCTTATAATAGCGCTTGCATTGGGGGCATGGTAAATATCCTCAAGTACTGCTGTAAAGTGCCTAGTTCTATTATTAAGAACCAATTTTATTTTATTAATCCTATCTTCAGTCAGAAATCCACTTAAATAATCTATTAATTCAAGTTTATTTTGAAGCTTTGCCATATAGTCAATATCTTTCACTTTAATGTTGCGGCAGTTTATTTATACTCAAATCTATCCATACTGCTGTTTCGGGTCGTAGTGCCAGCATCGCCATTGGGTCTATATAAATTAAAAATAAACAAAGAAAAACAATGCTTAAGCATTGAACTCTCACTGTAGTTTTCAATATTGCTTTGCCGCGACTGCGGGATGAGAGTTCAGCACTTTAGTGATGTTTTAGAGTTTTGTCTCATAGGAACTCCACGAGGGAAGCCTGAAATCTCGAAAATAAAAATACTTTTGATATACTTATAAGACAAGGTAGTTGTTCTTTTGATGTTGTAAAATCAACTCAATCAAATATAATTAAATTATATAGTTATTCTTCTGTTTGATATAATGGGGATAATTAGCATATAGGAACAATATAACTAATTGAAAGTTGGATTCGTTTAAACTTATCTGAATAGATTAGGTTATGTTATGTTTTTAGAATCCTTAAAACCAATAAACTATGATCACTGGTAACGTAAAACTTCAGTTTACTTAGTGGTTGAAATTAAATAAAAAGGTCCACTATGCAAAAAGATATGCACTATTCAGCCGTTTATGTTATGGCACGTTTAGTTGGTATTGAAAGAGAGAGTGCTCACTTGATTGCCTCAGCATCTCAATTTGTTGATCAGTCACGAAAAACTCATTTTATTAAATATTCTCATGGTCATTTAATTGAGCAGGTAAGTACTGCTCATAGTGTAATAAATCTTAAGAATTTTTCTAAAGTAGACCAGAGAAATATATGGATTCCATTTCATTTCCTACCTGGGAATATAGGTGAAAGTACATTTGAAAGATTTTTATGTCGGAAAGATAGTGAAGTCGCACATAAAATGCTTGATAACTTTTTTACTAATGAGCTTGATAGTAGTTACTATCTTGAATTCTTTGGAATTATGCTTCATATTTATATGGATACATTTTCTCATTATGGTTTTTCGGGGATTAACTCTCCGTATAATCATGTCCATCACAGAGATATTAAAATTCATAATAGGACTAAAATTTTTGCCAGATACAAATTTAATTTAAAGAAAATATCAAAAAAGCCTAAACGTCTGGGGATTCAATTTAGAAGATTTATGAGTGTATTAGAACAGGATATTGCTGATAGAATTGGTGCTTTAGGACATAGCTCTTGCGCGCATCTTCCTGATGTACCGTATTTACATTGGAGTTTTAAAAGAAAAATAGATAAAGAACAGTATGAACATAACAGACTTAACGAGCATGATTTCTTTGACTCATGTGAGAAAACTTTTTACTTGCTCAAAAAACTAAGAGCACTCAAACCTGGAATACAAAGTGAAGAAAATATTAGTGATTTTTCTGAGATTAAAAGAGATGTTGTAGATATTTTGAGAACACCTGGAAGAGCAACGCTGAGAACTAAAGCCTGGGAAAAATTATTGATAAAATATCACCCTAATGAAAGGTTTAAACATATAATATACCCTATTTCCAGGAAACTTTCATTAGTAATAAAAGAAATTGAAAAGCAGGGGTTGAAAGATGTACCTTTTTATCGGTTCAGCCAGGCTGCAAATATTATGCAGGTCTATATCCTGAGAAAGCTTCTTCCTGAATTTGACCTATATATTATTTAGCTATTCTAAATGTTTTATTACTTACGAGCGCAAATCAACTTAGCTAGAACCAAACAAAAATATCACCACGAAGCGACATGTCTCCGGCTTGGTAAACACGAAGCTTGTGGAATACGAAGTTTATACGCTTTTGGCGTGATTATTCATCTTTTGCTCCAAAAGCTGAATAAAGGTCTTTCATAAAAACAAGTTTAAAATTTTTATTAAGAATAACCATTTTTATTCTGCATCTAAATTGTGTATACTATTATCCGATTTAGATACAGGATAAAAATCTTCGTGATCTTCTTATCTTCGTGGTTAAAGAAAAGAGTTTAGTCTGTTTTTTTTTACATCAATAGTTTTATATTGTGCAATAATTGGCAAAATTAACTTATAAAGGGTTAAAAATCAAATCAAATTTGGATGATCTTTCCAGGCCGGCATGCTGCTCATATATAATTTAGCTTTAGTTTTTGCGTCATTTGGTGTTAACTCAGGATTGTGGCTAAGCATCCAATGCATCAATTTATTAAGTCGTTCATCAAACAGTTGTAAATTACCATTTTCATCTACACAATGCCGGCAATAAATTCCTCTTGGTATCGGCATACCACAGCTTTCACACTTTTTGTATGACATTAGTTTTATCCTTTCTACAGATATAGGAAGTACAGATTGGACCTTCTTCTTTTTTTTGTTCTATGGTGAAACCAGTATCCCTGATTAACTTTTCTAAAATCCAGTCAAATGTACTGAATTCACATTTTATATGAGTTTCAAAACTTTCATCAGATGACATTTCTGATTTCTTATGCATTTCTTTGAGCCATTGATCTATATGCGTTTTATGAAACTCTGGTTTAAAACAATAGATGACATCAAATAAATAAAATTTACCACCGGGTTTCAGTATACTGGCGATATTAAGTAAAGCAATTGATTTCCAAAAATCTGGTAGATGATGCAGTGCAAGTTTTGATATTACTATGTCTACAGGATCAGACTTATGTTTATATGACAATAATCCGGCACATTGTATTTCATAATTAGTGATTTTATCTTTTTTTGCATTTCTATTAAATAACTCAAGCATTGCAGAAGAAATATCGACACCTATAACTTTTTTACAGTGCTTAGCAATTTTAATGGTTATGTTACCTGTCCCGCATCCCAGATCTAGAATCGTCATTTCTTTATTGATCCCGAGATATTTTACTATATTATCAGATTCTTTTTGGAAATTTCTGAATTCTGAATGCCTTTTTTCATAATTACCTGCAATGTTGATATCAGAATAATCAGTGCCAACCTGATTTCTCTCATCGAAATACCAATCAATATTCATTTCTTATAACCTAAATAGTTGTTTTATATTACTACATCATTTTAAGTAGTAGAATTTTTTCTGAAAAGACTAATTCTCTAGTTTTTTTGTTCAGTTTAAAACCTTATCCAGCCTGGCAGGAAGCCTTTTGCTATTTGCTATTAACCCTTAGCCTTTAAAAAAAATAATTAAATATTGAATCCCATATTTCAATGTTCTGCCCAAAATGGTCAAAACCTCGGATTTAAATAATTAAAAACTAACACGATTTTAACGAAAAATATTTTATTAAATGTTAAATTATCAATCAGTATTCAGGTTCTTGTGCGTAGTATAAAATCATGAGAATAGCAACTTAAACGCTTTCTTTTTTTCACAATCCCTGAAGTATAAATAGATATAGTAACCCTGTTTTAAAAATATAAGTTTCATTTAATTTGTTTTCAATGATTTTGATGAAAGAATCAATTTTAGTTTTAAGTTTCACAGCAAGACTTCTTTTTGGAGAAATGTATACTTTAAATAAACGTCCGTCCTTACCAGGACCAAGTACCTTCTATAGTATACTGGTGTTTATTTATTCAATTCCTTATTTTATAAGTGAAACGATCATGGGAGGGGGGGTGATAAACATGAATTATATATTTACTGTTGATGATGCAAAGCCGAGGATTTTAAAAAAAAGCGTTTAAGTTACGGTTGTTGTGAACACTGGGAGTGAGCTCGGAGCCTTAAATTGTCCATATGATTTATCGGGTCGTAGCTCTAAGAGCGGAGCCTGGAATCTCAAAAACAAAAATTATAACAAGCTATAAGCATGTAGTTTCGCTATAAATAAAACAAGGATTGAGAATTACTTCACAACCCTTGAGATTTTTCAAGGTAAGTCTAATTTTAATAAACTATTAACAAAAGTATTATAACTTGAATGAACTAGCCTACGTAATGTTTTTATTTTGATTCATAAGCCTGAACTATTTTTTTGGCTGTTTCTGCAAGCTGAGCCTCATTACTTCTGACTTCTTTGAGTCCAACAATATTAAAGACATCTTTAAAACTTATAATCTTATCAGTTAAACGATTAAGATCCTGGTTTTTAGCAAAATCTTCAAACATATTGTTTACTTCATAGACGATTTTACCCATACACATTCCAGGGTAGAATACAAGGTTAAAACCAAGATCCTGATACTCTTTAGGAGGCAGAATAGGTGTTACACCACCATGCATTATGCATAACATTTTAGGAGCTTTAACTTCACTACCTATTCTTTGTAACTGTTCTATTGATTCTGGAGAAACAATGAAAATTACATCAGCTCCTGCTTCATGGTATATATTTCCTCTTCTAATTGATTCGTCTAATCCCATGCAGGAAAGTGAGTCAGTTCTAGCTGTAATAATAAAATCAGGATCTTTTCTTGTCTGAACTGCTGCCTGAATTTTAGCAACCATATCTTCGACAGGAATAACTTGTACTCCGCCAGTTTCACCGCATCTCTTTGGAGAAACTTGATCTTCAAAAAATATACCTGCTGCTCCTGCTTTTTCTAAAAGATTTACTGTTCTGATGACATTAGTAGAGTTACCAAATCCAGTGTCTACATCAGCTAAAACAGGGATATCAACTGCATCAACTATTTTTCCTGTCCAGTCGGCAATTTCTGTTAGCGTAGCTAACTCTAAATCTGGCATTCCAAGAATATGATGACCTGAAGCTCCTCCGCGGCCAATAGCTTTAAAACCAGCTTTTTGTGCTAATATTGCAGTTAAAGCATCAACTACAAAAGGTAATACTAAAATTTCTTCGTCCATAATTAATTTTTTGAATTCTGTTGTCTTTTTCATGATAAACTCTTTCTTTTTACTAAATACTCGTTTATAAATGTACTGAAATAATGCTGTAATTGACAGTTTTTTTTTAAGTCAGCAATTTTTTGTTTCCCTAAACATATTTTTGCTGAACATCTGTTTCTGCATTCGATAATCTTAAAATATGGGAAATATTTTTTTATTTTAGAAGAAAATATTGTAAAATAACACTATATTTACTACACAATGTAGTGTTTGCATTAAAAATGTTAACTTTTTAACTAATTTGATGGTTCCTTTATGTTTAAAAATGAAAAAGAAAAAGCTATAAGAAAAGGAAAAAAACTCCCAATTAAGCAAATTGCTGAATTAATGGGTATAATGCCAAACACACTTTATCGTTGGGAAGCAGGACTGAACACACCATCAGAAAGTGACATTAGAATACTTGCATCTCTTTTGAACATTCACGTAAGTGAAATTTCAGACCTTAGTGAACTGCCAATTTTAGATGATAACAATAAGTTCTCATTAGATATTAAAGCTGAACTCAAAGAAGATTGTACTTTTTTTGAACTAGACAGCATGATGAAAAAATATAGCAGCTTACCCCGTTTTGATTTGAAACTGCTTTATGACCTAAAAAATTCATATTTGAAATATAGAGATACAAACAATATTCTGAAATCAAGAATAGATTTTTATGAAAACATACTTGATGAAATGCCAGATATTGTCTATATAAAAGATAATAAGCTAACATTTAGATATGTTAATAAAGCATATATGCTGACAGTTCCAAATTACTTAAAAGAAGATGTTATCGGGCATAAAACTGCAGATATTTTTGGAATAAGAGAAATGCATAATACGTTGTCATTAGAACAGATGGTTTTTAAGACCAATGAGCCAATTTATAATATTAAGGTAAATATTCCGAGTTTGGAAAGATCGCGATATGGAGTCATTACAATATTGCCATTTAAATACCAAAAAGGTAATCTAGAAGAAATTATATGCTGTATAAAAGATACTTCAGAGTGGACAAGGCTAATGGATCAGCTGAATTTTCTTAAATTTGCAGTGGATAATTCTAATGATGCAGTTTTTATCAAAAACATGACTACAAATGAATTTGAGTTCATAAGCAGTAGTGTAGAAAAAGTCACAGGATATAACCAGAAGGAATATTACGTTAATCCAGATTTGAAGTACGAAATCATTCAGTTTAAAGACTTAAAAAAGTATAAGAATGTAGAAAGTAATAGAAAAAAAGAATTTTCTAAAATTAACTACATCATTACAACTAAAAATGGTGAAAAACGGAACATACTATCAGAAATTTATCATTTATTCGATAATAAAACTAATAATAATTTTATTTATATAATTGATAAATTCTTAGACTGATAATAAGGAAAAACAGTTTATCGGACAAATTAAGACAGCTAATACTTTAGATTGTTGTTCTAAAGTACTGTCTTAAAACATATTTCTCTCTTTTTTGATATACGAATATTACAAAAAATCATCTACAGTTTATCACCAATCAATATTATTTCTCCAGTATTTTCTATTAATAAAAATAATCATTCCAGCTGGAATCGGGTTAAATTAAAAAAAAAAAGGTATTTTTTCTTGAATACTTTATTTATCGAAATATAATCATTATCTTCTTAATCAATTAATATTCATTTTTTTATATACTTCTCTGTAAAAAAGCAATCAACAGAGATTTCTATTGAGAACCAGTCTTTGCCCTCCAAGCTACGCTTTGGAAGGTTGAATACTGATAACTGAGCTCATGCGATTTTAGCATGCTCTCTAATTAGTCGGGAGATAAATTGTATGTCTATGTATGTAGAAATAAGGTGGCATGGAAGAGGAGGGCAGGGTACTGTTACAGGTGCAAAAGCTCTTGCTAAAGTTGTCCAGAAAATGGGAAAGTATGTTGTAGCATTTCCTGAGTATGGACCAGAAAGAAGAGGGGCGCCACTTAAAGCATTTAACAGATTTTCTGATGGTAGAATTAGAATACATACGCCTGTTATAAAACCTAATATTGTAATTATTGTTGATCCAACACTTATTGAAAGCCCGGATGTTAAACAGGGGATCAGTGATGATACCATTTTTATTATTAACAGTGAGAAAAGTGCATTTTCTCTTAAACAAAAACTTGGATTACCATCTTCAAATAAAGTTTTCACAGTGCCGGCCAACAATATATCTAAAGAAATATTTGACAGAGAAATTCCTAATTCAGCTGTAATGGGAGCTTTTGTAAGGGCTTGCCCGCATGTTATGAATATAGATAGAATGTTAAAGGAAACAGATTATATCTTTGAAGAGATCCTTGGAGCTGATTTGGTGGAAAGAAATCTGGAAGCCATTAAAAGAGGCTATGCAGAAGGAGGAAATGCATGAGTAAGAAATATGACTTAAAAAATTGGCAGGATTTGCCTGCTGGCGGCGTAATTGTTGATGGTGGAAATTCACATGACTATAAAACGGGTACATGGAGAACTTGGAAACCTATATGGAACGAAAAAGATTGTATTCAGTGTATGACATGCTGGGTTCTCTGTCCTGAAGAAGCTTATATTTTGAGAAATGGGACAACTAAAAATGGTAAAGATAGAAAAGAGATATCAGAAATCAATTACTACCACTGTAAAGGCTGCGGTCTATGTGTTAAAGAGTGCCCTGTAAATAAAAAAGGTAATAAAAAAGCCATTGATTTTGTAAAAGATATTACTTAAATGGTAAGCCGGCTTTTGGCTGTTTGCCCTTAGCTTTTAGCCTAGAGCTATGAGCTAAATTACATAGGAGATAATATTAAATATGAGTAAAATAATTGCAATTACAGGGAATGGAGCTATTGCTCAGGCAATGAGGCAGATCAATCCTGATGTTGTTGCTGCTTTCCCAATAACACCATCAACTCAAATAGTTGAAGATTTTTCAAAATTTGTTGCTGATGGAAAAGTTGATACTGAATTTGTCACAGTGGAGAGTGAGCATAGTGCTATGAGTGCATGCATCGGTGCTTCAGCAGCAGGTGG
>Ga0307987_1001989_pt1 | contig 10926 bp, 7 predicted proteins | sample EllFjometagen181_FD_203157 | JGI IMG/M metagenome (GOLD analysis project Ga0307987, IMG submission 203157) | Marine microbial communities from Ellis Fjord, Antarctic Ocean - #181 | ecosystem: Environmental > Aquatic > Marine > Unclassified | place: Southern Ocean | collected 2014-10-08 | reverse complement strand
AAGAAAGCAATAGAAGATAAATTGGCCAACCTTGATGACAGAATCGGGATTCTACAGGAACCGGTACACCGTGTCTTTGAAGCAATCGAAGCACTCATAGACCAATCAAAAGGAACAGACAATTTAGAGCTGAGCCAGTTTAAATTGGAACTCTCCACTTTACTGGAACATTTCTCTAATGAAATGGTCGAGGTCCACGATAGGATAATCGAAGATTTTGAAGGCATTGAGGACGATCTAAGAAAAGAAAAATAATAGCTGCGATGATAGCAATCACTACCAATCTCCGGTAAGCTCACCATTGGGGTGTCTAAAAAGTACTGTGGTGCATGAAAGAAAGGCAGTTCGGTAAGAGCGGGTGTTTTTATTGTAAAATCAATGTGCTAACCGGTGGACAAACCGGACAGCAAGGGTCTGCTTCTTTTTAAAGATTGGAAAAATTTTAAATGATATGCTTTCAATAAGCTTTTTTGGTAACCCTTACTGCCCATTACCCAAACGTTAAACTGAACCATTCTGGCTATAGTTCAGACTTTTAGAAATCAAAAAAATACACAGGGCGACCCTGTAAGTCTCGCTTTTTTATAAACTTCTCCGAACACCACATATGGTATGGGCAAACTTTTTATACTCGTATTTGAAAAATCAAATATATGGGAAAAATTAAAACCGAATGAACCAATTCTCCGTTACGTTATATTGAGATATAGTAGAGCCTTGAAAATTTTGCCAGAATAATCTTATTACATAAATGAGTTGATTTCGATAAAGAAGGAAAATGGTAATAATTTTTAAAAACCTTAGTTCATTTGCTTAAATTCCTTAGGTCTTGTGCCGAGTTTTATTTTTACCGGCCGGATTACATAGCTTTTAGACAGATCGGGTCCAGATAGTGGGAGATCGCCAGAAAATCAAGTTGGGACAGATCTTTGCCCATTTTCTCGGCATTGGTAAAAAAAGATCTGAATACCCGGCAAAGAGAATCCGGGTTTCCTGGTCTTTAATGAGCCGGGTAAGCCCTGGATTTGCCCTGAAATATCGGTCAATCAGGGGGGTGTTGTCCACTAAAACCGTCAATTCCATTGAAAGTCTCCATTAGATATCGTTGCTTGAATCATTTGGCCTCCCTTATCATAATGGTATAGTCTGCTCTTGTGACAGGTTCATGAACGGTTTTGGCTTCATAGAATCCCAGGCGCTTGTAAAATCCAAAATTTTCCGGGGTAAAAGTTTCAAGGTAGGTGGCAACTCCGATGTTGTCAGTTTTTTTAAGAACCGGCAGGACAAGATCAAGGCCAAGTCCTTTGCCCTGGTGATCCAATAAAAATTGTTGTTTGCCCTTGCCGGATCAATGGAGCTCTTTTGTTCCAGGGTGATATAAAAGGGGTCTTTGGTCAGTGCTTGGTACAAGGAGGTGGCAATGGCTTTGTTCATGAAAGGATAGGTCATTGGATGTGGTTTCCTGAAGGGTTGTTCTGGTTGTAAGGTTGTGTTTTCCAGCAGGGTGAGAATTTTGATGAATTTAATTTCATGCGGGTCTGGTTTTTACAGAGAAAATGCAGATTAAAGGGGTCATTGGGGATTTCCAGGGCTTCCACCCGGTCAAAACCCGCCAGGGCCAGAAGTGCCAGGGCCTGTTCTTTGCCCCACATCATGCCAAGTCCTCGGCCCTTGTCATTGAGGCCCACGGGCATGCAATGCATGAGGCTGACGGTATACAGAAAAGGGCCCATGGGATGATCCAGATTGTCCTGAAGATGGGTGGCAGCCTTGATGTCTACCATTGAAAATTGCCCGCCTGGTTTCAGCATTGCCCGGACGCCTTCAAGGACCGTTAAGGGGTGGGACTGGTCGTGGATGGCATCAAAGGCTGTGACATAATCAAATTTTTCATAAAAGGTTTCGGCCCCTTTTATTTGAGCGGCATCAAAGAGTTTAAACCGGGCATTGGGCAGGTTTGTTTTTTCGGCGGATTCAGTGGCCGTTGAGATGGCGCCCGGATGATTATCAATTCCCAGAAATTGGGAATTGGGGAATGCCTTGGCCATAAGATTCAGGGCAACCCCTTCTCCGCAGCCGATATCACATACCGCAATTCCCTGGTTTAAACGTTTTACCAATTCTCCATTGTCCACCGAGGGTAAAAATGTCTGGATCAACACCTGTTCGTGCTTGGCATTGGACAGTTCGGACATAAAACGCTGGAACCGGGGATAATGGTCAAAGCTCACGCCCTGGCCCGTGAGAAATCCTTTTTGGACCGCTTCCATGGCGCAGGTCGTCAGCAGAGGCGTCTCCTGGGTGTAGACACCCAGGTTATTGTTCCTGGCCCTGCGGGTCAGGACATCTGCATGGGCAGGGGGTAAATAATAGGTTTCTTCTTGTTCCTCTTTTTTTGGGTCATTGCTTTTCCGGGGAGCGGTGATCAGGGTGATGATCTCTCCTGTGACCATGATACCCAGCCATTCTTTTAAGTATCGTTGGTCAAGAAGGGTGGCTTCTGCCAGGGCTTTAAGGGTGACAGGGGTCCCCATCTCATCCATGACATCAAATATTTTATGGGCATACCCCAGTCCCAGAGCCAGGTTCAAGGCACCGTGGTTGAGAATCTGGACGATTTTGTCTGAAAAAGTTTTCATATTGTTTGTAAACATCTTGTTTGAGAATTATCGTTTACGGTGTAAAAAGTCAAAATAGAAACTGGCCCCCATGATACTGCCCAAAATATCTGCAAAAAAGTCCCAGATGGACGCCGTCCTGGTGGGAACAAATGCCTGGTGGGTCTCATCGGAAAGCCCGTAAAGGCAGGCAAAGAGAATGGCCAGGGCCTTAAGTTTTGTCCTATTGAAAAGGGGCCTTTCCTGGTGCAGGTTCCGGGCGGCCAGAAAGGCTAAGAATCCATAGGCCCCCATGTGCATGAGTTTGTCGTCGTGGGCAAATAATGGGGCCGAATAGGGGGAGGGAAAAGAGGACTGCCAGAAAAGGAAAAGGCAGAAGGCAAACAGGGGCAGCCGATAGAGAAGATTCAGCTTTAAAATTTCAAGCGGGGCAGAGTCGCCCCCGCTTGAATTCTTACGGTTAGAATGACACATTTTAGAGGATGGGTTCATCCAGGGTTCTTTCCTTGATATGATGGGTGACCTTTGTGATCAGCTCATCCATGGGGACTCCCATTTTCACCTTACCGTCCAGGGTGCGAACCGAAAGGGTATTGCTTTCTCGTTCTTTGTCGCCGATGGTGATGATCAGGGGGACGTAATTGACCTGGGCTTCCCGGATTTTCTTTTTCAGGGTTTCGTTTCTTTTGTCCACCTCACACCGGATCCTATGGGCTTCCAGACTTTTTTTAATGGTGTCTGCATAGTCTGATAAATCCTGGTTAATGGGCAGCAAGATCACCTGGACCGGTGCCATCCACAGGGGGAATTTGCCGGCAAAATGCTCCACTAAAATGCCGAAAAACCGTTCCATGGATCCGTAAATAACTCTGTGGATCATGATGGGTCGGTGCTTTTCATTGTCCTGACCCTTGTAGCTGAGATCAAAACGTTCGGGCAGGGCCATGTCCAGCTGGACCGTACCGCATTGCCAGGTCCTGCCCAGGGCATCCTTGATATGGATATCAATTTTCGGGCCGTAAAATGCGCCGTCCCCTTCATTGATGACATAGTCCTGACCGTATTGTTCCAGGGCAGCCTTCAGGCCCTGGGTGGCTTCTTCCCACTGGGCATCTTCGCCAATGGATTTTTTGGGCCGGGTGGACAATTCCAGGTGAAAGGTCAGTCCGAAGCGTTTGTAGATTCTTTCTGCGAGCCGTAATACCCCGAGGACTTCTTCTCCGATCTGATCCGGGGTCATGAAGATGTGGGCATCATCCTGGTGAAATGCCCGGACCCGGAAAAGTCCTGACAGGGCACCGGATAATTCGTGGCGGTGGACCAGTCCCACTTCACCGGCCCGCACCGGCAGATCCCGGTAAGAATAGGCTTTTGTCTTGTAAAGAATCATGCCCCCGGGGCAGTTCATGGGCTTGATGGCATATTCCTCATCATCAATCACCGAGGTATACATGTTTTCCCTATAGTTTTCCCAGTGACCGCTCTGTTCCCAGAGTTTTCTGTTGAGCATGACCGGCGTCTTGGTTTCCACATACCCGGCGGCCTTGTGTTCATCCCGCCAATAGTCTAAAAGAGCGTTCCAGATGTCCATTCCTTTGGCGTGGAAAAAGGGCATGCCGGCAGCCTCGTCATGGAAGGAAAACAGGTCCAGACGGGTTCCCAGTTTTCGATGGTCCCGTTTTTTTGCCTCTTCGATTAAATGAGTGTATTGATTGAGTTTCTTCTTGTCGAAAAAAGAAATACCGTAGAGCCGCTGGAGCTGTTCCCGGGTCTGGTCTGCCCGCCAATAGGCCCCGGAGATTTTTAAGAGTTTGAACCCTTTTATCATACCGGTATGGGGAATATGGGGTCCCCGGCAAAGATCAATGAAGTTCCCGTTCTGGTAGAGGGAGATTTCCGGGTCGTTAAGTTCATTGATCAGTTCCAACTTAAAGGGATTGTCTGCAAAAACTTTCAAGGCCTCTTCCTTGGACACCACCCGACGTTCAAAGGTGCTTTTGGCTTTGATAATTTTTTTCATTTCCGCTTCAATGGTGCTTAAGTCATCTTCGGAGATGGGGGCCATGTCAATATCATAGTAGAAGCCATCCTCCACCACGGGACCTATGGTCAGCTTGGCTTCCGGGTAGAGGGTGAGCACGGCCTCGGCCATGACATGGGCCGAGGAATGTCGCAGAATCTCAAGACCCTGTTCATCATTGGCTGTTATAAAGCTGATAGAGGCATCTTCTTGGATGGGCAGGCTCAAATCCAGGAGACGATCCCCTATTTTTACAGCCACACAGTTTCGGGCAAATCCCTCGGAAATGCCTACTGCAATCTCCATTCCCGTGGGGACGTTTTCAAATTGTTTTACAGCATTATCTGGAAATGTTATATTGATCATTTTATTTCCCATTGTATTTAATTGGTTTTAAATATAAAAATAAGAATTTTAGAAGAAGTGATGTAAACAATCAAGGGAAAAGATGTTGAATTTTAAGTTTATTGAGTCAGATGGGGAATTGGAAACGGTCTGCAAGGGTCTTGGCAAGGAAAAAATAATCGGTGTGGACCTGGAGGCAGACTCCATGTATTGTTTTAAGGAAAAAATCTGTCTGATCCAGATTGCAGGAAAGGACCAGGCCTTTTTGGTGGATCCTTTTTTGATCTCTGATTTTTCCCCCTTTGTCGCACTGCTTGAAAATAAGGAGTTGGTCAAAATTTTCCACGGGTCTGATTTTGATGTCAGAAGTATAGACAGGGAAATGGGATGTCGCATTGAAAATCTCTTTGATACGGAAATTGCCTGTCGGTTTCTAAATGTTCGTGAGCGGGGTCTTGGCGCTCTTTTAAAAGAGCATTTTAATGTATTTGTGGATAAGAAATTTCAAAAGGTGGACTGGTCCCGGCGGCCGTTAAAAGACGACATGATCACCTATTCTGTGGGGGATGTGGCCCATTTGATAGCGCTCCACGACCGCATAAAAGAGCGGCTTGAAAAGATGAACCGGCTCTCCTGGGCAAAGGAAGAGTTTGAGGCCCAGGCCAGTGTGAAATATGAGTCCAACCATCAACTGCCCTTGTTTAAAAAATTTAAGGGGGCCGGGAAAATGGACAATCGGACCCTGGCAATTCTGGAAAACCTGCTGCAGGTCCGTATGGACGCGGCAGCAAAAAAAGATCTGCCCCTGTTTAAAATCATGTCCAGCCAATCGCTGTTGGCCCTTGCCACCCTTCGTCCCAAGGCCATTGATACAATGGTTTCCATCAGGGCCCTGAGTAAAAAACAAGCAGACATGTACGGCCGTCTGTGCCAGGAAGCCATATCTTCTGCCCTGGCCTTGTCCCACGGGGAATTGCCCTCCTATCCTAAAATCCGCCTGCCCCGGAAAAGCCCTCAGGTGTTAGAGCGCATTGACATTTTGAAAAAAATGCGGGAAAAATTAAGCGTCTCCCTTGGTATGGAACCGGGGTTTTTGATCAACAATAATTTGATTTCAGCCATTGCCTTTGAAAATCCACGGACACAAGCGGATCTTGGGCGGCTGGACGCCATGCGGAACTGGCAGTTAGAAGCCCTGGGGGATGAGATTATTAAACTCCTTGGCAAGTGCAGCTAAACTGCCTACAATGAAAAAAGTCTCACTTGAAGACTTGAAGAAAAGACTTAATTGAAAAAAAGTCTCAAAGGAAACAGCATGAAACTCGATTTTTCCAAGATGGAAGGCCTTGGCAATGATTTTGTGATTTTGGATGATCGGGAGGGGCGAATTGAAGCGAGCATTTCCTACCCGGACCTTGCCAGAAAATTGTGTGACCGGCATTTTGGTATTGGCGGGGACGGCATCATCCTGGCCCGGGAGTCTCAGGACCATGATATACGGTTTGTGATCATCAATTCCGATGGAACCGAGCCTGAGATGTGCGGAAACGGTATGCGGTGTTTTGCCAAATATCTCTATGAGAAAAAAATACTGACCCAACGTTCCATGCGGGTTGAGACCCTTGCCGGAACCGTTATCCCCGAGGTTGTTGTGGCAAAGAACGATAGGGTCACCTCGGTGCGGGTGGACATGGGGGTGCCTGTTTTGTCCTGTAAGAAGATCCCTTTTGTCTGTGACCATGAAACCGGCATTGAGGAATCCATTGAAACCCCTTTGGGCACAAAAATTGTCACCACCGTGTCCATGGGAAATCCCCATGCCGTAATTTTTGTCCCGGACATTTGTGGCGTGGATGTGAAAAAAATTGGCCGGGCCATTGAAACCCATGAACGGTTTCCTGAAAAAACCAATGTGGAGTTTGTTGAAAAGGTCAGTGACACAGAACTTAGGATGAAAGTCTGGGAGCGGGGGGCCGGTATCACCCTTGCCTGCGGCACCGGTGCCTGCGCGGCTCTTGTGGCGGCAAACCTCACCCGAAGAACCGGTCACTTGGCCCTTATTCACCTGGATGGCGGGGATCTGGAAATTTTTTGGGACAAGGAAAGCGGTCATATCTTTAAAACCGGTCCGGCCACCCTGGTTTTTGAGGGCAGTATTTTTATTTGATTATCAGCTTGAGTTTTGCCCGATTGAGTTTTTCTATATAGGCCTCGTAAATTACAGGATCAGGGATTCCGAGGCAAGAGATGCAACGGTATCCACCTTTATTCCCAGTTTAAAATGAGTGGACAATTCACCCAATTGACGGTGGCAGGAGAGACAGGCTGTGGCCAGATGATCAAGCCCCGTGGCCCGCATCTGATCTGCCTTGGGTTTGCCCGTGATCATCCGTTTTCTGGTGCTGGTGCTGTCCTGGAGAAGACCGCCCCCGCCGCCGCAGCAAACCCCGTCCGCCCGGTTGGGGGTTAGTTCCACCACCCCGTCACAGCATAGGGCTAAAAGTTCCCGGGGGGCGTCATAGCCTCCTGATTTTCGGGCAATATTGCAAGGATCGTGATAGGCGATTTTATAGGGGTGGAGGGTCGGGTCAAATTTAAGAACCCCTTTTCGGGCATATTCAAGCGTTAATTCCGGAATACTCATGACCGTGAAATTGGGTTTTCTGCCGATCAGTTCGGGCAGTAAAAATTTGAGTACGTGGTAGCCATGGCCGCATTCGCTTAAAACAAGGGTTTCAATGCCTAAGCGTTCTGCCGGTTCCACAACCATGCGGGCGATTTGCTGGGTAATATCGTCCTTGCCCACAAAATATCCCCAATTGGTGACATCTGTGTGAAAAGAGGACATGGTCCAGGGTTCCTTCATGGCATAGAAGAGTTTTCCCATGGCCGACAAATGGAGCAGGCTAGTGCCAAGTTCTCTGGGGTTGGGCAGGTAGAGAAATTTTGACCCCGGGATATCATGGGGGATGGTGGCATCTGGATCATCCACTTCATCCACAAATTCTTCAGACACCCATTCAACGGTTTCCACAAATTCTTCCCGGGTCAGCCCATTGACATCCCCTGTTTCCAGCCGGGATCTGATGCCCTTTTCGATGTCGATCGGAATTTTGTCTGCTGCAATGGCAAGGCTTCTGGCTTTCCGAACCACCACGTCCATGGAAATTCCCATGGGGCATCCCTGGGTGCATCTATTGCAGATCAGGCAATCCCATAGCATATTGCTTTCCACCAGGGCTTCATCCATTCCCAGGGCTGCCATTCGGACCATCTGCCGGGGGATGGGACCCCCTTCCCCGTCAAACCAGGTGCACCGGGAATTGCAGGCACCGCAGGTCAGGCATTCAGATATATTGTCCCCCAAAGAGAATTGGTTGAGCCGTTGGGTCAGTTTTGAATCAGTCTTGATCGTTGTCGTTTCCATATAGTATAACCCTTCTCCTTTTACGCCTTGGAAATAAGGCGTTCAAATTTGTGGGATTCATTGGCTGCCACAGGTTCCCATGCAACGCTCCCCGGGGGTATCCCGGGCATTCTTGCAATGGCGTCAACCGCTAACCTGGCCGTGGTGCTGCCTTTCATGGATCTGCAGTTTCCGTCATGGCATCCGCTGACAATAATTTTTGAAGCACCGTTGAGCATTGCTTTTAAAATCATGTCGCAGGAGATCCGGCAGGCACAAGGAAGGGAAATCAGCCGGGTTGTTTTCGGAAGAACCAGTTTGTCTGCGGCCAGGGCAGCAGACCGTTCGCAGGCAAATATCACCACCTGGTCTTTTTCTTTCTTGTCCGGAATCTGGTTTGCAATCTGGTCTGGAATTTGATTCGTAATATGATTCGTAATCCGGTTTGCAACCTGGTTTGCAACCTGGTCATTGGTAAATTCTTCGGATTCAATGGCATAGGCCGGGCAGTTGGAATAGCATAAATGGCAGGAAAAACAGGCATCTTCCATTATCTGGGGCCGCATTTTTTCGTTGAGAATAATGGCGGCATGGGGGCAGATCCGGTAACAGGTCAGGCATTTGGCACAGCGTTTTTCATTGATGGTAACCCCGGTCTTTTGGCGGGGCGCATCCTGGGTGCAAAGGGAGGATAAAATATCTTCGATTTCTGTCGTAAGCTCATGGTCATCCACCTCATCATGGCCGGTTCCGGCAAAAAAGAGTCCTTTCCGCGGGCTCTGGGCGAGACGGTGCCGAACATTAGCCGGTTGTAAAAACCCTTCCCGGTCCAGGGAGGAGCGCAATAATGTTGCAATGGCCTCAAACCCTTGGCAGGAACGGATATTTTCGGGCAATACCAGGCAGTCACATTCCAGGTTCAGGGAAACGGCTGGCAGGGTGGCTTCTTTGAGACGGATGTGAAATCCTGTTTTCTGGGCTGTTATTTTAATATCTTCCGGGGTATTGAACCTGAGAAAGCGGATGCCTGAGCGTCGGGCCTGGTCATAGAGGCGTTGGCCCAGAGCGCCGTGGACCAGCATGTTGTTCATCACCAGGGAGACTTCTTTTCCGGCTTTTTTTGCGGCCATGGCCATTGTGAGTGCCTGGCGGGCAGCGGTTTTGAATTCCGGACCAAAATAATCCAGGAGGATCAGACTTTTTTCCGGCAGTTCCCTGGGGGCTATTTGTCCGAAGGAGTTCAGGTCCATGGCGGTCTGAAAGTCACCCCTGCTGGCATTGGGGGTGGTGCAGGGTTCAGGAGCCGCAATGATGGCACCGCAGGAGAGGGTTTCTTTATTGCCCTGGTCATCATAATAGATGGAGAACTTTCCTACTGTGCCGTCCAGGGCCAGAATCCTGGCCTGGGGAAGAGAGCGGCTGCCCCGGGGAAGGGGTATGTTAGAGTCGGCACCAAAGGCATACACCGGGTATCCCCGGGCGGCCACGGCCTGGGCAACCCTGGCGGCCTGGGGGCCATCTCCAAGGACAGCCACCGTTATATCAAGAGGTTTGGCAAGACCCAGGTCTTCTATCACCTTTGTTCCGGCAATTTTGCCTTCCTGGACGGAGGCCAGAATATCCTTGGGGCCTTTGGCACACCCCACAACATAAAGATCATCGGTAATGGCGGCATCCTTTGTATTGAAAAACCCCCAACCATTGGGAACAATTTCCAGGAGGGCGGCGGTTTGCCTTATACCTGGGGCTGGCACCATGCCTACGGACAACACCACCAGATCAAATTGCCTTGCGATTCTTGATTGGGTGGCTCTGTCTTCGGTTATCATGGTTAACCCATGGGTGTCTGGGTCTTCCAGAATTTCGGACGGAACGCCCTGGACCAGTTCAATTTCTCTGGAAAGCCCTTCAAGGGCCTGCCGGATTTCTTTGCCGATGATTTGAAGATCCATGTAAAAAAGAGTGATGCGGGTATCCGGAAGTTCATGGACTATTTTTTGGGCATGGCGCAGGGAAACTTTGCAGCAGACCTGGGAGCAGTAATCCTTTCCCAATTCCCTGTTCCGGGATCCCACACATTGGATAAAGGCGATTTTTGGGGATGGGGTCTCGTCTAAAAGAGTGGCCAGTTTTTCTTCTTTGAGCAGAGAGTTGAGTTCTGCTGTGGTGATGACCTTTGGGCTCGTTTCCCAGTGAAGAGAGGGAAGTTTGGCCGGATCAAAGGGCGAGAATCCTGTGGCCATGATCACCTTGGCGGCCGCAATGGTCTTGCCCGAGGTCAGGAGGGCTTCAACGCCCTGATCGGTTTTCTTAAGGGCAGCGATTTTTGTTTTTAAATGAAGGGAGAGGTTTTCTTGTTCTGCAACCTCCTGGGCCATTTCCTGGCTCAGGCAGGCACCGCAATTTTTGCAGGTATCCGTGGCCATGCAGGACCACAGCGCGGCTTTTCCGCCAAGTTGTTCCTGTTCTTCCACCAGGTGAACGGACAGATCTTGATGTTTCAGGGAACGGGCAGCAGCCATCCCGGCCACACCACC
>Ga0307987_1001988_pt1 | contig 10932 bp, 10 predicted proteins | sample EllFjometagen181_FD_203157 | JGI IMG/M metagenome (GOLD analysis project Ga0307987, IMG submission 203157) | Marine microbial communities from Ellis Fjord, Antarctic Ocean - #181 | ecosystem: Environmental > Aquatic > Marine > Unclassified | place: Southern Ocean | collected 2014-10-08 | reverse complement strand
AATTTTATAGGAATCAGGCTATGCGTTTACCTGTGTCAAGAATTCCACGGATAATCAGCTGCAGTGAGGATTTTGAAGATTACATTGGAATTCCACGAGGCTGTGCTGATGAAATTGCAACTCTTATGAAGAACTATAAAGTTCAGTTTATTTTACAGGATAAGAGGAATTATGGCCTTAAGTTACAATGCAATTTTACCGGTATACTAAGAGAAGATCAGGTTAAATCGGTTAACCATCTTTCTCCTTATGATATAGGTGTACTGTCTGCCTCAACAGCTTTTGGTAAAACAGTAGTTGCCTTAATGATGATTGCTAAAAGAAAAGTAAATACATTAATTCTAGTGCATAGGGTTCAGTTGATTGAACAATGGAAAGCTCGCATCATGTCTTTTTTGGACATAAAAGCAGATCAAGTCGGAGTAATTGGCGGTGGTGTAAATAAACCAAAAAACATGATAGATATTGCAACAATACAAAGTTTATGTAAAAAAGGAGAAGTTGCTGACATTGTGAGTAATTATGGTTTTGTTATTTTTGACGAATGCCATCATCTTTCAGCTGTAAGCTTTGAACTTGTAGCTAGACAGTGCAAAGCCAGGTATTTTTTAGGTTTGTCTGCGACTTTGCAAAGAAAAGACGGACATCAACCAATAATTTTTATGCAATGCGGTCCCGTAAGATTCAAAGTCAATGATAAGCTTGAAGCTATTAAAAGAGGTTTTAATCATTTAGTAGTTGTTAGAGAAACTGGTATTAAGTTATCTCAAGAACTAGAGGAAAATAAGGATGTTCAAATACAGGGTGTATATTCTTATATAGCTAATTCAGTTGAACGTAATTCATTTATCATTAAAGATATTTTACATTCAATGAAAGAAAATCGTTCTCCTGTAGTTATTACAGAAAGAAAAGATCATCTTGAGTTATTATACAATAGGTTAGTTGGCAGCGTAAAGAATATATTTGTTCTTAAGGGAGGATTAAGAAAAAAAGAGTTACAAAGAATAATGCAGGAGATAGATGCTATAAACGAGAATGAAGAAAGACTTATACTTGCGACAGGTAAGTTTTTAGGAGAGGGTTTTGATGATAGCCGGCTGGATACGTTATTTCTTACGATGCCGATAGCCTGGAAGGGAACCTTATCACAGTATGCGGGCAGGTTACACAGAAATCATTATCGAAAAAAAGAAGTAATGATATATGATTACGTAGACTGCAAAATCCCTGTCCTTAATAGAATGTTTAAGAAGCGGATAAAAGGCTATGAAGCGATAGGCTATGAACTTGAATATGACAATATACAACAACAAAAGTTAAAAATTATATGATATGATATGATATGATATGATATGATATGATATGATATGATATGATATGATATGATATGATATGATATGATATGATATGTATAACAACTGATATTTGATTAAGCATTTTGACTATAAGTCAAACGTCTTTGAATACAAAATAAAAATAATTGTATTTAATTTGTTTACAATGTAATTGTTTAATTGTTAATCAAAATATCTATAAATAATAATAACATATAGCAATAGTAATAAAAAGAAAAAGAGTTTAATAAAAGCATTCCACCATTTTCTTATGTCCATAGCTTAAGCGACTATACAGGTCGCTTAAACACATTCAAAACGCTCTTAATCCGTGAAATATGCGTAATAATAAGATATAAAAAATTAAAATGCTGAATTATTACGATACTCATCTATAACTTCAAACCTGTAGGTCAAGTACATAATAAACCAATATAGGATTAAAAGTATATCGGAATACTCAATGGCACTACTTCTTTTATTCAGTTTTTAAGGTTAGCCTGAATGAAAATTTTATTTTACTCAGTTGGATTCCTATCAACATTAAACCACCTATACTATTGATTTTTTCAGTACTTTTCTCTATTTTTTTTTACTCAATTTATTTAACCTATTGGGTTAGTATTTATATACATGTGGTTATATATATGCTACTAATCAATAGGTTATCTATATAAAAAGAGTGTAAACTCACTTTTTAGGTGAAAGATAAAGTGGAATGTATGAATAGTTAAAAGTTGTTGATTTTCTATAATGTATTATAGAAAAGTCTAAATGTATTATAGGAAGGAGAATCTTTAAATTTCTTTCTGAATAATTCATAAGCCTCCTTAATTGTTGATGACTGATTAACACATTTCTTCATATCGGTTATGTGTGAATTTAGGTCAATAGTCTTTTTTTCTCGTTCCAGATTTAAAATTTTCAGTGTTCGTTGAAATACAGATTTTGATACCTCGTTATACTCTTTCAATATTTCATTTAATTTATTTCTTGCCTGGTTATTTGATTTAGATAAAATAAAAACTTCTTTTATATGTTCAGAGAATTTATCTATAAGGATTTCTTGATTTATAGTTTTTTCATTTGAAAATATTATTTCTATATTATATTTTCTACAAATACGTCGAAATGACTCATAGCTTGGTTGTTTTGAAGTTTTTTTAAGAAAACTTATATATGCTTCTGAATAATTTACAGAACTCTTGCATATATCTCTTATTAAAGATATATCATCAGAAAGTTTCCAATTCCCGCTTGAAATTATACATTTATCACATCTACATCTTTTATGTTTTGTTTGAAAATCATTATAATTAGATTCAAAAATCGAACCGTTTGGGCAATTTGCTTTGAGTGCTGTTTTTGTATCTGAGTAATGATTTCTATCTGTCAATATTTTATAACCATTCTCCAATAGATATTCAGTTACTTCTTCAAATGATATTTTTTGAGTTGAATTACAGACTTTACATGCTGGCTTATAATTTAAATTTTGACTAAAAGAACTTAAAAAAGATTTCCATGTTATACTGAATACATGTAATTTATCACATTTTAAAATATATTCAGAACTTTGCCCGTTGTAAATATTTGATAGAAATTCATAGCCATTATCACTACAGAACTCCCTGCATTTCTTTAAATTCCACGGTTCTTTGCCTGAACATATTTTACAGGGACAATTAAATCCAGATTTTATTATTGTATTGGGTTCTATATAAGAATTGGAACCATATTTACATTTAAAATGCATTTTAACCCGATTACTGATATAAGTTTTTGAAATTATTGTTCCATCTTTTTTATTTACTATGTTGCATATTTTCTTATATTGTCGGAGATTGTGTGGTACTCGATATGCGGAATAAATTGATGGGGTCATAGAATGAAAATTAATAGGGAGGAGATGCTCAATTCCATAATTAACAAATTCTGATCTCACCCTCTCTCTTATGATTAGTATACATTCTTTTTCCGTTCCTTTTAATAAACGTGTAAAGTCTTTAATTCTTACCATTATTATTCCATTATCCAAAGCCCATTTATCTTTATCTTCATCATTTGTGGAAATATTTTTTAACTTTTTTTCATCTTTTATGTTGTAAACATCTACCCCGTCGTGATGGTTCCCATCATACTCCACAGCCATATTCAATTCTTTACAATACAAGTCCAAATGCATTCTATTACCAGATCTATTGACTAGAGTCTCAGGCCAAATACAAGGAAATTTATAATCAGGATACATCCCTTCAAAAAACTCCCTTAACATGTTTTCACCTAGACTATTATTACATTTAGGACAATATCTAGGACGGAATATTTCTCTAGGTGATAAATAAAATATATGCCCTGCTGCGCATTTTATTTTAAAAGATTTCCTATTATTTTTATCCTTTTCAAAATCAAACTTATAAAAGATTCCACCTCTTGCTTCAATTTCAGTTGTACATTCTTCCATAGTGTAGTGTTTGTATTTCATATTTCTCCCTTTATTTTAATTATACTAGATAACTTGTTATAAATAACAAAAAACATCATGTTTCAATTGTATCATATTATTGTCACATTTGTAACATTGCAAATTAAATGATATCAAAATGCAGATAAATATTGAAAAAATCAGAGAAATCAGAAAACTTAAAAAAATAACACAATTAGAATTAGCAAAAATGTGCGGTATTAAAAGAACTGCCTATGTCAACTGGGAAAAAGGTACCAGAAAGCCAGGATTAGATGATGTACTTAAAATTGCTTATGCATTGAACATTCCTCCAACCGAATTAAAAAATATAATTTTAGAAGATAAAAATAGTTATTTTTTAAAATGTATAAATTATTTTCTAGGGGTAAATTATGATCTAACTAAGAAAATAGGTTCAATTTTTTCAAAAGAAACTGGAACGTATAATATTAAAATCTCAGATTCACCTGAAACAGTAGAAAAAAAGGTCTTATTTACGGTTCTTGAAAAAAACTATCCTGATATTCTTAAGTATATACAACTTCTAGGAAATGTAAATAATGAAAATGATATGGAATATTATCTAACTCGTCTTAGAGAACTTAATGATGAATTATATAATGCAGTGCTTAACCAGTCACTCAAAGAAAACAATTAATAAAGCAACGTATTATAAAATTCAACGTGCTCGCGCTCAAATATATTGATTTTAAAACCATGCATTCCTCACTGGTGGTAGAACAGGTTAATCTTCATCTTATAGATGATTGTATTTAATTAAATTCCAGTTCATATTAGAATAAAATTTGTGCGTCTTTCTAGTAATTTGTTGAATTTCACCGACCAACACGATGAAAAATACTCATACCATATGATGCTTATCCTTGTGATTTACAGTTATGCAACCGGATATTTTTCTTCCATAGTAATGGACGATTCTACTTATTCAAATATTACAGATAAGATATTTGCGAAGGGAATATCTATCGTGATCATGATACTATATTTACTTTTAGTCGTAACAAAATTACCACCTTTAAAGACCCCTTAGTAATAGTTCTGATACGTGCCCAGGAGTTCTCGGCCATTTTAAAAGAGTAGGCGCCATTAGTGTAGACTACTGAAATTTAAAACAAATGCAAGTAAACATTCTGTAGTCAGTTATAAACGTCTGCAGAAAGGGGAAAGAAACCTCACTAGAGAAAGTCTCAACCTCCAATCAAAACGCCTGAGGTTAAGTCTCAATATAACTCTTCACCGCCCCCTTAAACCAGCTTCCTATTACCCATAAGTCATAGCGAAGTTAACAACTGTCCTGATTTTTGAAAATTTCAATATTTACTTCCAATAACTCTTCAAGTATTTTACGTATTTCTACATAATTGCCAATCATCTTTTTTATTTCCAGAATTTTTCCTTTCTTAACATAGACAATCCGTGTTTTCTGCTGATTATTTTTATAAGTCAGACGATATGCTTTTCGTGAACTCTTTTCCTTACAAATACAATTTGCTCTATTACATTTAACGCAGACGCTGTTTAGCGATCCTCGTACGAAATTAGAATTTTGTTCTATTTTACTCAAAAGTTTGTTTTTTCTTTTTAACAGGTCTTTCATAATAATTTCCTTGCTTTATTGTAGATGTATAATATACATCTACTTTGATTTAAATCAATAAATATTATAAAGGAATCAAATGAAGAATGAACCTGAAATTAGTTGGGCAGCCAAAGAGTTTGATGATGTTAACCTGGGTGATAAAAGACTTAATTCCAGGCTTATGAATATTTGTGATCGTTTTTCAGAAAATCCTGAAAGCTCAATAAATCAGGCATGTGAAGATTGGGCAGAAACAAAAGCTGCCTATCGCTTCTTTCAGAATAATAATATTGAAGTTAAGGAAATCATTAAATCACATCGGAATAAAACCAGGATTAGAGTTCAAAAGCACAAAACTGTGCTGGCAATACAGGATACAAGTTACTTTGTTTATACCCATCATCCAAAAACTAAAGGGTTGGGTAAATTAGGTATGAAAAAAGGCAAAAATATTGATACTATCTATTCCAACGGATTATTAATGCATACATGTCTTGGAGTAACTACCGAAGGATTGCCATTAGGATTGTTTGATCAGAAAATAACTTCTCGAAAACTCCGCCCTGAAAACGAAAAAAAGATTGGAGGGAGGTGCATGCGTGATACTATTCCTATTGAGGAAAAAGAAAGTTACAAATGGCTTGAATCGTTGATAGAAACACAAAAGAATTTTGATGATACTCAAATTGTAACTGTTTGTGACAGAGAAGCTGACATTTATGATTTCTTCAGTTTAAGTAATAAGTTGAAAGCTCCTGTGCTCGTGCGTGCAAGCCAAAATAGAATAATCAATAAACAATCAAGATATGCAGAGAAAAATGCAGTAAAACTATGGGATTATATGCTTAATCAAACGGTAAGAGGTTCTTATAATGTTGAGGTTCCAAAGAAACAAAAAACAAAGCATAATAAAGAAAGAGAAGCGCGTACAGCAACTGTTTCTGTAAGATTTGCCCCCTTTTCGTTTTCCAGCTCCACGAAATCATATTGGACATAAAAAATCAAATTTACCTGATATTGAAATGTTTGCTGTTTATGTATTTGAATCCAACCCACCTAAAGAAGAAGATGCTGTTGAATGGATGCTTTTAACTAATCTATCTGTAAATTCTCTTGAGCAGGCTCAGGAGAAAGTCATTTGGTATTGTCTACGATGGAGAATTGAAATGTATTTTAAAGTATTGAAGTCAGGATTTAAAGTTGAAGATTGCAGACTGAGTAATGCTGATCGATTAATAAGATATCTTACAGTTATGAGTATTGTTGCATGGAGAATATTTACAATTACTCTCATGGCTAGAACAAACCCTAATGTGCCTTGTACTGAGTTCTTAACAAAAAATGAGTGGAAAGTCCTGTTTCTAAAAGTACATAAAAATAAAAAATTACCAGAGAGTACTCCAGTCATGGGAGAAGCTGTCATTTGGATTGCTAGATTAGGTGGATTTTTAGCTCGAAATAATGACGGATATCCAGGGACGGTAACTCTCTGGAGGGGATGGAAACGTCTTAATAGTTTAGTTGAAGGTTGGAACCTAGCAGTTGTACTATGACTTATGGGTAATAGAAAGCTTAAACCAGGTAACGGTAAAGATTATGAACAATGTTTTAATAGTCAACTTACAGTGGATACATAAAACATACTCATAGAGAGCAATTATGTAACAGATAATTGTAATGAAAAAAATGAAATGAAAAAGTAATCAGATCCATTGAGCAAACTAGATGTTGTCATCGCTCATACCGACTATATTAATGAAGAATAGTGAAAAGGATAGAAAAATTATGGCAAATTGCTCGGTTCCTGAACAAGCAGCACATCTTTAACTTTGTCAATTTCTTTCATAACTCTTCTTAGATATTTTCGCATTTTCTTCTTCTGAAGCAATGGGTTCATGTGTACTGAATCTTCACAAGTCTGTACTTCATTAATGAAATCCGTTAAACGAACAGAATATTCTTCTAGATCTGCCTGTATATCTTCATCCATTTTCCCTAAAAAGATTTCATGAGCTGCGCCTTTTTCTAGGAGATTTTGAATAGCTTTACTGTTTCTGTACGAAATAAACCCGGATAGATTTTCTTCTTTAGAATTAATGTATTTTAAAAATTCGCCTTGCATGAAATTATTTAAAACAAATAAATAGTTGACATGTTCTTTAAGAGTCTCAGCCCAAACAGTGAAAGCATTTACTGAATCTTGTTGTGTTGTGAAACAAGCTATAAAAATAAAATCTATATTATATTCTTCTTTTAATTCTTGATAATCTACACTTTCAAGCCATTCCAGAACTCGTTTAGACATACCTGCTTTTAGATCAACAATGGTATATTTCTCCTTTGTTACAATTGCATCTTGTATAATTTCATCCAGAGCGTTCTTTTCCGCAGAATTAATTAAACGAGCTTTTGGATAATATCTCTTTAACGTTTGTGCATCATCATCGATATCAATTAATTTTGGTTTTTCATCTCTGCCTGTAAACCATTCGATTATATATCTTAAAAATAGTGATTTACCTACACCGCCTTTTGTGCCACATGTAAAAATTATCTTTTTTTCTGTTGTCATTTTATTTCCTTTATTTTATCTTTTATAACGATTTTTTCTAATTCTGAAAAATTCCTTCTATAATCTAAAACTGCAGACTTCTTCTCAAAAGGAGTTATTTTGCAAATATCATCCATTTCCATGAGTGCCAGTCTTTTTAATTCTGGTGAAATTGCAGGGTCATCATCTGCAATTATTCTATCACGCATTTCCTGTCTTTTTTGTTCAATAAAATTATACTTATTCTTAGTTTCCTTTTTCCAAAATGGAGTATATTCTTTATCTTCATTTTCAGGGATAATTGATTTCACTGGTTCTTTTTTTTCAATTGATACGGCATTGCTTTGATTAGGAACAATAGAGGTATTTGCTTTCTTGTTTTCCGTTACGCCATTAATAATTCGAGAAATACTATTATTATTCTGTTTATTCATTATATCCGACTCTATCGGTTTTAGCATCTCTTTATATTCTCTAAGTACCCTTTTTCCTTCTTTTTTTGTTATAGGGTTTTTCTTTAAATAGCGAGATAAATTCCCAGGATAAATTTTAATTTCATGATATTTTTCTATGTATCTTATAATAGACATATTATTTTTTTTCTTGTATTTCATTAAAATAATAAGATTACGGAATCGTAGAAAAGGACTAATCTCTTCAAACGAATATTCCTTTTCGTTATCAATAAAAGTACTAATATAATTAAAATCATTTTTGAAACTATTCATTTTTTTCCTTTAAAATTAATAAATATTACACTGTATATTATATAACCTATTCTGCTATTTAATAATTTATCTTGACAATGTTTTGATAATATGATGATAATAGTTGATATTTAAATGATAATTAAATGATAATGTTTGATATTTAAATGATAATTCAATGATAATGTTTGATAATATGTTTATAATTAATTGATACTTTATTGATAACTTTATGATAATATATTGATAATTATTTTACAATTTCAATTCATGTATATTTTGTGGAATTTCAAAAAAAAAGAAAACAGAAAAATGCAAAAAAAAAGCGATTTTAGGCACGAATTTCAAAAATTGTCATTTCGTACCTAAATCGACACTGTAGGTTTTGTGTCTGTCGATTAGAAAGAAAAACGAAAAAGCATAATAAAAAAGAACTAATTATTAGGTTATTTGATGGGAAAAAACGCAAAAAAAACTTTTCACGTTTTTTTATCAAAAACCGTGCCTTGAGCAAAGTTCACTCTTTTTTTGTCCGATGTGACTCTTATATTCTATCTTGTCATAGTACCTTGCAAGTATCACAGTAGGATATAAATTTTCATCTGCTTGTTTGAATCTTCGGTAATGTTCTAAATGAAGTTATAGGTTATAATCCAAAAGCAAGCAAATATCCATTTATAGCTAAAAATTTAAATAATGGAAAAAGTTGTTCCTTTCCTTTGGATTTTATTAAAAAAGCTTTAATTGAAATTGAGTGATCATGGGTGGGGCTTATTGAATCGAATCTGAATTGCTGTTAAATATTAGTTGTAAACGATAGAGAATACCAATAACATTTAAATTGATTTAGAAGGCCCTGGGAGACAATAGCGGTATATTGCCTCCCCAAATACCATAAACGTTAAAATCTTCAATATATCCGCCTGCATTACACAAAAAAAGATATAAAAGTAGTATGGTTGAATGCAGCACATTAACATCCTCAAGAATAGATACATTTATTTTCCCACAAGTCACCACGTCAACTACCCGTCAGTGAAATACCCAGTCTTCTGCTAAGATTTTTCACATAAATCATAGTTTTTCAATTAATTTTCATATTATAAAAAATTATAGAAAAACTTACGTTTGGAAATAAAGATTTTTTTTACTAATTTTTTATTTAATTTTTTTATTATTAATTTAGTAATATAAGACAATAATAATAAATTAGCGGAAGTTGTAACTATCCTGATACTAAATATATATAGCAATTACCTGTGTATTTTTGACACTATTTGTGTCTAATTTACCTGTTTTTGATAGTTTTGTAAACAACATATAATTAACATGATACGACTTATCTGTGTATTTTTGACACTCCAAAAAAAACCAAAAACTGATTTGTAAGGTATTATTAGATATAAACTTATAACATATCTGTGTATTTTTGACACTATTTAAAAGCATATATATATAGGTATAAGATTCTATACGGTAGGTGTTTATGGGATTATCTGTGTATTTTTGACACTATTTAAAAATAAATTTTATCTGTGTATTTTTGACACTATTTGTGTAACGGCTTGAATATAAGCGGTATATCAATATGTCTGTGTATTTTTGACAACCAAGAAAAAAAATATCTATCTAGGCACAAAATATAACAGTTAAAGGAATATGAGGAATTAAAGATGAATAAGAGGAATAATGGGCTAATTAAAGAGGAATATGAGGAAAAAAGTAGACGTAATTAGCAAATATTATGATTGATTGTGTGTACATATACATTGCTATTAATAGTGTAAGTCGCCAGTTGTAAGTAACATGGCATATATGTATATAAATATAATGTGTGTAGTATTATGTCAAGCACACATGTATAATATTTACATGGAGAAAAAAATATTATGACAGAAAAACTAGATTATGAATTAGCGTTCAGAAATGAATTTATACAGTCAGTTCAGCGACTAAACTCCCTACAAAAAAAACTACTTAGCGGTATAATTTCGATTGCACAAAAGGATTCTTTTAAACAAGAACGATATATTGTTAGCATTAATTTCAAGCTCCCTAATATTCAGCAATTTGAAATTCCAATTATATTCATGTTGACACAACCCTCTCATTCGATTTATTTATCGTAATAATTCCCAATTATTTATTTTATTAATTATTTATTTTAATTGTACCTTTCATAATAAGAATAATTAATTATGAGGAACTTTCTACCATCATAAACCCTGATAATAAAACTGTATTTTTATTGGTTCCTGAGTCCGTTAAAT
>Ga0307987_1001987_pt1 | contig 10934 bp, 9 predicted proteins | sample EllFjometagen181_FD_203157 | JGI IMG/M metagenome (GOLD analysis project Ga0307987, IMG submission 203157) | Marine microbial communities from Ellis Fjord, Antarctic Ocean - #181 | ecosystem: Environmental > Aquatic > Marine > Unclassified | place: Southern Ocean | collected 2014-10-08 | reverse complement strand
TGTTGGCCAAGGGCATGAAGGTGAAGCCTGGCGACACGGTGGTTGTCGTGGCTACGAATCGTGACGGCTCGGTCAACGCCCAGACGTTCTCCGTCCGCGGGATACTCGAAGGGATCTCCGGGCCCGGTGGGCGCGATGGCTACATTCACATCAACGATGCGAGGGCAGTCCTCCGTATCGACAGCAAGGAAGCCAACGAATATGCCGTCCGCCTGAAAAGTGCGGCTGACCTCGGCAAAGCGACCAGGAAGCTATCAGCCGTGCTCGACGGGGAGCTCAACAAGGAAGGCAAGCGGAAATACGAGATCCACACGTGGCAGAAGCTCTCGCCCTTCCACAACATTGCCAGAATGATCGATGTGATGACCCTGTTCGTTAAGATCATGCTCATCGCCATCGTCTTGGTCAGCGTGATGAACGTCATGCTCATGGCTGTTTTTGAGCGTGTGAAGGAGATTGGGACGATCGCCGCGATCGGGACCCGGCCGGGGCAGATCCTCGCGCTTTTCCTTGTCGAAGGCCTGAGCCTAGGTATCCTCGGGTCAGCTGTCGGCGTCCTGCTTTCCACAGTCACCATTCTCGCCTTGAAGGTGCATCCCCTCACGTTCGACTTCGGTCGCCAGAAGGGGCTCTTGCTCGCTCCCACTCTGGATGTCAACGAGATGGTGCTTGCCTCTGTGCTCGTTATTCTCATGTCGGCAGTGGCCAGCCTGCAACCGGCCCTGAAAGCATCGCGACTGGAACCGGTTGCCGCCATGCGGCACGTATGATGGAAAGGACGGCAAAGCCCATGATGAAGCTGCTCGCCTCGATAGCCCTCGCCATTCTGGCCTTCGGGATGACGCCTCCCGCATGTGCCCTTGACGGGGAGAAGATTCTCCTTCAGGTGGACCGCAACCTCAACCCCGAATCGTATGAGATGTACCGCAAGCTCATCAACATTGAGCCTGACGGAAGCAAGAAGGAATTCGTGCTCTATACCCTCAAGAAAGGGCAGGACCGGATGGTGGCGCTCTTTCTCTCCCCGGCCAGCGAGAAAGGCCGGAGCACCCTGCGCCTGGGTAACAACATGTGGCTCTACCTGCCGAATGTCGGCAAGCCTATTCGCATCACCAGCCTGCAGTCAATCGTGGGCGGAGTCTTCAACAACTCCGACATCCTCCGGCTTGACTACTCGACCGAGTACACGGTCGGGTCCGCACAGGAGATCAAGGGGCAGTACCTCCTGAAGCTCAAAGCCAGAACGAGGACGGTAGCTTACGACAGCATCGAGATGACGGTCGACAAGAAGACTGTCATGCCCACGGAGATCAAGTGCTTCACCGCCACTGGGATCCTCATCAAGACGTTGCATTACAGCAAGACCAAGGACTTCGGGGGAGGAATCGTGCGGCCCAGCGTCCTCGAAACGGACAGTCCCCTTCAGAAGGGGTATCGTTCTGTCATGCTGTTTGCCAAGATCAAGGCCCGGGATCTCAGCGACGAGGCGTTTACCCTGAGCTTCCTGCCCAAGGTGGATGAACTGAGGTGAGCATCACGGCTAGAATCGCTACCTCCTCAGCCATCCTCGCGGGCCTCTTGCACTGCCTCGTGGGGTCGCAGCCACTCCATGCCGATGAAGATCTGGGCGGACTATCGGCAGAAGAATTCTCGTTTGACGTCGAGGAGTTCGAGAAGTCCCCCTGGAGTCTGGACGGATATGTGCAGGGGGATTCGCGATATGCAGACCCGAACCATGGCTCGGACTTCCATCGCCTCGCTTCTCTCGGGAAGGACTTAGAGGATGGGCGCTTCCAGGGCGGGCTGGGGCTTCAGGTAAGATTGACCTATCAGCAGGGACCGTTCGAGGCACACGCCCTGAGCATGATGACCCAAGACTACAGTGGGGATGATTGGGCCGGCGATGCCCTCCTGTACGAGGGAAACCTCTCCCTGCAGGTCAATCCCAATATGTATTTCACCTTGGGAAAGACTCTTCTCCGCTGGGGGAAGGGCTACGCCTGGACGCCAACCAACTTTGTGGCCCGGGACAAGAGTCCGTCCGATCCCGACTTGGCCCTGGAAGGCTACTGGCTGGGCCTCGCGGAATTCGTGAAGAGTTTTCCGGGGCCTCTCAAGACGTTGGCTTTCACCGGGGTGATCCTCCCCGTGTCAGACGGCGTCAACGACGACTTTGGGCAGGAGGGACACATCGATGTCGCAGGCAAGCTCTACCTTCTGCTCTATGACACCGACATCGATATCATGGCCCTGTCAGATGGGAGCCGAACCGCCAGCTACGGCCTCACTGCTTCCCGAAACCTCACCAGCAACCTGGAAATCCACGGGGAACTGGCTCTGACAACCGACTTCGAAAGGAAGGTCGTCGATGTTGACGGAACGGTTGCCGTGGAAGAAGACGATGCCTGGAGCTATCTGATCGGCCTCCGCTACCTGGCACCCACGGACACGACTCTCATCATCGAGTACTTCCACAACGGCAAAGGGTATAGCGGGAAGGAAGCGGGTAGTTTCTTTGATTTGGTGGACAGGGAGGACGATGCCAGCCTTGCCGCTTCCCGCCCCTCAATCACAGGCTATCAGCGCCCCAACTTCATGCGGAACTACCTCTTTCTGAAGGCATCACAGAAGGAGCCGTTCGGCTGGCTCTACGTCGCGCCTTCCCTTTTTATCATCGTGAATCTGGACGACGGATCGTACAGCCTCACCCCTGAAGTCACCTACACGAAGTTCGACAACCTGGAACTGCGGTTTCGCCTGAGCTATCTGGACGGAAGCGACGGCTCCGAATACGGCGAGAAAACCAGCAATTGGATGGCAGAAGTCAGGGCGCGTTACTTCTTCTGATGCCAGCGGGCGTGCTGCCCAGCGTGGCTGTTCACGCGCACGAAGTGGCGGGTGCTCGGTGACGACCGTGCCCATCGGGCTACCGTGCTCCGCTTGGAGGGAAGCGCCGCCGCAGTCTATGGTTCGGGGGGTGAGATGCCCCAGCGCTTCATCTTGCGCCACACCGTTGTTCGGTCGACACCCAGACGTCGGGCCACTTCGGACCGGTTCCAGGCACATTGCCGCATAGTCTCCAGGAATTTCTCTCGGGATTCCGCAGCAGTCGGTGGCGCGGCTTCCCGCCAGGCTGGGCAAGACCGCGTTCCCGGCAGTATGCGTCCCGCAGCTCGGCGACGCGGAACTCCGTTGGCAGGTCGAACAAGCCAATGCGGTCGCTCTGACAAGTCACGAAGGCGTGCTCTATGGCGTTCTCAAGCTCTCGGACGTTGCCCGGCCAGCAGCAGTCCATCAGGCAACGGAGCGCATCCGGCTGCAGGCCGAGTATCCGTTTCCCTGTCTGAAGGTTGAAGCGCTGGACAAAAGCATCCACCAGCAAGGGGATGTCCGACTTGTGTCGCCGCAACGGAGGGAGTTCCATGGGGAAGACGCGGATGCGATAGAAGAGATCCTCGCGGAACCGTCCCTCCCGGACAAGCTCGCGCAAGTCCCTGTGCGTCGCGCAAATCACCCGCACATCCACCTTGCGGGGAGCGGACTCGCCGACCCGTTCAAGCTGCCGTTCCTGCAGGACGCGGAGTAGTTTGAGCTGGATAACAGGGGATATATCGCCGATCTCGTCCACCAGGATGGTGCCACCATCTACAGCCTCGAAGCGCCCGATCTTGTCCTGCACGGCACCGGTGAACGCTCCGCGGACATGACCGAACAGCTCCCCCTCCAACAGGGATTCGCTGAGAGCGGAGCAGTTGACTCTGACGAACGGGCGCTCGCGTCGGGCGCTGCCCAGGTGGCAGGCATCGCCAACCATGCCGCATACCGTATCAGCACCGGAGTGGTCGAGGGAATCAACAACAAGATCAAGGTCATCAAGCGCGTCGCCTGCGGCTTCAGGGACATGGCCTACTTCTTCCTCAGGGTCAGAGCCCAGTTCAGCGCCGTTCCACAGTAAATGCTGAACAATCCCAAAAGGAGCCCTCCGTCGGCTTCTGCCCGACGGAGGACCTGTTTCCTGGGGCGCTCTACTCGGCCGTGCAGTTCTCGCCCGAGCCAGCCTTGCCCTTCTTCCGGCTCTGCGTCTTGGTTCCCGCGACCATGTCGGACGCCACCGTGATGGCGGAACCGATCGTGCAGTTGTCGCCCGAGCCAGCCTTGGCCTTCTTCCGGCTCTGCGTCTTGTCGCCTGCCATCGCCATTGTGCCAACCAGCATGAGAGCGCCTGCCACTGCCCAGATTCTCGTCCGTTTCATGATCGAATCCTTTTCGTCTTGGCCCACGAGGGCCGGGTTGCCGGGTCCGGAGACCATCCCCGGATGCCTGCCAGGGCATTGCATGATCGATGCCAACTTGCTCTCGCAGGCTGGACAAGGCCAGGAGTGAAGGCAGAACGGCGGTGAGGAGCACGGGCCGCCCTGCAGGTTCCGCGCGCAAGCACGCTGGAACCTGCGGATTCCGCAGGGCCAGATAAGGAAGGCAACAAGGAGACGATGAACTCCAGACCAACCATTCCGGTACATCCCTACCCAACAGTGGGTTCCGGAGAGACTCTGGCATGGCAAGAGTCCTTCTAACCTTCACCGGATTCCACGACCCCTTCTCCAAAGGACTGGTCGGGGACGACGAACAGTTCGGCCCAACCCTCTCGCTGCTAGCAGTGGTGCAGTTCGATACAGTCGTCTTGTTGGCTACGCCCGCAACCGGGGAACAGACGAGTAGGACCAGCGCCGAGATCCGGGCCCGACATCCCTCGGCCAGGGTGCTGATTCGTGACCTGCCGTTGAGTGACCCAACGGACTATCGATCGATTCTGGGCTGTCTGCGAGGCTCTGCCAGCACTGCGCAGAACGAGTTCCCTGGTGCGGCGTTCTTTGTCTCTGTCGCATCCCCCCCCCAGATGCACGCTGCCTGGCTGTTATTGGTGGCTGGGGGGGAGATTCCGGCCAAGTTGCTCCATGTCCGGCCGCCACGATTCGTCACCAAGGACCGCCCTCTGGTCAGCCAAATCGATGTCGCGGCAGAGGCATTTCCTGCGGTGCGGGCACGCATTTCTGCGATAGCTGACACAGAGACTGCTGAGATGCGCGACCATGCGAGTCTCATCCGCCAGCTCAACATCGTCGCCGACCATCCCGCGGTCAGGAAGGCACTCGATATCACGCAGGCGCTTGCAGACTCCAGCGTTCCCATCCTGATCCGTGGCGAAACCGGGACCGACAAGGAACTGTTTGCCCGATTGGTTCATGCCGCGAGCGGCCGGTCTCGGGACCGGTTCGTGCCAGTGAACTGTGCTGCTATCCCGGAGGACTTGGTGGAAAGCGTCCTCTTCGGGCATCGCCGGGGCGCATTCACCGGAGCCATCCAGGATCAGCGTGGCAAGTTCGATCTGGCAGATGGCGGGACCCTTTTCCTTAGATGAATTGGGCGAATTGCCCATGGCGACGCAGGCCAAGCTCCTGCGCGTCCTCCAAGATGGCATCGTCGAGCCCGTTGGTGCCGAGAAGGGCCGCCAAGTTGATGTCCGCGTAGTGGCGGCGACCAATCGGGATATTGCGGAAGCGATTCGAAAGGGCGAGTTCCGGGAGGACCTCTACTATCGCCTGTGCATAGGCGAGATCCCTCTGCCTCCGCTGCGGGAACGGCGAAGCGACATACCGAAGTTGGCACTTCACCTCCTCGACCGAGTCAACGCCACCATGAGGCACCAAAAGCGCCTGTCCCAGGATGCGCTGGCGCGACTTCAGACCCACTCCTGGCCCGGGAATGCTCGCGACCTGGGAAACGTGATTGAGCGGTCCGCCCGGCTTTGCCGCGGCGACGTCCTGAATGCCGACGATCTCCTGATCACCGAGCCGGTCGCCCATCCCGATCCGCTTGATGCACTGCCAGAGCCGCAACCGGGATTCTCCATGGAGCACTTCTTGAGCGGACCACCGCAAACCCAGCTGGATTCCAGCAGACATGCAAGACCGGCAAGGAGGGGAAGAAGGGCGAAGGCGAGCGCAAGACCATGGACGACGACGAGTCCCCTGGGGTCGGTCCATCTCGACGCGAACGGCAATACCACCAATGGAAATGACTTCAAGCTGTTCGCCATGGGTGGTGGCGGTCTCGAGTTCTCGGCCCTCAATTCTGGGATCGTGGTCGGCATGCAGGTGTCGATGCATAGAGAGGCGACGTTCGCAGCCGACTCGCCCTCTGGCTACACCACCACGCTTATCTGCACGCATGCCGCCGCCCAGCGTTTCCCCTACGCCAGCGGAACCACTGTAGCTTGGTCGGCCGACGGCGACCGATGAGTGCTCTTCAACGCGGCTGGAGGAGCGGGCTGGACCGGCAGCTAGGGGGAGTCAGAGGTCGGGAGGTCTTGGGCTGTATTCCGTGGAACCCGCCATCCATGCTTGGCTTCAGATCACGCCCGTCGACAAGGGCATAGGGCTCGTCATCGGCGCGTGGCCTGTGCCCGGTGGCAATGCAGGGAGTATCGGGTTGGGAGGCGGCCCCGGTAGCGGTTCGGGTGCGTCCACCGGGACGCCGGGGCCAGTTGGCCCTTGGGGCAACCGGCGTAATACGCCACAGACTGCGCGTGGGAAGGCGGTCCGCCCCATTGATCACCGATGTGGTCGGAGTACCAGGGGGCACCGCAGTCGGCCGCCGACATGTCGCCAGCTAGGCTCCCGCTGCCGCTGGGTCCCCGAGTGGGGAGACGGGTGGGCGTCTGCCTGCTTCCAGGGTCGCCCGACCGGCATGCCGCGCTGGCAGCAAGTCCCTGCCTGCGGCAACCGGCTTCCCTGCCCTTGTCTTACTCAGTCTGGCGGTTCTCTGGCATGCCCGCATCCGCCAGCAAGCACTCGCGTGTGGGCAATGTGGGCAATCCCCCTTGCAAGGTCGGCAAAGGACATGCATGGTTACGGCAGCTTCGTCGGGGACGCGGGTCGCGTCCCCCGCGATCGGCGTTGCCGGAACGCGAACGGGAGGCCAAGTGTCGGCGTACCCGATTGGTTCCAGCAAGCGCCCAGCCCCGGAACCCAAGACACCGCCACTGTGGAGGCGACGGATGGGCATGCTCCCCTCTGTTGACAAAGACATATCATACCAGCCTCCTCATGCTCTTCGGCAGCCCCCAGCAGTTTGGACCACTCCTCCGCCGGCGGGGAGGGGAAGGGCTGGGATCCCGGCGCTGGGCTGGCCCGCCAGCTGGAGGGGGGTTGGGTGACCCTCCCGAACAGCCAACCAAGGGAGCACGAGAGTCGCGGGAGGGAGCCTCAAGCGGGGGCATCGCACACGGGCAATCCAGGTGTCGCCGCACAGCCGGATACAGAACCGGGACGAAGCCGGAGTCCAGCCGCACTGCCCCGGGTCCTCGGCGTGACGGAAGACCGCATCGTGCGGACCGTTCTCGAACGGGTGTTGGCCCCTTGGGCGGACGAGGTCCTGCTTGTGCCTGCGGCAGGCGCGGAGGCAGCATCGCAGTTGACTTCGGGCGACGGTCCCGAGTTGCTGATTCTCGACCACGCCCCGCCCGCCATCGATGGCCTGACGCTGGCCCGCCAGGTGCGGGCGCGATCCGGCGACAAGTCGGGGCCCCGGATCATCCTTCTGATCGAGGAGGAGGAGTTGCCCAAAGCCGTGGGCAGCTGCCGGGGGCTGGCAGTAGACCTAGTGGCCAAGCCGGCACGGACCGCCGCCTTGCTGGAGGCCATCGAAAAGAGGGTCAAGCCGTCCCGGCAGGATCTCCGACCGACAGTCGGCCATCCCCGTCTCCCCCCCCCCGCCGACATCCCGGATCTGCGTGGGATGAGGGTCCTGCTTGCCGAGGACAACGCCGTCAACCAGGCCCTGGTTGTCGACTTTCTGAGGCCCACGGGGTGCGAGGTGACGATCGCGGAGAATGGTGCCGAGGCTGTGGAACTGGCAGCCAACCAAGCGTTCGACCTGGCGCTGATGGACCTGTACATGCCCGTCCTGGGAGGCTGCGAGGCGGCGCAGCGCATCCGCGCGATCGAGGGCGGGAAGGAACCGGGCAGAAACGCGTCCAGGCCAGATGGAATCCCCGACGGGTACCGTCTGCCGATCGTGGTCCTGAGCGCCGCGACGGGCCAGGAACAGCGCCGAAGCATGCTGGCCGCCGGGATGGACGACTGCCTGGGGAAACCGTTTGGGGCCGGGGAGTTGTATGCGCTCCTGGCAGCTCGCCGGCCGGTCGCCGACGGTGCCCCATCCACCTTGCCCGACAGGGCGGACCCACCCCTGCTCGATGAGCGCACGATGCCCGGCCTCTGTCCCCTGCTGGATACCGGCCCCGCCATTGCTCGAATGGGAGGGAACCGGAAGCTGTATCTGGACACTCTCCGCGCCTTTGCCGACGGGCAGGCCAGCGTGCTTCAGGCGATCCACGAGGCATGGACGCAAGGGGATTCCGCGGCCGCCCAGCGGATGGCCCACACGCTGAAGGGGCTGGCTGGCACCATTGGCGCCACTACTCTGGAGCCTTTGGCGCGGGAACTGGAGGAGGCATTGGGCAAGCGGCAGGAGGAGCGGATCGATTCCCTGCTCGGACGGCTTGCCGCGCCGCTGGCCGACCTGCTCCGCGCCGTGGGACAGCTTGGTCCGCGGATCGCGCCATCCGTCAGTGCGCCCGTCCCGGCCGGCTGTCTCCAGGACCGGGTGCCTCTCCTTGCCCGTCTTGCCGACCTGCTCCGGGATGACGATGCCGCCGCGAGCGACGCGCTCGAGGCCGTCGAGCGTGCCGGCGTGCCGGTGGCCCTGCGGTTGACCCTCGCCATCGTAAGGCACTGGGTCGAGGTTTACGAGTACGACAACGCCCTGTCCGAACTGCGTTCCGGAGTTCGCTCGCTGGGTGTCGATTGGGGGCAACAGTACCATGGATGAACGCAAACCGACAGTCTTGGTCGTGGACGACGCTTTGCCGAATCTGGACATCCTGATCGGGCTTCTGAAGGAGGAATACCGGATCAAGCCTGCCACGAACGGGCAACGGGCATTGGACATGCTGGCGGCAGAGGATTTGCCTGATCTCATCCTGCTGGACATCATGTTGCCAGACATCGGGGGATTCGAGGTGTGCCAACAGCTGAAGGCGGACCCGAGGCTGCGCAACATCCCAGTGGTCTTCATCAGCGCCCTGGAGCGGGTGCACGACAAGGTCGCGGCGTTCGAGGTAGGAGGGGTTGACTACATCACGAAGCCATTCCATGCCATCGAGGTCCGGGCCAGAGTCCGCAACCACCTCGAACTGGCCCGCATGCGTCAGGAACTGGCCACGCTCAACCGGGAACTGGAAACCCGAGTCAGGCACCAGATCGACAAGATTGCGGCCGGGCACTTCGCGGTGCTCTTCGCGCTCACCGAGCTGGCGGAGTCGCGGGACGGGACAACCGGTCGCCATCTCGACCGGGTGCAGTCCTACTGCCGTGTTCTGGCCTGCCACCTGTCGGGGCGTCGGCTGCTGGGCTACCCCCTGAACCTGGAGTTGGTGGAGACGATCGCGCGCGCCAGTTCCCTGCACGACATCGGCAAGGTAGCAGTTCCGGACCGGATCCTGCTCAAGCCGACTAGGCTGTCCGCCGCCGAGTTCGAGACTATGAAGGAGCATACGACCAAGGGCTCCCGCACTCTGGAGTTGGTCTGCGCCCGGCACCCAGAGAACGCCTTCCTCCGGATCGGTGCGCAGATTGCCCGGTCCCACCACGAGCGCTGGGACGGAAGCGGCTATCCCGACGGTCAGGAACGGGCGGATATCCCGATCCCGGCACGGATTGTAGCGCTGGTTGACGTGTATGACGCGCTGCGCACGGAACGCCCGTACAAGGACGCCTTCACCCACGAACGGAGTCGCGATGTCATTGTCGAGGCTTCTGGCAAGCACTTTGATCCCGTGATCGTCTCGTCGTTTCTTGCAGTCCAGGAGGAGCTCAATACCATCGCGGAGTCCGAATGACTGGCATGGTCCCTTCGTGCCCTTGCAGGTTCATGCTGGGGGGGAGGGCATCCCCCCCGCCCGCTTCCTGTCCCTGCCTGCGCTGTTCCGCTGGCAACCCCGCACCACTCCGTCCCAGTCACCCCAACTCTGGATGATTAACGCCATGCCCGCGCTGCTCAACCGTAGCCTACTCCTCGCCATAGCCGTGCTGGTAGCCTCCTGCCGTCCGTCCGGCAAGTCCAATCGCCCCGAGGAGTTCCGTGCGGAGCTGAAGAATGCTGCCGATCTCATCAGCCGTGACCTCCTGCGTATCCGCAGGCAAGTGGAGTCGCTGGCCGAATACACGGCCACGCTCTACCAGCCGGACGCGATCGTGCGCAACCAGCCGCTTGCCGACCCGAGCGTCTATGCCCTATCGCGCGACGGGGTGCTCTACAAGCCGGTGGACGACGGCAAGTCGGCCGTGTTCGTCTCCGGCCACGTTCCGGTCGACGAGGAGATCCGGCGGATCGTCTGCTTCACCGAGCCGTTGGACGTCGCGTTGAGGAAGATCGTCAACGATTCCCCCGAGGTGGTCCAGGCCTACTACAACGACCGGAACTCCTACAACCGAATTTACCCGTTCTTCGACGTGCTCAGCCAGTATGAGCCAGGAATGGATATCCCGGAGTATAATTTCTACTACTTGGCCGACGAGAAGCACGATCCCGCCCGGCAAGGGGTGTGGGTCAGCCAGCCCTACGTGGACCCTGCCGGACGGGGATGGATGATCTCGGCCATCGCCCCCGTCTACGTCGGCGGGCGGCTGGAGGGTGTTCCCGGTCTGGACGTGACCCTCAGGTCGATCACGGACACGTACATCGACGGCGGCCAGGGCAACCGTGCCCTGCTGGCGAACGACGGCACCATCGTGGCGATCTCCGACCATCTGGCGATCGTCCTTTCCCTGCCCCCCCTCGAAAACCACCAGTACATGCAGACCATCCGCATG
>Ga0307987_1001985_pt1 | contig 10936 bp, 6 predicted proteins | sample EllFjometagen181_FD_203157 | JGI IMG/M metagenome (GOLD analysis project Ga0307987, IMG submission 203157) | Marine microbial communities from Ellis Fjord, Antarctic Ocean - #181 | ecosystem: Environmental > Aquatic > Marine > Unclassified | place: Southern Ocean | collected 2014-10-08 | reverse complement strand
CCCCCCCCGAGGGGCAATGGGCCCGGCCCGGAACCGTAGACGGCCCAATTGGCCGGTTCCTATTGCCCCTCGGGGGGGGGGCTCTGTTGAGGCTACTTGGACACTTCCTTTTCATATAAAACCCACATGTCCTGCGAACACAACGAAGCATGAAACTGAAAGCTCGACAACATGGACGGCCGGGGCAGGTTATTTCATATCTTCAAAAAAATCATCCGGATCATCCGGGGGACTTGTTGGCGCTTCCCTGGCAATATCCATCATCTTTTTCACAGCCTCCTGGAGTTTTGATTCCGAATCCAGGAGAAATTGTCCTGATGTCACCACCGATTCCCCGGGGGCAAGCCCCGTTAGCACCTGGACCTTTCCATGATCCAGAGAGGTGCCAAGTGACACCTCCCGGGGCGTAAATTTCCCCCCTTCACGGGCAACAAAGACCACATTACGCTCGCCGGATCGAATCACCGATTCCGAGGAAATAATGATACCCGTGTCAGTGCCACCGGTTTTGATGGAGACATCCCCATACATCTGGGGCTTTAACTCCATCAAAGGGTTTTCAAATTCCAGTCGGATCACCACATCCCGGGTCTTTTCCTGGAGATAGGGATAAATAAAGGTAATTTTTCCCCGATAGATTTTACCAGGAAGATAGGGAAGAGACATTTCCGCTTCCTGGCCCACCCGAACCTGATCCAGCTCGTACTCATAAATATGTGCCTCCACCCACACCCGGGAAAGATCAGAAATGGTATAAAGGGGCGTTCCTGCCTTGACATAGCCTCCCTGGACGGCCCGATTCAGGGTGACAACCCCGGAAAAAGGAGATCGAATCCGCACCGTTTTACTCACCTTCCCCGAGGCTTCCAGTGCCTCAATTTCAGCCTCAGCCACATCAAAATAACTCAGCCGCCGTCTTGAGGATTCCAGAAAGCTACTGTTTTTTGTTTGCCTTCTGTCTTTCAGAGAACGATACATTGAAAGATACTCTTCCTGAGCAGACAATAGCTGGGGAGAATAGATTTCCAACAGAGGTTCTCCTTTTTCCACTGCCACTCCGGTAAAATTCACATGAAGCACCTCGATCCATCCATCCACCTTGGGGCTGATCTGGGCGGTGCGGGTTTCATCATAGGTAATGTGCCCATAGGTTCGAATGGTATGATTGAGAATGCTTTTTTCAACCAATTCCGTACGAATCCCCATGTTTTGCCGGGTCACCGGATCCACCCTTACTTCCACCCCACCAATGAATTCATCTTCATAAACCGGGGTAAGATCCATTCCCATTTTACTTTTTCCAGGTGCCTCGTAGATCTCCATGGGGTCCATGGGTGCCCGCCAATAAATAATTTTGCGTTCCCCGCTCTCCTTTTCATCTTGTCCGCCTGAAGCGGCGGCTTTTACAACAAGGTCCATATTGCAAATGGGGCAAAGACCCGATTCTTTGGTGATAATCCAGGGGTGCATGCCACAGGTCCATAGCTGCGCTTCAGGATCATCCAGGGAAATCTCTCCCTGGGGCACCAGTGCCCCAGGGGGGAGGTGAAATCCCAACATATAAAATCCGGCCCCCATCACAACAACCGTTAAAATAGCGGTGATGACAATGGTTTTTATGGGAAATATCTTTTTTTTATCTTCACTCATATCAGCTCCCCGTTCCAACTATCTGGACCAGCTTGGCCCTGTAAATACCAATATCTGATATACCCCTGGCATGGGCCAGGCGTGCCTTAAGCCAATCTGAATAGGCCCCTGCCACATCGGCAAAGGGCACCCTTCCAGACTCATACTCCCGGGTGGAGACGTCAAGTGCCGTGGCTGACAAGCCCACAACGGTATCTCCATACAATTTTGATGTCCGGACGGCCCGGTCCAGCTCATACCATGCCCTTCGAACCATTTTCCGGGTCTGTGCTTCCATGGCATTTAATCCTTCTCTTCTGGCGGTTAACCGCTTCCGGGTTTCCATGAGCCAGGAGGCGCCCACACCATACCAGGGTTTCTTTGGAACCCCTTTGCCCATGGAGGCTGGAATCCCCTGGGGAAAAGCAGAGCCCATGGACAAGGAGCCCACCTTAGTGATGGCATTATCCCTATTCCGGGAAAACCCCAGATCAAAACCAGGTAAAATCATGGTTTCTGCCATCTCCACCATACGTTCCATTTTGCCAATAACGGCCCGGAGTTGCTTTAACTCCTGGCGATTTTCTTGTGCCATGGTGTATAAATTTTGAATATTGGGCACATTGAAAGACGGGGACGGGGGTACAGGGTGTCCCAAAAAGGTGCCAGGGGACAGGTTCACCAGGGAGAGAATCAGGGCCTGGACATTTTTCTGCTTTTCCTGGATCGTGAGCAATGTGTCTTCCAGAATATGAACCTTCACTGTCACCCGGGTTACATCTTGAAAACCGGTTTTTCCGGATCGATAAAGGGTGTCTGCCACTCCATGAAGGTTTTTAAACACCCCCAGCGTCTCCCGGGTAATGTCCCGGGCCTTGATAAGATACACCAGATTCCAAAAGGCTTTTTGCACCTCGGTGACGGCATCACGTTCCGCCATGGCCAGTCCTTCCCGGGCTGCTAACACGGATTGGGCCACCACCTGACCTTTTAAAGCAGTCACTCCAGGAAAGGGAAATCCCCTATCAATGGAAGAACGCCCCTTTACCGGTCCCACCCCATTCATCACTCCTTTTGTGAAGGCAGCATACTGTGACAGAACAAGGTCCAAATCAGCCACCTGGCTATGGGTGGCAAGCTCTGCATCCACCAGGGAATGGGCCTGGGTAATGCGGGGATTTCTTAAAAGCGTCATTCCTGCCAGCAACCCGGGGAAAATTTGATGTTTCAGCAGGGATGCTGCTTTTTTTTCATCCCGATCCACACCGGACAAGATCTTTTTAAGGGAAGGCGGAATGACAAAAAATTCTAATCTTTTTGCCCCCCATTCCCGGAAATCAACATCTGGCAGAGATGCCTTGTCAAAGGGTTGCACTTCCTTTTTCTTATCCATATGAGCGATGTCCCCAATGTCCACGCCCCGGGAAGGCGTCTCCATGACAGAAGATGCGTTGGGGTAGGAATCTACTTTTTCAGGCATCTTTTTCTGCACCAGGGAAGCTATAGGTGCAACGCCTCCATGCAATGTCCGGGAATGGCCCGCCCCTGGAGAGACCAGAGACACTGGGGGAGGCGTATAATTTTCCAGGCTGGACATCAGATCGTTGTAGTTGCACCATCCCGTAAGAGGGGAAAAAAACACAATAGAAATAAAGACTATGAGTTTAACCATCACTTGCCTCCTTTGCCCCTGTTTCCGGAACCATCCGGGGAGCTTCAAAACACTGATCAAGGCCGCCCACAATACGTTCAAGTTCTGCAAGGGTTCCCCCATGGTCGGCCCTGGCCCTGGCAAGGGAGAGCTGAAAATTATAGGCGGCGGCCTGGGCTTCCACCACATCGGAAAAGCTTCCAAGCCCCTGGCGAAACCACTCCTGGGATAGGGTCAGGGCTTTCAAAGCCTGGGGAAGCAGGTTTTCCCGGTAAAGAGTGATCAGGCGTTTTGAATTGTTCAGTTTAAAATAAAGGGATCTTATGGTGCTGCGGGTCTGATTTACAGTTTGGACTTTCATAGCTTTCTGCTGGGCGATTCCGGCCCTGGCCATGCCAATTCGACCCTTATTTTTACCGGACCAGATGGGAATATTAATGCCAAACTGTATTCCCACAGCATCATCTCCAGCATCTCTGGGGGGTGAGGCAACATCTGGCTTACCAATGGCAGCATAAAAAAACCCCAGCTTAAAATCAGGCTTGCTTGAATAGGCGGAAAGCGCCACATCCAGCCTTGCCTTTTCAATCTTGAAATCCGAAATACGAATATCTTCCTGATTGATTTTGGCAAGTTCGTATAAGGTCTCCAGGGGACAGGTTATTAGCCCCATTTCAAGGTCCACCAACTCCCCAAATCCGGCTTCCGGAGGGCGATTCAAAAGCGTGTTCAAAATTGTTTTTTCAGTGTGTTCAAGTTCTTCCAGGAGCATAATGTCGTACTGTAGTTGGCCTTCCTGGGATTGTGCTTTAAGCACGTCCATCAAGGCGGTGCGGTCATCGGCATGGGCGACCTCTGCCATCTGCCTTAATTGCGCCAATAATATGGCATTATTACTGGCAATTTTTCTGGCTTTCTGGATGTAAAGTAATTCATGGAAGGAACGGGTCACCCGGGCTCCAATAGCCCTTACGCGGCCATCTGTGGCCAACTTTGCCATAGCTGCCTCTGTTTTTACGATCTCTCCAGAGGTGGACAATTTCCCGGGAAAGGGGATCATCTGGGATAAGGTGGCATTCCAGTCCTGGGGCCCTAGGCGTGTCTCAATGGGGCTGGGAAACCAGGTAACCATGGCCTGGGGGTCGGGATAAGCCGTGGCCACACGATATTTTTCCACCACAGCTCGCCATTTTTCAATTTTCACCTGGATGGACGGATTGTTTTCTGTGGCGTAGGTCAACACCTGGTCAAGGGAGACTTTTTTTGCAAAAAGATCATGGCCCTGAACCGCTTCAGCATCTTCTCTGGCAAAAAGATTTACCGGAAATGATACCAGCACCAAAACCGCCAGCACGAAAATCAGCATTTTTAGATTAATTTTATTCATCAGTTCACCTGTTGGGATAAAAAATTATATTTGCACCACGATGCACAAGCCTGACCCCACTGGCCCGCCGATGATGACGGCTGGCCGATGTTATGACCCACCCTATAATATTCAATTAAACCAAAGTTTCAAATATGATTTAGATAGTGCAAAAGATATACCAAAAGTCGTAGACCCAGGGTAGACCGGTTGACAAAGAAGAGTGGCACAGAACACAACTAATTGATTTTACCTTAACAAATCAACCATTGAGAGACCATGGCATTTTATATCAAAAAATATTATTTGCTTTTTAAACAAAAATATAAAAAAAGGAGAGGGGTGAAAAATGATAAAATTTTACGCAGCTGTCCCCTTGGGTGCGATAAAATTTCGCACCCAAGGGGAGGTCCCTGGGCGATAGCCTCCGCTGATACTCGATGATCACAGGCACCACCCTATATGGGAATTTACCCTATGATGCATCTCCTCTCCCAGCTTGATCATAACGTCAGCCAATGGCAATTTATCACAACATACATGGGCTTTGACTGTACCTGGATACAATTTATTGTGCTTAAGAACAGACTGCGGACTTTTTACAAGACCATCATATTTGATATTTTTCTAAAGACTCATACACCATGGGGTTGGTACATACTTCGTAATATTTTTTATCCGTCATGGCAATCAAACCAAGGTCCGATTTTCGCACATGGGGAATGATGCCCTGACGAATAATGATCCGCTGGGATCGACCGGTGATGGTGGGAAAGGTGCCCGTGAAAAACCGAAGCTTTTCCTCCGAGTCAATTCCAGGAACACGGCACTCAACGGCCAAAAGCCGGATCTCCTCGGACATTTTTTCAAAGGCCCGGGGATGCAGTTCAATGCCATTGACATTATAACGGGTCAAAAGGTCATCGGATGTGGCGGCGGATTCTTCCTCGGAGGCCGTCTGATAAACATAATTATTAAAGGGTAGTTTTGTTGTCTCTAAACTCTTTCGCATGTCTTTGGAACACCCGGACAAGCGGTCTGCCAAATTAATGGCCGGGGAAATCATAATTTCAAAATCCCCATCAAAAAAAAGAGTGGGGGCCTCAGGGGAAAAAGTAATACCGATGCCAATTTCCAAAAGGGGAAGATGAAACTGCTTATTTTTTCTATTATACAGTCGTATAATTTTCAAAATTTCCACAGCAAGCCCACAGGCCCTGGCAACGCTGTACCATCCCTCGGGCGCTCCCTCCCGCTCACAAATTCCCAGAATCATGGCATCCCCTTCCATGAACACCTTAAAGGCACCATACTCGGAAATCACGGACTTAATGGGATCAAACATGTTCAGACTGAAGTAAGAGGCCGGATTCAACCCCTTTGTCTTCATCTGGTGAACAATATCTGTGGAACCTCTTATATCAGCCTTTAAGATGGTGTGGGTGATCACCGGTGTTTCTTCGGTGGTAATTTCATGGGGAAGCAAAAATTCATAAAGCGTATTATTCACCCGGGAAAGCTTTAGATGCTCATTATCTGTCACCAGATGAATCCGTTCCATGGCATTTTCAAGCAGTATGAAATTTTGCGAATCTCTATGGTACCGAAAAAAACCTTTGAGAAAACGAATCAGGTAGGCTTGTTTTTTTTTCCTGCCAATATATTTTATGCGCCGTTGACATCGTCTCAAGGGCCTCATGGGAAAGGGTTCATGGTTAATCTTTGACAGACGTTTGAGACGATTCAGAATTGTTTTCCGGGCACCAGGCACCAGCATGAACTGTAAAATCATCTGGGGTACCAGTGGGGGGCAGTAGGTTGAACAAATGGATCGGATCTCAAAGGAGGCGTAGATTCTTTTGATTATCCTGGCAGTTTGGAATTTTTTATAAAAAAACCGCAACATCAGGCGCTGTTGCCTGACCATCACCTTCAATTCCTTAAGCTCCTCTGATTTGCCACCCTGCTCCTCAAGAACCATACACGCTTCTCGGGTGGCAATAAAATCAAAGAATTTTTCTGCATTCTCCTCTTGTCTGATCCAGCCATCTACTATCCTATTCCAGCACTCTTTTTCATGGGTGAGGAAAGGTACGTGATCTGTTCTCTGGGATAAGGGCTCTGCCACACGTTGGTAATCCAAAAGCTCCATTCCATCGTTGGCAACCATCTCCATAAATAGATGTTGAATCGTGGAAAGTAACAGATCATACCGATCCGCATCGTCCATTCGATGACCCGGTAAAATGTCATAGACCTGAATCATGAAGTCGTCGTCCATTTTACCCACATAAAGAAATGGATTTAAAAACAGGTCTGGGGGCAGCAATGCGTCTGCACCAAAATTGGATTCCCGGATCCCATTAAGATGTTTTTGGTCCACATCGTTGAGGCACTCAAACACAATTTTTCCCGTTTTCCGGAGAATTCGTTTTTTATTCAACAAAATTTCAGAAAGATATGCCTTAAGGGTAAGGGCTCCCTCTGATGAGTGCCTTTGGGACATCTCTTGTTCCTGGATCGACTGTCGAAAATCCGCCACAAACTTGCCAAAACAGGCTCTGACTTCCCTAATAATAAAAGTAGCCACCGCTGTGCGGGCGATGTAATCCACCTGGACTTCACGTTGGGCCTTTGCCCGATTAATGGCAGAACGCATCAAATCCTGATAACTTTGTTTAAAATGATCATTCGTGGCCACATCCATGCCTTTTTCGGTGTGCCTTTTTTCTCCAGCAGACATGTGCATCTCTTCCATAAGACCCAAAATAAACTGCTCTGCGCTCCTGCAAAAGGTCTGGCTCAAACTGACGTCATATCGATTGTTATCCACCCCGGGTTTTAGCCTATCCAATCCAAAGGGCATACGATACTCTGTCATAGAAAATTGGTCCAACCGGGGTTTTCGGGAAAAAAACAGTCCCATTTAATTCACTCCATATTTTTTCAACTTTAACTGAAGGGTCCTTCTGGAAATTCCCAGAATATCCGAGGCCTGGGTTCTATTTCCTCCAGTCGTTTCCAAGGTTTTTAAAATCATTTTTTTTTCCATTTCCTTCAGGGATATTTCCGAAAACTCCATGGAAGAGGGGGTGCTTTTTCCCTGGATGTCCGGCAATATTGACCCGGGCAAATCTTCCGGGGTGATCCGGGGACCACGGGTCAAAATCACCGCCCGTTCCACGGCATTTTCAAGCTCACGGATATTACCCGGCCAGGGATATTGTGCAAAAAGGGCCTCCACTGAGTCGGTGCACCCTGTGATGTGGCGCTGGTTTGCCCTGCTGTATTTTTCAATAAAAAAACGGGTAAGTAAAGGAATATCTTCTTTTCTACGCCAAAGGGGAGGAAGGGATATTGTGACCACATTCAATCGATAAAAAAGATCCTCCCTGAAGCGATTTTCCACAATTTCAGACGCCAGGATTTTGTTGGTGGCAGAAATCACCCGGATATCCACCTGGAAGGTTTTTTCGGAACCCAGGGGTTCAAAGCTCTTTTCCTGGAGTACCCGGAGCAGCTTTGCCTGGACAGGCACGGCCATTTCTGCAACTTCGTCCAGAAAAATGCTGCCCCTGTGTGCCATATAAAAACGCCCTTGCCGCGCTTTTGATGCACCTGTAAAGGCTCCCTTTGTGTGACCAAAAAGCTCACTTTCAAGGAGCGTTTCCGGTATGGAAGCACAATTAACCGTTATAAAGGGTTCTTGTTTTCTATGGCTGGTGGCATGGATGGCATTGGCAACGAGCTCTTTACCTGTTCCACTTTCCCCCACAATCAAGACAGAGGCATCCGAAGGTGCCACCCGTGCCACCATCCTAAAAACGGTCTGCATGGCGTCACTCTCTCCGATGATTCCGGGAAATTGGAAACGGTTTCCATGGGAAACAGCTGTGGAATCCCCGGACCCGGGGATTTCCCCGGGAGATAAAATGTTGTCCAGCAAAGAGACCAGAGAATCAATATCAATGGGTTTTGTGATGTAATCCCTTGCACCTGTTTTCATGGCATCCACCGCTGCATCTATGGAACCAAAGGCTGTCATCAGTATGATGGGAATACCCGGTCGCAGGGCAATCATGCCATCCATGGCCTCCATGCCATCCATGGTCTCCATTTTCACATCCATGAGCACCAGATCATAGGCGGCATGGGTGACCTTTTCCACGGCCTTTTCTCCGGAGTCTGCCCTGTCCACCCCAAACCCCCGACTGCTCAATACCGCACAGAGCATCTTTAAATGGGACGCATCATCATCCACAATCAACAGTTTCATTGGCGTCAACACCCCTCCCCTTTTTTTGTCATGGGAAGGGAAACTGTGAAGCGGCACCCCCCTGTTTTTCCTGGAACCGGGCTTTCCACAACCAAGCTGCCACCGTGGTTCTCAACAATTTTACTGGCAATGGCAAGCCCCAGCCCCGTTCCTTTGTTGCCCCCACTGAAGAATGGATTAAAAATACGTTGCTGATCCCCCAGGGGGATGCCCGGTCCCTCATCTTCAACCCATAAATATCCCCAATAATCGCCTGGTTTCCCCGCCCCGCCCACGGTGATGTGCTGCCCGGGTTCAAGGGCGTTAAGGGCATTGATGACCAGATTAAGCAGTACCTGCTTCATCTGATCTTCATCCATGGACAAGGGGGCCATGGTGTCATCCATTTCCATGGATGTCACAATCCCCCTGGATCTGGAATCCCCTTCAATAAGTCGCAATATGTGGCGAACAAGTTCCTTGGCATTCACCCTTTTTCGATGGAGTTTCAAGGGTCTGGCAAAGGTAATCAAATCTGTAATGACCCCATTGATCCGGTCTATCTCTTTTACCATGATCATGGCATATTCCCGGTGTTCTTCATGGTCTTTAAACAGATGAATAAAAAACTGGGCAAACCCCCGGATGGAGCTTAAGGGATTTCGAATCTCATGGGCCACACTGGCACTTAGTTGTCCAATGGCGGTAAATTTTTCATTTTTTTGAACCTGGCGTTGCAGGCGCTGCATGCGGCTTAAATCTTGAAGATATTTTCTGATCACAAAAATGAAAAAAACGGCACCGGCACCCAGAGCCAGTAAAATGGAAATCATGATGATTGCATGGTGAAGATCTGCCCGCCGGGCCTCCCCGTAAAGATCCATGGTCAACCCCATGACCACATGGATATCATTGGGATTCCCCCCCCTATTTCCCTGACGGGCAATGGTTTGCAAAGTCTGGTTCTGAGTCTGACTATTTTCCATATTTTGAATTTTTAAAGGAGTTTTTTTGTTTGAGAAGACCAGTTGTCGTGTCAACTCCAGAACCGGTGTGCTTCCATCGATATCTATTATTTTGTGTGTGTTCCCCAATAATTTCATGGCATGTGCTTTCATGATTGCATGGGACCTGTTTTTATGGGCAGGGGGATAATAAACCGTCCCAGTCCGAGAATCAAGGCAATAAATATAGGCCATATTTTCCGTCGAACCCATTGTCATCATGAGTTGTTCCAGTGCAGCTGAGATCTCTCGGCCTTCTCTTAGCTGGGCACCGGCATCGGTTTCCATGACATGGGTAAAGGAGTCTGCTTCACGTAAAAGCCATTTAACAGCATTATTTCGATCCCGGTCAAGATTCTGCCAGGTGGACCAGGCAATGAATGCGGTCATCACCACCACCACAAACAGTATAAAAATGGCTGGGAGGAAGAGTCTGATAGGAATATTAAAACTTTCATCTGATAGCTGCATACCTGGATTTATATCACACCATCGGAAAAAAAATTGAATGTTTTTTCAAAAAAGAATAGGGTTTTTAGGGGTTGCCCACAACATCAGCCAGTCATCATAATGGGTGGGCCTGGTTCCAAGTTCGGCCACTTGCGGGGGCATGTTCCCCAACTGGGCTCCATGGAGTCCGGCATCATAGTGGGCAAAAAAGGAATATCCGGAGCGAAGAAATGACAAGGGCTAAGGGCAAATGATTATGAATTGACATAGCATACTGGTGTCAGTTAATATCTCCAGGCAATATGCTTAGGGAGTCAGCCTATCTTAATATACCAGTTATAAACGTGTTCATCCCATCAATGTTGAGATGATTGGGGCATAAGCGGTATTTTGAAATTGGCCAACTCCTTTATGGTTCAAAGACTGGGGGAATTCTTCTGCTACCCATGGCCAGAACAATTTTTAAAAATGGATGAAAACAAATCCCAAGAAGTCTTTTAAAATACCGAAAAAAAGGAATTAACCCATTGATTGACCTGAGAAGTGACACAGTAACAAAACCCAGTGATGCCATGCGACAC
>Ga0307987_1001984_pt1 | contig 10936 bp, 8 predicted proteins | sample EllFjometagen181_FD_203157 | JGI IMG/M metagenome (GOLD analysis project Ga0307987, IMG submission 203157) | Marine microbial communities from Ellis Fjord, Antarctic Ocean - #181 | ecosystem: Environmental > Aquatic > Marine > Unclassified | place: Southern Ocean | collected 2014-10-08 | reverse complement strand
GCTCGATGTCGGGCTCGGGGGGCTGGACCTCGTCGATGACCCGATGCACCTCGGCCATGACCCGACGGGCGAAGGCCATGTCTGTGGCCTGACCCGTGGGGCGCACGATGATGCGGCTCATGCCGTCGGCTGGGGACAGCCGCGCCTTGTAGCTGGCGTTCTTGAGCTTGTCGGTCAGCGGCCCCAGGGACATCAGCCGCTGGGCCACGAAGGGGTTGGTGGCCGCGGGCCCCAGGGCGATGACCCCCTTGAGGCGATCCCGAATCTCCGCCAGCTCTGCGGGCTCGAGCTGCATCAGTCCCACCCGCCAGACCAGGGAGGGCTCCATCTGGTGGTAGGTGTACTGGAACTCGGGCAGCGCCTCGAGCTCGGCCCCGATCTGCTGTAGCCAAGCGTGGCGGCCATCTTCGCTGCCGCCACCCACGGTGATGGACAGGGTGGTAACCCCGCCCTCGAGCTCGTTGAGCTCGCGCAGAGCGACGGTAGAGGGCTCATTGTCGGGCAGCAGCGCGATGGTGTTGCTGTCGACGGTCAGCCGCAAGGCGAGGGCGCCGTTGAGCAGGGTGACCAAGGCCAGCACAATCACCACGATGCGCTTGTGGTGGATGCACCAGGAGGCGAGCTTCCCGAAGATGGTCTGGGCTTGGTAGGTAGGCGTCATGGCGGTGTCCGAGAGCCTGCCCTCCTAGCGCATCCGGGCGGACGGCGCGACGCCTGACGGTTTCGATCCCAACACGCCTCAATATTCGCGGCTCGATACCGATAGGCCAGGTGAAGCCCCTTGGCCCCTCCCTGGGAGGGGTCAAAGAACACCCCGCGTATCAACTTTGACTCTATACCTTGACCCTCCCCGAGGGCCTGCCGCCCCGCGCCATGTGCTGCGCGCCGGTCCAGGTTCGAGGGGCCTTTCCAGGAAAGACGCGGGGGGGGGTTGGCCCGGCGCACCGCTATCGCGTATCCTGGCACGCGGCTTGCTCTTCCCTGGTAGGGAAGTTCCCACGGAGCGCGCCACCATGATTTGCAGCGAGAGCAGCCCCGAAGTCGTGCGTCGGCCAACCTGGCCGGAGCCTGCGGGGAAGTCCGTCGAAGACCGCAACGCCACCATCCTGGCGTACTACCCCCTGGTTCGGACCATCGCCTACCGGATCGCCAAGCGCATTCCCAGCAACCAGGACGTCGAAGAGTTCATCAACATCGGGGTGCTGGGGCTCATCGACGCCGTGGAGCGTTTCGACCCCAGCCGAGGCGTACCCTTCAAGTCCTACGCCGAGATCCGCATCCAGGGCTCCATCGTCGACGCCCTGCGCGCCGCGGACTGGACCCCTCGCTCGGTGCGTCGCAAGGCCAACCGCATCGAAGCCGCCCGGTCACAGCTCGCCCGCAAGCTCGACCGCGAGCCCAGCCGCGACGAGCTGGCCAAGGCCCTCGAGATCGCCCCCGAGAAGTACGACAACCTTCGGGACGAAGCCCTCATCCGCAAGGTGGTCTCCAGCAGCCTGCCGGTGGGACCGGACTCGACCACCACCATCGAAGAGCAGGTCTCCACCGGCGAGCCCGACATCGAGGAGCTCTGGGTGGAGTACGAGGTCAAGGCCGAGGTGGTGGACGCCATCCGCTTGCTCCCCCGCAAGGAGCGCATCGCCGTCAACCTGTACTACCTCAAGGGTCTGACCCTCAAAGAGATCGGCGCCACCCTGGGCGTCACCGAGTCCAGGGCCTGCCAGCTGCGCTCGCAAGGGGTGAAGCGGCTCAAGGTCAAGCTGAAGATCGATCTGTAGCCCTCAGTCCAGCAGGTCCAGCTCGTCCTCGTCCTCGATCTGGCCGTGGCGATCGTCGCGACCCTGGGGATCGCGGCCGCCAAAGCGGAGCTGCAGGCCCAGCTCGAGACCGACGGAGAGGGGCATGGGGCCGGGAGCGTCGGGCTTGGCGGACAGGGCGTCCACCTCTTCGTCGTGGACCTCCACGAAGTCCCCCACCAGGAAGCACAGGGGGAGCTGCGCCACCAGATCCCAGCGGGGTCCAAGGTAGAGCTCGAAGCCGGCCAGTCCGCGGGCCCCCACCAGGGCGGGCGCGGCGAAGTCGGGCAGCTCCACGCTCAGGGAGCTGAGATCCACGTGGTCGGTGACCTTGCTGCCGCGCCAGAACACCACCCCCGCCGCGACCAGGGGCCTGAAGCGACGGGTGGGGAAGGGCACCAGGCGCAGCCCGCCGGTGATCACCGTGGAGGCGTTGCCGCCTTCGGTGGGGTTGTCGGGCCGCACTGTGGAGTCGGCCACTTCCTGGCGGATGGTGGTGGTGTAGCGGCCGTGGACCCTGGCGAGGCCGGCCTCGACCTCGATGGAGGGGGTGAGCCCCAGCCCGAGGTCGACGCCATAGCCAGCGCCCAGGCCTCCGCGGGTCGCCTGCCAGGCGTAGGTCTCGACGATATCGTCTTCCAACTTTGGGGAAAGGTCCTGCAAGAAAGCGCCCAGGTACTCGCCACCCACCGGGCCGTACAGCATCCCGACCCGGGGACGCACCAGCAGCTGGAGCTGCCGGCCGAAGGACAGGGCGCGCCAGCTCTGCAGGTCCATGTCGCTGTTGCGGTAGGCCAGGTAGGAGCGCTCGGTCATGCCCAGCCGCTCCCACTCGGTGAGCCCCTCCTCGCTGCGCATGGCCTCGAGGTCCGACGGCGTGAAGCCGGGCATGTCCACCCGCAGGCCGGTGGAGAGCGAGCCCAGCTGAACGTCGGCGCCAGTCTCGGCGTTGAGCTCGTCCAGCTCGGCCTGGACCAGCTCCCGGGTGGTCGCCTCGTCGTAGGCGCCTTCCTGGCGGATGTCCTCGAGCTGGCCCAGCTCGCCGCGGATGACGCGGCCCAGCAGGCTGGCCACCTGCTCCATCAGCAGGTGATCCTGTCCCGGGGGGATGTCGAGATCGAGCCCCACCGCTTCGCGGGCCTGAGACACGTCCACCAGGCTCAAGCGCACCCGGACCGCCTCGCTGCCCGTACGGAGGGTGCCGGTGAGGGCGTAGTCCACCTCGGCGTGCTGGGAGACCACGTAGGCACAGCCCACGTACTCGCCGAGGGGGCAGGTCTCGAGGTACAGGTGCACCGGGGTGCCGTGCAGGGGCGGAACATCATCCAGGGGCAGCAGCGACAGGTCTTCCTGCAAGGAGAGCTGCTGCTCGAGCACGACGGAGAGCATGGCGGCCAGCCCGGTGCTCTCCGGGGTCACCGGCTGGAAGCCCGCTACGAGCACCGGCGTACCCGCCAGGGCCGACGGGCTGGCGCACAGGCCTGCCAGCAGGCCCAGGCTTGCCAGGGTTCGCGAGGGCGAGACGAAAGGGTGCATGGGAGGGGATGCTACCAGCAAGCCCGCCTTCCGCCTACCTCGACCTGATCACCTTGCGACGTGGGGGACGCTTGCGGCCCTTGTCTCCCGCACTGGGACCCGACAACACCGCCATGACCTCTACGTGGGGGGTGTTGGGGAACATGTCGTAGGCCATGCTGTGGTGCAGGGCGAAACCACGCTCCGACAGGGCCGCGATGTCGCGGGCCTGGGTGGCGGGGTTGCAGCTGATGTAGATGAGCCGCGAGGGCGACAGGTCGCGGATGGACTCCACCACGCCGGGCTCGAGGCCGCGGCGAGCGGGGTTGACGATGACCACCGGGGGCCGCCCGGCCAGGCGACGCCCGATCTCCGGCAGCTCTTCGAGCACCTCACCGGCGATGAACTCAGCGGGCAGGCCGTTGAGGGAAGCCGCACCCCGGGCACGATTGACCGCGGTCTCCACCGACTCGACCCCCAGAGCCCAGCCCGTGCGGCGGGCCGCCGCCAGGGTCAGGCCCCCCACGCCGCTGTACAGGTCGACCACCGCCCGCTTGGCAGGAAGCCATTCCTCGAGATCGCGGATCAGGAGCTCGGCCACCGCCGGGTTGGTCTGGAAGAAGTCGCCAGCGCCGATAGGCAGGCGCAGACCCGCGACGTGTTCCTCGATGGTGCGATCGCCCTCGAGTCGCACCGTGGCGATGCCGCCGTCCTCCGAAGGCTCGAACAGAGCGTTGCCCGGGCTGCCGTTGATGTGCATGTGCACGCCAGCGATCAGGCCGCTCTTCTGGACCAGGGCCTCGGCCAGGTCACGATACTTGGGGGACTTGCGGGCCCCCACCAGGGTGACCAGCTGCGTGCCGGTGGAGCGGCTCTGGCGCACGACCACGTAGCGCAGCACCCCACGGTTCTTCTCGGGATCCCAGGGCCAGATGTCCTGCTCGATCACGTTGTGGGCCACCAACCGCATGGTCTCTCGCAGGCCTGAGGCCAGCACCATGCAGTTGGGGATGGGCACCACGTTGCGGGTTGAGCGGCCGAAGGCGCCCACTCGGGTCTGACCCCGATCGCTGCTGCCCACCGCCAGCTTCATCAGGTGGCGATACCCCAGCATGCCGTCGGGGCTGGCTCGGAGCTCTTTGGGGGCATGTTCCTGGAGGTCGTAGCGGGCGTAGGCTTCGTGGGTGAGTTCGAGGCGCGCCCGGGTCTGGCCGGCGGGGTTGACGTGCATCCATGGGCATCCGCCACAGACCGAGTAGCGCTCGCAGGGAGGGGTCACCCGGTAGCGCGAAGGCCCAGCCACGGGCTTCTCCCAGCGGGCGTGGTCGCGGTTGTTGCCCGGGGCGTAGACGTGCACGTGGCAGCGCTCGCCAGGGATACCCTGCCACACCGCCATTGGCGGCTGCGCGTCGTTGCAGACAGCCTCACCGCGGCCGAGCCAGGCGTCGGGGGTGACCACGTTGTCGCGCCAGGCCATGCGAGCCTCCTGTGCGCGGCCACGCCGCGCAGTCCTGCTGCGAGCCCCTCATGCACCGAATCGACGCTGCGCGCCACCCCCACGCCGTAGGTCACATGAAGGTTCTCGAAGGACCAAAGGGCTCAAAACAGGTGTGAAAATACGCTCTTATTCGATGTTCTATGCGCTTTCTGCTGCTGTGCAGGGCGAGATCCCTCGCGAGACCTCAGAATTTTCTTCAAGACCCTGCCCTTGACAGGGCAAGACATGCTATCTTCGCCCTAGCCCTTCCCCCTGCCCCACACTCGGGCGGGGAATCCAGCCCACCGCTCCTGCTCCACGCTCCCCTGGAAGACCCCATGACCACTCCCGAAGCCACGGTCTACGACGACAGCATCTCGAACGACACCACCGTCGGTATCATCGAAAAGATCGGCCTCGCCCTCGACGAAGCCGGCGTCGAAGCCGCGCCCCAGCTGTACGAAGAGGCCCTCGAGCTAGCCCGCAGCGGCCTGCTCGGCGCCGCCCGCGACCGCCTGCGTATGCTGCTGTGCCTCGACCCCGAGAGCGGCGACTCCCGACTGCTGCTGGCCAAGGTCTTCGTGGGTCAGGAGCGCTGGGCCGACGCCCTGTCTCAGCTCGATGCCGCCCGCACCCTGAGCGTACAGGTTCCCAGCTCGCTGCAGGCCAAGGTCGAAGCCGGGCTCGAGACCGAGCGCAACGCTTCCGAGCTGAACGCCCAGCGCGCCGCCACCCGGGAGCAGGCAGAGCTCAAGGCCCTGCGCTCCGAGGCCCGTCGCCTGCGCACCGAGAACACCCGCCTGGCCCGCGAGCGCAAGCAGCTCCGCGGCCGCGCCAACCTCTGGTCCGCGGCCACCGCGGGTCTGGGGGGCCTCTCCGTGGTCCTGCTGGCCTTCCTCTGGCTGGGCTCTCCGGCCGACACCGACACCGACGCAGAGCTGGTGGCAGACGCCCCCGTGCTCGAGGAAGAGATCGCCGTGGTCGCCTCCCTGGGCGACCAGCCGGTGGCGCTGCAGGAGGCCGCCCTGGCGGTGGACCACTCCGACCCGGTCAACCAGGCCATCGAAGAGCTCCTGGAGCTGCCCACCGAAGGCATCAACACCGGCGTCGTCAGCGACGCCCCCAGCGAGCGCGTCCATGTCGTGGTCAGCGGCGACAGCCTCTACGAGCTTGCCTGGACCTACTACGATGACGGCACCAAGTGGAAGGCCATCAAGGACGCCAACCCTGGCAAGATCAAGGGCAAGAACGGCCTGTCCCTGGGCACCGAGCTGATCATCCCCTAGCGGGGACTAGTAGCTGATCCGGCCGTCCTTCCTGAGGCGCTTCATGCGCTCGAGGCGTTTCTTGGCGCCCTTGTGCTTGTTGACCTTCACGGCCTTGGAGTAGAAGTCCTCGGCCTGGACGTAGCGGCCCTTGCGGTAGTGGAAGCCACCCAGGCGGTACAGGGTAGTGGCCCGGTACTCGTCGATGAGGTCGTAGCCCAGGTACTTCTCCATCTGGGCGATGGCTTGGTCCATGCGCTTGGTGCGGGAGTAGACCAGGCCCAGGTAGTACTGCACCCGCTCGTTCTCGGGGTCGTCCTCGAGGATCTGGGCGCAGATGCCTTCGCTCTGCTTGAAGCGCCGCATGTAGATGTAGATGCGGGCCAACACCAGGTTGTTGATGATGTTGTCGGGGTACTCTTGGTGGGCGCGGCTGGCGGAACCCAGGGCGCGCTTGATGTCGCGCTCCTCGAGATAGGTGAAGGTCAGCGCCAGGGTGGTGGGGGCCCCTACGAAGACGCCGTGGGTCTCCACGTACTTCATCTGGTTGATGCCCTCGGCGCGCTTGTCCTCGCCGTCGGGGATCAGCTTGGTGTTCAGGGCCACCACCGAGCGCCAGTAGTTGTTGATGCCGTCGGCCAGCACCAGGTCGGGGAAGTCCGGCGCAAGCTCTTTGCAGCGCTCGAGATAGCGCATGGCCTCGAGGGCCTTGGACAGCGCCCCCACGTAGTTGTAGCGGCGGGTGGAGTGGATGGCCTCGACGCCCACGACACCCACGAGCAAGAAGTTCTCCCAGGCTTCGTTGCCCGGATTCTCGAGGGCCTCGATGAGCTCGTCCTTGGCCTGGGACCAGGCGACCTCGTACTGTGGCTCGTAGTCGAAGTCGAAGTTTTCGAGCATCAGGGCCTGGTAGATGAGCCCGCGGCCCACGGGACCCAGCCCGGTACCGGGGTATTCCTTCTCCATGGTGCCGAAGTGCTGGAGGGCGCCCGGGTAGTCTCGCAGGTAGATGAGCTCGAGACCCGCGCGCGCACCGTGCACGAACTCGGGGGTGAGCTGCAGCACCTCGGCGCCCCGGTAGACCACGTTGTCGTAGGGGCGGTTGTGCTCTTCCTGCAGCTTCTCCCGCAGACCCATTGGCGCGGACTCGTCGGGCAGATCCTCGAGACGTGGCGCCTGGTTGCGCAGCATGGTGCCCTCGTTGAGGTCTTCGCGGGTCTCCGGCTCGCCCTCGCCTTCAGCCTCTTCGTCGCTGGTGGAGGACGACTTGGAGCTGCGCTTGACGTTCTCGCCAAAGGCGCCCGTGGCGGGGAGCAGGGCCAGCAGGCTGGCGATGATGATGGCGGGGATGCGGGTCCTCATGCATCGTCTCCGTGGAGCAGGTGGGCGCGCCGAACAGCGGCGTCGATGATGTCTCGCTCGAGGGTGGTGCCCAGGAAGCGGTTGGCCTCCTGGATGCCGGTGGGACTGGTCACGTTGATCTCGGTGAGCAGGCCACCGATGACGTCGATGCCTACGAATACCATTCCCTGTTCCTTCAATGTGGGGCCGATGGCGGAGCAGATGGCGCGATCTCGGTCGTCCAACTCACAAGGCAGGGCGGAGGCGCCCACGTGCATGTTGCCCCGGTGGTCCTTGGGGCCGGGTACCCGATTGATCCATCCCAGGGGCTCGCCGTCCACCAGGATGATGCGCTTGTCGCCGGCGGAGATGGCGGGCAGGTAGCGCTGCACGATGGCGGCACGGGCGCCGTTGTCGGTGAGCAGCTCGGCCAGCACGCCGAGGTTCGGATCGTCGGCGGAGGTGACCACGACCCCGCGCCCACCGCAGCCATCCCAGGGCTTGAGCACCGCGCGGCCCATGCGCTCCACTTCGGCGCGAATCCACGCCGGATCGCTGCCCACCAGGGTCTCGGGGCAGAGATCGGGGAAGTGCAGCGCGAAGATCTTCTCGTTGGCCATCTGGATCCCACGAGGGGCGTTGAGCACGGTGGACCGCCGCGCTGCAAGATCCAACAGATAGGTGCACAGGTAGTAGTCCATGTCGATGGGAGGATCCTTGCGCATCCACACCAGCCGACAGTCCGCCAGGTCCAGCAGCTCGGGGCCCTGGGTGCTGTAGAATGGCGCCTGAACCGAGGTCTCGAAGCTGTGGGCACGGGCGAAGACCCGGTCGCCATGGGCGAACAGCTCCCGGGGTTCGCACCAGTACACGGGCCAGCCGCGACGGCGGCTGTCCAGCATGAGCATCCAGGTGGAGTCGCCCCCCTGATCGACGTCGGGCAGGGGGTCCATCACGAACAGCGAGCGCATGTTTCCTCCGACTCGGCCGCGCGCGGGGCGAAAGGCAGTGTATCCTAGGCTGCTACTTACCGATGCAGAAGCGCGAGAACAGAGCGTCCAGGACTTCATCCCGTACACCCCCACCCCCTACGGCGTCCAGCTGGCTCAGCGCATCCAGTAGCTCTTCCGAGGCCACTGCCACCCCGGCCTCACCCACCAGCGCTCGCCGAGCCCGCTCCAAGCCGCCGGCCGCGGCCAGCAGCAGCTCGTGCTGGCGCTGGCTGGCGATGACCGCCGCGCTGTCTCCGGGCTCTTCCCCCACCAGGGCCGTGGCGATGGCGGATCGGAGCTCATCCAGGCCTCGGCCGTCCAGAGCGCAGGTGGGGATCAATGGCAGATCGCCCAGGGTGAAACGTGCGTCGTCTCGATCGGCGTGGTTGCCCACCAAAACCCGAGGGCTGGTGGCGCTCCGCGCCAGCAGCTCGGCGACCTCCGGAAGCTGGAGCTGGTGAGCGGGAAGCACCACCACCAGCAGATCCACCTCCGTCAGCAGCTCGTCGCGCAGGGCGATGCCGTCACGCTCGAGCTCTTCGGGCAGCAGGTTCTCCCCCGCGGTATCCATCAACAGCACCGGCAGCCCGCACAGCTCGATGCTGGACTCGAGCACGTCTCGGGTGGTGCCAGGCTGAGGGCTAACCAAGGCGCGGCGACGGCCCAGCAGGGCGTTGAACAGACTGCTCTTGCCAGCGTTCACCGGGCCCAGCAAGGCCACACGAGCACCGCGCACCTGAACGCGGGCGCGCCGGTGGCTGGCGGCAGCCGTCGACAGCTGAATCTCGACCCTCGTGATGCGATGGGCCAGGTCGTCGTCGTCCTGAAGCCCTAGGCTCCCGTCCAGCACGAGATCGAGCTGGTCGGGAAAGTCCAGCCGCGCCTCGAGCTCGGCACCGAGGACCAACAGCTCCTGGCGCCGCGCCTCGATCCATGCGCCCAGTTCTCCCCGCAGCGCGCGGGATGCCACCTCCAGCCCGCCCGCCGAGCGGGCCTCGATGGCCTGCAGCACCGCCTCGGCCCGCACCAGATCCAGCCGTCCGTGCGAGTGGGCGCGGCGGGTGAACTCCCCCGGCAGCGCCACCCGGCAACCCGCGGCCACGGCTGCCGCCAGCAGACGCTCCACCAGCAGGGGGTTGCCGTGACAGGACAGCTCAGCGCAGTCCTCGCCCGTGTAGGATCGAGGCCCGGGCATCCAGGTGAGCAAGCCCTCGTCGAAGACCCCGTCCTCATCCCGCAGGGTCACCAGCACGGCACGCCGGGGCTCGGGCAGGCCCCCCGGGCGTGGACAGATCTCGGCCACCACCCCAGCCGTGCCCGGTCCGGAGAGGCGCACCACCGCGATGGCGCCACGACCCCACGGCGTGGCGCAGGCGACGATGGTGTCGCCCGCGCCAGGTCTTGGGCTGGTGCTCGGCTTCATGGCCGGAACCGAAGCTACTCGGAGCTGGTCTCGGCTGCTTCGCCGCTGGCGGGCAGGATGCGGACCTGCTTGTGCTGGCCTTCACCGACGGACTCGGTCTCGAGACCTTCGTACTCGGCAACGACCATGTGCACGATGCGGCGGGCGTAGCTGTTCATCTCCTTGCGGATGAGTTCGGGCTCGCCACTCGTGAGCACGCGCTTGGACAGGCGATGGGCCAGCCGCTCGACGTCGCGGTTACGGGTCTTGGTGTCGTCGTCGTCACGGTCACGTCCACGGGGGCGTTCGTCACGGTCACGTCCACGGGGGCGTTCGTCACGGTCACGTCCACGGGGGCGCTCGTCACGGTCACGTCCACGGGGGCGCTCGTCGCGGTCACGTCCACTGGGGCGTTCGTCGCGGTCACGTCCACGGGGGCGCTCGTCGCGGTCGCGTCCACGGGGGCGTTCGTCGCGGTCGCGTCCACGGGGGCGTTCGTCGCGGTCGCGTCCACGGGGGCGTTCGTCACGGTCGCGTCCACGGGGGCGTTCTTCGCGGTCGTCGCGCTCGCGGCGCTGGTCGGCCACATCGACCTTGAACTCGAAGTCGGGGTGCTCGGTGCCCATCGCGGCGTCGAGCAGGGTGCGCACGGCGTTGAGGGTCACGCCCTGCTTGCCCACGAAGTGGCCGCCCTTGGGGGTGTTGACGCGCATCCACACCACCTTGCCGTCCACGTGCACATCCACGGTGCCGCCAAATTCCATGCGCTCGAGGAGTTCGGTCATCCACTTGCGAGCATTTTCGCTCACCTCGATCACCGCCGCGTCCTTGGGCCAAGCCCAGACCTTGACGGTGTCGACGCCCATGTTGATGCCGGACTTGGGATTCTTGAAGTGTTCACGATCGAGCTTGAACTCCAGCATGGAGCCATCGAGCTCGAGCTTCTTGGCAGCGTCGGCTACGGCCAAGCGCAGATCGTCGCCTTCGCCAGAGACGGCGCCTTCGACTGGGGGGACACTGATATTGGTATTTTGTTCGGTCATTTTTTCTTCCTCGCCTTCTTCTTTTGGTCCTTCTTCGCCAGCCTCTGCTCTGCCGCTTCATCCACGACTCCGGTCGCAGGGACGATGTCGCCTCCGTACTTCCGG
>Ga0307987_1001982_pt1 | contig 10939 bp, 11 predicted proteins | sample EllFjometagen181_FD_203157 | JGI IMG/M metagenome (GOLD analysis project Ga0307987, IMG submission 203157) | Marine microbial communities from Ellis Fjord, Antarctic Ocean - #181 | ecosystem: Environmental > Aquatic > Marine > Unclassified | place: Southern Ocean | collected 2014-10-08 | reverse complement strand
CATGGTAATGAGCCCCAAGGTCATGCAGCCAGTCACATTTGTTAAAGGTATGGACGTCGGGATTGAGGTTCATAAAGATTTCCAATCGAACCTAAAGAGGGTTGACGAGGCTGATGTTGAGGGCGATCCGATGTTGGAAGAGCTCCTCGAAGTGGCGGCCTCCGAGATCGCAGCCGCCGAGGCACGCGCCGACGCCGCTGAGGCACGCGCCGACGCCGCCGATAAGGCTTTAGCTAAAGCTGCTAAAGCTGTCAAAGCTGCTAAAGGCGAGTGAGCGCCAGCGAACTGCTGGAACTTCTCGCACAATTTGAGCGGAACGAAAAGTGGAAACAGAAAGCACAGTGTCGTGTCGAGGGTATTCCGGTAAGCGACTATTTTCCTGCACGCGGCCCGTATCACGCTCGAACCAAGAACGCCTGCGATCGGTGTGTGGTCAGTGTGGAGTGCAGGGCGTTCGCAGCCAAAACAAAGTCGACATACGGCATGTGGGGCGGCGAGGTTATGGTCCGCGACGCGTCATCCAACCCGGCCGACAACTACGAACGTACTGACCTGGGGCATCCGAATCCGGCAGCCAACGACCGTCTGGCCGACGCAGGTTTTGTGGTTTCGGCCCCGATTGAGCCAACAACCGTAGAAATATCTGAAAGATCATCAAAAACGGGGGCACGCCGGTACGTTCCTATGCCATCATCACCGCTCGTAGCAGCATCAGATAGTAAAGAGGGTCCCCATTATGGAACTGCGGTCGCTAAGCGCCTCAAGTTTGCAGGCATTCGCGTGTCCAGCCAGGTGGAAAGCTAAATACGTCGACAGAGCTAAAGAGGTTTCCGGTTCACCGGCAGCACTTGGTACTGTCTGTCATGAGGCGTTGGAAGAGTTTGTGGCTGAAGGTCACCATGAAGCCAAACGCGGCCAAGCAATAATCATGGAAGAACTGTTCGTTAAATACTGGGACGTTCACTTCGACGACAAGGAACGATTCGACGAAGGTCTTGCCATGTGTCAGAAGTGGCGTCTGCGTCAAGAGTGGGATGGCAAAAAGATCATCTCCACCGAACAGCACTCCACATTCCGACTTCCCACCTCGCAAGGCGAAATCGATTTCATCTACATCTGGGACCGCTGCGACGAGTCGTCCGACGGTTCCATGGACATTGTGGACTATAAAAGCTGGATGAAGCCATGGCAGCCAGCCGACATGGAGGACAGTGTTCAGGTCCGCATGTACTCTCTTGCCGCCCGACTACAGTTCCCTGATGCCCCGCACCGTTGGCTCACACTCGATCAGCTTCGCTACGACACGGTGTCAACGAAGTTTAGCCGAGACCAGGATGCGGCCGCATGGAAATGGTTGCGTGACAAGGCCGAGGAAATTATTGCCTCAGACGGAACGAAGGAGGTCCTCAACTCGACCTGCCGGTACTGTGTCCGCAAGAGCAAATGCGAACTGTTGCAGGCTCACGCCAAGGTGGGTGGCCCTCTGGGTATCACCGACCCGAAAGAGGCCGGAGAGATGCGTCACCGCCTCGATATTGTCCAGAAGACGATCATAAACCAAATCGAAGAACTTGACAGCGTAATAGGCGATCACATGGAACGGCACGAGCTGATCGACTACTCGACACTTGGTGCGACCGGCGGCGGCGATGAGGTGTTGCCGGAGGTAATCGTCTCCCTGGCAGTCTCTTCGCGTAAATCTATCTCAGCTCAGATGTTTGCCAGAGAAATGCCCGCCGACGTCGTCGCCAAATTTGGTGTCAAGTTTGGGGCCGTCACGATGGGCAACATTAACAAAGCCCTACGGGCCGGATGGTTCAGCGAGGATGAGCAGGCGACAGTCGAAGGTCTGATTGCCAAAACTCACGGCTCACCGAGGGTTAAAACTAAGGGCGAGCTGCTCAGCAACTCGATGATCTAACGCTAATCGACTCGACCGACGGGGCCAATACTCATACCCTCACCAGGGTTCGGTAGCACGTTCAGTCGGGTGCGAGCCAGACGGCTAATGAACTCGACCGCGGCCGCTCCACCTGCCAGTACAGCCGCCTTCCAGGGCGATATGCCGAGCAGTGGGCCACCAATAAGCGAGCTGCCGCCAGCGGCAACAATAGTCCACACTAGGGCTTCTACGGTTTGGCGAATTTGTACTGTTGCGTTGGTCATTTTTGTGCCTTCTTCTTCTTGGCGGGTTTCACTATAGGGAGCTTCTCCCCATTAACGTTACACGTCGCAGTGAACTCTAACCCTTCATACCACGCTACACCATCAACGATGGGCACGTACTGTAAGCGGTGCTCGCCTGTTGATTTGAAGTGTGCTACGACGATGCCTTGCTGCCAATCTTCAACGTGCGCTATCGGCTGACCGTTTAGGTCCGACCCCGACTTCGTGGACGGGACCATCCCGTCGGTGCGGGCTAAGCAACCCGCAGACATGGCGGTCTGTAACAGTTTCCCTCCACGCACAGGGATCGTCCGGTCAACGCGCACCGAATGGTGTGAGTGCCCGAAGACGGTGGATACCGGCTGGGATTCCAAATACTTTTTCGCCGCCGCTGGACCATGATTCGGCCCATGAGAAACACGAAGCTGGTCGTTTAACCATACTTCTGATGTCGGGTAGCCGGGAATAAACTCGACGTCCACTTCGTCGAAGCGGCATAGGAATGGGAACGACATGACCGGCCACGAGTCGGGGGCGGTAGCACCGGGCCGTAGCCCAAACATTGCTTTGGCGTTGTCAACAATATACATCGGGAGGCGTTCTTCGTGGTTGCCTGCCAGCCAGACGACACGGCCACCCTCAGCTACCAAGGAGCGTTGCCGTATGGCCTCAGTTGTGCAACGGTCGATCGTTTCTTGTGTGGTTTGTGCAAACACCGGCGACAGTCGGAAGCGTGACAGTTCGGGGAAGTCGGCATTGTCGCCATGGTTGATGATCTGATCGGGGCGAACGTATTTGAGTAGCTGATGTGCTACATCTATTGCCGCCTCATCATGTGTGGGTATAAGGGTGCCGTGTACGTCACGCCAGTACCCGATCTGTATGTCGGGCAGACAGACCGCGGTTTCCCACCCTTCGGGCTTGTGAGGTTTTGCGCTGATCGCCGGAACTTTGATCGTCGGCCCGGTCCTTATGGGGTCCCAGCCGGGGGCGATCTCTGGCACCCAGGTCCAACCGGAACGTTCCTGTTCGGCGTACTCGATGGCCTCAGTCCCGTCATCTTGCTTGACTTTCATGCCGGTTGTCCACCGGCCACCGTTCACATTCTTTAGCTTGGAGAAGTCGGGGATGTTATCAACATCGAAACCTGACCGCTTCAGTAGGTCATATAGGCCCTGAAGTCTCTTCGGGACAGTCGTTTCGGCTTTGGCTTCCTTGAATGCTTCGGATGCGTCCATCAGTTCCTCGTCCTCCAAATGCGGACCGTCTCCGGCAGGAAACGGCGGGCCCCCCTGTATTCGGGCGGGAGAGACTCAGCCAGTTTTGTGATCGACCTGGCTGCCCCACTATTGGACAGTTGTTCGCGGGGCAGACCAAGATGATGCAGGACAACCTCGCGGTCGTCCTCGTCGAGCGCCTCAACGAAAATGTCGATCGAAGGTCGTATTCGACCGGGCGGAACCATTTCGTCCTTGAATGCGTTTGCAGCTTCTTCACTCACGTTCTAATCCTATGTTCGGGGGTAAGGGGTTAGTTGAGGAGCTCTGCGAGCTGTTCCCGCAGTTCCTTATTTTCAGCTTTGAGAAGTTCTTTGTCAGCACGTTCAACCTGGAGTAGTTCTTTGTAAACCTTGACAGCTTCGGAGCCGTTGGCGTCGCCACGAACGATAAGGAACTGGCCGACCTTCCATATAATAAGGCCCGCGACAGACGTTGCCGTAACCGCCCCGGCATCTCCAACCAGGTCGTTACGCAATACATCCAGAAGAGCGCCCCACGTCACCTAAGCTCTGCTAACTCGTCGCGTAGAATCCGACCTCGGCCTAGTTCTACCGCCATCCAGCCTGACAGCCAGAACGTCGAGGACCATGCCCCCATTGCCGTTAGGGTCTGCCCGGTACTTGCTTCGAGGCCACCCCAACGCCACGAGACGGCGAAATCGACGAAACGGACCAGAGCAAACATCGTTGTCGCTGTAAGCGCCGACTGCACCATCGAATGTTCTTGGGTGACAGCGCTGATAATCCACAGTATGCCTATAAAGGCTGCTGATACTGGGAACATCCAATCCGCATAAAGCAGTGAATTGGTTTGCACGATCATCTGAGTGCCAATAGCAAGAGCACCCCAAGTTAATGCTAAGCCCGTCAAGGTGACAGTTCTTTCTGTCGACAGGGAGACTGGGTGCGAACGTGCTCTCACGCTGACATCTCAAATCCGGCTGGGTTCCTACAAGGGGTTAAGGTTGGCATTGCGGAACTCCAATTGCTAACAGAGAGGGCAAGCCACAGGAGGCTCACCCAAAGAGTAGCCGCTGGGGATGTGTCTTTGGGCTACTGCTCTGCTTTGGCCTGCCCGGCGAGCGCTTCGTACTGAATCTTCAGCTCAGACAGTGACACCGAATACGACAGGCATCTTTCATTAGCGCCCATCAGTTCGCGGTGTAGGGCGTCAATGATGGCGTCGGCGCTTGGCTCAATCGGCTGGGGTTTAGGCGCTTCGGGGGTGGGTTTCATGGGGGTTCTTTTCTATTGGGTTAGGAGAGGGGCTTCCATTGAAGCAATCATATAGATGGGTGCGGCGTTGTTGTAGATTTTTTATTCTAGCACAGCTAGGCGTTTGCGTAGCTCTTGGACTTCGGTAACCAAGAGAGCTACGACGTTGGAGTCTTTCCAACCAGAAGGCTTCGGGCGGTCGTCTTCGTCTATTTGTTGCCAATCATAGGTGGTGAGCTTAATGCCATCAGTCTCTTCCAAGTAATCTAATTCCTCAGCTATGAACCCGTACTCCATATCCCACTTGCGGAGCTTCAACTCTTCCGCAGTCTCATTAGAGCTGTCAGGGACACCAACGACGAAGCTGTTGTCAGGTCCACTCCTGTACTTCTCGATATATGTAACAGGCCGAAGTTTGTCAATAATACGGCCAGCCTCAACAGGGTCAATCGTCTTTACGTTCTCTTTCAAGTCTCTGGTAGACGTATAAATCTGTAAGGTGCCGAAGGTAGACTCACGGCGAATGTAGTAGCTGCCAGATGTTGTAGCCGTGGATAGGGGCGCACCAAGTAGCACTGTTGACTGGGCGATGAGACCACTACCACCAGGATATGTGGTCACCCAACTAGCTTGGGTGGCGTATAGCCCTACGCTGTAGGTCCCGTTGTACCAGCCTGCGGTCCCGTAAGTGCGAAACCAGTCTGTTGTAGCCAGATGAATACCATCGCTGGCGATACGTGCTCGCAGAACACCACCAGTAGAAAACCCGATTTGATCGCTGGCATAACGGTACATGCCAGTGTTCGCATCTCCAGCGAACGAATAGGAAGGAAACGACGCAGATGCAAAGACAGTGTAGTACGGCACCAGGGAATTAGTACCAATACTAGACAGGTGCATAATGTCCACACCCTGAGCGGTCAGCCCCATCACCGCATTGCCGACCCTGTACATGCCCATAGCGGTGTCGTTGATGAAAGCGAATGAAGGCACCGAACTTGTCCCATCGGGGAGACGTAGAGTACCGTTCACGGTCACACTCCCGTCCAACTGGGAAGTACCATTAACCTCCATGGCGCCGTTAAAGGTGGAAAGTCCGTTGACGTCTAAAGCCCCATTGAACTCGGCGGTGCCTGCGCTGGAGTCGAGAAAGTATCCGGCGCTGTTTGCTACATAGTTCGATGAGGTCAGGTCGCCACGCATCGTGATGTCGTTGAACTCGGCTGAGCCTGTCGAGTAGTCTAGAAAGTATCCGGCGCTGTTTGCTACATAGTTCGATGAGGTCAGGTCACCACGCATCGTGATGTTATTGAACTCGGCTGTGCCGTCCGAACCATCTAACAAAAACCCCGACGTAGCTGGCACATAGTTCGCTGAAATTGTGCCGCCCTCCAAGGACAAGTCCCCATTGATGTCAATGTTTGTAACTTTTAGTGTCCGGTTGTTTAGAACTTCGGTGACGTGACGGTCGCTACGACGGCCGCCAACACGGACGACATCTCCGACAGCCGTCGGTTGGATCGTGCCCATCTTTACTACGATGTGGGAACTGTCGCCCTGGTATCGGACGGTGCATCTTCCTCTGGCGGTGTCGATACTGATGACGACCGCGTACCTGTAATCTGGACGGGAGCGTTCGATTTCTACCCGCGCGAGTTGAACTACTGTGTCCCTGATTCGTAGGGCCGTCGTCTGACTGGTGTTGCTGGGAAAGTTGGTGTTTGTGCGGGGACCTCTACGACGTGCCAAGGTACAATCCTCCTGGGCCTGACAAGTAGCCAAGAGCTTCGGCTATGCGGGCGAAGGGGATGTTATCGTCGCGCCATGCGAGCACGTCGTACATTAACCCTTCGTAGTAACCAAACGGGGTTAGGTTGTGTGCCCCTACAACAAGAACGCTGGTCTCAGCGCCGCTTCCTGTGACCTCGAAATCGTACCATTGTGGGAGGGGGTCCTCCATTTGGCCGGAGGTTACTGGGGTGAACACGGGCACCACGCCAAAGGTCGGCGAGAAGGAGATACCGGCAGCGCCGCGTACCAGCCTGCTGGTCGCTACCAGCGCACTGGGGGAGTGTGTTGCGTGTACGCCTCGAACCTGAATGTCAGTAAGGTCGACGTCTTCAATTTCGCAGAAGTATCCAATAGTGCGACCGGAGTTGACCTTGGAGAAAAGGACGCGGTTGTCGTAGGCAAGTCCAGTGGTCTTTGAGTGGGTGAATGATGCTATGACGGTCAGATCGTGCTCGGCGGCGACACCTTCGAGCATGTTTAGGTCGTTGGAGCCGCCGTCAGGGATAGTGCATAGGCCGGTGGAACCGTCGCAGTAAAAAGCGGGGCGGTCCACGAAGTAGATTTGGTTAATGAGCGCACCGTTGGAAGCGTCAACAATCTCCCAGCCGGGGGCGAGGCTGTTGCCGAAGACGATCTTGTTAGCCAAGTTCCTCTGCCAACGGTAGGTGTCTGTCGTGCCAGCGAATGAGGCAACGCCTGTAGCGGCAGAGTTCACGGCAGGATCAACCACATCGTCACTGACCACCCGGCCGTCGAAGGCTGTTATTGGCTGATTGTCGGTGGAGTTCCACCAGTATTTAGCCGCATAAACTTTGCCACGAAACTGTAGGGCGGTGCTTGTGCTGGCAGGATCGGCGGTCCCAACACGGAATGAATACCAAACGTGATTAAGCGGGTCGGTGCTTTCGTTCCAACTGTGGGTGCCGGAACCGGAACCAAGTTCAACGAAGTCCCAGGTCAAACCGTAGTTTGCGGTCCTCCAAAACGACAGCTTGTCCCCGGCGGCACCAAGGGCGACCTCAATCTTTATGCCCGTAAATGCGGCTTGACTGTAGTCGTATGTGTCGGCAAACGTGAATGTTTCATATTGGGGGTCAGGGGAAGCGGAAGTGTCAAAATCCCAGTATGAGACAACGAGTTTGCCCAATGCGTTGACTGACGCCTGAAATTGAAGGCCGCCAGTTTCAGCAGCGGCGCCTATTGTGGCGAAGCCGAACGTGTCGGCGTCGAAACTTTCGCAGATGATCTCTACGGTGTATGTCGGGTCGTAGGTGGGGATGTCAGAGACTTCTGTTTCATCAACCCAAGGGGTTGTTGACTCCAAATACTTGCGGTTCAGCGCGGCTATGTCTGGAAACAGGAAATAGTCTTTCTTGGCTTCGTGTGGCATGAAGGTGGACCCGGCCAGGAATGAGGCGTTATGTGTCGCCCCTCCTGTCCCGGCGTTGAGCCAGTCCCCCGTGCCCGAATAGTTTCCAGCTCGAAGGTCGAGGAATGTGCGATCCACTAGATTTGACACGTTCTCCACTCTGCGAAGCTCTGCGGTGGCCGGAGCGAGCGTAAGCGGTATTGAGGCCCTGCCGACGAGAAAGGACGCTGGGAGCGTTGTGGGGGCGTCTGGGTCGTCTATGGCACCTACGATGCCCACCTCTAGCCAAGGGACCACTAGTGACGTTACAGGGACGACATGCGTTTCGAGACCGGCGTTGAGAAGATTGCGGTAAGCTATCGAATCAGCCACGCCCACCGACGTTGCTAGAGCGGTCGTTTGTATCTCGGCGGTACGGCGACCTATTCGGGTTATAGAAACAGCCGAGTTCGGATCGTCATTCTCAGCCTGGCCGACAATAGGCTTGTCACTACCAGCACCCTCACCTTGGACGATGAAGTGGTTCTTCAGTCGAATGTCGAGCGCTTTAGGTTGATAGTCGATCAAGTTGCCACCGGCACCCGTAAACCATGTGAAGTCTGCCGCTCCAATCGTGTCGGCGAATTGTCGCAGTTCGAGCTGCCCTTAACGATTCAAGAATACTTCTTGGTCGGTGAATGCTGCCAGGTCAAGAATTGCGTCCCAACGGGACGTACCCAGTTCGTATGTGGCGCTAAGTGCTGAGATCGAGGTGCGACTCGTTATAGCGAAAGTGTCCACATACGCTGTAGCGGCAATGATCTTCATTGCATCTTCAGCGAAGCGGAACCCGCCGTGCTCCCAACTGATGTACGACACGGATGAGTCGAACCCCTCCATGTTGCCATAGAAGGCGTCGAGGTCGAAATCGTAATGGACGATCGGCCCTGTGAATACAGTAATACTGGCATAGGTTTTGACGGAGTGAATTTCACCGACAAACTCGTCAGAAGTGTTACCGTCGCTATTGCCCCACGCCGGGAGGGCGGCAGTAGTGTACCCGCCCATGCCGAGACGGATAGGAGTGTTGTTGCTTAGGAACGTCACCATTGCGGGGGTGGTGACCTCGTCTGCGTGGCCGACGTCGGTGATGTCCGTATAGGCGACCCCGTCGGCTGAAACCCCAATAACGATCGTAGTACCGGAGGCCCCGTCGTCAGAGTCAAACGTGACGCGGATAAACCGTTTCTCTAGCGACTCGATGCCTGCAAGAAGGGCGTCCCAGCCACCCTTGATTTCGGTGACGGCTGCGGCCTGAAGAGTGGTGCCGTTAGACACACGAAACTCAAGGGCGCCATCAGTACGAAGACGAAGAATATAGTTTGATTCGGTGAGGGAGCCTTCGATCCATTTACCGGCAATGGCCTCATAGGTTGAGCTCTGGGAATCCCATGTGGGGTGCGAGATTTCGCAGTCAATTGAGAAGTCTGTTGACAGTCCACCGTCCTCGGTGAACTGTTCAGATTTGATGCCAGTAAAAACGCCGCCAACAGAAACAGAGTTCGTAAACTTGTCGGCGATAAGCAGTTTTGTTTGATCGCGGAGTGACACGGAAACTTTGCCGGGGATGCGGCTGCTTTCGATCGAGTCGATTACAAAGTACCCGAGAGGCGTCGACCAGACGTCTGGGACCTCTTTTGTGCCTATATCAACGCCACGGTACGGGACAAAGATTTTGTCGTACCACAGGTTGTCAGGGTCGGGATGGAACGGGCCTTCGGTGGCCTCAGCGATGGGGGTGTTGTCAAGTTCGACTGTCGCTGTGCGACGTTCACTTCTACTTATATCAACTTCAACACTGCCGCTCAACATAGGGGCATCCTCAAACCACATGGTGTAGTCGTTGTTGAGAATGTCAAGGCGCCGGTAGACGTTCGCCGTCCCGGCATTTAGAGCGGCGCGTACCTCGGGGGGAACTATTTCGAGTGCCATTTAGGGGGTCTCCGAATAGGACAGGGTTCCAATGCCGTAGGAGTTTACACCAACACCAGCGGTCCGTGTGAACGAAAAGCCCGTGATGACAACTTTGATAGCCTCCCCAAAAGGTGAGCGAAGCCATACGGCGTTCCGGTTGGTGCGAATCGATTCGATCGCACGGCGTTGGGTGCGGGCAGAATCGCCGCCGCCAACATCATGGAAGTTGAGTGCCAGAGAACCCTTCATCCCGATACGAGTACCAATGTCGACGTGGCGGCCGCCACCAATGACAACCATCACCCCAGCCTCATACTCTTCAGAGAAGCTGTCGCCAGTAGCGTGGTTTAACGTAAGGTTGTTGGCCGTCGTGATTGGGTCGACCAACTCGAACTTGGTTGTTGACGGGCTGGTGATGGCAGCGTTCACGTCATCATGTGCGCCAAGCACGATCGAAAGCCCGGCAGGCTGTGTGACCACGATGACACTGAACTCCATAGAAATGCCTGGCATAAACTGGTGAAGAGCGTAATCGTGGTTGGTGATCGTAGCGTCGAACTCTTCGTAAGCAAGAGTCCAATCGGTGTCACCGGCCTCACGCATGTAGATGCGATGCGAGTAGAAGTCGGTTATGCCTGAACCCAAGAGGGCCCACTGAATGCGAGCATTGTCTACGTTGATAACGGCGGTGCTGGTTGTCATGTGCTACTCGCCATCACTTCGAGACTGTCGACAAACTTTTGTGCATCATCAGGGTTGTCGAGGTCGGGGAACTCAAATGTGGTGTCATGGAACGTAATATAGGTGTCTCCACCAGAACTGCCACCGTCGGCACGTAAACCGTTGGGTAGTGGAACGATAGCTTCGTCCTGGCCGCCCTCACCGACACGCATGAGATGGCCTCCGGCACGAGCCTTAACGACAGCGCCGTTAGCTGCACGGGTGATCGGCAGCATCCCGCCATGGGAGAACGAAGCAAGATCGATAATCCCGTCGTACATCCCTTGGCCGCCGCTTTTGACTATGCCCTTGCCTATTTCGGCTGTCTTCGGGCTGTCTGGCATTTGTCCGACAGCTATGTCAAACAACTTCTTGGGTAGGGCCAGGAGGCCCTTGACGATGCCGCTGACGATGCCGCCAAGGAGATCGAGTCCCAGGTCGCCTAT
>Ga0307987_1001980_pt1 | contig 10941 bp, 6 predicted proteins | sample EllFjometagen181_FD_203157 | JGI IMG/M metagenome (GOLD analysis project Ga0307987, IMG submission 203157) | Marine microbial communities from Ellis Fjord, Antarctic Ocean - #181 | ecosystem: Environmental > Aquatic > Marine > Unclassified | place: Southern Ocean | collected 2014-10-08 | reverse complement strand
ACCATGTGCAGAATTGGAGATGTCTCCAAAAAACATTGTGAAACAGGCAATTAAAGCTGGAATTAATGCTATTGTTGTGGCCGATCATAATTCGGCTCTCAATAGCGAAGTTGTTGCTTATGAGTGCGAGCAGGCCGGGATCTCTTGTCTCTATGGAATGGAAGCAAATACATTCGAAGAGGCACATATTCTGTGCATCTTCGACAAATTTTCTGATGCTTTGGAACTCAGCAATATTTTATACGATGCTATATTGCCAATTAAGTTTGATAAAGACACATATGGTTATCAGGTTGTTCTTGATAAGGATGAAAACGTTATTGAGATGCCTGAAAAGTTGCTAAGTGCTCCGACAACAATATCAATTAATGAACTACAGCAAGAGGTATTAAGTCGTAACGGTTTATTCATTCCTTCACATATTGATCGTCCATACTACAGTGTAGTATCTCAACTTGGATTTCTACCTCCATCGGACCTGTATACAGCTGTAGAAGTTTCTAAATTCTGTTTCCATGTTCAAGCAAAAGAACTTGCAGGAAAGTTTCACTATATTACAAATTCAGATGCTCACAATCTTGACGATGTTGGTCTGGCATATACTGAATTTGATATGGCTGACTTTACAGTTGCTTCAATTAAGAAGGCAATAGAGGAAAATAAGATTCATCCATGCTTTGAGTGTGATATCAGGGGGGATCTTTTATAAAAGTTCTAAGGTCTATGTTCTAAGGTCTAAGTTGCACTGCTGTGAGCGGGAGTAATTATAAATTAAGAGGGATAATATCCAACACCCAACACACTAGCTTTGCTAGTCCCGCTAAGCGGGATCCAATATCCAAGGTAAGACACTACCGTGAGTAGGTGCAAGCTTTGCTCGTGTTATTTTCCCATGGGTTTACACCCAGGGCTATATTCTTTCGGGCTGTCAGCCCTTTCCGCGCCGAGGCGACGCGGCTACAGATGATAATGAGGACATTATCGCTCCCGAAAACACTTGCAAGCTGGAAGCGTGCGTTACCCAGACTTGCGGTACTAGCAAGCTAGCCGGGTGTCCGCACCGAGGCGACGCGGCTACAGAGTGAGTAATAAAAAAAAGATGGACGATATGGACAGGATGGACTTCATGGACTACCATTTCCAATTGCGACACTTGCGACTTTTGCGTTAAATTTATTTTCATAAAAGCGATTATAAAAAGACCGTTGTTTCAGCTTGTTGGAATGCTCTCAAAAACACTCCGTGTAGATTCAGTGAAAATCCGTGGCTAGAGCAATTCGCGGTTGATCTTTTACCTGTTACCTGCGGCAACCGTTGATCTTCTCCAAAAAACACAACATAGCTCACTATGCTTCTATTTTTTTGAGAAGCCAACCTTGTCCTCGCCAACACATCTACACGACATCTCAATCGTTCATTGCTCTAAAACTCTTTCTTAATCCTTTAAATCTGTGAAATCTACGGATAACGAGAAAAAAAAGCTTTCTTAATAAATAAACTTGCGAGAAATCATAATGTTTAATATACTTGAATGAATATTAAAAAATTTACGGAGAAATCAGATTATTATGAAATTCATTTTAAAACTTTTAGTTGTTTGTTTGATGACAGTATTTGTCAGCCCAACAATTTATGCACAGGGACCAGACCAGAACTATGCAAACGAAGAGGACGTTGTTTTTGACAATGGATCGGTTGCACTAAAACAAAAGCTACCATCATTTTTTCACAGAGCACGTAAGGATACTGCAGCAGAACAGTTTGAATATGCCACATTATTACTTGAAAAAGGTAAAAGTAAATCAGCAATAAATGAACTTAATGATTTAATTCATACATGGCCTTCATCAACTCTTGCTCCAAAGGCTCAAATGGCTATTGCATTAGAGTTTGAAAATATTCAAAAATATGAACGAGCTTTTAATGAATTTCAATATCTAATTAATTACTACCCTAATGAATTTCCATATGATGTTGCAATAGACCACCAGATGGCAATTGCAAACCATATACGAACCTCAAAGAGACGGGTCTTAGGAATACCAATGGGAAGTAACAAAGCTCTTTCAATAGAACTATACGACCAAATTGTTAAGAATGCACCAAATTGGGATCAGACACCTTTGGCCGAACTATACTCTTGTATGCTACAGGAAGATAATGGGAACTATGAAGGTGCAATTGCCGGATACGAACTGCTTATGCAGCAATTTCCTGCCTCAAAGCATATTCCTGAAGCTAAATTCAGAAGGCTTTCATGCTTGTTTGGGTTAACAAAAACATATAAAAGAGATCAGCAGGTATATCTCACTGCAATGGAAGCAGCGGCTGAATTTATTAGAGACTATCCAACAAATGAGAATGTTGACGAAGCAAAGACTTTCTACAGGAGTTCAAAAGCATCTCTTGCAAAAATGAACTATGACATTGCTGTTTTCTATGATAAGCAGAACAAAAAAGAATCAGCAATCATAGCTTATAACTCATTTGTTGATAGCTTCCCTGACTCTAAATATACTAAAACTGCAAGAAAAAGAGTTAAGCAACTTAAAAAGAATGGTTAATGGTTAGTTGTTAATGGTTAATGAACTATGGTGTCTTGCCCTGTGATAAGTTTACACTTTTTACAAGAAAAAGGTAATGTAAAAAATTATATGAAAATATATTTCCGCTCACAGAGCGGACGCTACATTGCTTGTAAATTATGGTGGGGGCTTGTTTTGAACAGAGGCAGTTGTAGAGTCGCTCTATGAACCGAAACATGGGGATAAGACTATAAGTAATGATAAATGCTAAATTCGAGAATGCGGAAATGGCAGGAGTAAATCAATTAAGAATTAAGAATTAGAAATTAAGAATTATTGAAAAAATTGATTATGAAAGAAAGAACAAATATGAAGAGACAAATTTTTAAGATAGCGTTCACATTAATAACAGTGATAACATTAACATCATGCACATCGTATAAACTTGGATCAAGTCTTCCAAACGATATTAAAACTGTTTATGTGCCAATATGTGTAAATAAGACAAAAGAGATTAATATTGAGAACTATGTTACACAAGCTCTTCTTACTCGAATACAGGAAGATGGAAGTTTGAGGATTTCAGATGAGAAACTTTCAGATACAACTTTGGAAGTTACAATTGTTAACTACGAACTTGCACCAGTTCGATATCTTTCAGGAAATGAAAAGACTGTTAGTGAATATAGACTTAGATTAACTGCTCAATTTACGTTTACAAGAAACTCCAATGATAAAGTGATTATGAACTCAACCGCGATCGGTGAATATAAATTCACACCAACAGGAGATATGGTTCAAGCCAAAACTCAAGCTCTGCCAGATGCTGCTGCGGACTTGTCATATTATATTCTTGAACAAGTAGTGGATTTCTGGGAGTTTTAAAACAAAGAGAAAAAGAATGGTGGCTGCACAGGGACTCGAACCCCGGACACTCGGATTATGATTCCGATGCTCTAACCAACTGAGCTATGCAGCCACATAAGATATTTCCGTTAAGAAACGGAGCGAAATATACACAAATCAAAATAACAAATCAACCTTTTTCTTAAAAAAACTTCTTTTTTTTTCTAAAAGTATTAAATATTCATTCTTAACAAAGAAATTTTCCAAAAAAAAAATAAGAAAGAATGTATGTCGATACGTTAATACGCTGGTTAATGAAATTTGGTATTTCATAAAAACTAAAAAAAATAATTTATTTTAACTGACTATAGATTTGAAAGACACTGATTCTTATGTTGATAGATAACCTGGGAACGGGAACGGCAATATAATTAGTATGGCTTATGGGTTCTCACCGAAGGTAGCCACCAAGGGGCATAGAAGAAGAATCAGTGTTTCCTTTTCAAATCTATAGTCTTTTTTTTTGATATGGACATGAAAAATAAAAAAATATCATACATGGTTTGGATACTCTTTGTATCCTTAACCACATATACAAGCGCACAACGAATTGAAATACAAAACAGTAATTTTGTAGTTCTAGATAAACAGATATTGATTAATGGTGCAAACACCCCATGGATAGCCTGGAATGACTTTGGAGGAAACTATAACTCAAATAATTGGGATAAAGCATTTCAAGATCTGGTTGATGCCAATATTAACTGCACACGTGTCTGGATTACATGTAACAGCGATAACACTGGAATTATTATAAACTCAAGTGGCTATGTTTCAAGTGTAACACAAGACTTCTGGGATGATGTTGATAGTCTTATGCAGATTACTGAATCAAAGAAAATCTATTTAATGGTTGCAATGACATCATTTGATCATGTCATATATGAACAAAATAAAAACTTTTATTATGAACGTTGGAGAAACATGTACAAAAGTGAGTCAAACAGACTATCATTCATTAATAACTTTGTCATACCATTTGTTAATCGCTATAAAGACAACCCCTACTTCTTTGCTTTGGAACCTGCAAATGAAATTGAATGGGTATTCGAAAACACTGAAGTAACACAAGCGCAAGTACAGGATCTGGTGGCGCTGACAGCTAATGCTGTACACGCAAACAGCAGTATATTGGTTTTTCAGGGAACAGGAGCTGGACCTAAATATCTTTCTGATAACTTCTGGGCAACAGATCTGTTTGGTGATGACGTATTGAGTTCTTTTCGTACAAGTGCACATCTGGACTTTTATAATGTGCATCACTATGAATGGATGACACAATACTGGGGAACTCCATACGACAATACTCCCACAGACTATTATATCAACACAAAACCATGTATAGTTGGGGAATTCCCAGCAATTGGTTCAGATGGATATACCACATTGCAATGTTATCAAAACATATACAGTAACGGCTGGAAAGGTGCAATGGCATGGACATCAAATGGTGTAGATAGCAACGGTGACATTGACGACATGAAAACAGCAGCACAGTGGCTGTTCCAATACTACCCACAATACGTGTGCCCGATAACTAACGATGCCGACTTTGATCAGATTCCTGACGACTATGAACAACTTTACTCAGGTTCAACAACAGAACTCGATCCAACAGTAGATAACGATCTGGATAACCTTAATAACCTGCAGGAATGGATTGCCATGACAAACCCAAACGATAGTAATTCATACTTCCGAATAAACTCAATATCCATGTCAAACCAGCAAATCACCATAACATGGAACAGCATCTCCAACAGAATATACACCATCTTAGGAAAATCTAACCTGACAAATGATTATATAACCGTAATGGACTCTATACAATACCCCGTATCACAATACACAACAATGAACAATAATCTGAAATTCTTCAGCATAAAAGCCTACTCAAAGTAACACAAACTGACTCAAACTGACTATAAGAAAACTATTGACAAAAACAGAATTAGTGGTATTATATTTCTATTGGTATGCTATTGGTAATTTCAAACTAATAAAAAAGGATATATATAATGAGAGTAGCAAACAAAATGATGGGTATATTAATGTGTTTAACGATCAGCAGCTTTATCTTTGTTGGTTGCAGTGATGATCCTGAAGCGAACGATCTATTTATACATGCTTGGGAAAACCTTCAAACTGGCTTTACGACAACCCTAAGTGGCAATGGCACATATAGTGTTGCATTAGGAGCCACAGTATGGCAAACAGGCACTTGGAGTACAGAAGGATCAAACATCACATTTAACCCCAATGGTGACGAACCTGCAACAATGACCTACACACTATCAGCAGACGGCAAGACTATGACCATCTATGATGACGGTGAAACAACAGTATTGACCCGACAGTAGATATATTCAATTAAGAATTGAGAATTAAAGATTAAAAATGATGGAAAGAGCCAATGAACGTCCAACATCAAACATCCAATGTCGAATAGAAGACACAACCAGGCTTCGCTTTTCAAGTTGCGCCTGATACGGCCGCAATGAGAAACAAATCAATTATTACTTAATAATCACTAATTTATCTGTTGAACATTAATTTTTTAACAAACATCAACTTACACGCTAATTTTTTGTACGGGCGAACCTATGTGTTCGCCCTAATCTACACAATTGGCAACACGTAGGTAGCCTCCCCCTCCCTACGCGAACTCCACTATTTACCATCAGCCATTAACAACTAACAACTATATTCTCAATTAATTCCATTATGGACTTGCAAGAGGTTGTGCAAAAGAATTATAATTCCCTGCAATATCAAATTTAGCCTGTATTATTCATAAACTTCGTTATGAAAGAGCATAGAGTGCTTAAAATCAATGAGATAGCACAGAATAACAGGTGAAGGTGTATGAACATACATCAAAATTGTTATTCAAGCTAACTCTTTGAGTTTGAGTGCAATATGCTGTTGTAATAGATTTTTATGAATAATTATGGTTAGGGAGTTAAAATGTTTTCACAAAAAGATAGAGATCTATTGAGAGGTCTTGCGGGAAAGTTATCAGAGATTGCGAATTTACCAATTCAAGAAGAAAGAAAAGAGCTTTGGCAAAGGAGTAATGATCTTGATCCTGTCAGACCAATGATTTGGCTAACTGAACTGCCATGGAAAGAGTGCCAAGCGGATATGCCGGAAATAAGAAACCAGTGTGATGAATCTCTACATTGGGTTGAGAACTTTCTAAGATACCGAATATTCTGCCATAAACACCTTGAGCTTGACCAAGTTGAAGTCCCCTACTTCCCTATTCACATGGAATGCAAAAACATTGGATATGGGGTTGAGATTGTTGAAGAAACTCTTGATCAGGACAAATCATCAATACAGTCTCACCACTATGAACCTGCAATTAAAGGCATGGAAGATATTGAAAAGATTCTTTTCCCAAATTTAGAGGTTGATGTTGAAGGCAATGAAAGAACATTCAATTTTATTGATGAGCTATTTGGCGACTTACTACCTCCAAAGTTAATTGGCACACAGGGTATTCACTTTACTATATGGGACCAAATTGTGCGTTGGACTGGTGTTACCGAAGCTCTTATGGACATGGTTATGCGTCCTGATTACATACATGCTTTGATGAGGCGTGCAACAGATGTAACCTTGAAACAGATGGATCAACTTGAAGATGCCGGCATCATATATACTTCAACCCCAAAAGATAGAATTGGTTCAGGTGCTGCAGGATATACAAAAGAACTGCCAGGCACGGGCAATAAAACTCCACAAAAAGTAGATAGTTTTATGGATACATGGGGATTTGCAACTGCTCAGATATTCGGGGATGTTTCACCAGCGATGCATGAAGAGTTTGCAATAAATTACGAGAAAGAAATCTTATCGCGTTGTGGTTTGAACTATTATGGATGTTGTGAAAAACTACATGATAGAATGAATGTTATTGCAAAAATTCCTAGATTAAGAAAGATATCTGTCAGTCCATGGTGTGATGTTGGTATTGCTGCAGAAAAAGCTGAAGAGAGATATGTTTTCAGTCATAAGCCAAATCCGGCAGTTGTCGCAAATGACAACTTTTCCCTTGTGGAGGCCGAAGAAGATTTACGTGACAGACTAAATAAATCTTTCAACCAGGGTCTCCCATGTGAAGTTATTCTAAAAGATACAAGCACAATTAAATCAAATGTCAAACGGCCAATTGAGTGGTCTAAGATGGCCATGAGACTTGCTAAAGAGTTCGAGAAGTAAATTTAAATTTAGTTAGATGGTTAGATAGATGTGGAAAAGCTTCCGGCGGTATTAATATAATTCGACGACCAACGGTCGACGCTACAGCACACTATGAAGAGAGGCGAACACTGAACTGTAGCGGCGATGGCTCATCGCCGAAAAGGGCTAACAGCCCTTAACATAATAATAGCCTAGGGGGAGCGACCAACGGGAGTGTAGCCCTAGGTTTATAAGATAAGCGAAGTTTATACTTGCTCACGGCAGTGTCTTAACTAAGAACTAACAACTATTTTTGTATACTATGAACTATACACTGTTTTTGATACCTTAAAAACAAAAAAAATATGAACTTGCATAAAACAACAATAACACTATTATTTACAACACTATTAATTATAAATACCAATATATTTGGGGAAACTGAAATGAAAATCGAAAAACTGACAAGTCATCCGCGTCTAATGTTAACAGAAAAGCGTATTAACACCCTAAAACATATTTACAGGAAGATAAGAATTTCCAGAAAAACTTTGAAGGTTTTCATAAGCAGTGTGAAAAAATTATGCAGGAACCAATTTCAACACGTGAACTTGATGGTGATAAACGAAAAAGAATGTTAAGAACATCCAGGGATGTACTGAGAAAAATTATGTACCTTGGTACTTACGATAAAGTGCAACCAACTCTGGAGTATCAGCAGAGAGTTATTGCAGAGATGTTAAGTGCAGCAGATTTTATTGATTGGCATGAAAGCCATTTTCTTGATACAGCAGAAATGACAGCTGCCTTGGCCTTAGGCTATGACTGGTATTATGATGTTTTAACAAAAGAGCAAAAAGACAAGATTAGTAATGCAATAATAAGCAAAGGTCTAAATAAGAGTTATGAATGTAACCAGTTCTGGATACAGGGAGATAACAACTGGAATCAGGTCTGTCACTGCGGAATGGTTATGGGTGCACTAGCCACCTTCGAAGATAATCCTGTGTTGGCAAATCAAATGATTGAAAGAGCTAAAGAAAACATTCATAATGGATTGAATTCATATGCACCAGATGGTATTTATAAAGAAGGAACAGGTTATTGGGCTTACGGAACATCTTTCACAGTTCTAATGACTGCATGTCTAGACAGTGCTCTTTATGAAGATTGGAATATTCTTGATTATGAAGGAGTAAAGGAAAGTTTTGATTTTGTTTTTCAAACTAGTATGTTGCCATCAAAAAAGACATTTAGTTTTGCCGACACAGGTGGGAATCCACAGATGTTGCCTCAGCATATGTGGCTTGGAAACAAGCTTTCTAATAATATTTACTACCAAATGTCGGAATATACCCATGAATACCTTGGAACATACCCAAGAATGTACCCGCTTAGTATAATATATTATACACCAAGCTCAGACAATGAAATGAAGCTACCATTAACATGGCATGGCAAAGGTGAAGTAGAGCTGTCAATGGCAAGAACAGGATGGGATACGTCGGCAATCTTTACTGGTATAAAAGCCGGAAAAATTAAAGGAGTAAGCCACGGACATATGGATATAGGATCTTTTGTCATAGATATGCTTGGCGAGCAATGGACAACTGATTTAGGTGCAGAAAAAGAGATATACGATTCCACTATTGGAGGAGTGTGGGCGACACATCAGGAATCTGCACGATGGAATTTTTTCAGGGTGAACAGTCTTTCTCATAACACACTAAGTATTGGCGGAAGAATGCAGAGAGTTGCAGATGTAAATTCCATTATTGAGGTGACGGAAGAACCAAATAATATGTCGACTACAATTGACATGACAGCCGCATACATCGGACAGGCCGAAAGCATAATTAGAAAGATTGCTATTATTGACAAGCAATATGTTGTGATAGAAGATAAATACAAAAGTATTGCTACAAATCAAAACCTGACATGGAATATGGCAACTTAAGCCAAAATAAACTTGAAAGATAACAATAAAAAAGCTACTCTTCTAATTGGCAATAAAAAGGTTTACGCCGAAATAATCTCACCTGTTGAAGCATCATTCAGCATTGCATCAGCCAAGCCAAAGACATCTGTTGAAAACCAAAACAAAGGTTACCTGATGTTACAGGCTGAAATTCAAGCTCCAGTACAAGATGGAACTCTTAAAATAATATTTACAGAAAAACAGACATGAAACTTCAAAAAGAAAATATTACAGACTCACAAAGGAAAAAGCTTTATCGTCAGGCAATTGCAAGCCAGACTCTTGGCATGCAGGGAATGTTGGCTTTTGGAAATGGGATTCTACTACTTTATATGACAGCATTAGGAATTTCTCCTGCAAGAATAATCACATACCTTGCTCTCCCTGTTGCAATTTCCGTGATTCTTCGATTGCCTGTTGCATATAAACTAGATCAAGTTGGTTTTAAAAAATTCGGTACACTTGGGGTGTTCCTAACCTCTGTCGGATTTTCAATAATTCCCATTGCTGGTTTTTTCAATACAAAACAGGCAGAGATGGTTATTTTAGTGGGCATATCAATATTGGCAATAGGCAAAACACTTTTTGCACCAACATGGCTACCGATTTTAGATAGTTTTGTTAATCCCGATGAACGTGGTAAATTTTTCAGCAAACTAATGTTATCAATACAATTCTTGGGACTATGTGTTTCTGGCCTGACAGCATGGTACATAAAAAGCACTTCAGGGGGAGAGACCCCATTATACAAATATATGGTAGTTCTCTCTTTTCTAGCACTATGCCTGTTTGGGCGATTATATTTTTATTCAAAAATTCCTGAAATTGAAAGCAAAAACAAAAAGAAGAACACCGAAGGTTTCTTTAAATCTATCAGTGAAATTGTGAGCAATGGTGATTTTATTTCATTTTGTCTCTATATATTCATGTTAGTGCTTTTTACTGCAGGTTGCGCAAACCTCTTTGCACTTGTAGAAAAGAATGTTATGAACCTTGATGGAAGCTATATTATACTACTTGCCAATACAACAACAGTTGGTGCACTGGTTGGTCTTTTTATTGGTGGAAAAGTAATTGACCGATATGGTTCCAGATATGTATTTTTGTTTTGTCACCTTGCATTTGTTTGTACTATTGCTCTTTTCTTATTACGAAATCAATTCTTTATGCCAATTGTAGCTATTGCTCTTGCACATTTCTTTCTTGGTCTTATAGCTTCATTCTCCGGTCTAGCAAGATCAACAGAAATATTGGCTCTAATTCCAGCACAAAACAAATCTCTTTCCACATCTGTCGCCGTATGTCTTGTGCTTGGTGCTCAATCTTTGTCCGGCTTAATTTCAG
>Ga0307987_1001979_pt1 | contig 10942 bp, 12 predicted proteins | sample EllFjometagen181_FD_203157 | JGI IMG/M metagenome (GOLD analysis project Ga0307987, IMG submission 203157) | Marine microbial communities from Ellis Fjord, Antarctic Ocean - #181 | ecosystem: Environmental > Aquatic > Marine > Unclassified | place: Southern Ocean | collected 2014-10-08 | reverse complement strand
ATAACTTATTGATTTTATTAGCTCAGATGCAAATTGACTCAGAAATTATATCTTTATAAATCAAAGGCTTAAAATTTCGACCGGGAAAATGGGAATGCGCCCTTTGAAGAATGCCAAGATGTGATAATACATTTGGGTTGTACAAAGGGGGAGGGAGCAGGATTGCTTTATTGACACTTTTGCTTAAGTTTATCTTTAAATACAGACTGTTGTCAAAAGCATGGGGCCTGATAAAATCCTCAACATTCAATAACACAAGTCAGACCCCCATTGGCCACCAATTGTGATGACTGGCGGATGTTATGACCCACCCCAAGTTGTCAATATTGACATATATATGGGGAAGGTATAGGAATGTGGGTTTGAGAATCGCTGTTGTGCGCAGTTGGGTTGATAACGTCCCATAAGCCAGGCATGACCCCATTTCCCTGAAAGGCTACTCCAAAAACTTGAGCATTGAGCAGAATTATTTTTTAAATTATTAGGAGACTATTTTATCATGTTGAAAAAAAGTATAATGATTGCGTTGATCCTTTGCATGTATGTACCCAGTGCATTTTCCCAAACAACCATCACCGTTGCCGCTGATGCCACATGGCCCCCCATGGAGTATGTGAGCAAAGACAAAACAATCGTAGGCTTTGCCCCGGAACTTCTGGCTGCCATGGAAAAGGTAAGTGATATTAAATTTAATATCAAAAATACCGCCTGGGACGGTATTTTTGCAGGCCTTGCCACCGGTAAATATGACATGATTTCATCCTCTGTTTCCATCACAGACGTCCGTAAGAAGGTGATGAGTTTTAGCGACCCCTATTTTGAAGTAAAGCAGGGCGTTATCACAAATAAAACGGCAAATATCAAATCTAAAGCAGATTTGAAGGGTAAAAAAGCCGGTGCACAGATCGGCACCACGGGCTTTTTGGTGACACGAAAAATTGAAGGGGTTACCATGAAATCCTACGATGAAATCGGCCTTGCTGTGGAAGATTTATATAACGGACGTATTGATGCCGTTGTGTGTGATGATGCGGTTGCTGCGGATTACGCCCTTACAAAAGAACAATATTCCAAGGATCTGACACTGGCCTTTCTGTTAAAATCAGATACCCCTGAATATCTGGGATTTGCTTTTAAAAAAGGCGCATCCCCGGAAAATCTCAAACTGGTTAATGATGCGTTGAAAAAAGTGAAAGCATCGGGTGCATACGATATCCTTGTTAAAAAATGGTTCTAATGAAGGCATCCTTCATCTCACCCCAAAAGTTCTTTAGGAATGAGTTTTAAATAAGCGGCTCATTTGTGCGCTTAGGGGACAGATTCTTAAATCTGTCCCCGCCTCCGAAATGGAAAAGTTATTTCGGATGATTCCTTACACTTTGGGGACGATGATTCCCGAATAATAATTTTCAACGATTGGAGTGCCAAAATGGTAGACAAGAGTCACCCCATTAACATAGTAGTCGGCGACGGTGCGGCCATACCTGTAAAAAAAGACAAGGGATTGGTAAATGCATGGTCCATATCCTTTTTTGGTGCCATTGGCTGTATTATTTATTTGTGCCTGAGCGACCCTGATATGTACTGGGAAGTTTTAAAGTTCTTGCCGGACGGAATACTGGTCACCTTTCAGGTCACCATTTTTTCCATTATGTTATCTTTAGTAATTGGTCTTTTCACCGGTCTGGGACGTATTTCAGACAACAAAATAATAAACACCATTGCATCCACCTATGTTGAGGTTGTGCGGGGTATTCCTTTATTGGTACAGCTTTTTTATATTTATTATGCCCTGGGACGCTTTAAGTATTTACAAATTTCAGAATTGCCATCGGCCATCATTGCCATGGGGGTCTGTTATGGTGCCTATATGGGAGAGGTCTTCAGGGCCGGTATTGCATCCATTGACAAAGGGCAGGGGGAAGCGGCCCGATCCCTTGGATTCAACAAAACCCAAACCATGTTTATGGTTATTTTACCCCAGGCATGGAAAACCATTCTTCCCCCCGTGGGAAATGAATTTATCGCCCTTTTAAAAGACAGTTCCCTTGTTTCAATACTGGCCGTTGCCGATATATTGAGGCGGGGTCGTGAATTTGCCAGCGTGACCTTCAGTTATTTTGAAACATATACCATGGTTGCCTTGGTATACCTTGTGATCACCCTTATGTTATCCAAAGCCGTCAGCAAAATGGAAGAAAGGTTAAATTATTATGAAGGCTACTGATGCCATTATTCAAATAAAAGATGTTTATAAATATTTTGGTCAATTATGCGCCTTGGATAACATTAATCTTGACATTGTACCGGGTGAGAAGGTCGTTGTTATTGGTCCTTCAGGTTCTGGAAAGTCAACCATGCTGCGTGCCATTAACCGCCTGGAGGAAATAAACAAAGGCCAGATTATCATTGACGGTAAAGATATCAATGACAAAGACAACGATATCAATGCCATCCGCCAGGAACTTGGAATGGTTTTTCAAAGCTTTAACCTTTTTCCCCATAAAACCGTATTGGGAAATCTTATGATGGCTCCCATGAAACTCAAAAAGTTGTCAAAGGATCAAGCGGAAAAGGTTGCCATGGAGCTGTTGCACAAAGTAGGAATCAGTGAGAAAGCCCATGCATATCCCAAAATGTTGTCCGGTGGTCAGCAGCAGCGGGTGGCCATTGCCAGGGCCCTGGCAATGACTCCTAAAATTATGCTCTTTGATGAACCCACCTCTGCCCTTGATCCGGAAATGATCGGTGAGGTATTGGATGTTATGGTCAATCTTGCCAAAGAGGGAATGACCATGGTTTGTGTTACCCATGAGATGGGATTTGCAAGGGAAGTTGCCGATAAAGTGATCTTTATGGATAAGGGAAAAATCATTGAAACCGGTACACCTGAGCATTTTTTCAACGCTCCTGAACACGATAGAACCAAATTGTTTTTATCTCAGATATTGTAAATTCAATTGCCCTGTGTGGGGGCTGTTCCAATGGGCGCTTAGGGGAACAGATTCCTATGTGCGCTTAGGGGAACAGATTTTTAAATCTGTCCCCGCCTTCAATGGGGGGCAAACGGAGGGTCGTTTAAATCAAATCTGTAGAAAAGATATTGACAGACAGGGATGGGTTGGGTACTTTTGTTCAGTTTCAGGTGCCATTGGCCCAACAGGGAATCCCGTTAGAATCGGGAACGAGCCCGTCGCTGTAATCGGGGACAAGCGCCGCAATAATGTCACTGGAAGGATTGAAAGGGGATGTGAAAAAAATTCCTGATTACAATTCTCCGGGAAGACGCGGTGATGAGAATGATCCGAAAGTCAGAAGACCTGCCTGAAGAAAAGGGATGTGATGCATGGGAGTGCACATGGCCCAATGGTCTAATGGATAAAAAAGGGAAATCCACGGATTGATAGTTATCGGTCTGTGGATTTTTGTGTTTATGGGCTGACAACAGAAAAAAGGAAGAGCAATTGATATAAGGAGAACATAGACATGGACAAAGGGTTACTCATGGTAAATACCGGGAATGGTAAAGGAAAAACAACCGCAGCCCTGGGGCAGACATTCCGGGCGCTGGGCCATGGAAAGAAAATTTGCATCATTCAATTTATTAAAAGTGAATCAAATTATGGAGAGCTTCACTCCATGGAGCGATTCATGGACCTGGTGGATTTTCATGTCATGGGCAATGGATTTACCTTTAGGTCCGATGACATTGAAAAGGACAAAACTCTGGCCCTCAAAGGCTGGGATCTGGCCAAGGAAAAACTTGTGTCCAAGGACTATTTTATGGTTCTCCTGGATGAGCTTACCTACCTTATGACCCTTGGTTTCCTGAAAACGGATACCATCTTAGACGCCATTACCCATCGACGAAAAGACCTCCATGTGGTAGTTACCGGACGATATGCCCCCCAGAAACTTATTGACACCGCTGATCTTGTTACAGATATGCATGAGGTTAAACATCCCTATCAAAATGGCATCCTGGCCCAGGAAGGAATTGAATTTTAGGCTACCCACTTAAGGCGGGACAGCCTTTTAAATCAAGTGTCTTAGCATCCTTGACTTTTAAGGGTTAAAAGTTAATTGTCCACATGAAAAGCCTTGAGAATATTCCGTCTTAAGTGGGTAGTTGAATTTTAGGCTTTGTTGTGGGTAAAATCAGGTCTGCTCATGGCAGTTTATAAGAAAATGCTGACAAACCAGAAGTTCATGAAATTATTTATTCAGGAGTATATATGAGCCAATCTGATTACAAGGAACGAAAAAAGGTCCCCATTGTTCTCACTGCCTTTGGCACCACAGCCAGAGCCTTTTCAACCTATGAAAAAATGGGTGCCGTGTTCAAAGAAGAATTTCCCGGGCAGAATGTCATCTGGGCCTACTCTTCCCGCATGGTTAAATCTGCGTTGAAAAAAAATAAAAATTTGGATTTAAAGGACCCTGGAGAGATCCTTGCTGAACTCCAGCAACAGGGACATCAATGGGCCGTGCTTCAGTCTTTACACCTTATCGGAGGTCATGAGTTACAGCGGTTGACAACTGAGCAAAATCATGTGGACATGCGCCTGTCATTGGGGCTTCCGTTGCTCACCTCCCCCCGGGACTACCAGGAGGTGGCAAGAGCCCTGGCACCGGTGATTCAGGAAAATGAAGATGAAGCCATTGTGGTGGTGGGGCATGGCACAGACCATCCCTCCTGGACCGCCTATTTTGCCCTGGAATCCATCATGAGAAAAGTATATGGACCCCGGGTGTTTACTGGGGTGGTGGAATGGTTTCCCAAAATGGAAGAAACCCTGGATAGAATTTTGAAAAGGGGATTTAAAAAGGTCCGTATTATTCCCCTGTTGCTGGTGGCAGGGGTTCATTTTATCGAAGACCTCACCCAGGAAGAAGATTCCTGGCAAAAAATCTTTGAAGCCCATGGCATTGAGGTATCTGTGGTCTCCCATGGGGTGGGGCATCTGGATGACATTACCCAGATTTTTTGCAGACACATCAAGGAAGCCCTGGACGTGATTCCCCTGTAATGCAATTCTGACCAACCCCGAAAGGTGCTAACCCCATCCAAAAGTGGCAGGGATTGTGAACAGGGCGCATTCCCATTTTTTCGGCACCGTCTATAACTTATTGGTTTTATTAGCTCAGACGTAAATTAATTCAAGTATTATACATTTGTAAGTCAAAGACTTAAAATTCCGACCGGGAAAATGGGAATGCGCCCTTGTGAACAAGCCTAAAAATAATACCCATGGCAAGCTCCCCTCCTACAACCAACAGAAAGGATGCCCATTGTGCCCTACGTAAATATTAAAATTACCAATGAAAACGTCACCAAAGAGCAGAAGTTGGCATTGATAAAAGGTGCCACCCAGCTTTTGGTGGATGTGCTTGGCAAGAATCCGGCCACCACGGTGGTGGTCATTGACGAGGTAGAAACCGATAACTGGGGCATTGGTGGCCAGTGTGTAACCCAGTTGCGAAAACAGATCAAGGAGTAAAGAATGACACTGTTATTGAATATTATCTGGTTTATTTTTGGTGGGGGACTGCTCTCTTGGATTTTGTGGGTCTTGCTGGGATGCCTGTTGTTTGTTACCATTGTCGGCATCCCATTTGCCTATGCTGCTTTCAGAATTGCAGGATTTGCCGCCTTTCCCTTTGGAAAAGAGCTTGTGGATTCCCGTGAGATGGGAGAAGACAGAATTACAGGCACCGGACTTGCCAATTTTTTATGGATTGTTCTTGCTGGCATCTGGCTTGCGATTTCACATATTATTGTGGGGGCGGGTTTTTGCTTAACCATTATTGGTATTCCCTTTGGGTTTGCGCATTTCAGACTGGCTGCGGTGTGTTTTGCCCCACTTGGGAAAAAATCGGTTTCCATATAAAGGTCATTGCTGCTGATATCGTGATCAGCACTTGGATGGCCCGTGGGGATCAAAAATCAATAATGAGCCGTTGGCGTATAGTTCTGCAATTTCAATGGGAGCCCCTTTTTCATCCAGCGTCACCCGGCCGATGCCGCAGGCACTGATCAGTCGGCGTTTTCCTTTCCCCCTGGGGATGCGTTCATGGATGAGCATATCCCTTCTCTTTGTGAACCAGTTAAGGGGGGAATTGGGTGAATACATGACTTGATTGATGCGATCCAGCCATTTCAGCAGGGAATCGGGGAATTGATTTTTAATACCACTGGATGTGATCTGCCAGATACCGGGGCAATTTTTTGTATTCCGAAGCTCTACATCGTATGCAAAGGAGTAATGGACATCCCCTGAAATGACCACATTGTAGGATGCGGTTTTGGCATTTTTAAATATTTCCAGAAGTGTATAAGCAGATTTTCGGTGGGACATCCAGTTTTCGGCATCAACAGTAAGGGAGTACCCGAATGTGGTAAAGATTCTTTGGATCAACTCAATGATTTTTACCCCGAATATGGGGCCAGGTGCCACCAGCAGCACGGCATTTTCTTTCATCAGCTTGTGCTGAAGCTTCATCAATGCCTCCCAATCCAAAAGGCCGGAAGGGCTTGATGGATTTCTATCCCTTTTCCATCGCTGGGTACGGCTGTCCATGACCACCAGATGGGGAAACAGGGGCACTTCATAGTGCCAGTGATTAAACTGCAACAGGGTCTCAATAAATTGATCCTGGGTTGTTTTTTCCGGTTGGTTGAAATACCGGGTCGCCGTTTCCAAGAATTCTTCGGTGAAGCTGTCCGGGGCGTTTCCCCAGCCCTGGCACAAGAAGTAAGCCATGAGCCCATTGCCAATGATTCGTTTTGTAAAGGGATGCTCATAGGCCTGGGCCTCCCACCTGGCCGTGAGGTTCCAGTCATCGGTGATATCATGGTCGTCAAATATCATGTAGGTGGGAATGTGGGCCAGCAAACGTTGGACCTGGGGTAACCATTGTTTAAAAGACTCAATGCACTGGCGTTCTGTTTCGTAGGTTAATTTGAATTTCTCCTGGACCTGCCCGGAATCCAGGCCAATGAATTCCCACATTGCCGGGGACCAGACCAGTATATACATGGCCATCCACTCCCCAAAGGTAATCATGTGATTGTGGGCAAAGCCCGAAGAAAATATGTGTTTGCCTCCTCCCCTGCGGTACCAGTGCTTTCCCACTTTTGTTTTGGGTAGGATATTTTTTCTTAAATAATAACAGTCCGGACTGGCATAGAGGTCATGGGAATCCTCCACCACGGCATCGTCAAAGGTTTCGCTGTAAATTCCCAGGCGATGGATGACCTTATGAATGGCCTGGAGCATGGGGCCTGCTACATCGTCGGCATAGATCTGGTCACCGGTGAGCATCAACAGGGCTGGCCTTGCATCCATATCATCAATGGTTTCTTGGATTTGTCCATCCAGCCCCACAAAGGCATCTTCACTGTCATGGTGGGGTTTACGGCAGGAACCATGGAAAAATTGTTTAATGGAACCTCGAACCACAAAGGAGGGACGGGACTGCCCTGGATAGATGATATGAGGGATCAATTCTGCCAGGGACTCTTTTTTGTCACCTTCAAAAATCACCAGATCATATTCAATTTTGCAGTCCGTGGGAAAAGGGACTTCTGGGTGAATATCCGCCAGATTGACCCAGGCATGGGACCCAATTCGAAAGGTACTATGATTTTCTTTATCCAGTTCTATGGATAAAAAGGGTGCGGTTTCTCCTCCATGAAAAAAATTTGCTTGCACTGCAATGGGATGGGGACTGACCCACCAGAGCACCAGGCGGTCAGGGGTCAGTCTTCGAATCAAGGGGCCGCAGATGAAAAGGGGGAGTTTTTTTATGGATATCATAGATTACACACATTTTTCCATTAAGTTTTCTGCGCTTGATATCTCAATAAAGGATGCGCCCTGATTTGCCCCAAAGTGCCCCGCAAGGATGATGATCAGATCATCGGGTTTAAACCGCCGTTCCTGAACCAGGCGGCAGATCGCACTTCGAAGGGGTAACACCGACGTTATATCGGGAAGAAGATAATCTGCATGCACACCAAATGATAAAGACAGCTGACGCATGACCCTTCTATTATAAACCTGGGCATAAATGGGATTATCCCCCCGGTAGGCGGACAGTGCCAGGATGGATTTACCGGTGACGGAATCGGCAATAATGGCCTTGGTATTCAATGATAATGACGCCTTGACGGCAGATTTTGCCAGATAGGCGGTCACCTGGTTCTTCAGGGGGTAGGGGGTGTTGATGAAACTGCTCTTTTTTATTTCCACTTCTTCAGCAATTTTTCCCATGGTCCTGACAGCGACTTCAGGATATTTCCCACTGGCGGTTTCACCCGACAGCATCAGGGCATCGCTGTGGTCCAGGCAGGCATTGGCCACATCAGAAACTTCCGCACGCGTGGGCCGGGGCGAAGATATCATGGAATGGAGCATCTGGGTGGCAACAATCACCGGTTTTCTTCTTTCCGTACAGGTTTTGATAATATGTTTTTGAATCATTGGGATCTGTTCTGTGGGAATTTCCACGGCCAGATCCCCCCTGGCAACCATCACCCCATAGGCATGATCCAGGATTTCATCCAGATTTTCAACGCCATTACTGTTCTCAATTTTGGCAATGATCTTTATGTCGCTCTTTTTTTTATCCAGAATGTTTTGAACCGCGATCACATCATCCGCGTTCCGGACAAAGGAATGGGCAATAAAATCTACGTCATTGTCTGCCGCAAATTCTATAAATGCTTTGTCCTTTTCACTCAGGGCTGGCAGTGTCACATGCACCGACGGGATATTAATACTCTTTCTTCCATGGATGACACCGTCGTTCTCAACATAACAGTACAGATACTCTTCATCTTTTTCCATCACGGCCAGGGCAATTGAACCATCATCAATCAAAACGGAACTGCCCACGGGAACATCTTTCACAAAGTTTTTATAAGAGGTGCAGACAATATTTCCATTGGATTTTCCAGAGGGGTCGCCTTTCAGTCTGATGTAATCTTCATACATCACTTTAAGGGGGGTCTCAGCATCACAGGTGCGGATTTCAGGTCCTTTGGTGTCTAAGATAATGCCGATCTTGTCAGACACCTCTTTTGTGTTTTTGATGACTTTAAGCGCATCTTCATGGGTCATGTGTGCTGTGTTGAGGCGGACCACATCCATGCCGGCAATATAAAGCCTTTTGATAAAACCCGGGTGGCAATTGAGACTTGAAATCGTGGCAACTATTTTTGTCTTCCGTTTTCTTTTCATATACCTATTTGCCTTTTTTCATAGATTAAAAAAAATGGTTTCTAAACAATTTCAGGCATCCTTCATATCATTTTAAAAGTGATTTGCAGTCTTTTGGGAAAAGCCCCTACAAATGGGAAATGGTCTAAAAAAGTGTAAAGTACTTTTGAAGGATGCCCAATTTCAGCTACGAATTTATGACTGCATGTGTCTGTACCGGATCCATTGCATGACCTGATGAACTTTAAACCCGGACAATAGCATTCATTCGATTGAACTGTCACCATGATTTTGGGGCAATATAATGGGGGGGGGTGATCATAAGATGGACCCTTATACTGAAGAAAATTTTTTAATCATTATAAGTGCCTGTAATAAAAGTATTTATTTTTCAAAATTGAAATTTAATCACAAGGGGGACGATGTTATGATTAAGCCCATAATTTTTAATGGAGAATTTGTGATGTGGAGGAATTATGATGGGATCTATAGTGGAGGGGGCAGGGGGGCAGTACAGTGGAGGAGGGGGAAATGGGAAGCCGCGCCCAACGGCTTCCCGATCGCCAGTTACTGCATGGGTGAAGCAGTTTTACATGGCACTTTCCGGGTGGAATACATTGATCTCTTTGAGATCATCCGCCAGGTATTCCCTTTCATTGGGACCCAAAATCCCGAGAGAAAGGGCAAGTAAGGTCCACAGATGAACCACGGGGTAATTGCTACCGTAATGTTCACTGAGTTCATGGATTTGAGCATGGCAGTTATGGCAGGCAGCGATGCAGTAATCAGCACCGGTGGCCTTGATCTGATCATCTTTGACCTTTCCAAAGATCAGACGTTCATCCTTAAATCCTGATTGGAGAAAACCGCCGCCGCCACCGCAGCAGAAGTTGTTAGATTTGTTGGGGGTCATGTCAATAAAATTTTCTTCCCCCACTATGGATTTCACCACAAAACGCAAATCATCTGCAATGGCATCGCCATAGCTTTTTCGGACAATCTGACAGGGATCCTGAACGGTGAACGTAATTTTTAAGTCCTTGTTCCAGTCGGAATTGACCTTGAGACGGCCCTCCCTGATCCATATGGCATAATACTCATAGATACTTTTAACTTCAAAGTTGTGCTTGATGTTGAATTTTTCCAGTCCGGCCCGGACTGCGTATGTTACGTGCCCTCACTCGGTGTTGAGGAACGTTTTGCACCCCAACTTTTCGGCCTGATTGACTGAGGTGGTGATGGTATGTTTCCAGGCCTCATCATCTGCCAGGAACATGCAGTAATTTTCCCCGCCCCATCCTTCACTGCCGTAGGTCCAGTTCACGCCAGCCAGATGGAGAATTTTCCACAGGGGTGCCATTTCATCAGGTTCTGTAACGGGTTCCCTTGAATTCTGGTTCAGAAAAAATTCTGCCCCTACTTTGTCAATGGGTACCTCCATATCGGCAAACTCGGGCTGGGCTTCTCTGTATTCGTCGGCCACATCCTCCACAACAAAAATAAAATCCTCTGGGGAGGCGCCCATGGCGCTGCCGCTGGGATTTCTAAGGGCCATGTCACAGGATCCCACCAGACCCTTGGGTCTTTCTTCTCTGGGATGCAATTTTCTTGCATGGTATACCAGTTGGGGGATATTAATTTCCATGGGGCAGACATGGACACAGCGCATGCACATGGTGCACATCCAGGGCCAGTCTGATGCCACAATTTCGTCATCC
>Ga0307987_1001978_pt1 | contig 10947 bp, 8 predicted proteins | sample EllFjometagen181_FD_203157 | JGI IMG/M metagenome (GOLD analysis project Ga0307987, IMG submission 203157) | Marine microbial communities from Ellis Fjord, Antarctic Ocean - #181 | ecosystem: Environmental > Aquatic > Marine > Unclassified | place: Southern Ocean | collected 2014-10-08 | reverse complement strand
ACAATATCCTTCCATTTCTCGTATCGCTTCAGAACTTCGGCGGGTATTCTCTCGATCTTCTTTAACTGTCATGGAATGGATATCATTTTCCCTTGCTTCAAATTTTTCTAACCATTTTTTCCCATTTATTTTACGGGATTCCGATACTTCTTTGATAAACACATCTAAAGTATCTTGAATGTCCCAGGGAAGTGAATCATTATCACCAGATCCTTCCTCGGCATCCGATTTAACAAAAGGTCTGTAATTTCCTGGCGGATCCAGGCTGGTTCGGGAGCGTTTCAGCAATGTGCTGATGGAAATTGAACCTGAAAATGGTGTTGAAATTCTGGAAGTAATGAATGATTTTGAAAGAGATTTTGAGAATAAATTTATTTTACCGAACCTGGTGGATGAAGAACCCCTGGATATAATTATCCGAACCAAATTGCCAGCCAGAGAAACGGGGATTCACAGGATATTCAAAATTAATCTTGAATGGAACCTCATTGGTAATGACTCGTCAGTCATAAGTTCTCTGCATGTTTTGTACATACATTGGCTAACTATCTGAAATTATGAACCCTGTATTTTAAATCTTGATTTTTTGGGTATTAATGATTTCAACGAGTTAAGAGAACTTATGACTCTTGAGGTACTTAGGGAGTTCATGGAAAATAATATACCCAACATTAATGGGCTTCATACCGACTCTCCAGAGTGCTGCATGCAATAGTGGGTAGTTTTTTATTATGATGAAGTCCCTTAAAGGAATCGGATACCCAGTTAAGCTAGGATATTTTCAAGGCTTTTTATGTGGATAAATAGCTTTCAACCCCTAAATTTAAGGCTGCTAAGACGCTTGATTTTAAAGGCTTTATTATATAACCAAGGAATCCTATGAATCTAAATTCTGATGAAAATATGACGGCTCAGCCCCAACGGATTCTGCTGGTGGATGATGAAGAAGATATCCGGGATGTGCTCACCATTGCCCTGGAGGACATGGGATACGATGTTACCACCGCTGAAAACGGTAAAGATGCATTGGAAAAATTTGACACGGCTGACTTTCCCATGGTGCTCACCGATATCAAAATGCCGGGCATGGATGGCATTGAGCTGTTGAAAAAAATCAAGCAGATTTCTCCTGATACCGAAATCGTGATGATCACTGGCCATGGAGATATGGATTTGGCCATTGAGAGCTTTAGAAATGAGGCGGTTGAATTCATTACCAAGCCTGTGGATGTCGCCACCCTTGAGATTGCCATTTCCCGGGCCCAAAAGAAAAGGGAAATCCGTCAGGGCCTGAAAGAGTATACCGAAAGTCTTGAAACCATGGTATTAGAAAAATCCAATGCCCTTGCCAAAGGCCCTGCCCGGGGGGATGACCCAAAAGAAATCCTTGAATCCATGGAGAATCTGCCCCTGATTGTCTTTGTGGTGGATCGGGCATTTCAGATTAGAAGCAGCAATGCGCTGTTTAAAAAGACCTTTGCCAGGAGGGATGATACCGCGTCTACCAATGCTGCTATCCCTGAAAGCTGTGACGACATTTCGAAAATTAATGACGACACCTCTGAAGAACCCCCTGAACAGTCTTGCCACCGGGTGTGCAGAAGTAACGCCCTGCCCTGCCCCGAATGCCCTGCCCTTGCTACCTTTAAAGATGGAGAATCCCATCAGACAGAAATCAGCTACACCCTGGCCAATGGAGAGCAACTGCCCTGTCTGGCCTGGGCAGCCCCCATTGCTGTGAATGAAGATGGAAGCGTATCCGAGACAATTGTCATGGCAACGGATATACAAAAGGTGATGGATGTTAAAGATCATCTTACCTCACTGGGCCTGATGATCGGTTCGGTGTCCCATGGTATCAAAGGCCTTCTCACTGGTCTTGACGGCGGAGTTTATCTTTTAAACTCAGCCCTGAAAAAGGAAGATCAGGTCCAGGCCCGGGAGGGGCTGGAGATGGTGCAGCAGATGACCTCAAAAATAAAAAAAATGATTTTGGACATTTTGTTTTACGCCAAAGATCGGGAACTTCAAAGGGAAACGGTGTCGGCCAGGGAATTTGGAAGAGATCTTTTAAACACCATGGCTTCCCGAGCAACTGCCCTTTCCATAGAATTGAAATCAAAATTGCCCGACCCAGACTTTACCTTTCTGGCTGATGCTGGGGCCCTTCATTCGGCCCTGATTAATATTCTGGATAATGCACTGGATGCCTGTTTAGCGAATGAGGGAAAGGATGAGCAAATAAAACATTTTGTGGAGCTATCTGTATCCTGCACATCTCCAGAAGTCATATTTACCATCATCGACAACGGCATTGGAATGGAAAACTTGGAGATGGAAAAGGCCTTTTGCCTGTTCCATTCCGGTAAGGGAAAAGGCGGCACTGGTCTGGGGCTTTATATCTCAAAACATATCATTGATCAGCATGGGGGGAGTATTAAAATAACTTCTGAAAAGAATCGTGGTACCGCTTTTACCGTAACTTTGCCCAAAAGTTAAATTAGAGGAAACGTTTTATTTCTGATTTTCTCATGGTATAGTCTTCCTGAAAAAAGGGGCCATGACGTTTACCCAGACAATGAACACCCCACAGAATACGCATGAGTTTAGGGTTTTCTGCCGCAGGGCAGCTTCGTTCAACAACAAATGGAAGGGACCCAATATGAAAAAACTGATCCGGACCGTGATAGCCTGCAGTATGCTCATTTCAATTCCGTGCATGGCTCTGGAGGGCCGCCTGGAAGCCGATCTTTATGTCAATTCAGGTGTGAACCATTTCAAGCTGAAAAATTATGGGGCCGCGGTTACCGAATTCCGCAAGGCCCTGGAGCAGAATCCGGATCTTGAGAAGGTGCACGGCCTTCTGGGCTTGGCCCTTTATCACCTCGGTAAATATGAAAAGGCCATCGCCAGCCTGACGGAAGAAGTGCGTCTCAACCCGCTGACGGCCGAGAACCACTACAACCTGGGACTGAGCTACATAAAGGCCAGCAACAACCAAGAAGCTGCTGAAGCCCTGCTGCAGGCGGCCAGACTGTCGCCAGAATTCACCGAGGCCTTCAGTATGCTGGGGTATTTATACAGTGAAATGCAGTGGCACGATCGGGCCATTGAGAACTACAAAAAAGCCATTGAACTGGGAATGGACACTGCGGAGACCAACTACAATCTGGGTATTGTCTATCTACAATCTGGAAAGGTCGATGCCGCTGTCTCTGCTCTGGAAAAAGCAATCGACCATCAGCACGACTTCCAGAAGGCTTACAGTACGCTGGGGATAGCCTACGGCAGAAACAATCTACCTCAGAAAGCGATCGAAGCATTTCAAAAGGCCCTTGCGCTTGATCCGGACCTTATTGAAGACCATTTCCAACTGGGTGCCATCTATGACGAAAATGGGGACTTAAACCATGCGGCCGCCGAATATCAGAAAACCCTGGCTCTTGATGCACAGCATGTTGAGGCCCGCTTGCGTCTGGGCAATGTGTATCATGCCCAAGGTCTGTATGACGAAGCTGGCCTGGCTTACCAGAAGGTTCTGTCTATAAAACCAGAAATGGTGGCCGCGCGCATTAATTACAGCGTCGCGCTTTCTAAAAAGGGCTTGAATGCCCAAGCCCTCGAGCAATTACAGACAGCCGAAAAGACCGCTTCGGACAGCCCAGAACTCTACTATAATCTTGGAACTTTGTACCAGCAGAATAAATCCTATGAGCAGGCGATCGCCAGTTACAAGGGGGCACTTGAGCGCGACCCGGCTCTGGCATCAGCCTACTACAATCTCGGTGTGATTTATGATTATCAGAATCTGTCCGATCAGGCCGTCTTGAACTACCAGAAAGCCATTGACGCAAAATCTGATTTCATTGATGCCTACAATAATCTGGGCGCGCTTTACAAAGACCTTGACATGCATGACAAGGCCCTTGCGGTCTTCAACCGTTCGATCCAGTCAAATCCTAATTTCGCCCAGGGTTATTTCGCCTTGGGGCTGCTCTATGACCTGAAGGGTGAAGATGATCTGGCACTGAAAAACTATCAGCAGACCGTCCGACTTGAGCCGGACCATGCTGAAGCCTACAACAACCAGGGGGTTATTTACGAACGCTGGAAACAATATGACCAGGCGATCACTGTTTTTAAAACGGCCATTGAAAAAAATCCGGACTATGCAGAAGCCTACTTCAACCTGGGTGTCACCTACGAGGCCAAGCTGCAAAACGACAGCGCCCTGAGCGCCTACCAGGCGGCCGTCCGTATCAACCCCGAATATGCTGTGGCCTTCGACCGTTTGGGGGGGCTGTATGAGAAGCAGAAAAATTATAACCAGGCCCTATCAGCTTACAAGACCTCTCTTGAACTGGCTCCCCAGAGCTGGAAAATAATGAACAACCTCGGCATCGTCTACTACAAACAGGCGAACTATGATAACGCCATCGCGCAGTTCAAGGCAGCCCTGAAACTGAATCCGGACCTGGCCGAAGCCTACTACAATTTGGGGACTGCTTACACGGTCAAAGACATGCCGCAAAAAGCCCTTGAGGCCTATGATACATATGAGCAATTCGCAAAAAATACAAACTAATGATTTACTGCCCCAAAGAAGGTCAAATCTCGGCAGGTTTATCCTGCTTGCTGTTGTGATCCATGTTGTGGCGGCTGCCTTTTATTTTCAATTCAAGACCCAAAAGCCTGAAGAATTACCGGGAATTAAAGTAAAGCCTGATAAGACCGTATCAAAACCCGTTGCCAAAGAGCTCATGATTACATCAGAAGCAACCGGAGCAAAGCGTTCCATGACCGCTCAGCGCGGTCCCATGCACTCGGAAATACACATCGTAAAACTGGATCTGAAACGGGCGGTTATCCCCGTTGAAATTCACATGGCCGAACCGAAAACACCTATTGTGGACACCCCCCCGGGGTTGATGCGGTCAAGCCCTAAGGCAACAACAGTCGCCCAGCCCAGAAATGCGAAATTGCAAAGGGCCGAGCCTATGGGCGTGCGCCAGATGGCAGCAGGGATCTGGCCAGCAGACGTGCCGCGGCTCCCCAAGGTCGTTTACGTTGTTCCACCCTCCTCTGCCCTTACAACACCTGCGACACAATTGTTGGGTGTTGATCCTGCAAAACCGGAGTTTGGTACCGCTTCACTGACTGCTTTAAATACGATGGCGGCGGATTTGTCCATGCTGCTGGCATTGATCCATAAAACATCAGCCGACCCGATGTCAGATATGGTTTATCCGGCCAATTCTGGTCGGCCGTTAGTTGCAGGCAACGCACTCCAACAGGTCCTGCAAACCGAGGCCCTGGGCAAACAAGCCCTTGATCGGCCTGCGGCTGCGGGCACTTTAATGCACAAGACCCACGTGGGCCTAAAAACCGTTTTTACGATTGGGGAGGGATACATGCATAGTGCGCCAACACCTCCGACCCTTTTTAATGAAATCCGCATGATACCGAAGCTGCCGCCCGCCCCTGATCCACTTGCTGACAATATTGCCGGACTACTCGATCGTCTGACCCAGTCGGTCACCGGCAGTGTGAAAGGGGAGCATATCCGTATCCTGGTCAAAAATATCACCTACCGTGACAAGAACCTTGAAAGCGAGGGGTCAAAGTATCTCAGCAGCCTGATACGCTCTGACATCTCAAAGCGCGGCCGTGTGAACCTTCTTTCACCCGGCGATATATCCCAAACTCCGCATTTTGAATTGGAAGGAGAGGTCTGGGATGAGCCCCAAAAAATCAGCCTAAGGCTGCGGATCGAGGAGGGGAATACAAACCGTAAACTTGACAGCGCAGCAGTCGACATTGCAGCACAAGTGCTTCCAACCGGATTGGCCGTCAAGCCGCCTAAGGGCAAAAGTCTGGACATCGTTGAGCGGGTTGTTGCTATGATGCAGCAAATATTCCCGCCACCTGGAGATTTTCAGATAAGTGTCTCTCCGGATAAGGGACTGGATGCTGTCTATCTTGAAGGAGAGTCCTTTTTGGCCTCCATCCTCACCGACAAAAACGCTCACTTGCGGGTGGATTTCTACCAGGTGGACGGAAGGGTCATCCACATACTGCCAAATGGTCAACAAAGCGATGTTATCAAAAGGGGCTTTCCCTTTTTAATCGGCGATCCAGAGGGGCCCTATCAGTTTATCGTGGCAGAGCCCTTTGGTCAGGAGTTGCTGGTTGTCATAGCTAGCCGGAAACCCATCCCAATGAAAACCGGCAGTATTATAGAGCCAGCAAAGCCCTACATTAGGCAGTTATCTGATGTATTGAACGCGCACAAGGCTGTCGGGGAGATGGCCGCCGCGCACTATATTATTGTCACCAAAGCGCGAAAACGCTGATTTGCATGAGATCGAACAGTATAGACAGCCGTTGTGTCCGGCAGGACATGGCCATTATATTGAAGAGATGCGATAACACAAGCTAAAGGATGAATGAAATGAAGCGACTGACTGTTTCAACGATAATTGTCTGCATTGTCTTTGATGCGGCTTTAGGCCTTGCGGCACCCCAGACAGAAAATTCAGCGGCCTATATGAAACTTGTTGAATGGGTTAAACAGGGCGGCCTACTGATGTATCCCATCGTGCTGTGCTCCTTTCTCAGTCTGGCCATTTTCTTTGAAAGGCTGTTTGCCCTGCGCAGATCCAACATCGTCCCAACCGGTTTTCTCAACGCACTCCAGAAGTTGCAAGAGCGAGGTGACATAGATGCCATCCTGGGGCTTTGCCACAAATACGATTCGTCCTTGAGCCGTATACTCGAGGCGGGATTCCGCCGTTTTAATTTTGGTTTGCTGGAAACCGAAAGGGCTATTGAGGGCGCCGGACAACACGAATTTACCCTGCTGACTTCCCATCTGCGGCTTTTAGGTGCGATTGCCGCCATCACACCGATGATCGGGCTTCTCGGTACGGTTACGGGTATGATCCAGGCATTTGAAAACATCGCCCAAAGTGGCACCGGCAATCCCAGCCTGATGGCCAGCGGTATTGCCGAAGCGTTGACCACCACCGCCGCTGGCATGATGGTAGCGATACCATCATTGGCCGCCTACCATTTCATCCGTGGACGTGTAGACCATCTCGTATATGAAATCGAGGAAATCGCCACCAGGCTGCTGGCAGGCCTGCCCAGCCAGGCATCTGCAACAGCAGAAAAGGAGCAGAATGATGCGCATTAAGAGACTGCAGGAAGAAGATTTCCGCCCGGATTTGACGCCGTTGGTTGATGTAGTCTTCCAACTGGTCATATTCTTTATGGTATCGTCCGTATTCGTAAGCTACACACGTCAGATGAACATGGATCTCCCGGAGTCCGCAGGAAAATCCGCTACCGAACAGGTCGACAGCATGACCATCGAAATAACCAGGGCAGAGCAGGTGTTCTTAAATGGTGAAGAACTGCCATTGACCTCACTGGTGGATAAGTTGCAATCAGGTCATGGCATACCTGCTGTGGTGATTCGTGCTCACAAGGGCCTGCCCTATGGCCTGGTGATGGAGGTCATGGAAATATGTGAAAGTGCCGGTATTACCGATATCCGAACAGCTGTCCAGTGACCCTGACAATTACGGTAATCGCAATATCATAAGCCTAAAATACCCGGAGAACTCGGCAATTAAAGGACGGATAGGTATCCAATACTACCGACAGGACTCTGGAATCCAAAATGGGCTAAAGGTTTTAAAAAAAAGCCCAATGGCTAAATTGCCATTGGGCTTTTTTTATCATAAAACATAGGGGGAGAATAAACGATGTATTAATTTTTCAGATTCATTCATTCTTTGCTTAAATAGCTGAATGATTTGCTCCCAAATCCACCCTCCATAAGCCTTTCAATTTTCTTATTCAATCTGTCACATTCCTCAAATCTGCACCAGCCATTGTCATTGTAAATTTCATCGGTTGCCAGTATGCCAGTTGCCGACTCATGAGTGTACCGTACTCAACCCCGCCATCATAAGCTGTTGGACCGTCACACGACGTCTGCAGGGTGATTTAGTAACCAGTGGGGTAAAATGTCAGGGTGACCGATGTTGAGCTTAGACCCATGCCGAATAAATTACCTGACCCCAGCTCCCTATCATTAAACCCCTGGGGTTGTGTAACATCCTTCATTGTAGTCTTCATTGCAATTGTTATCAATCTCGTCATAGCAGATCTCTTCGGCTCCAGGATTGATGTAAAAGTCATTGTCGTCACAGTCAGTATTATCGGTGACATACTCGAATGGCCGTGACGTGGATGTCTGCGAGACCAAAGGATTGCCGTATCCATCACCGTCATGGTCGTAGTAATAAATGTCATACCCTTCATCTACACTGCCGTCACAGTCATCATCTTTATCGTTAAAAATCTCTGCTGCCCCCGGATTGACTGAGCTATCCGTATCATCACAGTCAGTATTGTCGGCGACATATCCAGATGACTGTGACGTTAATTCCTTTGAGATTGAAGGATTGCCGTATCCATCACCGTCACTGTCACGGTAATAAATATCATACCCTTCGTCTACACTGCCGTCACAGTCATCATCTTTATCGTTAAAAATCTCTGCTGCCCCCGGATTGATTGAGCTGTCCGTGTCATCACAGTCTGTATTGTCGGTGACATACCCGGATAGCTGCGACGGTAATTCCTGTGAGACCAAAGGATTGCCATATTCATCACCGTCACTGTCACGGTAATAAACGGAAAGCGCCGAGGGCTCTCGCAGTGTCAGTGGTTCACTCAAGGCCACCTGGGGGTCGCCCTGAGCACCCCTGTACCATACCGCATATTGACCTGTGATATCCCCGTCATCTGCATATCCATTGGTCCACCATTCAAGATCACATGCACTGCCGTAAGCCGGTATGGAGGTGGTAACTTCATTGCATCCGGTCATCCGTGCTTCAAACTGATCCGGAGTATAGCTGCACCCATTCGGGTCACCCAGGCACTCATTGAACTGACCAAAAACGATGATCTCCACCGGAACATCGTTGGGATTATCTACGATGTATTTAAAGTCGTACTGCCAACGGGCCAAAGCCTCATTCCAGACCGCCTCAACATCGTTAGGCTCAAAGGAGATCTCCAGCGGATACAGGTGAACCCGGCCCATGGTAATCTCTCCGGCATTCGTGGTTTTTCCCTCTTCAACTGTCAGTCCGTCTATCTCACCGCGATACAGTTCTAAACCTTCTTCATCCTGGGCCGTGGCAACCACCCTGTAGCCGGAGCCTAATGGAATATTACCCAAATGACCCTTGCGAAGGTTACAGTCCCAGGGACCGCCGGAGTTCACCAGTTCTCCAGATGAATCATATGCAAAGGCTTCAATGGTTTTGATGCCATTGCAGTCAAGCTCTGCTGTTGCTGTATCAGGCGAAACAAGGGATACTATATATTCAAGCCATAGGGGGGATACTTTCGTTTTTGCCTGAACAGATGATGTTTGGAAATCACCCTCGCGCTCCAGGTTAAAACTGATGCTCCCCTCTTTTGTGGAATCTGTGCCGGAATTACACCCGAAAAAAAGAGTAAATATCAAATATAAACAGGCCATGACTGTAAAATTTATATAAGGTCTGTATTTTTTTTTCATTGAACGATCCTTAATATTTTATTGAGAGCCGTGTAGCAATTGTTAGACAGGCTCTACATCGTTTTATATATCCAATTTACCAAGCAATATAAATTGAGCTCCTGTTTCCTGACCATGTGATGATTTTACCGTCATTCGTATTTAATTCCCCTGAAATACTGTCACCAGTCACATCCGCACTGGCCTCGCCCACACTGGAACCGTCCGATTTCAAAAAGAAGGTACCTTTTATTTTAGTTCCATCAACGTTCCAGGTCCCGTAGATTTCTTCTGAAGAAAAGTTGACAAATCCAGTTGCATAAAAGCTATTATCCTCTGCAATTTCCATTTGCCAGGGTCCAGAATCACTTGAGTCGTTTATGTTAGCTAGGGTTCCTGACCAATTTCCCGCAATTGTAGCATCTTCAAAAATTGTAGCATTTTCAGGATCGCTCCCTCCGCCTCCACCACTACCTCCTGAGGCTACAGCGCCTGCGCCTGCTGCCAAGGCAACACCACCAGCCACAATGGCCGTTGTAGAAAGGCCCGCCCCCGCTGTAACTGCGCCTGCAGAGGTAGCCGAGGCAGCGACGCCTGAAACACCAGCGGTTTGACCATAAAGTCCTCCAACGACAATACCGAATCGAGTTGACGATTCGGTGACATTCATGACAATGGAATCGCTAAATCCCTGGGGTGTGGGGGCAGATTCAATTTCTGTGAATACCTTGATGTCTCCTTTGTTGGCATCTTCACCGGAAAATTTGGAGTTTTCATCTCGGGTGGCAGTGAAGATCTGGGTTTTCACGATGATATTGTTTTTATTAACCGAAAGGAAAAGATAATCAATTGAGTGGGTTGCTTTTGACGGGGCAGGCAGAATGCCTTCAAAGGTGTTTTTATCCTTATGAGTCATGGGTACAAAAACAAAGTCTGCTGATTCCTTGGATTTAAAATAACATCGAACCAGCTCGATTCCTTTTTTATCCTTGACAGCGGCCTGAACTTGAATCCTTTTTTCAACCATAAAGTGTTTGATGGGCTTGTGTTTAATTTTCGTGGTCTCCTTGCCTGCGGCCAATACCGGAGACATGCTCAATGTGACCATAAAAGGCAGGCACATCACCAAGAAGAGATACTTTTTTTGCATGTCATAGAATTTTTTTAACTTTTCCATCAAATTACTCCTTTTTTTCCCACGGATACAAGTTTGAGACTCGTTACAAATCTACTAAACTTCAACTCAAAAATTTTGCGTTATTGCTTTTTTCTTTTAAGAAATTAAAAATTTAAAGCCCCAAAAGGTACGTTCTCAATAATAATACCGGTTAATAAAACTTGCTGAACTCTTTAATCTCTGGATG
>Ga0307987_1001977_pt1 | contig 10949 bp, 8 predicted proteins | sample EllFjometagen181_FD_203157 | JGI IMG/M metagenome (GOLD analysis project Ga0307987, IMG submission 203157) | Marine microbial communities from Ellis Fjord, Antarctic Ocean - #181 | ecosystem: Environmental > Aquatic > Marine > Unclassified | place: Southern Ocean | collected 2014-10-08 | reverse complement strand
TGCCAGCGGCTGCCCTGCGGGTGCGGGAGATAGGGGGCTACGCACGCTGCCACGCGGCATGGCTTGGGCCCGGAGAACAGCTCACCCTGCCGGTGACCTGGCGCTTCCCCGTCCGCGGGCACGCTCAGCTCGAGGGCCTCGAGATCAGCAGCAGCTTCCCCTTCGGGCTCATCGAGCATCGCTGCAGGGTGCCCCGCGTCACCCCCGTGTTGGTCTACCCCACCGCGCTGGGGCAGCCAGGGCACGACAGCCGGCGCACCACCGGCAGCCACGAGCGGGACGACGATCTGTACGATCCCCGAAGCACCGGCGCCGGCGACTTTCTTGGGTTGCGGGAGTACCAGCCCGGCGACCCCCCGCGATCCATTCACTGGCGCACCTCCGCTCGCCTCGGGCGGCCGATGATCGTGGTGCGCAGCGGGGACAGCGACGAAGAGGTGCTGGTGGAGCTCGATGAGCAGGCGGACCCCCACCAGTGGGAACGCTGCATCAGCGAAGCCTGCGGGCAGGTTCTCCACCATGTGCGACTGGGACGAGCCGTTGGGCTGCGTGTGGGACGTCGCACCTGGCCCCCGCGCCGTGGCGCGCCCCAGCATCGCAGCCTGCTGACCGCCCTGGCCCTGCTCCCCCACAACCCCGAGCCTGGACAGCCGGCATGAGCTGCGACCTGTCTCCAGCGCACGCCCGTCGCGACGATCGACGGCTCGCACGCCTGCAGCGCGCCGCCACGTGGATCTGCGCCGCGGCGGCCCTGGGCCTGCTGGGCCTCCTGCCCGAACCTGCAGCCTGGACGGGCTGGGTGGGTCTGCTGGCCCTGCTGGTGCTGTCCCCCTTGGCTGGACGCCTGAAGCTCCAGGCCCTTCGCAAGGCCCCCGCGGTGCTGGCACCCCTCGGCCTGGGGCTGGCCCTGGTCACCTCCATCGACACCACCGCTGTGGTGGGAGGCATCCTGGCCCTGCTGCTGGTGGCCGAGACCGCCAGCACCGGCCCCACCGGGGAGCCTCGACGGGTACCCCTGTTCGCGCTCTTTGCAGCCCTGCTGGCCTGCACCCTGGCCGCGACTCCGGTGCTGGCGCCGCTGCTGCTGATAGCTGGTGTGGCCGGCGCCATGGCGCTGCTGCTGGCTACCCTCACCGAACACGAAGGCGCGTCCCGCAGCCGCGCGGTCACCGCCCCCCGCCAACTCCTGCCCCTGACCAGCCTGTTGGGCGCACTGGTGGCCGCGAGCGCCCTTTTCTTCTTGGCCGTGCCCAGGCACCCGGGCCGCGACGCCCAGATCCCCGTCCCCACCCACCGCTTGGTGGGCTACGCCGAACAGGTGCGCCTCGGGGAACTCATGGGGGCCCTCGAAGACCCCACCCCCATCTTCCGGGTCAAGATCGAGGACGACCAGGGCGTGCCCCTGCCAGGGCCCTTTCACTTCCGCGGGGTGGTGCTCGACCACTTCGATGGCCGCACCTGGTCGGCCACCGCGGCCACGGGCAGCGCCCCTCCCAGCGTGGACCAACACCAGGCCCCAGTGCTGCAGCGTTATCGCTTCGAGCCCACCGCCCCGCCCATCCTGGTGGGTGTGCCTCGCCTCGAGGCCATCTCGGTGCCGGCGGAGGACCTGGACCTGGCGGCCAGCGGCACCCTGCTCCACCGCGGTGGCCCCAGGGTCCACGGCTACAGCGCCTGGAGCCGCCTGGACCCCTGGGACCCCACCGCCCTCGCGGCCACCACCACCACCGCCCCCACCCCGCCGAGCCAGGCCTTCTTGGAGATCCCCGAGGGGCTCCACCCGGACATCCTCGCCCTGGCGGATGAGACCACCCGAGGCATGGGCAGCGATGCAGAGCGCGCCGCAGCGCTGCTGTCACTGCTGACGCACGGCTACCACTACGAGCGAGTACCCAGCGCCCCGCTACCCGACGAGCCCCTCGCGGCCTTCCTGCTCGTGCGGCACACGGGCCACTGTGAGCTGTTCGCCACCTCCCTCGCCCTGATGCTGCGTAGCCAGGGCATCCCCAGCAGGGTGGTCAACGGCTTCTTTGGCGGAATCTGGAACCCCGTGGGCCGCTACTGGTTGGTGCGCCACGCCGACGCCCACGCCTGGGTGGAGGCGTGGCTGCCGCGGGTTGGCTGGGTCTCCCTCGACCCCACCCCCGCGCCGGTCACCCCCGACGCCGGGTTGGGCATCGCCCTGGTGGACCACGCCAACAGCCAGTGGACCCACGGCGTGCTGGCCCTGGACAGCGATACCCAGCTGGCCGCCCTGGCCGCCCCCGGAGCCCAGCTTCGACGCCTGCTGGATCGGCAGCCCGAAGCCCCCAGCCTGGAGCCCCCCAATCGTACCCTGGACCTGGTCCTCGGCCTGGGGGTGGTGGTGGTGGTCCTGCTGGTCCTGGCGCTGGCCTGGCGCCGGCTGGCCCCCTGGCTGGCCGGAGAACGCCGTGGTGCCGAGCCGGCCAGTGGAGAGGTGGAGCGCGCCCTCAGAGCGGCACACCGCCTGCTGGGTCAGCGAGGCTGGCGGCCTCCCGCCCACCTGCCGCCCCGCGCCGCCGCCGCCTGGGTCCAGGCCCGGGCCGGCGAGGGTGCCAGCTCATTCGGCACACTGGCCCGGCTCCACTACGCCGTGCGCTACGGTGGCTCATCGGATGCTCAACACGCCAGAGAAGCCCGCCAGGCCCTGCGGGAGCTCCGTGAGCTTCCGTCCGCCCCCAAGGGTGGCTGATGCTGGATCTACGCCAAAGCTCGACCATGGCCGCTGCCCTGTTGGTGGGCGCCGCGCTGGTGATCCTCTGGCCTCGGCCCGACACGGTACCCACCCTGCCCGATCCAGGGGGCCAGCCCGGCGAGTCCGGAGCGAGCGAACCCATTGCCGGTGAACCCACGGCCCCAGCCGAGCCTCCGCCGGCGTATCCCTCACACCCCACGCTGGTGGAGCCTCCCAGCGCCGCCCCCGTCTCCGACCCCGAGATGCTCAGATCCCACCTCGAGACAGCGCCAAAGCGCTGGCTGCAGCTCGCCGCACGGGCAGAGGTGGCGGCGGACCCGCGGACCCGGGCCCTGGCTCCCCGACTGCACCAGCTCGCCACCATGGCGCCCCATGCCGGTCCAAATCCCCAGCTGCAGGCCAGCGCAGCATTGCTGCTGGCGGAGCTGGCGCTGGTGGACGACCTGGCTGCCTGCAGCCTGGGCGCCGATGCCTTGGTGACGGAGATCGAAGCCATCTCCACGGAATGGATCGGCCCGGCCCCCGTAGCCAGCGACGCAGCCCCGCGATAGCGCCAAGCAGGAGGTTCTATGCTCGACAAGACCCGGGAAGCGGTTCGTCCTTACGCCATGCTCCCCCTCCGCTTCGGCATCGGCCTGGCCCTGCTTGTGCAAGGCTGGACCCACGCCACCGGCCCCGCGGGGCTCACCCGCACCCTCACGAGAGCCGACCTGCCCCTGGCCGAGCCCCTGACCTGGGTGGTGGTGGGCATCGAGCTGCTGGGGGGCCTGCTGGTGTTGCTGGGCTTCCAGGCCCGCATCGCCGCGGCCGTGTTGGTGCTGTGGCTGAGCGTGGACACCTTCGTGGTGCACCTGCGCAACGGCTGGCCCGCCGACCAAGGCGGCTTCGAGGTCCCCCTGCTGCTGCTGGTGGGCGCGCTGGCCCTATGGCTGGGCGGTCCCGGTCGAGCCAGCGTCGACTCCATTCGAGGCGCCGCTTAGGGCGCCGCCTGGGGCGCCGCCTGGGACGCCGCTTGGGGCGCCGCTTGGGGCGCCGCCTGGGGCGCCGCCTGGGGCGCCGCTTGGGGCGCCGCCTGAGTCCGCGCTGCTGGCGCCCGCCAACACGCTGATCACCAACCCCAACATCAGCACCAGGCTCGACAGCCCCATCAGGATGCAGATGAGCATCATGCCGAGACCATCCGCTAATCGTCGAGCATGAGCGATTCGAGGGACTCGGAGACGTCTTCGGCGTCATCCACCACATCGGCGGGCTCGACGCTGACCTGCGTGACGTGGCCGGTGCCTTGCCAGTCGACCCCAGGCAGCAGCGCCATGGGGTTGAAGGCGCGCAGCTCAGCGAGGCTCGAGCGCGGGTAGGAGAGGTGCTGCAGCAGCTGCAGGCCTTCAGGCAGACCGTGACCGGAGCGACCCAGCCCCACCCGCGGCAGGCGCAGGTAGGTGCCCAGGGTGCTGCGGTTCAGGTTGAGCGTGCCCGTGCGCAGGCGCTCCTGCATGTCCACGACGTGGGTGTTGCTGGCCGAGGCGAACAGGCTGGCCACCGGCCGGTAGAAGGCCTGGTTGTGCAGCGCCGCGGCTTCCCGCCAGTCGCGCACCTTGTAGGCCAGCAGCATGGGGCCCGGGGGTTCCTCGTTGAGGAAGGGATTGCTGGATTCCCAGTCCACCGAGTAGATGGAAGGCCGCACATAGAAGCCGCGGTAGCCTTCGATGCGCTCGTTGCCAGCCTCGAGCACCGGGCGGTGGCCCTTGCTGGCCAGGGCGCGGGCATAACGACGGTAGCGGGTGCGCCGGTTCTCGGAGATCAGCGGGCCCATGAACACGTCGTTTTCGAAGCCGTAGCCCACACGCAGGCGCTCGGCCTGTTCCTTCAAGCGCTCGAGGAAGGCGTCGTAGACCGGAGCGGTCACCAGCAGCCGGCCGGTGCTGTTGTGTCGCTGGCCGGTGGTGAGAAACGCCCCCACGAGCACTTCGTAGGCCGCGTGGTCGAGATCGGCGTCGTCGAGCACAATGGAGATGCCCTTGCCACCACACTGGTAGACCGCGGGGAGCTCTGGCCGATCGAAGATGGCCCGGCGCACGTTCATGGCGGTCTCGAAGCTGCCGGTGAACAGCAGCATGTCGATGCCGGGATGCACCACCAGCCGCTGGCCGATGACCGAGCCCGATCCCTGGACCATGTTGAACACACCGCGGGGCAGCCGGCAGCGATCCCACAGATCGGCCACGGCCTGGCCCACGCCCGGCGTGAACTTGCTGGGCTTGAGCACCACCGCGTTGCCCGCCAAGATGGCCATGGCCGAATGGGCCACGGGAACCAGCAGGGGGAGATTGTAGGGCGTGAGGATGGCCACCACGCCACGGGGCAGGCGGTCCATGCGGGCGCCGACTTCGTCGACGACCTGGGAGGCCAGCATACCCACGCCGTCTTCCATCAGGACGTCGAGTAGGCGGACGGTGGCGTCCACTTCTTGGCGCGCTTCCCAGAATGGCTTGCCATTTTCCCGGGTGATCAGGATGGCGAGGTGTTCCTGGAGGTGGAGCAAAGCTTCGCGCAGGCGGTACAGCGCGGCGGCGCGCTCGGGCGCCGGCACGCGACGCCACAGCCGGGCCCCCTGGTTGGCGTACTCGATGGCATCATCGACATCCTGCTCGGAGAACGGGAAGCGTCCCAGGACGTCCGCGCGATCACCGGGGTTGATGCCGTTGATGTAGCCGTCTACCACCTCGGGCTTCAGGAAAGACCCGTGGATGTAGTCACCCTTTCTAAGCAATCGGTCGCGAATGGTGTACACGTTCTCTCTCCAGCTCGGGCGGCAGCCGCCTACGCCTTCTCCCGAAGGACAGATTATAGCGCCGACCGTCGCTGCGGGCCCCATTGCCCCCCACCCGGGCACACGAACCTGACATCGAAAGAGGAACAGCAGATGAAGAATGTCTACGACTCCATCGCCCATGCCATCGGCTGTACCCCTGCAGTTCGCCTGAACAGAGTCGCCACTGGGCTCAAGGGCACCGTCTGGGCCAAGCTCGAATACCTCAATCCCGCTGGCTCCCTCAAGGACCGCACAGCCCTGGCCATCGTGGAAGACGCAGAGCGCAAGGGTTGCCTCAGCCCCGGTGGCACCATCATCGAAGCCGGCACCGGAAATCTGGGCGTGGGCCTGGCCATGGTGGCTGCCGCGCGGGGCTACCCGGTGATCTTCGTGCTGCCGGACACCGTGGGCAAGGAACGTCGCGACTCATTGCGGGCCTACGGCGCGCGGGTGATCACCACCCCCAGCAGCGTGCCCGACGACGATCCGCGATCCTGGCGCTCCGTGGCCCAGCGCCTCGAGGCCGAGATCCCCAGCAGCTGCACCGTGGATCCCCTGGGCAACCCCGCCAACCCCCAGCTGCACTACGAGGTCACCGGCCGCGAGATCTGGAACCAGTTCGACGGTCAGCTCGACGTGCTGGTGGCGGGCATGGGCACGGGGGGCTCCATCTCCGGCGTGGGCCGCTACCTCAAGGAGCAGAACCCCGAGATCAAGATCATCGGCGTCGATCCGGTGGGGTCGGTCTACTACGACTACTTCCACACGGGGCAGATGACCGCGGCCATCCCGAGCCGCCTCGAAGGCATCGGACAGGCGTTCCTGCCCGGCACCCTGGACTTCAGCCACATCGACGACGTGTTCCGGGTCAACGACCGCGAGAGCTTCCAGATGACCCGCCGCCTGGTCCGAGAAGAGGGACTGTTCGTGGGCGCCACGTCCGGCGCCGCCATGGCCGGCGCCCTCAAGTTCATGCGCCTGCACGGCCGCGAGGACCTGCGGGCGGTGGTGCTGCTCAACGACTCCGGCAGCTTGTTCCTGTCCCGCATCTTCGACGACACCTGGATGCGCGAGCACGGCTACCTCGACCCAGACAGCCGGCTGGGATCGGTCGGCGATCTGCTCCAGCAGATGGGCAACCAGGCCCTGATCACCGTCAAGCACGACAGCCGCGTGCCGGAGGTCATCGGCATCCTCAAGCTCCACGGGATCAGCCAGGTGCCGGTGGTGCGCGAAGGCCGCCTGGTGGGCATCCTCACCGAGAACCGTCTGCTCGAACGCGCACTCCGCGGGGGCTCCCCGGACACCGAGGCCGCCCAGCTCGTTCAGTCCGACTACTGCACCGTGGACAGCGACACCGAGCTGGCGTTGCTGATGGACCTGTTCGGCAAGGCCAAGGTCGCGGTGGTGCTCCTCGATGGCAAGCCCACCAACATCATCACACGCATCGACCTGATCGACTTCATGTCCCGAAACGCCGTCCGCAAAAAGGACGCCTAGCGGCGCCGCCCCCGTGCAGGACCGCAGCCTCCGCATCCAGGCCCTGGTAGCCGCCGCCGGCATCCCCGCCTGCGGCCCCTCCGGCGCCTCGGCCCATGTGCGAGGCATCACCGCCGGCCTGGCGACGCTGGGCCACAGCGTCGAGCTGTTCACCGCGACCGAGCAAGACGCCCGGGGCAGCCTAGAGACACCGGCGGTACCCTGGCGGTCCACCGGCGTGGCCTCCTGGCCCCGGGCCCCCCGCGCCATCGCCCACCTGCGGGAACTGCGCACCGCCAGGGGGGTAGCCCGCGCCGCCCTCGAGGCAGGCCGCCACGGACCGCCGGTGGACCTGGTGCTCGAGCGGCACAGCCTCTTCTCCGACGCCGGCCTGAAGGTGGCCCGCGGTCTGGGCGTACCGCTGGTGCTCGAGGTCAACGCCCCGCAGGCCATGGAGCGCCAGCGCTTCGAAGGGGGGCTGTCCCCCGCGGCCGCCCGACGCTGGGAGCGCAGGGTGCTGCGCCAGGCGGATCTCATCGTATGCGTCAGCCCCTGGCTCGAAGACTGGCTGGTGTCCGAGCTGGGCTGTGACGCCAGCCGCGTGAAGACCCTTCCCAACGGGGTCCAAGGCCGACCTTTGGCGGCCGTGGACGGCGCCGGTCGAGCTGATGCAGCCCTGGCCTCTGCGGCTCATCTGCGCCACCGGAGACGCGGCAGGACCCTGGCAGGCATCGAGGATAACGCCTGGGTGCTGGGCTTCGTGGGGGCCTTCAGGCCCTGGCATGGGCTGCAGCTGCTGCCCGCGCTGCTCGAAGCCCTGCCCGACGCCACCCTGCTGATGGTGGGCGCCGGCCGGCCCGGCGAAGAAGCGCTGTGGAAGCCCCTGGCCGATCACCCCCGGGTGGTGATGGCGGGCCGCCGTCCCCAAACCGAACTGGCCGATCTTGTCGCCGCCATGGATGTGGGGCTGGCCCCCTACCCCGCCGACGCTCCACCGTGGTTCTGCCCCCTCAAGGTGCTGGACTACCGGGCCCAGGGCACGCCGGTGGTGGCCTCGGCTATCGGTGATTGTCGGCGACTGGTGAGCGACGCCGGCACCATCGTGGCTCCGGGAGACGTCGCCGCAATGGCCCAGGCCGCACTGGACTGGCGGGGTCGGCGCTGCGCCCCGGCAACACGCAGCTGGACCCAGGTGGCCCGCGAGTTTCTGTCCTTCGTGTATCCGCTGGTCAACGCTGGATGACCCCGCTTGGCAAGGGTGCTCTCCGGGGCTAGACCCATGGTCATGCGTCCACTCATCCCCATCGTCGCCTCAGCCATTCTGGCCAGTGGTTGCACCTACTACCGCATGCTCTTCCCCGAAGACGAGCCACCGCCCAACTGCGACACCAGGCTGCCCTACTACCCCGACCAAGACGGCGATGGCATCGGCGCAGCCAGCCCGGTCTACGTCGGCTGCGAAGCCCCCGGCGGCTACGTCGAGCTGACCGGGGACTGCGACGACGAAGACCCCAGCGTCATCGAGTGCCCCGACACCGCCCCCCCCGAAGACACCGACGACGACGACGACGACGACACCGGCGATGACAGCGACACCGACGTGCCCACGGGCCAGGACCGCTGACCAGGAGCCTTCATGAACGACGAAGCCAAGCCACTGGCGGTGTCCGCCATCGACCAGGGTATCGAGCGCTACGCCTCGTTCATGGGCAGGCGCTTCGGGTGGTTCTTCCACCTGCTGGGCCTCAGCGTGCTGCTGCGGGGCCTGCGCTTCGAGGAGCACAGCGCTGAGCGCATCCGCCAAGCCGCAGAGCGTGGCCCGGTGGTCTACGCCTTCTACCACCGCAGCCTGCTGGACCAGCTGGCCCTGAACAAGGCCCTGAACGCCCGCCGCCTACCCCTGGCTTCCTGGTCCAACGGCGTGCGCACCCCTCTGTGGATGCCCGTGCCGGTGTTCTGGCGCTCAGTGGGCGCCCGTCTCCGTACCTGGAACAAGCCCTACGACCCTGTCGGCAGCGGCTTTCTGGCCAGACTGCTGGGATCTGGCCACAACGCCGCGGTGTTCCTGCTGGGCCGCAAGCCCCTGGACCGCCTGTTCCGGCGCCCCAACCCCGACATGAGCGAGGCCCTGCTCGAGGCTCAGCGCAGCTGCGAGGCGCCCATCCAGGTCGTGCCCGTGATCGTCGTGTGGAGCCGCCGCCCCCTCAACGCCCGCACCGAAGTCGAACGCAGCCTGCTCGGCGCCGAAGACCAGCCCGGCCACTTCTCCCGGCTGTGGGCTGCAGCCGCACGCGGCGGCAAGATCATCGTTCAGGCGGGCGAGCCCCTGGATCTGGCCCGCTTCAGCGCCCACTACGCCGACGAGCCCCCTACCCGCCAAGCCCGCATCCTGCGGGTAGCCCTGCGCCGCTATCTGTACCGTGAGCAGAGCATCGTCCGAGGACCCAAGGCCCGTTCCCACCGCTGGATGCGCCGCCTGGTGCTCTCTTCCAGCCCCGTGCGCGACGCCATCAGCGCCGAGATGGCCGAGACCGGCTCCTCCGAAGCCCGCGTGCGCAAGCGGGTGGAGCGCACCTTCGACCGCATCGCCGCCCGCATGACCCACCGCTGGGTGCAGCTGGCATCCTGGGGCACCACCCTGCTGTGGAACCGCATCTACAGCGGCGTGGACGTGCGCGAGTCCGACATGGACAAGATCCGTCATGCCCAGCGGCGCGGTGGGCTGGTGCTCCTGCCCTGCCACCGCTCCCACCTTGACTACCTGCTCGTATCCAGCCTGATGTACAAGCACGACCTGGCTCTGCCCCACATCGCTGCGGGCATCAACCTCAGCTTCTGGCCTGCCGGGCCCATCTTCCGGCACCTCGGCGCCTTCTTCGTCAAGCGCAGTTTCAAGGGTGACCGCATCTTCCCCGCGGTCTTCGCCCAGTACCTCAAGCAGCTGCTGCGGGAAGGCTTCCCCATCGAGTTCTTCATCGAGGGGGGGCGCTCCCGCACAGGCAAGCTGCTGCACCCCAAGCTGGGCATGCTGGGAATGACCGTCGACGCCATGACCGCCGTTCGCAGGCCTGACTTCGACCTCACGCTGCTGCCCATCAACATCAGCTACGAGCAGCTCGCCGAAGAAAACGTCTACGCCCGCGAGCTGGCCGGCGAGAAGAAGAAGAGCGAGTCCATCGGCGATGTCATCAAGGCCCGCAAGGTGCTCTTCAACCGTTACGGGCGGGTGTACCTGCGGGTGGGCGAACCCCTACAGCTGCGCGACGCCATGGCCGAGCTGGACAAGCCTTGGGACGAGCTGGACCGCCACCGCCGCGGTGAGTGGCTCCGATACGTCGGCGAGCGCTTGCTGCACCGCATCAACTCCGAAGCTCTGGTGTTGCCCTCGGCCCTGGTGGCCACGGCCCTGCTGGCTCACCACCGCCGTGGGGTCCGACGCTCCACCGTCTTCGAGCGCTGCACCCGTATGCTGGCGTTCCTGGAAGCCTCCGGCGCCAAGCTCGGCGCCTCGATGGCCTGGCCCGGCCACGCGGTCGAAGAAGCCCTGCAGCGCTTCGTCAGTGGACGCAAGATCGAGCTCTTCGAGGACGAGGAAGGCCCCGTCTACCGGCTGGCCGAGCAGAGCCGCGTCACCCTCGAGTACTACAAGAACTCCCTGCTGCACTTCTTCGTGCCCGCATCCATCCTGGCCCTGGTTCTGCGACGCCAGCTACGGGAAGCGGGCATCCCCCGGGGTGAGAGGGCAGAACGCGGCCTCCCGGTTCAGCTCGAATCCGCCGAGGCCTCCTTCCGCACACTAGCCTGGATCCTGCGCTACGAGTTCGTCTTCGATCCAGACACCACCGTGGCGAACATGCTCGCCGAAGCCACCGATCGCCTGCGCTCCTACGGGGCCCTCGAGGGCGAAGGAGCCGACGCCCGCATCGTCGATCCCGTGCGCCT
>Ga0307987_1001976_pt1 | contig 10950 bp, 12 predicted proteins | sample EllFjometagen181_FD_203157 | JGI IMG/M metagenome (GOLD analysis project Ga0307987, IMG submission 203157) | Marine microbial communities from Ellis Fjord, Antarctic Ocean - #181 | ecosystem: Environmental > Aquatic > Marine > Unclassified | place: Southern Ocean | collected 2014-10-08 | reverse complement strand
AAGTTGAAACAGTAACCGCTGTAGTATATCTTGCTTCTAGTTTAGCGTGAGTGATATTAGCATTTAAAACCTTTGCAGTTGTTACCGCATCCGCTGCAATAGTTAAAGCTGCACTTCCTGTTACGTCTCCAGTATGGGTTGCATTAGGTGAGCTGTTTGTAACAGTAACGTCTCCAGTTGCACTTGATACTGATATTGAAGTACCTGCTACAATTGAATTAACATCCCCTGCATCATCTGAATATAGTTCTGTAAAGTTATCATTTACTATGTCAAAGGCATCCCTTATGGGTGTTCCGGTTCCGTCGTTAGCGGTTGTGCCTATATTAATTACTTGTTTAGCCATTTTTATTTTTTATGTTTGTGTTATATCTGCTTTATATAATGTTGTGTCAGAAGTAAAAGCACTTCCTAATAGTTGTGTTAGATCTGCAGTTACTAAATCACCCCAACATCCCGGAGCAGCAGCATCTAAAATTGAAGAGGTTGTAAAAGCTAAATCTGCTCCCCAAGCTTCATTGGTTTTCATTGTACAATAAATCTCTCCCCAGTTTATATTGTTAGCCATATATATATAATTACTTTTTTGTGTTTTTGTTATATAACCTTTCTAAATAGTTTTTTAACTTAACTATGTTCATTTGTTTTGGTTTGTATTTTCTTACTCTAATCATAAAACCCACCCGCTGAAATTAGAATCTTTATCAGGAAAAACATCTGAATTGTTATTTGTATAATACTCTGGATAGCGTGCTGCAGCATAAAATGAAAAGTGTTCAATCATTCTATCTGTATAGTATTGTGCCGTTGTTCTTTCTTTTTCTATTAAAAAGTCTACCTCTTCTTTTGATACGTTTTCTGCATTTTCAGAACTATGCTTATAGATTCCTTTATTAGATATTGAGTATGCGGCGAAAGGTAAATATTCTACCATAGCCCAATGAACTAAACAGGGTTTAATATGGTTTTCTACTAAAGTTTCATAATTACCCGTTAAGGTTGAAGCTAAAATATCTGCACCTATCTTGTCATATAAATCTGTACCTATATAGTTTTGGATATGCACGTTTTGTGCTATCTTAATGTATTGGATAAATTTATCTGTATCCACTCCACCGTTCATAGCAGTAAACTTAACTAAATCCTTTCTCGTTATAAATAGTGCTTCTGCCATTTTTATTTATTTACAAATCCTTGATTAGGCATATCCTTTGGTCGCATAGCCACTTTTTTATTATTCTTTTCAGGTTTGAAACCTTTTTTCTTTGCCTTGTTCACACTTACCTCTGCATTAGGGTTTCCTACATCTGCTCTAATTCCTGCAGCTTTACTCATATAAGTTTTGCGCATCCAGAAATGATGACAAGCACCACCTCCTTTATAAAGCCATATATTATAGTTTGCTGCTCCGTTTACACCCCATCCTGCATTAACTGCTTTGCTGCTCATTTGTTCTATATCTTCTTTTCGATATATCTTTTTAGCTGCTACCATTTTCTTACAGAAAGATCTGCTATCTGTTTGTGTTGCTAAAGGTGCATACTGATAACGTACTTTGAATTGTATTAATTCATTTGTTACCTCATCTTGTTCGCTTTTTGCATTAGGTCTTGCAGATCCTGTAGAAGCTAAACCAATCATTTTATCTAATGTTTCTTCTTGGTCATAATCTACTTCACGTTCGTCTACTAATTCCCATTCTTCTAGGTTTTCATCTTCACCAAACTCACCTAACAACTCAATCATTTTATCATCTTCAAAAGTTTCTTCTTTAGATAATGATTTGTATTCTTGTTTTATTCCTGTTTCTTCTTCACGGGATTCATCTGTTATTGCGTTTTCAGTATCTAAAAATGCTAAAGGCTGAAGTGTTTTAAAGTAAAGTTTTAAACTAACTCCATTAACAGCTAATATATCATCTAGGCACTCCGTTATTAAGTCTTGGTAAGGTTTTATAGTTATATTATCAAATAAGAGAGCAGCGGTCTTTATTTCGTCTGCATTTGATCCTAAACCATTATTCTCTGTACGTATTCCTAAAAGTAAAGGACTTGTTACCCTATGCGCTACAATTAGCTTGTTAGAACATTCGTTTGAAAGATACTCGTAGTGTTGAGGTGCATCATTTAAAGGTATGTCATCTACCGTTGTTTTGCTTTCTGCATTATTGTTAAAGGCAATCACTACCTTTTCACCTCTTGCACCAGTTAATTTAGACATTACGTCATTTTTAACTTGTATTTGTTTTTCCTTGTCAGGGACGCCATTATTAAAGTTGACAACCTTTGTACCACTAAAACCATTTTGTACATCATTGATTAAGTAGTCTGCTACTTCACTTTCTAGTTCCGCATACGCTAAACCACCTTGATAGTCTACAGGGCAATAATAATCATACCCACTTACATATCTTTTAATTATTTTAACTTCTGGTTCTTTACCGTTACCAAATCCAAATGCTGCTATTCGTGTAGGTAATTCATTGGGTTTCATTTTAGACCAGTCAGGTGAATAGTAATATCCTTCTATCTCGCCTTCTGAATTACATTTTTCTGCTCTTAATGTTTGTCTTGGAAAGTGTTCTGCTTTAAATACCTTACTGTCTTTGTATAAAACTTGTAAGCTACCTTCACCTAATAATTTTAAATCTAATACGACCTTACGCAAGCTGTTATCTGAAAAGATAGACCTCATTTGAGCATACTCGTTTGGCTTCTTATTACTGTCTAAAGCATCAAGACCTTTTCCATAAATCATATTACTAACACCGTTTATAATAGCGTTGTTTGTTGTGGAATCAGTATATAAATTTATAAGGTATTGATAGTAATTATTATCATCTCCGTAATTTACCCATTCTTTGCGTTTATCTTCGCTAATTTTAGGGCGGTTGTAAGAGGCTAAATTTACTATGTGTAGGTTATCCATTAGATTGTAATAAATTCGTTTGTAGTGTCGTTAGAAGTGTACTCACCGCTATTGATTGTGTATTGTGGTAGGTCAGTTTGATTAGTACAGTATATTTTATCCTTAAAGATAACATTAGTACCTGACAAAATAGTAAGCATATAATAAATACCTTGTTTAAGGTTTGTAAAAGCAGCGTTATATATATTGTAATATAAGTTTTCAGTTATTCCAGTAGTCGCTTGACTGTATACATTTTTGTTTTGTGTTTCATCTACTATGTTTACCGTGTAAGATGCACCTGCTGTAAATTGTCTAGGAATGAAATTTATGTTTTGTGCGCTGCCGCTTTCTAGTAATACTATCATATTATAATAATAAAATAAAACGTTTTTTGTTAAAGTTAAGGTATAAAAAAAGGGGCTAACAGCCCCCTTAATTATCAAAACAAAACCAATTAAGAATTTGTACCTTCTGTTATTACGATGTCTCCTGTTAATCCAGGGAAATCTGTTACAGAGAAAGGATAATCTACAGCACTTGATGCTACAGTTACCTCCAAGAAGTTTGCAGCAACTTGTTCAGAACCGCTAAACGTTAGCGTGTATCCTGAAAGGTCGCCCATTGCTCCACCTGTTACAACCGTTCCACCTGAAACGTCTGCACCGTGAATTAATCCCATTGCCATAACATTACCATTATTATCTTCTACAAAGATATGAGGTCTACCATAAGCTAATAATTTTAATTCCTTATTGTCAGCAGCAGATAATTTTTTTAAAGTTACATTCAAAGTTTGCTCATAAAAAACAGTCCCATTATCTCTTGAAGCTGTTACCGCTTGTTCGAAAGTGTTGGTAGTTCCTTTGAGTTCGTATTTATAAGCGGTTAATGAGTTTGCTGCTGCACTAATGGTTGATCCCGTAAGGTCATCAACTACATCAGTATTAACAGAGTCATAACTAACCGTCCCAAGTTTGCCATAATCGACAAAGTATATATTTTTTAGACCGCCAACCGAATCCTTACACGGTTCTTTGCGTCCTAATGTTAAATCACAAGCCATAGTTTTTTAGTTTTATTATAAAAAAAGGTGAGTAGGCACTTACTGGCTTACCCACCCTTTTTATTTAGTTAATTGTTTATTAAGAATAAAGAACTATGTCAGATCCAATTCCGTATTGTACAGTAGCTGTAAATCTCATTACAACTCTTACATTTTGACTTCCGTCAATGTCAGCCATATCAATAACTTTAACTTCGTTTTGATCTGAAAGTAATCCAGTTCCAAAGTATAAGTTAGATTTTTCTGCTGCTACCATTGTATTATCAGCTAATCCGTTTGCTACTACAATTTTAACGCCATCAAAAGATAAACCGCTTCCATTGTACCATTGTGTACCTTTGTCGTCAATACCTGCATTAGAAGTCGCTGCTACTGAAAAACCACCCAATGCTCTTACGTATGCTCTTGCAACGTTTTGAGAAACATATATAAATAAATCTTCAGAACTATAAAGGCTTGAACCGATAGCGTCTACTACTAAACCAATTTTAGCAACAACATTAGAAGCTGTTACCGCTGCTCCTGCTCCTACGTCAGTTACTGTAGCGTCTGCTAGCATTAGTTCTTTGAAACCTCCAAATTGTCCTGCAGTTGCTGCAGCACCATTCCAGATACTTTGTTCTGTTCTTTGAGCTACTTTAGAAGCTACGTGAGCTAATATAAAGTCTGCGAAAGAAGTTGGTAAATGATCAAAAGCTGAATAGCCCATAGAAATTGCATCCCAATCTGATTGAAAGTCTTTTTTACATAACTGTAAATTTACTTGTTGTGAAACTGGAGTAATAGTTCGTTCTGTTAAAGTTAATGTAGAAGTCGGATCAAAATCACAAGTGGCATTTTTCACGATACCATCCGTTGCTACTTTTTTGATTACTTCTTTAAATTTGATATTTGGTTTGATTGTAATTAAACCGTTATCTAATGTTGAACCGCTTAAAAGTGCTGCAGAAATATATTGTCCTGCAAATTCACCAGCATAAGTAGTCGTTATCGATGTAGTTGTTGCCATTTTTATTAATTATTAAAATTTGAAATTTTTTGCATTACTCTATCCAAAGTATTGTTACTTCTTTTTTGAGTATACAAGTTTGTTGTATTCTTATTGTCGTTTTCAGGATTATGAGTAACCTTCTGTACTGCTTCGCTCATTTCTTCTTTTTCAGCATAAACAGTTTTTGTAGTGGTTTCTTCAGATTTAACACCCGTTGAAGCATCCTCACTCATATCTTGTTCTTTAGGATCTAGAAGTGCTTTGATTTCCTCAAGCTCTTTTTTGATCTCTTCAAGTTCTTCTTTGGTCGCATAAAGTACTTCTTTCGATTCTACTTCAGCTTCCACTTCTTCTTCAGGAGCCTCTTCAGCCGCACCGATAGAAGCTATAATGCCTTCTTCTTCTACTATTAAAACTTCACCGTCAACAAGTTTGTACTCGCCTACTGGTAAAGCTACTTTCTCATCTTCAGTTACAATAAAGACCTCTCCACCTTCAGTAAAGGATTCAGATTCTATGATTGTACCGTTTTCAAGTTCCGCTTGCGCTAACTTTATTTCTTGAGCTAATTCAACCCCAAGAACTTCTTTTACTTTATTTAACATATCTGTAGCTTTCATATACTTATAATAGATTACTTTTTAGTTTGTTGTATTTTTATTTTAGAAAATTATTGTGTTATACTTCTTACTATAGCTTCAATGTCTGACCAGAAAAAACTATTAACCTTATCTGCTTCGATATTAACGTCGTCATATAACTTATCAAGTTCCTTAAAACCTTTTATACCATTAGCAGCTACTCCAAGATCTTTAGCTGCTTTTTCTGCTTTTTCTAAAATACCTGCGATTCTTTGATTATCTTTGAGCGCTTTGTCACGTTGTTTTATAGCATTAGAAGCAACACTATCCGCTTCTTTTACAGCACCCTTAATATTATTTATTAGTGTCTTGTCAGCAGAATTTTGCTTTTGGAAAGTTTTTTTTAGAATATCTAAATTACTTTTTGAATCGGATATTTTTTTTGCTATATCATCAGCAATGCCTAATTCTATTTTTTCAATAGATAATTCTGTCTTTGGGAATTTTTTAAATATATCGTTTGGATTCATAAGTTTATATGTTTGATTTGTATTCATTACTATTTTCTACAAAATCTATAGATTTTTTTAGTCTCTCTGCATCAAAATTCATTATAAAAATAGCAGAATCTATTTCTTCATATAATTTACTACTTGATGGTTTTATGCCAAGCTCTTTTAGCTGTTGCTCAAATTCTTTTAATGTTGATTTGTGTTTTTGAACTTTTTTGTCAATAGATTTAATCAAGCCCCTTGCTTCTTTTACTTCACTGCTTAATGTATTGATGTATTTTTCTACCTGTTTGTTTTGATTACTTTGTAGGTTTTCAACTTCTTTTTTTTGTTCAGCTATCAATTTCTGTCTCGCATCATCGGATTTTCTTTCAAAAGATTTTAAATCATCAATATTACTTTTAAAAATTTTAGTGTGACTACTTACTTTATCTTGAAAATCATCCTTTAAGATACCTTTTGCTTGTGATATAGAAAATAAATCTACCTTTTCAGTAGAAAGGTGCTGAAGTATTTTGTTTGTTTTGGAATCCATAGTTATATAATAAGTCTTTTAAAGTTTTGTTGTGTTTTTAGTTTGTTGGTAAATAGATTATGCTAACTGCTCGGTGCTTTTGTTATATTACCAATACCTTGTGCTTCTAGGCTGCCATCACAACACTTTTTAGAATACGTTGTACCGTCTTTACAAAGGCAAGCATTACGGTCATTTTGTGGACTTGGTGTTTTGCTCATTTATTTAATATTTTCCGTTGCTCTGTTTGCAATTTTTCTTGATTTTTGCACTCTATTTAAATTATCTTTAATTTTACTTTCAGCAATAGAAATATCTTTACTCATATCAATACCTAAATCTTTTACTTTTCTATCAAATGAAGCAAGTTCTTTTATTTCTGCTTCTATTTTTTGTTCTATTTTAAGAAGGTTGTTTGTTACTTTTTCTGCTAATTTATTTAATGGTAATAAGGCGTCAAAAATATCACCAGCATTTAATCCTCTGTCTTTAATTATATCTTCTGCAACATTTCTTAATTCAACTTTCTGATTAGAGAACAATTGTTTTAGTTCTTCTATTGTAGCTTCTGCCGCTTGTTCTTTACTCATTTTATCTTTTGTTGGTTTGTTAGGTTTTTGCAGTTTGTCCGCAAAGTATCCTTCTATACTAAATCCTTTTACTTCGCCTGCTTTAACTTGTTTCCATACATCATCATTGTTTACCTTCATTGAAACCATCCAAGTTCCTATAGGCACATTTAGGTCGTACATACGGCTCTTATCTTGTTCTGATTCCACGATCCAACTTTCTACTGCAGTAAGTCCCTTCAGTTCTAATTGGTGTTCTAACGTGGCGTTGTTTTGGTTACCCTTTATAAAGAATAATTCACTTGCTTTCCTTACGGTTGCCTTGCTGAAGTATATGTAATACTCTTGCTCACCGTTTTGTCTATAGATAGGCTTGTTAGGAATCAGGGCTGCACCCATTAGGATACGCTTTTCCGTGTCTATTTCCGCAAGCTTAAACTCTTGGTTTTTTAATGCTATGAAATCAGATTCAATTGCAGGGTTTTCTACTACTGATATTGCTTCAATTCCTGAAACTTCATCATCTTCATCTATAAAAAGTTCTACTATATCCATATTATTATAATACTTTTTTGTTTATTTTGTTATCCTATTGATGCTGACTCTACAATATTACGATCTAATGATTGTGCGGTGCTTACATCCCCACTCACTACAAATGCTTTGATAGGTTTCTTATTGTCCTCTCCTATTGCTTCTGCTAATTGGTTTTCTGGTGCTGCTCCTACAACATTAAATGCTGGTGCTGCTGGTGCTGAAATAGCAGAACCTCCGCCGCCTACTGAGCCAGCCTTACCACCTACCATTGATTTAGCGGTGCTTACTGCACTCTTTATACTCATAGCTATTCCTGCCGCTTGTATTGCAAACATAGCTATCAATGGAATATTCGCTGGTGGTGGTGCTGCACTCGCTGCTTTCATTAATCCCTTTGCTCCATCCACTCCTGATTCAGCAGCAGCAGATAAAATACGTTGCATCGTCGCTTGTGCTACTAATATTTGTTCTTTTAATATCAATCCTGTTTTTAAAAGGAATAGTGCTTTTGCTATTTTACTTTCTTCACCTGCAGCCATTCCAACTGCATCCATAGCATCAAGTACACCTTGCTTTTTTTCCTGCTCTAATTCTATTAATCTTTCAGCATTTTCTATTTCAAGTTCTTGTGCTTCTTTCTTTTGATCTGCAGCCTCACGATTTAAGGTATTTGTATTTTGTTGTTGTTCTGATCTAAATCCCTCTATTTGTGCTAATACAGATTCGCGTTCATTTTGTGCTTCAAGTAAAGCTATGTAATTTTCTTGGTTGGCATTTTTATTAAATTGTGCTTGTGCTGCTTTTATTTGTAAATCAACATTAGCAAGCATCAGTTGTTGTTGCTCTTCTAATATTTCACCTAATCTCTCATTAGCGGCTATACGAACCGCCATATCTTTAGTGTCATTGTCTCTTATTTGGCGTTGTTGTTCGGCTTGTCTGTCAAATTTTTCAATTAAACCTTGATTAATGACTGCAGCAACTCGAGCCTGCTTGTTTAATTCTACTGTAGCCCTAGCGGCTTTAAATGTATTTGTGGTATATTTTTTAATACTTGCAACAACTTTAGTTGATGTTTCTACAACTCTATCAAAAGTATTATTTACTCCTGTTATGGTGTCTACGTATTCTTTTCCTGCATTTGTAGCAGCTTCCATAGCACCTTCCCAGTCTCCTTGAAATACCTTAACTATAGCATCACCTAAAAAACCTAACATATCTAAAGCGCTCTCAAAGCGTTCTATTAAGTTTTCTTTAATGGCTGTTCCTAAATCACTTAAAGCTTGTTGTGGGTCATCAAAAATAGCTTGAAAGTAATCTACAACCGTTCCTATGTTCGCATCTAAATAATTAAACAAATCATTAAAGGCTAAACTTAATGCTTCAAACGTAGTACTAAACGCATCAGCTACTTTTTGGTTTTCATTAAATACTTCTACTAATTTAGCAAAGGCTGCTATAGCTAAACCAATTCCTGCTCCTTTTAATGCAGTACTTATTCCTTTTATTCCTTTAGCTGCTTTTCCAGAGGCTTTTTTAACCCCCACCATATTCTTATCAATACGATGTACGCTTTCAGCAACCCCATCTAAATCTTTTTGAGCTTTGTTTACTTTAGCTTCTATTTCTATTGTTTTTTTTATGCTCATAATTCTTTCTTAAATTGTTGGTATGCCTCTCTAACAGATTCAGGATACTTGTTCTTTCCTAAAGCAATGTCTACGTATTTGCCTCTTGCGTTTTGTTCTTTAGCTATTGCTAATAAGTTTAATATATTTTCTATCATAGTTGTCCGTTTGAAGTGAATCCTGTATCTGAATTTATTGATACATCAAGGTCAAATTGAGTGGCAGAGGTGTTACCCCCAAGAGTTCCGTATCTTGTCCAGAATATAGTAGTTCTACCTACATTGTTTTTATCGTATTTCATTAAACTAACAGAGATATCATCTACAATTTTTAAACTTCCAAAAGAATAAAACTGTGATTTTGTTTTAACAGGATACCAAGTACCTTGAACGGGTGCAGTTTGAGAAGTCCACCATTGAGTCCATATTGCTGCAGCTTCTAAAGATAATTCAAATCCCAAGTACCTAGCGTTTATAACTATTCCCGCTTCTTGCGTTCCATCTGATCCAGTTACAAGTGCGTTAAAGGTTATTTTACAAGGCGCTTGTACTTCTGGAATACTTGCGGCTAATGGGCTTATATATTCATAGAAGTGTTGACCACTAGAGTTTAAGTAAGAGCTTGGAGTTACTGCTGCTGCTATTGTAGATACAGATACAGCATTTAAAGTTGTTATAGCATCCGCTTTTGTTTCGTTTGGATCTATTGTAGTTCTCGCATAATAAACGTAGTAAAGAGTTGTAGGATGCGTTAATCCTGTAGCAGTATAATAAATATTCCCATTGTCTCCCGGTAATACGTGAGTATCTACTGGGTTATAGTTTACGTCTGTTACTCCTGCTATTGCTTTTAATACATCTATATCTTTACTTGAGGTTATGTCCGCATAAGAGGTGCTGTATAAGAATCCATATTCTTCTACTTGTGGTGTGTCTCCTATTGTACCTAAACCTGAAATGTTTCCAGTAGTTGAAAAGGTAAACGCCATACCTACTGAAGTATTAGTAGATGGATCTGCTGGGATAGAACCTAATGAAGGAGCTGCAGTTGTTATAAGCTGAACATCTAATAATTGATTTACTGGATCATTCGGAGGTGTAGGAGCTGGCTCTATTAAGTTAGGAAGAGTAAACTCTGTTTCGCATCCTGCATCTGCTAAAATATTATAATTATCTGCTGTTTGTGTATCTGTATCTGCAGTTAAGCAGTTTGTTGCAACCTTAACTAAAGTCTCAAAGACCTGTTGAACAAATATATTGTTTAATTCTAGTGTACTTAAATTGTTTTCAAAGTTTGTGGTGATTTTGTTTATCCTGTATAACTCATCGAACATAATCAATTGATCTGCTAAATTTAATTTAGTAATCATTGTTATTGGTAAGTATGCTTTAACTGTTGTTAGCCTTCTTCGCTTGTTGAATATGTCCTCAATGTATGATTTGTAGTACTGTTTGAATAAAGTCTCTGTACTTGGCTTAAATTGGTACTCACTCATTTCAGCTTGAAAGTTTAAGCTAGGTGAAGGTACGCCATCAGTCCAAGTTAATGAAGTACTATTTAATGGTATGTATGGTTTTGTTATTATTTGTCTTGCAGTTCCTGCTCTATTAACTACTGAAACATTACTTATAGACTTATCTACGTA
>Ga0307987_1001975_pt1 | contig 10954 bp, 8 predicted proteins | sample EllFjometagen181_FD_203157 | JGI IMG/M metagenome (GOLD analysis project Ga0307987, IMG submission 203157) | Marine microbial communities from Ellis Fjord, Antarctic Ocean - #181 | ecosystem: Environmental > Aquatic > Marine > Unclassified | place: Southern Ocean | collected 2014-10-08 | reverse complement strand
TGCCGCACAAAATGGTTTGCTCATCCCCGCCGCCACAACACTTTCGGTTCCGGGTGGCACCATTCGCATAGGCCCTTCCAGTATGGTGGGACTGATGGGAGACTCACCTGTTATCCAATCGGCGCTTCATTTTGATGACCTTCAGCTGGAACCGATACTGAAAAACATCTGGCCTCACCCGGTAACGGGGATTGCCCAAGGCATTCTGGACCCCATCCATATCGTGGGCGGGGCGTTAACGAGTCAAGGGGAAATAAAAGCGAACATTTTTAATGGGGCGTTAACCCTCTCCCAGGTGGGTGCAAGAGGACTTTTTACGGCCCTTCCTGTCTATGGCTTAAATTCCCGTTGGCATCACCTGAACCTGGTTGAGATAACCGAGGGAACCTCTTTTGGGAAGATAGAGGGAATTTTAAATGGTTATGCCAAAAAACTGGAGGTTAGTAATGGTCAACTGCAGCGGTTTGATCTGCTTCTGAACACCGTCAAAACAGATGACGTCCCACAAAAAATCAGCGTAAAGGCCGTAGACAATATCGCTCGCCTCGGGGGCGGACAAAGTCCGTTTGCCGGGATGGCCGGGATATTCGTTTCCTTTTTTAAAGAATTTCCCTATAAAAAAATCGGCGTTCATGCCACGCTGGAAAACGATGTGTTCAGGATTCACGGCACCATACTGGAAGACGGCAGGGAGTACCTGGTGAAAAGAGGTTTTTTTTCAGGGGTGGATGTGATAAATCAAAGCAAAGAGAATCGGGTTGGATTTAAAGACATGCTCAAAAGAATGAAACGGATTACCAGTTCCAAAGGGGGTCCCGTTGTCCGTTAAAAAGCTTCCGGGGAGGGTTTTACCATGAAAATTTTTAGAAGGCCTGTGTGGATGACGCTGATGTTTTTTTCATTGATGATTTTTGCCTGTGTCACCATCAATATCTATTTTCCCGCTGAACAGGTGGAAACGGTCGCCGGGGAAATCGTTGATGAAATCAGGGGCCAGCAGCCGGGGGATACAAAATCCCTTGATAATGAAAAGAGCAACCTATTCAATAAAACTTTTTTTGCTTTTGTTGCACCCTTGGCGCTCGCGGCAGAGCCTTTAACGGTCTCCAATCCCGGCATTCGAAAGCTGAAACAGCAGATGAAAACCCGGTATACCCAAATGAGACCCTTCTATCAAAGGGGCATTCTCAGGGAAAGTAACAGCGGGTATGTTTCCCTGGGCAATACGGCCGGGCTGGGCCTGAAGGAACAACGGAATTTGAAAAACCTGGTGGCGGCGGAAAACAATGACCGCAGAAAACTCTATGGCGAAATTGGCAAGGCCATGAAAATAGACCCAAGCCAGGTGGACCGAATCGGAGAGATTTTCGCCAAAGAGTGGCAGAAACCCGTTCGATAAAGGCGATACTCGACAATGCCGTTCTTCGAACAACGCTTTTTACCTAAAACTGCAATTCATTGAAATATGATTCTCGTAGCGTCACGCGGATTTGCGTGAGACCTTATGGAAGCGAAAAGAACGGATTATGAGTAAAGCGCCGGTCGCCTTTTGGGAAGAAAATATTTCATTCGGTGTTGCCGGAAACTTTTCAGGGTTTCGCCTTTCAGGTCCACAAAGAGGACTTTTTCTTCTTTTCCCTGGAATCCTTTCATCAGCCTGCCGTCAGGCCCCAGCACCAGGGCAACCCCGGGGAATGAAAGCCCTCCACCATTTTCCCCCACCGGGTTGCAGGCCGCCACAAAAACGCCGTTATCAAAGGCCCGTGCGGGAAGGTGGCGCATCCAGCTTTCAAATTTTTCCGCGGGGTCACTTCGGGGCGATGCGTGGGGTATCAGCAAAAGATCCGCACCCGAGAGGGCCATTTTCGTACTGATCTCCGGAAAATGGGCTTCATAACAGAGTTGCAGGCCAAAACACCAGCCACCGTAAACAAATACTCCGAGGGTATCTCCCGCCCCATAATTTTCGCTCTCAGTGGGCGACAGGTGTGTTTTCCGATAGATGCCGATAAGACCTTCGGGGCCGGTGATCAATTGCGCAATGTAAGGTTTTTCCCCACCTGAATTTTCAACCAAACCGACAACCAACACCATTTTCATATCCCGGCCCATTTGAATCAGACGATCCATCATGAGGCGCGTGTCTTGAGCGCTGCAATACGTCTCGGGCGCTTTCAGCGCATAACCGGTGACGGCGGCCTCGGGAAAGCAGATCATATGAGCGCCCTCCCGTGCCGCTGTTTCCACAAACTGCGCTATGCGACCCAGGTTTCCGTCCATATCACCCAGGACGGAATGCATGCAGACCATGGCGATTTTGAGATCAATCATCCGTTTCGGTTTTCCGGTCTCAGCGCGCGAACCGCCTTGCCGGCCCGCCACATCTCGGATTCCCCGATTTCCGCGAGCTCCTCATTCAGCCGTTCCCGATAATCGTCCCGGCTGTTGGCTTCCAGAACAACCCGGGCTTCCTCTCCTGATTTGACGCTTTCATAGAGTTCGTCAAATACGGGAACCACAGCTTCTTTAAATTTCCCACGCCAGTCCAACGCCCCCCGCTGGGCCGTGGTGCTGCAGTTTCCAAACATCCAGTCCATACCGTTTTCCGCGACCAGTCGGATGAGGCTCTGGGTCAGCTCCTCAACGGTTTCGTTGAATGCCTCACTGGGGCTGTGGCCATTTTTGCGCAGGAGGTCATACTGGGCTTCCATGACACCCGCCAGGCACCCCATCAACACCCCCCGTTCACCGGTTAAATCACTGTACACCTCTTTTTCAAAGGTGGTGGGGAACAGATACCCCGAACCGATGGCCACACCCAGAGCCAGGGTTCTTTCCCTGGCGCGACCCGTATGGTCCTGAAATATGGCATAGCTGGAGTTGATGCCGCTGCCGGCCAGAAAGTTCCTGCGAACGGTTTTCCCGGACCCTTTGGGAGCCACCAGTATCACGTCCACATCCTCAGGGGGAACGATACCCGTCTGCTCCTTGTAGGTGATCCCGAAACCGTGGGAAAAATAAAGTGCATCCCCTGGATTCAGGCAGGCCTTAAGCATGGGCCATGTGGCCACCTGACCGGCATCGGAAACCAGATACTGAATCACCGTGGCACGCTTTGCCGCTTCTTCCAGCGGAAACAGGGTCTCTCCCGGTACAAAGCCATCCGCCACAGCAAGATCCCAGGAGGGACTCCCCTCACGCTGTCCCACGATGACCTTGAACCCGTTGTCTTTCATATTGAGGGCCTGACCCGGCCCCTGGACGCCATACCCTAATACGGCAATCGTTTCATTTTCCAGAACCTTTTGTGCTTTTTCAAGGGTGAATTCTTCTGAGGTAATCACCTCTTCAATCGTACCGCCAAAATCAATCTTCGCCATTTTCTACTCCTTATTTTCTTTTTTCACGAGGCAGTGCAATGGTGCCCGTCCTCGCAATTTCTTTAATGCCCATGGGAGCCAGCAACCCCAGGATAGCATCGATTTTATCCAGATCCCCGGTTACTTCCAGGGTATAGTATTCCGATCCCACATCAACCACTCTTCCTCTGAAAATATCCGTGATCCTCAGAATTTCAGCCCGATGTTCGGGTTTGGCCCTGATCTTAATCAGCGCCAGATCCCGTTGAACGAAGGGCGTATCCGTGAAGTCCACCACCTTGATGACATTAATCAGTTTGTTCAATTGCTTTTTGATCTGTTCAATGACACCCATATCTCCGCATGTAACCAATGTGATTCTCGACACATCGGCCTCAGCGGTTTCAGCAACACAAAGGCTTTCAATATTGAACCCTCTGCCGCTGAAAAGCCCTGCAATCCGGCTCAAAACGCCGGGCTGATTTTCCACCATCAGAGACAGGATATGCTTTTCTCCCTTTTTATGATTCATGCATTCTCCTCAGTTACCAACAGCTAACAGCTAACCGCTAAAAGCTTCTCATACCAACAACATTTCAGTAATGGGCGCACCCGCCGGGACCATCGGGTAAACATTTTCTTCTTTTTCCACCTTAAATTCCATCATCACAGTCCCGGGATTGGAAAGCCCCTCACGAAGAACCGGCTCAACCTCCTCGGGCCGGGTGGCACGCAACCCCACGGCGCCGTAGGCTTCTGCCAGCTTCAGGAAATCAGGGGCGTGCTCCATGCAGGTTCCGGCGTAACATCGATCGTAAAAGAGTTCCTGCCACTGTCTTACCATCCCCAGATACCCGTTGTTGAGGATCACGATTTTGATGGGGAGCCCGTACTGAACCGCTGTTGCCAGTTCCTGGATATTCATCTGAATGCTGCCGTCACCGGCAATGTCCACCACCAGCTTGTCCGGGCACGCCATTTGAGCACCGATGGCAGCTGGTAACCCGAACCCCATACAGCCCAGGCCCCCCGAAGTAATAAAACAGTTGGGCCGGTCGAAATGGTAATACTGGGCCGCCCACATCTGGTTCTGCCCCACTTCCGTGGTAATAATGGCTTCACCTTTTGTGAGCTTATGGAGTGTCTCAACCACATATTGGGGTTTGATCACATCCGTCTGATGATAATCCAGCTTTTTGGTGCTCTTCCACTCCCCGATTTGATCAAACCAGGCCCCCCGCGACCCATTAAAAATACCCTCCACCTCAGCCCGTATGAGCTCGTTCAGCATTTCCAGTGTCTGTTTGCAATCACCCACCACGGGAATGGCCACGGGGATATTTTTCCTGATGGAGGTGGGATCGATATCAATGTGAACAATTTTGGCTTTCTGAGCAAAGGCATCTATTTTACCGGTGACCCGATCATCGAAACGAACGCCTACGGCAATCATCAGATCACAGTTTCCAGATGCCATATTGGCACGATAGGTGCCATGCATGCCGATCATGCCCAGCCATTTGGGTGTATCCGTGGGGAATCCCCCCAGACCCATGAGGGTCGTTGTCACCGGGGATTCGATGGCTTCGGCAAACTCGCGCAATGCCTGGGCCCCTTTAGAAAGGATGACGCCTCCGCCCGCCAGAATCAACGGTTTTTTGGCCTTTTTGATCAACGCCACCACTTTCGCCAACTGTCGCATATTGGGTTTGTAATTGGGTTGATATGATTTCAGTTTGACCGCTTCGGCCGGTTTAAAATCCATTTTAGACGACATCATGTCCTTTGGAAGGTCCACCAGCACCGGGCCCGGCCGGCCACTTCTGGCAATATGGAATGCCTCTCGAATGGTTCTGGCCAGATCCTCTATCTTCGTAATCAGATAGTTGTGCTTGGTGCAGGGCCGGGTAATCCCCACGATATCAACCTCTTGAAACGCATCGTTTCCAATCAGCCCGGTGGGCACCTGCCCCGTAAACAGGACAAGGGGAATTGAATCCGCATGGGCCGTGGCAATGCCACTGACCGTATTCGTGGCACCCGGTCCAGACGTCACCAGACAGACGCCGACCTTTCCGGAAGCCCTGGCATATCCATCGGCCGCATGGACAGCGCCCTGCTCATGACGAACCAGGATATGCTTGAAATCGGTTTTCACCAGCGCATCGTAAATATCGATAACGGCCGCTCCGGGATAACCGAAAATGGTATCCACCCCTTCATCTTTTAATACTTTTAAAAATATTTCAGTTCCTGTGAGTTTAATGGGTGCACCCCCTTTTGTAGGGGCGAATAATTATTCGCCCGTACTCAGAAAAAATCATTTTGAATTCTGAGCCTGCTGTTTTATGTATGGCACCAGGCCGCCGCATTCCACCATGGCCCGCATGAATGGCGGCAGGGGCATTGCCTTGATCACCTTCCCATTTTTTTCGTTTCGAATCTCTCCTGAAGAGAGATCGACGCTGATTGGGTCACCTTCCTCAATGAGATCATGTGCCTCCGGCGCTTCCAGGATGGGGAGACCGATATTAAACGCGTTTCGATAAAAAATCCTGGCAAAGCTTTTGGCGATGACACATCTGATGCCCGCCGCCTTGATGGCGATGGGGGCATGTTCTCTGGAAGACCCGCAGCCGAAATTTTCACCGGCAACGATGATACCCCCGGATTTCGCCTTGGCTGCAAAATCGGGCATCAGGTCCGCAAAACAGTTTTTTGCCAATTCATCTTCGTCCGATACATTTAAAAATCTTGCGGGGATAATCAAATCCGTGTCGATATGGTCCCCGAATTTCCAGACATTGCCTTTCAGTTTCATGTTTTTATATTCCCTTCCAAAATCTACAATCAAAGTTCTTCCGGACCGCCGATTCGGCCCAGGACAGCTGAGGCCGCCGCTACCGCCGGGCTGGCAAGATATACGTCGCTCTCGCTGTGGCCCATACGGCCGATAAAATTCCGGTTGGTGGTGGAGAGGGCCTTTTCCCCTTTGGCCAGGATTCCCATATGTCCACCCAGGCATGGGCCGCAAGTGGGGGGACCGATGACCGCACCGGCATCCAGCAGTATTTCAAAAATCCCTTCTTTCATGGCCGCTTTGTAGATGGCGGGAGAACCCGGAATGACAATGAGCCGGGTTTTCCGGGCCGCTTTTCGACCTTTCAAAATGCCGGCCGCAACCCTCAAGTCTTCCATTCGCCCATTGGTGCAGGAACCGATAAAGACCTGGTCCAGGGGCACCGGGTCCACGGAAGATACGGGCAGCACATTGTCCGGAGAATGGGGGCAGGCCACCTGGGGTTCAATTTTACTCACATCAATTTCAACCACTTCATCATAATGCGCGTCCAAATCGCTTTTCAAATAAACCCCTTCCCGGTCTGTCCTTCCTTCCAGATAGGAGCGCAGCTGATCATCGGGCGCAAAAATGCCGTTTTTGGCCCCCGCTTCCACCGCCATATTGGCCATGGTAAACCGATCATCCATATGGAGATCGTTAACGGCACTTCCCGTAAATTCCAGGCTTTTATAACGGGCCCCCTGAACCCCCAGCCGACCGATGGTAAACAAAATCAGATCCTTGCCACTGGTCCAGGGGCGTAATTTCCCCTCATACACCACCTTGATGGCCTCGGGAACCTTGAGCCAGGTCTTACCGGTGGCCAAAATGGCCCCCAGATCGGTACTGCCGACCCCTGCGGAAAAGGCGCCCATGGCACCATAGGTACAGGTATGGCTGTCTGCTCCGATGACGAGATCCCCTGGAACCACAAGACCTTTTTCCGGCAGAATCACATGCTCGATTCCCGCCTCACCCACCTTGAAATAGTGTTTGATATCATATTGATAGGCGAATTTCTCCATGATTTTGGCCTGCTCGGCTGAAGGAATGTCCTTGTTGGGAACAAAGTGGTCCGGTACAAGGGCGACTTTTTCCCGATCAAAAACCGAGGTAGCACCCAGTTCATGGAAAACCTTGATGGCCAGGGGGGCAGTGATGTCGTTGGCCAGGGCCAGGTCCACTTGAACCTGGACGAGCTCTCCCGGGCGAACAGATGCCTTCCCCGCATGGGCCGCGAGAATTTTTTCCGTGATTGTCATGCTCATTTATTCATTACCTCCTGAGCTGTTGGCTGTTGGCTGTTAGCCATTAGCCTTGAAATTGTATGGTTCTAAATGACATACTGTTTAATCAATCGGATTATCGACTGAGTTCCCCAACACGTTGTTGTTCTAAGCTAACAGCTAAAAGCTAAGGGCTAACAGCTTCGTTAGGAGACAATCTTGGATTCTGCTTCAGATGTTCCAAACGGTTCAATCCGTTAACAAAAGCTTTTGCACTGGCCGTAATGATATCGGAATCGGTCCCCTTCCCCAAAGTCACGAAGCCATTTTCCTGAAGGCGCGCCGTTACCTCTCCCTGAGCATCCATGCCTCCGGTGATGGCATTTACGGAAAACCGCATCAATTTGGCGTTACTGCCCGTCATTTTCACAATGGTGTTAAAGGTTGCATCGATGGGACCCACACCGAAACCGGCGCTCTGGGCCTCTTCATCATGGATTTTCAATTTCACGGTGGCCGTGGGAACCGCTACGGTGCCGCTGACCACATTCAGGTAGAGGAGTTCATAAATATCCGGAATCCGCAGAATTTCTTCGGCCACCAGGGCCTCAATATCCTCTTCCAGAATCTCTTTTCGCTTGTCCGCCAGCAATTTGAATTTTGCAAAAAGAGCGTTTAATTCCTCCCGGGACAACTCGTATCCCATCTGGCGCAATTTGTCCTGAAAAGCGTGACGTCCAGAATGTTTTCCGATAACCATACGATTTCCGGAAAGGCCCACCGTATCCGGACTCATGATTTCATACGTCATGGGATTTTTGAGTACGCCATCCTGATGGATGCCCGCTTCATGGGCAAAAGCGTTCGCGCCCACAATGGCTTTGTTGGGTTGTACCACAATTCCGGTAATCATGGAGATCAGACGGCTGGTGGGATGAAGTTCCTGTGTTTTGATGCCGAAGTCCAGAGCCATTTGATCCCTGCGGGTATAAAGGGTCATGACCATCTCTTCCAGGGAAGTATTCCCGGCCCGCTCACCGATACCGTTGATGGTCACCTCCGCCTGACGAGCGCCGGCCCTGATGCCCGCCAGGGTGTTGGCCGTGGCCAGCCCCAGATCATTGTGGCAATGGACACTCATGACGGCCTGGTGGATATTGTGGGTGTGCTCCCGCACATACTTCACCAGTTCACCGAATTCTTCAGGCACGGTATACCCCACCGTATCCGGAAGATTGATAGTTGTGGCGCCGGCCGCAATGGCCGCCTCAAATACGCGGCATAGAAAATCCCGATCCGAACGGGTGCCGTCTTCCGTTGAAAATTCGACACTGTCACAAAGGCTTTTGGCATATCGGACACTTTCCACCGCTTCTTTAATGACCTCCTCACGGTTCATTTTAAGTTTGTATTTCATGTGGATATCGGATGTGGCGATGAATGTGTGAATCCTGGGGCGGGCAGCATCCCGAACTGCCGCCCATGCCTGATCGATATCGTTTTTGGCCGTCCTGGCAAGGCCTGCAATTTCAACGTTCCTGATTTTATTGGCAATCATTTGCACCGATTCAAAATCACCGGGGGATGAAGCGGGAAACCCCGCTTCCATCACATCAACCCCGAGTTTTTCCAACTGGCTGGCGATCCTGAGTTTTTCTGCGCTGTTCATGCTGGCGCCGGGGGATTGTTCTCCATCCCTCAAAGTGGTATCGAAAAAGATAACGCGTTCTTCCATTGATTGTTCTCCTTATGACAAAATACAGGTAAAAAATCTATTCCTTCAACCGACAAATAACGATTCGCGGGTTTTCTTCACCGTTTATTCCACCATAAGGACCCTCCACGGATTCACGTTGAATGCTGAATCTGTGGCGGAGTTCCTCCTGTTAGCCTGGCTGGTTTCCATCAATCGTTTCCTCTGATTTTTTTACTGTTTTGATTCTTTCAGCAACTTGTACTGTACACTGTCAACCAGTGCCTGCCAACTGGCCTCGATGACGTTTTCCGATACACCGACGGTGGACCAGATCTCCCGAGCATCCCTGGACTCAATCTGGACCCGCACTTTGGCGGCCGTGGCGCCACCCCCATCAATAACACGTACTTTAAAATCCACCAGGGCCATCTCATTGATCTCGGGAAAGAATTTGGTGAGCGCTTTTCTGAGGGCATTGTCAAGGGCATTCACCGGGCCTTCACCCTCGGCTGCGGTGATCTCGTATTCATCCCCCACTGCGATTTTAATGGTCGCCTGTGAGGTACTGCATTGATCACGATCCTTTTCGGTGGTCACCCGCAAAGATTCCAGGACAAACGGTTCTTTAAACTGGCCCGTCACCTTCTTGATCAACAATTCTAAGGACCCCTCAGCCGCATCGAACTGGTAACCTTCGTCCTCCAGACGTTTGATTTCCCGGACAATCTTTTCACTGCCATAGCCGTTGCCGCCCAGCTTAATGCCCATTTCGCAGGACTTGAAATCGATGTTGCTCTTGCCTGACAAATCCGACACCAGAACACGGCGACGGTTGCCCACCTCTTCAGGAGGGATATGTTCATAAGCCTTAGGGAGCTTCGCCACAGCACTCACATGCACCCCACCCTTATGGGCAAATGCACTTTTTCCCACAAACGGACGTTGATTCTGCGGGGGGATATTGGCGACTTCGCTCACAAACCGCGAGAGTTCGGTCAATTGCCTCACGCTCTTATGGAAAACGCTATTTGCGCCCAATTTAAAATGCAGATTCCCCACAACGCTTATGAGATCTACATTTCCGCAGCGTTCTCCATAACCGTTGATGGTACCCTGCACCATGGTGGCCCCCGACTGAACCGCCACCAGGGAATTTGCAAGCGCCAGACCACAGTCATTATGCGTGTGAATTCCGATCTTTGTCTGACACTTGAGGTTCACCTGTTTCATGATGGCGCCCACTTCATCGGGCATGCTGCCCCCATTGGTATCACACAATACAATAAAATCGGCACCTCCCATTTCAGCGGCTAGAATGGCCTTAAGGGCGTATTCGGGATTATGCTTGTAACCGTCAAAAAAATGTTCCGCATCGAATATGACCTGGCGATCCTGTTTTTTCAGGTACGCCACGCTATCTTCAATCATCAATAGGTTTTCATCCAGGGAAACACCCAGAATCCGGGTGGCGTGAAGATCCCAGCTTTTCCCGAATATGGTGACGGTGTCCGTTTCGGTTTCCAATAGGGCGCGGATATTTTTATCTTCCTCCGGACGGATGTGGGCGTGACGGGTACTGCTGAAGGCGGCCAGGCGGGCGTTCTTGAAATCGATCTGTTTTGCCATTTCAAAAAAACGCTCGTCTTTCGGGTTGCTTCCGGGCCATCCCCCTTCAATATAATGGATCCCGAAGTCATCCAGTTTCCTGGCGATTCTCAGTTTATCTTCCGCTGAGAGGGTCACTTCTTCGCCCTGAGTGCCATCACGAAGGGTGGTGTCGTAAATTAAAATATCTTTTGCCATCATCTTTCTCCAAAAAAAATCCCAAATC
>Ga0307987_1001971_pt1 | contig 10964 bp, 11 predicted proteins | sample EllFjometagen181_FD_203157 | JGI IMG/M metagenome (GOLD analysis project Ga0307987, IMG submission 203157) | Marine microbial communities from Ellis Fjord, Antarctic Ocean - #181 | ecosystem: Environmental > Aquatic > Marine > Unclassified | place: Southern Ocean | collected 2014-10-08 | reverse complement strand
TAAAGCCTCTCTCCCGTTGGTCGGGTCTGATTACAGCTCCGTGGGAGCGACATCATTGTAGCCATGGGTGTAAACCCATGGGAATAAAACACGAGCAAAGCTCGCTCCTGCTCACGGCAGTGTCTTAGCTAACAACTAAAAACTAAGAGCTAACAACTATTTCTTCGTACTGTCCACTACGAACTACACACTATATACTAATTTAAAAAAAAGGAAATATAATGATAAAAGAGCAATTATTTATAGAAGCAAAGAAAACTTTTGCAGAAAAATATGGAGTAGAGCATACAATTGCATCATTTGCTCCTGGGCGTGTTGAGGTAATTGGTAACCATACAGACTATAACGAAGGCTTTGTTCTATCATCCGCAATCAACTATGGTACATTTTTTCTGTTAACTCCAAATGGTCTTGACCACTCAAGAGTATTTTGTGGTAGAACTAAAGAAGAAGCAACTTTTAAGATGTCAAATCTTGACCATGGTTTAGATGGAGGTGGATGGGCAAAATATATTTATGGTTCGATTGTTGAACTACTTAAGGGTAGTGATGTGGTTTTGCCGGAAGTGGATGCAATGATTTTTGGTGATATACCATTGGGATCAGGGCTGTCGAGCTCTGCAGCACTGGAAGTTGCAACGGCATTTGCTGTGGCTGAACTTGGAAATATTTCCAAAACAAATCTTGAATTTGCAAAAATTGCTCAGGCTGCAGAACACAAGTATGCAGGTGTTATGTGCGGTCTGCTTGATCAGCTCTCAAGTATTTATGGCAAAGAAGATAACTTGATTATGACTGATTTTAGAACTGTTGAAGTTGAGAATCTACCTATTGGTGACGATGCAAGTTTTGTTATATGTAATACCAAAGTTAAACATGCTCTTGTTGATGGAGAGTATAATGAACGCAGAGAAAGCTGTGAGAAAGCTGCCGAGTTTTTCAAATCAAAACTTGGTGATAGAATTTCCACATTACGAGATGTTACAAGTGCAGAATTGGCTCAATATGCTTCAGAGATGGATAGGATTGCCGCAAAACGTGCTGCACATGTAATTGGAGAGTGCGAAAGGGTTTTGGCTTGCAAGAAGTATCTTGAAGAAGGAAAGATTGAAGAGTTTGGCAAGTTGATGTATGAATCTCATGATAGCTCAATTAACAACTTTGAAAACTCATGTGCAGAATTGGATTTTGTCGTTGAAGCATCAAAATCTATTCCTGGTGTAATGGGTGCAAGACTCTCTGGTGGTGGATTTGGTGGAAGCGTTGTATTACTTGTTCATCCTCGTAACGCCGAGACAATCGGAACAGCTCTGGCAAATGCTTTCAAACATGAGATTGGCTCAGATTGCGAAATCTACTACGTCAAAGCTTTTTCAGGAGCAATAGTTTTATAAATTACTGCCAAAAGTTGTAGAACAATGGCGGAACGGTAGTTAAACGATGGCGAAACATTTGTTAAATGCAACTTCGTTGCGTTTAATGGATTCGCCGAAAGGGCTGACTGTCCGCAATATAATGGCCTAGGGTGAACGATCCCGCCCTCGTTATCATTATTATAAAAATAAAGAATTTTGGTTCATCCACGGAAACCTTGATAGAGCCTTAAAAGATTTAGTCCAGATTTACTTGGTCATTGAGTCAGAAAGTCCTTTGACAGCAGAAAGTATTCTTTTCTTTTTCATTAAATCTTGTAAATAGTTTTAATCATGTCTACAATACTTTAATTTTTAACAATAGGGAAACAACAAATGAAAACAGTCAATTATAGTTTAGACAAGAATCTTGAAGTTAGGCACGAATGTGATATTATTATAGCTGGCGGAGGTCCTGGAGGACTAGGAGTTGCGGTTATGGCAGCCCGCAATGGTGCTAAAGTTATTTTGATTGAACGTTATGGTATTCTTGGAGGAGAATGTCATCTGTAGGTGAGGTTCACCCATTTATGGCAAACCATGTTAATGGTGAAAGTCTTGATAGACCTGTTTATCAGGAGTGGATTCAAGCCATGGCAGAATATCATGTAAAAGAGGATATTGATGAAGGCAGCATGTGGAATTGCTGCTGTGATGGCTATAAACGAGAATGTTACACCTGCCGAGCTTGATGGTGTGAAAGTTCATGACGCGTTGATTTCACAAGGGGCGAATCTTTAAATATGCGAGCTACGCTCGCAGTGAATAGTATATAGTGCATAGTGGACAGTTTGAATAATTGAAAATTGTGGAATAGTTTCAGATGTTGTTATGTAACGCACGCTTCCAGATAGGCCATTCGCTACGCTCATTGCTGTCGAAAACTTCAGCCTCACTTCCCGCTGGTCGTGTGCAAGTGAAGAACGCCACCTAGCTTTGCTAGTCCCGCTCTGCGGGATAGAAGGTTGAGCTACCCCAAGGTAACGCAACGATCTTCGTTGCAAGTGAAGAACGCCTACCTAGCTTTGCTAGTCCCGCTCTGCGGGATAGAAGGTTATGCTACCTTAAAATATGTCCAGCTACTAAGATATAAAGCGGCTCTTACAATTACGAAATTAAATTGTTCTGAAATTAGTAGCTGGACTCATTATCATGAAAAGTTGACAGGCATAAAAATGCTATGGAAGTTGTTGAATATGAAGTTGTTAGAAATGTTTAGAATAATAATCAACCATAACCCAGCTACTAACAATCTCTTATATTGTTAATAGCTGGGCAAGAAAATGAAGGGTTGTAGTACAGAGAATAATTTTTCTCAATCTTTTTCAAATAAAGATTTGAAATATTATTTACTTTGGTGTATTCTAGATTACAAATATTTTAAGGAAATGAAGTAATGCCCATAATACAATGTCCAGGATGTGAAAAAAGAGTTGACGATAAAGTGGAAACCTGTCCTATGTGCGGATACCGGTTTGTCAAACGGTCAAAAAGCAGTAAACTAATTATTAATATTGTTTTAATGATGTTAATATGTATTAGTGCATTTATTGCAGTCGTTGCTTTCACACTTGGTAACACAATCATCGGCTCTGCCGCATCAGTTATTGTGATTATCTGCCTAATTAAATTCTTCGTCAACTAAACGTTTTAATTATTATTATTTTTAATCTCACAAACTATACTTGGATGCACCACAAATATGATAGTCTTAGGAATTGACACATCGCTTAGGTCAACAGGATATGCTGTTGTTGAAAAAAAGGGGAATAGTTTTTCTGTTCTTGATTATGGCAATATAAAGAATAAGCAGAGTCTGCTTTTGTCAGAATGTCTTGTCAGAATTAGAGCAAAAATTGGTGAGGTAATTGATAGTTCCTCTCCTCATGCAGTTGCAATTGAGGGGGTATTCTTTGCAAAGCATGCGAAGACCGCAATGATACTTGGGCATGCTCGAGGAACAGCAATTGAGGTTTGTTCGAGTAAAGGTTTGAATGTTTATGAGTATGCACCACGAAGAGTCAAGTCGGCGGTAACAGGTGTTGGTTCAGCAGAGAAGTCTCAGGTGCAGTCGATGGTTGGTCGTTTTTTGGGGATTACTGATAATATTCAAGAAGATGCAGCTGATGCAATGGCGATTGCAATTTGCCACTTGAACAATTCCTCTGGGGTTGCGGTTTTCCAAACGCCGGAGATTTAGGGAAGGGAAAGGAGTCCGGCACGGCGGAGGAGGGTTCATACGGTCCATCAAACAATAATTTGCTTGTCAAAATGGTTGAAAAGTAAGAAAAGAGCTTGTATATTCGTTACAATAATATATAATGCTTGAAATATTCGTATGAAGGTCCCTTGATTTAGAGCAATTCCAGGTTAACAGAAAAAATTACCACTCTAAATTGTTAATATGCAAGTGGCTTTTCAAATATAAACTAGTTTACAGAAGGAAGTTGATGAAGATATCTTTAAATATGGATGGAGACCGAATCACAGGTCATGAAGCTCAAATGAAGGCTTTGGCTAGAGATGTTCAGGAAGCCAAAAGTGGTGATTGGAATGCGCGAAAACGTTTGAATACAACATTTCAGCCTTTGATTAAGAGGTTTGCTCAGAAACGCACCACTGATACAGCTGAATTTAATGCTTTGATGGATAAAGGTAGAGAAGGTCTTTTTGTTGCAGCCAAGAAATACAAGCTTAAAGAAGGACCGGATCATTTTCAAATCTTTGCAGTTGATTTTATTGAAAATTATATGGATGGCAAGGGTGGAAAAGGCTTTTTGGGTAAACTCTTTGGGAAATAAGAGCATATGTCTGAATTAAAAAACTATGTTTTGGATATTAATATTACCAAAAAGCTAAGTTTTACAGATATATTTGGTAATAATAATCCTGTCGAGGTTGATGTTGGTTGTGGTAAAGGGCGTTTTCTTATTACCAGGGCAAATCAGTTTCCTGAGACAAATTTTCTTGGTATAGAGCGAATGCGTAGCCGTCAGTCTAATGTAAACAAGAAGATTAACCGACATAACCTTGAAAATGTTTATATAACTGGTTTAGAAGCTTCGTATGTTGTGGAAAATCAGATTGAACCTGATTCAGTATCTGTATATTACATTTTTTTTCCGGATCCATGGCCTAAGCGTAGGCATCACAAGCGTCGTTTGTTCTCAGAATCATTTTTAAGTTCAATTCACAATACTTTGATTGTTAACGGCAGAGTCAATATTGCTACTGATCATTTGGACTATTTTGATGTTATTTATGAGATTCTTTCTGGTGATAGTCGTTTTAATGAGGTTGAGACTTTTGAGCCTGCTGATTATGAGAGGACTGGATTTGAGTTGATGTTCATGGGGCAGGGATTGAAGATTGGAAGATGCTCGTTTGAGAAACGGTAGAAGAACTGTTGCGGAACAATTGCGGAACAGTGGCAGGATTACCCCTCCGTCCACGCCGTCATTTGCTTTTTGTTTAAAAGCAAATAACAGCGTGGCCACCTCCCCTAAAGAGGGCAGGAGTACTTTGGGTCAAATGGTGGACGTGATTTTTGGAGTGCCGATGTCCTCATCGGCATCTTTTTTTATCATGCGTCTGGCGTCATGAGTCATGCGTCAAAAAAGATAATGGTAAACAGGGCAGTGTACTTTGGGTTTAATGTTTTGTAGGGGCAGACCTGTGTGTCTGCCCTAATAATGGCGGAACAATCGTTGAACGCTTGCAGTTAAAAAATTATGAAGAAGAAGTTTACAATTTTAAAGAGATTACAGCATCGTATTGAATATGTGGGGGTATTGATTGCTCTTTTTCTTATGGATAGATTTTCATTGGAACGTCTGACTAAAATGACAACCTTCCTCTCGAATGCATTTTTTGCACTCAACAAGAGTCGAAGAGATATTGCAATAGATAACATACTTAAGGCAAAGATTACAGCTGACTATTCCGAGGCTAAGAGAATTGCAAAGGAATCTTTTGCTCATTTTGCAATTCTTATTATGGAGTCTTTACGAACTGATAATGAGTTTACGGAAGATAACTGGTTGGATAAAGTTGAACATGATGTGCCTGCCGAGACTTTTGAGCTATTTCGAGAAAAGGGTAAGGGGCTTATTCTTGTTTCCGGTCACTTTGGTAATTGGGAGGTTGCTGGGCAATTGGTTTCGTTTATGAAGCCGGTATTGGGGATTACGAAGGATATGAAGAATCCTTATGTAAACCGTCTGATGAAAGAGAGAAAGCCAAGAAATAATTTTAGGATAACTCCTAAGAAGGATAAAGATTCCGGGCGATTTCTACGGGCAATAAAGGATGGAGAAATTCTTGCATTATTAGCCGACCAATATGCGAGTGAGCGTGGAATTAGAATTGAGTTTTTTGGTAGAGAAGCATCAACTTTTACGTCTCCTGCACTTTTTCATTTGATATCGAAGGCTCCAATTATTTTTGGTTATTGTTTGAGAACTGGGCCGATGAAGTATAAGTTTGTTGCAACTAAGCCAATGGTGTTTAAGGTATCTGGAAACAGGATTGAGGATCAGAAATTGATTATGGGTACTCTTAATGGTATGCTTGAGGATGCGATACGGGAAAATCCAGAGCAGTATTTGTGGGCACATCGAAGGTGGAAGTGAGGAATTCGCCTTTGGCGAATCGTGTTAAGTGATACGAGTTACGTACTAAGTTACTCTGCGAGGCTAGGAAAAGCTCTGCAGGGAAAAAGTTCTAAGGTCTATGGTCTAAGTTCTAAGTTGCACTCCGTGGGGAGGAGATGAGCACGCTCATAATTTGATGGTAAACAGGGCAGGAGTACTTTGGATCAAATGGTTTGTAGGGGCTGACCTATGTGTCTGCCCGTTGATTGGACCATCATGCGTCATGAGTCATGCGTCAAAAAAAAACAAGAAAATAGTGTTATGCTTAGCACGTAACACGTATTACGCAACACGAATGTCTTAGAACTTTAATTATACAATTTTTGCTATGTGAATTACGTTTAAAATAGTAAGAAATACGAAAATTTAATGGGAGCAAAGATATGAAACTTTGTCAGATTTGCAAAAAAAGAGAAGCAACAATTTTTTTAAATGTATTTGAGAATAAGAAAATGATTAAGGATGCCGGAATTTGTTCAAAATGCATGGAGCAGTTTGGTTTTCCAACCGATCCGAATTTTTCACTTAATAAGCTAGTGAACAAGTTAAAGACATTGGCATTTAATAATTATGATGAAGATGAGAGCATCGAGATATATCGTTGCAGAACTTGTGGCTTGAGTCAAAGTGAATTTGATTATGATATGTCTTTGGGGTGTCCAAAATGCTACAAATATTTTTCAGATAGTTTGGATGATGTAATTCAACGTATGCAAAATTCTTTGAGACATATTGGAAAGAAGTCAGTCGGTTTGCATGCAAAAAATGAGAAAGTAATGTTGTTAAACAAAAAGCTTTCCGACGAGGTGCGTCTTGAGCATTATGAGAATGCAGCAATTATCAGGGATGAAATAAGTAGAGTTGAGAGTGAGTGATATGTCAAAGAATATACATGAAATATTTTCAAATTTAACACTCTTTTATTCTGAGAATCAGGATGAGGTTGTTACCGGTAGCAGAGTTCTTTTGCGTAGAAATTTTGAAGGGTATCAATTTGCTCATCAGCTTTCAGAAGGAGAGCAGGGTAAAATTCGAGATTTAATTCAAGAAGCTTTGAAGAAAGCTGGTATTTTGGAAAGTTTTGATTATGTTGATATAAAAGATATAAAAGATTTAGATATTCTTGGAATAGCTAGTAGGTCTAGTTTTAAAAATGAAGTTGTTGGAGCTTTTATCAATCGGGGTGATAATCTTGCTATACTTATTAATTTTGAGGATCACATATGTATGCAGGCAACGAGTTATGGCTATAATTTAAATTCAATGTTTGAAAAGGTTAACGCCCTTGATAATCTTATTGCAGAGCATATTGATTTTGCATATTCAAATCGTTTAGGTTTTCTTACAGTATCTCCTAAAAATGTAGGTACTGGTTTAACAGTTGAGGTTGGCATGCATCTGGGTGCTCTTAAATTTGTTGATGAGATCCAGCAGATTCTTTTTGGACTGGATGAACTCGGTTTTAACTTAAGAGAATTATTTGATTCCATAGAATCTGATAGTTCAGCCATTGGTGGAATTGTGATTGTTTCAAACAGGCGCACACTTGGTGTTACAGAAAAGACTGTGTTGGATAATATGGCTGTAATTGTAAACAAGCTTAAGCAGTTAGAGAGAGCAGCAAGAGAGAGATATTTTGTTGAGTCTACTCGTATGGTACAGGAACAGCTAGAGACTTTTAAAGATGAGAGAAAAAGTGATGATTTAAAAGAGTTCAGCTATCTTTTGGAGATTGTATCATTTTTGAAACTTGGAATTGATAGTGGTGTAATTCGTAAAATCACATATGATGATATTTATAATATTCTAGATAAGGCAGATTTATCCTGCAAGTTGCATTTAGGTTGTAGCAATGAGAATGATAAAAGATCAGATGTTATGAATATTATTGATAATATTTTTGAAAAAATAGAACTTGTGGAGTATATTGATGAGTAATGAAAAATTTATAAAGTTTACCCCTCGCGCTAGGCGAGTAATGGGGCTTGCGAAGAGTGAAGCTCTTGCTCAAGGGCAATCTTGTATAGGTATAGAACACCTTTTTTTGTCAATTCTTTCGATTGGTGATGGTATGGCTATTTCGACATTGTTGAACATGGAATTGCCTTTGGATATGATACGTATAGAAATTGAGAGTGCAACAGAATCTTTAAATCCTTTGAAGGAAGATAAGGTTCTTCCTTTTACAGCAAGATGTAAGAAGGCACTTGAATTGGCTAAGATTGAGTCTGCACAGTTGCACCATACTTTTGTCGGCACGGAACATTTAATGTTGGCTATACTGGCAGAAGGAGAGAACATCGTTGCCAGAGTTCTTGCAAAGAGTGATGTAAGCTACGATAATTTTAGATTTGAATTGATGCGTTTGCTTGAACCTATGTCCGATGATGATCTCATGGTTGAAGACTCTTCTGAACCATTTCCTTCACAGGTTCAAACCAATATACCTGGGTTTGGAGAAACAAACAAGAAGAGTCAGTATAAGACACCGCATCTTGATAATTATGGTAGAGATTTAACCGTTCTTGCAAAAAATGATGAGTTGGACCCGGTAATAGGTCGGGAGAATGAGATAGAGAGAGTTATACAGATACTTTGTCGCCGTAACAAGAATAATCCAGCTCTTATTGGAGAGGCTGGGGTTGGTAAAACTGCTGTTGTAGAGGGGCTAGCGAATATGATTGTAGCAGGAGATGTTCCAGATATAATCAAAAACAGGCGTGTTGTTGCTCTTGATATGGCTCTACTTGTGGCCGGAACAAAATACCGGGGTCAATTTGAAGAGAGAATAAAAGCGGTAATGGATGAGGTGAAAATAGCCAAGAATGTGATTCTATTTATTGATGAAATACATAGTATTGTTGGCGCAGGTTCATCAGAGGGCGCAATGGATGCCGCCAATATAATAAAGCCAGCTTTGTCTAGAGGAGAGCTGCAGTGTATTGGGGCGACAACACTCAATGAATATCGAAAATTTATAGAGAAAGATACTGCATTGGAGCGAAGGTTTCAGACTGTAATGATCAAAGAACCAACCGTAGACGAAACCATTGAGATTCTTAATGGCATTGCATATAAGTATGAACAGCACCATAATATTAAGTATTCAAAAGATGCTCTGGAGGCGGCTGCAAGACTCTCTGCTAGATACATCACTGGGCGTTTTCTGCCGGATAAGGCAATTGATGTTATTGATGAATGTGGCGCCAAAGTTCAGATATCCAATTCTACAACCAATCCTGAAATCAAGAAATATGAGGAAAAGCTTCATAAGATAAAAGTTGCAAAAGATGAAGCAATTGCTGCACAGAATTTTGAAGCAGCAGCAGATTTACGAGATGAGGCAAAAGGGATTGAGCATCAGATTGAAGTTCTTGAAAAAGAGTGGAACCAACTTCAGAAATCAAACAAACCGGTTCTTACTCCTGATGATATTGAACATGTAATATCCAAGATAACAGGAGTTCCAATTACCCGGATGGAAGGAGATGAGCTGAAGAGGCTTCTTGATATGGAAAAAACTCTTTCCAAGACTGTTATTGGTCAGGAATCTGCAATTGAGATAATTTCAAAGGCAGTAAGGCGTGCCCGTGCCGGATTGAAAGATCCTCAAAGACCAATTGGATCATTTGTTTTTCTTGGGGCCACAGGTGTTGGCAAGACATATCTTTGCAAGGAGCTTGCTAAATTTATGTTTGGCAAACAAGATTCTCTTATACAGCTTGATATGTCTGAGTATATGGAGAAATTTGCAGTTTCAAGGTTAGTTGGTTCTCCTCCTGGTTATGTTGGTCATGAAGATGGTGGTCAGCTAACTGAAAAAGTTAGGCGAAATCCATATTCAGTTGTTCTGTTTGATGAAATAGAAAAGGCTCATCCAGATGTTATGAACATGCTTCTTCAGATTCTTGAAGATGGTAAGTTGACAGATAGTTTTGGACGGGCAGTTGATTTTAGGAATACTATAATAATTCTAACATCAAATATTGGTACAGTTGAAGCGGCAAAAGGGGGCGGTCTTGGATTTGTCAAAGACGATGCAGGTAATACAAAAGAGATTGAAGTTTTCAGGAATAAGATTCAATCAGCCGCAAAAAAACTATTTAAACCAGAATTAATAAACCGATTTGATAATGTTATAGTTTTCAGACAGCTTACTAAAGAAGATGTTAAGAATATTCTTGATATGCGTATAGAAGAACTTTCTGAAAGACTTAAGAGTGTTAATATTAAGATTAAACTGACAAAGTCAGCTGTTGATTTCTTGCTTGAAAAAGGATTTAATAAAAAGATGGGTGTGCGTCCTTTGAGACGAGCAATAGAAACTTATATGGATAATCCAATATCAGAAGCTATTCTGCGAGATGAATTTGATAAGAAAAAGGTTGTTTCTGTTTCACTTAATTCAAAGAAAGATGGGTTAAATTTCAGACAGAGGAGTACTGTCAAAAAATCAATGGGAAAATGAGAAAAAGAGGTTTTGTCCACAGATGACGCAGATAGGCCATTCGTTGCACTCATTGCTGTCGTAAACTCCAGCCTATCTCCCGTTGGTCGGTTCCTCAAAGATTGTTTGCAGAATGATTTACAGCAGAATGATTATAAAAAGAATTTTATCGACAGAATCATTTTCATGACAGAATCATTTTAGAAAGAGATTTCTTATATGAGTGTACTTACTAAAGAAAAAATAAGAAGGATGTTTGCAGAATGATTTACAGCAGAATGATTATAAAAAGAATTTTATCGACAGAATCATTTTCATGACAGAATCATTTTAGAAAGAGATTAGCCACAAAAAAGGCATAGGGCGGACGAGCCGCAACCAAAAGAATTTGTCCACAGATAGGCCATTCGTTGCACTCATTGCTGTCGTAGACTACAGCCTCTCTCCCGTTGG
>Ga0307987_1001970_pt1 | contig 10971 bp, 9 predicted proteins | sample EllFjometagen181_FD_203157 | JGI IMG/M metagenome (GOLD analysis project Ga0307987, IMG submission 203157) | Marine microbial communities from Ellis Fjord, Antarctic Ocean - #181 | ecosystem: Environmental > Aquatic > Marine > Unclassified | place: Southern Ocean | collected 2014-10-08 | reverse complement strand
TTTAATGATTATTTAAATCTTGCTATTTTACCTGATCCAGCAGGAGAAGAAAAATGGTGGGAAGTTACCTGTGGTTTTGTTCTAATTATACCTGTTGCGGTTTTTGGTGCTATATGGGGAAGAGAAATGAATAGAAATGGTATTATTAAAAAATTAGATAAGTTTGAAGAGGGTTTTATAGTTCAACTTGAGAAAATTAAGCCTAAAATAAAAGAAAACTTGCTCTTATTTAAAAAACAACAGCTTACCGTACCAAGAGCAAAATGGTTGTCTATAGTCAATAAAATAATAAAATTTATAAATCCTTAAAGAAGTAAGCGTCAATTTGGGCACATCTTTTAATAAGAAAAACGGGTAGGGTATGATAAGGCTCAAACCTACTCATTGATGCATATTGGTGATCTGGGTCTAAGGGACTGACCTGGACTATTAAGAATAACCATCTCTGATATTTTAAATATTCGATACTGCCTTTCTGTAAATTTGTGTTCAACCTATAGCGTATAGCAGGTTATAAGGTAATTGTTTTACTACGCAGTTTTGCGGTGTAATTGTTTGTGGGGAAGTTACCCTTTATTTCCTTTGAATATTGACTCCCGTCCATGGGAGGGTGGCTTTATGACCTAAATAAAAAAGTTAAACAATCAATGAGTAGGTTTGACTCTTTATATCTTATAAATAGCGATCAGTACCATTCTGAACCTTAGAAGTTCTATATGAGAAGGGAGATTGGACACTTCATTTATTGTTAAAATATCAGGAATTTTTCTGACTTGCGGAGGTTTTACTATGTGGATGAATCTCCATTTATGTTTGAGTATATGTTTCCAATAAAACTGTAGCACTGAAGTCTATTTTTACTGTGCTCCATGAATGGGTGTCTATGAGATCTGCAAAATACTGTTCCAAATCTGTTACTAGAAGTTTATCAGGTAGTCTTTTGAAGTGCTCACATATTCGCCTAAATCCTCGAAGATAACAATTTGTTGTTGATTCTGCCATTTCCTGAAGTTTTAGCGCACGGGCAAGTTTTTCATGCTTTGCTGTAATTTTTGATTCAGCTTTTACTACATTTGTAATTGTGGCTTTCATAGCATAACTCCTTATATATACTTGTTTTTAACATATTCACCTTGAATACATATCTATAGTTAATTATAGTTTATTTATTCATAATATATCATTTTACTTTTAACCGTCGCTGCAAGCGACTTAGTTCAACTTGTAGGTGCACTTAACCTCGCTAATCGCTCGGCAAGTGACCATTATGTTAGGCAAAAAAGGATCATCAATGCATATCGGAAAATTTAGATACAAAACCAATGTATCATCTGAGTTTATGAAGCTATCAATAGAAGATGAAACTGCTGCTGAAACGTTAGCACAGAATGGCCAATACCGTCAGGCTTGTTATTTCATAATACAGGCAATGGAGAAATACATTCGTTCAAAAATTTTCACTCTTGTAAACGCAAATATCGAATATTTTAGAAATCGCAACCGCACTCATTCTCTCGATTCGGCTGTAGAGTTTTTGATTGAAATAGTCAGCTCAGATAAAGTAGTACAAGAACAAGTGTCTCAGCAGTTAAATATTCATGTACTCGGAAACACACAGTATGGACATTTACACAATAATTTGCGATATCCAGCGTACTTTAATAAATATAACTCGTATTCAATATTAGATGTCGAGTTAGATGACTTCGTAAAATTGAAGACTAGGTTACATTCACTCAAAAAGTTCCTAAATGACTTGCATAAATTAGCCTAACGGAGTGATTAGAGAGTGATTAGGGTCAAACCTACTCATTGATGCATATGGGTGATCAGAGTCTAAGGGGCTGATCTGGGCTGTTAAGAATTACCATCTCTGATGTTTTAAATATTCTATACTGCCTTTCTGCAAATTTGTGTTCAACCTATAGCGTATAGCAAGTTATAAGGTAATTATTTTACTACACCGCTTTGCGGTGTAATAGTTAGTTGGTTATTTACCCCGTATTAAAAATACGGATCTACCATTATGTTGTGCACAACATAATGGTAGACCTGAAGAAATTAATAAAAGAGTAAAAGAATCAATGAGTAGGTTTGACCTTTTATTCTCTTGAAAAATGATTGGCATCATGAATGTGGTGCAGTGAATATTTTATAAATATTAAGAAAATGTGCAATTCACGTTTAATGAAGTATCATTTAAAATATTTTCAGAAATAATAATCCTTTATTTCCATTATGACCTAAATAAAAAAGTAAAAGAATCAATGAGTAGGTTTGACCCTTTAATTCCTATATTTAGGTGTCGATACAATATGGTACTTGCAATGCCAAATGGCCTGTGATAATTTATTAAATCTGCTAATAGTTACTCTTTCTATTATGTTGCGGGAACAACTATAGTAGAGTAGCACTGAGGCTATTACTTCACAAGTCGGCAAAGTGGCAAAGTCAATTGCATATGACCACGCCAAGAGGACGTAGTTTTATTGAATGAAATAAATTGTTTATAAACTTACAAGTATTATCTGTTCTTAGTTTAATTGTTTTATCACTTACAATGTATGCTTCTGGTATCAAAGATCAGGAGAAATAAATCTAGAATACAACAGGAGAAAAAAATGATGTCAGAAGAGATAAAAAAGAACGAAGATGTTTTTATTGATATAGTAGAAAAGACAACTGAGATTATTTCTGATAAAAACTATAAATTTAATGAAAATTTATCAAATCTTGTTGAGAAAGAAACAAGATTTGATTATAAAAAATCAAAACAAACCGTTGATGATATATCATTAACGATTGATTTAATTGCAGATAACTTTGATAATTTACAAAATGCAAGAAAAAATGGTAAAACAAGAACTCAATGGTTTCAAGGAAAACTTGATGACACTATTCACAAATATAAAATTGAAAAAACTGGTGAGTTTATTGGTGAAATCAAAGATTCCTTAAAGGATGCAACTTCGGATATAGGAAAAGAAATATTTGGTAAGAATATTGATATTTCTAAACCTTTAAAAAATCCTATGTTTAAGGGTTTGAATAAAACGGCAATTGTTAATGATTTTCAAAATGAAATAAAAAATAATACTCTATTAGGAGCGATTGTATTTGAAAATAGTCAAATTAAAATTGAACAGAAACATAAAGAAATTAAAGTTGTTAAAGATTATTTTGAAGCAAAATTAGATTCTCCTTTAGATCTAAGCTTTAAAAAGGCTATTGCAACAGCAACAGTAATTGCACAAAATAAAAAAATATTGCCTAAAGTTATTTTAGATAAAACGCCTGATGAAATTGCTATGATTGTAGATAGAGGTGTTACATCTGCAAAAATCGCATATAAATTAGGAAAAGGTGAATTATCTCCAATTGATGCTGTTGAATATACTATTGATAGAAATGTTGCTGTTTTAAATTCTGCAATAGTAAAAACGACTACACGATATGGAGGTGTGGTTGGCGGAAAAGTAGGAGCTGCAATTGGTTCTCTTTTTGGTCCAGCTGGAACAGTTGCAGGTGCTACAATTGGAGCTGTAGTTGGTAAAGTTGCTGGTTGTGCAGTTGGAAAAGTAATAACAACTGGTGTCAAAAAAGTTGCAAGTGCAGTTAAGTCTGCTGTGAAATCCACATGGGAAGGAACAAAAAACATTGCAAGTAGTTGTTGGGATGTAGTTTGTTCATGGTTTTAAATATGAGTACGCCTATAAAAATGAATAATAATTATTCTATATCAAAAGAATCTATTCTCTCAAAATATAAAAAAATGGATAAGTTTTTAAAAGATTCTATACATGCTCTTTATGGAGAAGATAATGAAATAAAAATTAATTGTTTTTTACCTTGTAACATAATAGGACGATCAGGGAGTAATTCTTATTCTTGCTTTATTAGTTTAAAAAAGAAAACAGGGATTTATTTGTTTTTGAATAATGATGATGCTCCTGTATACATTGGTATTGGTGGGGAAAAAGTTAATGGGCAAGATTTAAAGACAAGATTACAGCAAGAAATTAATGTCTATGTACAGAAAAATAGTTCTTTGAGTACTATATATGCAAAAAATACAGGAGCAACTCTTTCTAAGAATATTCAAGAAATTGATACTGTACTTGAAAACAAAAAAGTTCTTCCTGATAATTCTATAGAAAAAATTAAAACATTTTCGATTTTAACAGTTATAGCAGGTGATATAAATAATAAGGAAGATGTTATTAGAGCAAGAGCTTTAGAAATGGTATTGATCGCTTTGTTTCATCCGAAATACAACAAATAAAGGAGATAAAAATGGCTAAAACAATTAAATTTAATCTCATTTTAGATAATAAACCAATTAGAGATATTAAAGGATTACAAGAAAATTTCTGCATTAATGATGTTTTAGAATTTTATAAAAAAGGATTACTTCAAAAATGGTTAAAAGTTAGAGGGTTTGATGAATATCTAAATAAAGTTAATGAGATAAAAGATAACAAACCAATAATAATTCAATTAATCAAAATTTTTGATATTGAAGAATCAGATAAAGAGATAAATGAGACTACTTATTCATTAGATTTTTGGAATGAAAGAAAAGTAGAACTTCAAGAATGGAATAAAAAAGATTGTAAAGTTAAAGACATTATTGCTGATTATCATAATGGATACGATACTTTGAAAGGTCAAATTATAGAAAACAAAGAAGATATGCCATTTATGAAAAATGCGACTAAAGAAGTGTTTGATAAATATTTGGAGATTTTTAAAATTGACTATAAATATTTTTTCAATGAATTTAAAAATGAAGTTCCTTTTATTATTTATGCTGTATTGATGAATGAAAATTTAAGAAAATTCTTTTTAGAGAATAAAGACATATTTAAAATTACAAAATCAGTATTTATAAATGATACTTTAGCTAAAAGAAAAAGGTTATATAATATATTTGACGATGATAATGGGGGTGATGACAAAACTAGAATTAGATCTGAAATTAATGATAAAATCAAACAACATATTTTTAGAGGCATAACTGATGGATATTGGAAAGATTTAGAAACAGTAAATACAAAAATAATGGTTCTGTCAATACCTGCTGGAACTTTTATTACAACACCTGATAAACCAAAAGAAGAATTGTCAGTTGAAGATGTAAATGGCAAATTTATAATTATGGATGGTTTACTGTATAAAAGTAATGTTGATACTGAGTCTATAGTATATATGGAGGTTTAATCTATGAATAATTCCATTAATAAACTATCTTCATATATAGAAGCGTTAAGACCAATTATTTATATCCAAACTTTTGATTTCAATGCATTTGATGATTTATTGTCTAAAATTAAAGGAGAAACCAAAATTTATGAATTTAATGAGGGATTAGGCTATGTCAATTTTGAAACAAAACAAGCTGAAACAGCTTATTCAATAGAAGAGTTTTTATCATTGCTTGTAACAGGAGATAAACAATCTTCTTTTTTAGTTTTGAAAGATATGCATCATCATTTAACAAACCCTAAAGTTTTATCACTATTAAAATCAATAGCATTAAAAAATATATATGACGATGATTTTTATGTAACAATTTTTATTATTTCAACAAAATTGGTTATTCCTATTGAACTCGAAAAATTGATTACCATTTATGAAACTCCATTTCCACACCAAGAAGAGATTATTAGAATTATAAAAGAGTTTGCAGAAGATATAGATATTAAAATTGAAGAAAATTTAATTGATGAATTATCGTTATCATTGAAAGGATTTAGTGAGTTTGAGATAATACAAATATTGAATTTAGCTTATCAAAATAGTGGTTCAATTGAAAAAAAAGATACCCAACTTATTTTAATGGAGAAAGAACAGATTATCAAAAAATCAGGATTACTTGAAATCTTAACATATCAAGAGAATTTTAATGATATAGGAGGATTGGAAAACTTAAAAGAATGGTTATCGAATAAAGGTAAAATTTTCAAACGACTTGAAGAGGCTATAAAGTTCGGAGTTGAAACACCAAAGGGAATTATGATTGTTGGAATGCCTGGATGTGGAAAAAGTTTAACTGCAAAGGCAACAGCAAATTTATTTGGTGTTCCCTTACTTCGTTTAGATGTTGGAAAACTGCTTGGAAAGTATGTTGGAGAAAGCGAAGATAATATGCGTAGAGCAATAAATATTGCAGAAGCTGTAAGTCCATGTATACTCTGGGTAGATGAAATTGAAAAAGCATTTTCTGGGATTGGAGAAGGTGGCGGTCACGAAGTAACAACAAGATTATTTGGGTATTTTTTAACTTGGATGCAAGAGAAAACAAGCTCTGTATTTGTCGTTGCCACATCAAATAATATTTCAAAACTACCTCCTGAATTTTTAAGAAAAGGGCGATTTGATGAAATATTTTTTGTTGATTTTCCCACTGATGAAGAACGAAGGGGAATTATTGAATTACACTTAAAGAAAAGAGGAAAATGGCATAAAGATATTGATAGTATCAAATTGTTGAAAGAAACAAAAGGTTATAGTGGAGCTGATATTGAAGCTGTAATAAAAGATACGATAGAAAAATCATTTATTAATAATTCAAAACAGATAAGCACTGCTGATATTTTAGAGGAGATAAAATATACAAAACCAATATCTGAATCATTGAAAGATAAAATAGAACATTTAAAAAAAGCATTGTCAACAATTGATGTTAAAAAAGCGAATAAAAGTAGATAGGTAGAACAAATACTGGTGATTGAAAAATTGTTTTAGGTGAGCGTTGAACTTTGCGTGCAAAGTAAATAAGGAAAAAGACGGTGCATTCATTGAGACGTCTGAGGCAGAGTATCCGCTAATTCTATATTCCGCTGAAAGGCAGACAGCTGGAAATTTTAATAATTTATTTATCCGTGTATGTACATTCTTTGATTTCACTTTGCCCTGCAGCTAGGAGAATTGTTGGTGGGTGATTTACCCCGCATTAAAAATACGGGGCTACCAAACTTTACCGCTTTGCGGTAATTTTAAATTTAATAATGTTAAGTGTTCATATGTAGAAATAGATATTTTTAAACTGTTTAGTACTCATCACAAAGTGATGGTGTTTGGTAGCCCTGCATTTAAATGCAGGGAATAGAATAAAAACATTGCACCCCGAAGGTGGTGCAGTAAAGGGTTATAAACGACTAAATTATAAAAGATACAACTTTTAGTTTAGAAGAAAATATGATTAAATTTTCTTCTAGAATTATTCAATTCTTAACACCCCAGGTGAGACTCAATGAACTTATTTCGACTGATTAACTCGCTGAGTTCATGTGTTTTTCTTTCCTAAATAATTGCTTGTTAATTTTTCGGTTGTAGTAATCAATTGTTTCAATTATATTACTTTGTTTTTTATTAATATTATTATAACCTTTTTATTATGGAACTCTATCATGACTGAATCAAAATTACCTAATAAAGATATAATGTACGAAGCACTTCTTAATAAAGACAGTTCTTTTGAAGGCACATTCTTTGCAGGGATTAAAACAACAGGAATATTCTGCAGACCTACATGTACTGCTAAGAAACCAAAAAAGGAAAATGTCGAATATTATTCATCAGCTAAAGATGCACTTGCTTATGGCTATAGACCATGCAAAATATGTCACCCTATGGAAGATTACGGTGAAGTTCCATCATGGCTAAAAGGGCTACTTGATGAAATAGAGAAAAATCCAGGGATTAAACTAAAAGATTATGACTTAACACAAAGGGGTGTTGACCCTGCCAGAGTCAGAAGATGGTTTCAAAAATTTCATGGTATAACTTTTCAGGCTTATCTTAGAGCACTGAGAATAAATAGAGCGTTTGGGCAGATTAAATATGATAAGAAGATTATATGCCCTGCATTTGATAATGGGTTTAACTCGCAAAGTGGTTTTAATGATGCTTTTAAAAAAACTACAGGTCTGAATCCATCAGAATGTTCAAAAAGTAGTATTGTTTCAGTTACAAGATTATTAACTCCATTGGGCCCAATGTTTGTGGCAGCCAATGAAGATGGTATATGTTTGCTGGAATTTACAGATCGAAGAATGCTGGAGACAGAAATTAAACAGTTGAAGCAAATACTTAAAGCAGAGTTTATACCGGGAGATAATAAATACTTTGCAGAACTTGATATACAATTAAAGGAGTATTTTAAGGGTCAAAGAAAAGCTTTTGATATTCCTTTAGTAACAGAAGGAACGGAATTTCAATTAAATGTATGGAGTGCATTACAGAGAATTCCATATGGTGAAACACGTTCTTATCAAACACAGGCTGAAATGATCAATAATCCCAAGGCTGTAAGAGCGGTCGCCAGTGCTAATGGAGCAAACAGAATATCTATTATAATTCCATGTCACAGAGTTATAGCAAAGGATGGAACACTTGCAGGATTTGGTGGTGGACTATGGAGAAAAAAATATCTTCTTGACCTGGAAAAAAGAAATATGTGAACCTTTAAGAGAAGCCTATTTTTTTTTATCTAACGAATAAATAGTTGATAGTCTATCTTTGTGTAGTTTTGGTTGTATCACATATTTTATTTAGCTGTATAATACTTAATAAGGATTTTTATTGTTAATTTCTTATATTAATATTATTGTAATTAGAACTATAAAATATTAATGTATTAATCTACGGTATTTTATGAGATAGATTATTTTATACAATATTAAAGAAAAATGGTAAATTAAATAATCACGATACTTGAGTGTTTTTAAATTTTGTAAATCTATAAGGAGTATTTGTATGAAATATAAAGTTTTAGGCTTAATAGCTTTACTGCTAACAACAACTAATGCATTTAGTGAGGATAAACTTTTTGAACAACCTGATAATGATGATACTTGTGGAATCAGGCAAATATTGATAGCTAAACATGTATTATATCAGAATCAGCCTCCTTATGAAGGCAATATTTTACCTTTATGGAAACTTGACTATAACATATTTTGTAGAGATTATTCAGATTTGCTAAGTCAATCGCCAATAGACCCAATATTTACTAAGCTAATGCTTCTCGATAGCCTTCCTGCAGAATATACACCTCAAGCTGTTAGTGCTGTGAATGGTGGCCCAACTACTATGTCTAGCAGTCTTATTAAAGCGTCACAGCAAAGCTTGGGAACAAAGTGTGTGAAGGTATATGCTAATAAGAATTCAATTTTGTCAATAGTGGGAAAAACTATTTATAATAGAGAAATTAAACTAATTGAAGAACTGGGAATAGACATTATTTATATAAACAGTCCTTTTACTCAAGAGAAATTCAATAATCCAAAATCATATTATGTGTTGTGGATTAATAATGGTGAGCATTGGATTGGTACAACAAAACAATTTACTTATGACTCTCTTAAAACTGGTCCTACTCTTTATAATCCAAATGAAGTGGAAGATAATTTTTCAGGTCTCATTATAGAGTTTCAAAGAGATGAAAGTGCAGCAAATGTAGATATACCTGCTGCAAATTCTGAAATAAAAACAGATCCTTCTGTTGCCCCTTTACCTGCTAAAAAGCAGGAAGGTACGCTTTAATTTTATTAACAATTAGGCAATTATATTTATCAATTGACTTCCTTTAAGCCCGTTTATTGGTTATTTGAGCGAATTATTTTGAAATACTTTTCAAGTTCTATCGCTATAAAGGCTGCTGTACCAAAGATTATACAAATAATAATATCAAAAAATGAAAGAAGTACTACATTAAATATATTGCCGAGAAATGGAACATAGAGAATTATAAACTGAAGGATAATAGTAACAGTATCATCAGTGTAAGTGTTGGATTGGAATTAAATTTTGTAGAGAAGAAAGAATCTTTAGTTGATTTTGAAGCCAGAGCCTGTCCTATTTGGAGGAATGCTATAACAGTAAACATAATTGTCTGCCATTTATTGCTTGATTCTTCATAGTATATCCAACCTAGCAGAAGTGTCGCAATACCTATTACAATACCAATCCAGGATATTCTTATTCCTGCACCTTGCCCAAATACTGTCTCATCTGACTGGCGGGGAGGTCGTTTCATAATTCCTTTTTCTCCTGGCTCCATGCCAAGCCCCAAACCTAGAAAACCGTCTGTTATAAGGTTAAGCCAGAGTAGTTGCAAAGGCATCAGTGCAACTGCAGTCCCGAAAATAGGTGCTGTGAGCATTACAATAACTTTCCCTATATTTCCAGCAACAGAATAACTTATAAACTTTTTAATATTATCATATATAACTCTTCCTTCTTCGACAGAAGCTTCTATTGTTGCAAAATTATCATCAAGAAGTACCATCTCTAAAGGTTCTTTATTTGCAGGTGCCCAGAATCCTTTATCATAATCCCATTTGCAATTTAAACGCAGTGTTCCAAGGACAAGAATTGTCCATAATTCCATTCCGGAACGTCCTGTTGTTTTTGATATTTTTTCCGGAGCAGCCTTTTCTAACTCGGTAAATACTTTCTCCCGCATTTCCGGATTGCAATAAATTGCCTGGAGTCCCATTAGTAATTTAGGGATTTCATCTCTTGACTTTAAATCAAATTTTATACAGGATATATCTACTTCACCGATTTTCATCTGGTTAATAATTATTTTGCTCATGTCCTACCTTATCATCGAAGTTTTTTCCAAAATTAACATACTATTGACTGTGACAACTAATATAATACAGTATGCGAATCAGTGTTAATTCTTTTTATATCAACTAGTTACTATAATTAATATAGCATATATTGATTTTGATCTTGATTTGGATGAAAAGCACCCAGAGGTCAGGCTGATGGAACTGGAATTCCTATCCAGGGTATCAAAAAACGTGGAAAGGAATTAAAAGTATTTATTCAGGAAAAAGTTGGTGGTGGAATTCGAATAGCGGGTTTGGCGATAGGAAATTATGACAGCGGCTGGAATAAACTTTTTGATCCTATACTGGAAACACTTAAACTTTTTCCAAGTTTTCTGTTGGTTAC
>Ga0307987_1001968_pt1 | contig 10976 bp, 8 predicted proteins | sample EllFjometagen181_FD_203157 | JGI IMG/M metagenome (GOLD analysis project Ga0307987, IMG submission 203157) | Marine microbial communities from Ellis Fjord, Antarctic Ocean - #181 | ecosystem: Environmental > Aquatic > Marine > Unclassified | place: Southern Ocean | collected 2014-10-08 | reverse complement strand
AAGAATTGTGGGTGCAACTGCTACTGGAACTTTGTTTCCAACCTTCATTTCGAGCATTGATCCAAAAATTAGCCTAAGCGGTTCTTTTTTGCCAACATCAACTTTTGCTAAATTCAGCTTGTCTGCGTCTGGGTGTTTGGTTATCTCTAAAATTTCTCCGACCACAACTCCATCCATTCCTTTTCCGCTTTCTTCTACACCCTCAACTTCCGCTGTTTTAAGCGTTATTTCGTCTCCGAGGAGTTTTGGATCTGTTCCTTCGGGTATATCTACAAAATCTTTAAGCCAATTTAGTGAAACGTACATTTAAAATTGTTTAACAAATCTTAGGTCTCCATTTGTGAGGTAGCGGATGTCTGTTATTCCGTATCTCATCATTACAAGTCGAGTTAGGCCGAATCCGAATGCCCAACCTTGATATTTTTTTGAATCGATTCCTCCAGCTTTTAGAACATTCTCATGAACCATTCCTGCTCCCATGAATTCAACCCATCCAGTGTTTTTGCATACTCGGCAACCTTTTTGGCCGCAGAGTAGACACGAAAAGTCGAGCTCTAGGCCTGGTTCTACGAAGGGAAAATATCCTGGGCGGAATCTTACTTTTACAGGTTTTCCAAATAGACGAGTTAAAAATTCTGCCATTACTCCTTTTAGATGGCTTAGTGAAATATTTTCATCAATTAAAAGTCCTTCTACTTGGTTAAATGTTGTGTCGTGACTGGCGTCGGTTGCTTCGTATCTAAAAACTCTTCCAGGGACGATTACTCGCAGTGGTGCGCCATATTTTTTCATTGTTCGTATTTGGACAGGGGAGGTGTGTGTTCTTAAAACCATTTTTCCCTGATCCTTGTCTTTTTTATCTTTTAAGAAAAAAGTGTCCTGCATGTCGCGAGCAGGGTGGTCTTTTGGAATGTTTAGGCTTTCAAAATTGTAGTATTCCGATTCGATTTCTGGTCCATCCATAATTGCAAAACCCATTTGGTTGAAAATTCTCTCAACTTCTTCTTGAACTTGAGAAAGAGGGTGAATGTGTCCAATGTGGCGTGATTTTCCTGGGATTGTTGTGTCGAAAAAATCTTTTTCAAGTGCTTTTTCTAGTTTTTTTCCTTCTATGGATTGTTCAATTTTTCTAAATTCTACCTCAAGCGCTTTTTTTATCTTATTAGAAAGCTGCCCTATTGCAGGTTTTTCTTCTGGAGAAAGATCCTTTAATCCGCGGAGTATTTGGGTAAGTTTTCCCTTCCTTCCTAGGTATTCGACTTCAAGATTCTTGAGTTCTTCAAGGCCTTTAACCTTTTTTAGTGCTTCGATTGCGTCTTTTTCTATTTGTGTAAGTTGATCTTTCATGTTCTTAGTTTATGCGAACACTTTACTGAGTTTGGAGAGGTTTTTCAATATAAGGTTAGAAGGAAAAAGTGTCAGCCGTTTTTGTGGGCGCGTTGACACGTGAGGACTTGAGGCGTTTAATTTTTACTTACTTTTAATTTTTTTATTATGGCTAAATCAGGACCAGGGGAGGTGGCGTCAGCAGAAGATTGTGAAAGGGTTAAGGAAGCGGCGTTGAGGATTTTTGACCCAGTCGTTACCGATGCGCTTTTTCATCTTACCGAAGCGGTTGGCTTAAGATCTGACGACTTGGATAATCAAATCGCTAACATTGAAGTTGGTCACATTGTGAGTGCGTTACTTGAGTTGCCCGCAAGCGACTTGTTACTTTTTTTAAATGAAGGATTAGGGCTGGAGGTCGTTAAGGTTATAATTTCTCCAATGTTTCCAGACGTTGATCAAGACAGAGCTATTACTGCTTTTATTTGGCGAATTTATGGAGCTGTTTACACGACTATAGGAAAGGAAATGGCGCGGGGAGCCTGGGGGACAACTCCTATGCGAGAGGCACTTAGTAAAGAAGTGACAGAGCAGGTCAATGAAGATGATGTTATTGAGGTGGAGGCAGCTGACATTAAGGAAAGGCTAGAAAGAGAAGGGGCGTTGCGATAGGGCATTGACTGCGAAGCAGTTGTTTGGTTTAATGTGTTCTTATTTTTAATTATTTATTTGTATGGGTGAAGTAAGTGGGTCTTCTGAAAGGGTGCAGGCGATATCGGAGGTGTTTTTTTATGAGTGGAGTCAGCAAACTTTTGGAAGGCCTGTAGCCGGATATGGATCTATTATGATGGACAGTGCAATAAATGTTTTAAAAAAATGTATTACTGGCTTTGATAGAGATGATGCTTATTGTGTTTTGGAAGACTTAAGTATTGTGACGCTTGCTTTTTATGAAATTCTTGATGAAAAAATTGATACAGTTTTTCTTAATGAGCTTCGTGCGGCTGAGGTAGAGCAAAGACCTGAAATGATTAAAGTTCTTGTTGGAAGGTTGAGAGAGATTGATGCGGAAGTGATTGAAGATGACGAAACTGCCGTGGTTCAAGCTCGTATGAAAGACGATATAGTGGCAGCTGGAGAGGTGGCTATTGGTAAAGAAGGGGAAGAGGTTAGCCGTTTTGATTAATTGTTTATTTTGCTTTTGGCGTTGGTAGTAAATCCCATATTAAATTCCACATGGATTCGTGCATCTGGTAGATGTAGTCGTTTTCAATAATTACTCCGACGAAGTTGTCTTCGATGTATGTGAGATAGGATATTTTCCCGTCATAGATGTTCATTTCGAGTGCAAACGGATAGAGGCTTTGCTTTATCCATTTATACCCCTTGTGTGATTTTGGAGAATACTTTCCTTTTTCGTAAACTTTTCTTGCGAAGGGGGTGTCTAGAAGAAGGCTGCGTTTTGTTAGGTTAGTTTTTTCACGTTCTTTTACGTAGTCGTCATTTATGTCTTTTATTTGCTCAAACATTGCATCAATATTGGCAAAGTCCTTGAGTTCGGTTTTTGAAGTTAATGTGTCGTAAAGAATTTTTCTTGCGGCGTCTTTTCCTTGGAAAAATTTCACATTCGGAATTGCCTTATTTGATTCGATCATGCCTACCATTTCTGGCATTACTTGTTTTAGCCCTTCCATCATTTTGTCGTATTTGCCCGTTGCTTGCTTTTTCTTTATTTGAAGGATTTTTAGAAGGTTTTCAGGATGCGTTGCAGTGAAGATATGAACGTTTTTATTTGTGGATTTTGTAACGAGTTCTTCACCCTCAAGCCTTAATAGAATGTTTTGAACGGTTGTTCTTGGAAGACCTATTTGATAGGCAAGCGTGCTGGCCCTGTTTGAACCTGTTTTTAGTAGTTTTAGATATGTTTTTGCCTCTTTTTCGTCTAGTCCGAGACTTTTTAGCGTGTTTTGTATCATTTGAATGAATTATGCACTGCTGCCCACGTGTGGTCGGCAGAAAGGAGGCTGTTTATGCCGACCTGGGGCCGTCAGGTGGTTTTTTCTCTTGTGTGGCGATCTTCTGTTTATGTTTATATCAAGAGTTAAAGGCTTTGTCAATCTTTGCCGATGGGTGGTGGGCTTTGTTCTTTTTGAAAATGAATTATGCCACTTGCCGATGGTCGGCAGTTGGCTTATGGTTTAGTTACTAATTAATAAATATTTTATGACTAAGGAAACAGGAAAAATTCACTTTATCATTACAGGAGGGACTATTGATTCTTTTTATGATGGAACGATTGATGCGGTTCGGCCCAATGAAAAATCGGTTATTCCTTATTATATCGAAACCTTAAAATTATATGAGGAGGCTGAATATACAGAATTTTGCATGAAGGACAGTAGAGAGTTGGACATGAATGATCGAGAGGGAATCCTTGAGACTGTTGAAAAAACGGAGGCTAGTCATATTATTATTACTCACGGAACATATACGATGCCTGACACAGCGAGATATTTGAGTGCAAATATGGCAGAGGTTTCTGATAAAGTTATTATTTTGACTGGATCCATGATCCCTATGGCTGGATTTACAGGGTCTGATGGGCCTTTTAATTTGGGGTTTTCGTTGGGAATGATTAAGAATGTTGATCCTGGAGTTTATATTTGTATGAATGGACGACTTTTTACGCATGAGGAGGTGGCTAAGGATATATCAGAAGGACGTTTTTATTCAGTTTTTAAGGAAAAAGAAACATTTTTTGGAAGATCTAACCCAAAGGTAGATGAAAAATTGTCAAAAGTGTAACAGTGAGTTTGAGATCAGAGAGACGGACTTAGGAGTTTATAAAAAACTTGATGCGCCTGCTCCTGAAATGTGTCCTGATTGCCGGCTTCAACACAAATTGAATTTTAGAAATGAGAGAACTTTTTATAGAAGGGAAAGTAGTTTATCCGGGGAGGGGATAGTTTCTATTTATGATAAGGAGACGGATTTTCCTGTTTATTCTCAGGAAGAGTGGTGGAGTGATAAGTGGGACGGTATTGATTATGGGCGTGATTTTGATTTTGAGCGGCCATTTTTTGAACAATTTAAGGAGTTGATGAAGGATGTTCCTCGTATTGCTCTTTTTAATGTGAATCCTGTAAATAGCAATTATTGTCAGCAGGCTTATGATAATAAAAATTCATATTTATGTTGTGTAGTTGAGGAGTGTGAGGACTGTATGTATATGGATCACTCAAATTGTATTAAGGATTCTTTTGATTCTAGTTTTATGCAGCATAGTGAGCTTTGTTACGATTGCGTGGATAGTGAAAAGTTATATTCTTGTATTGGATGTCAGAGTTGTCAAAATTCTAGTAGTTTAATTTTTTGTTATGACTGTGTGGGATGTCAGGATTGCGTTGGATGTTTTGGGATTCGAAACAAAAAGTATTGCGTCATGAATGAGCAATACAGTAAGGAAGATTATGAAGAGAAGGTTAGGGTTTTAGAGCTTAGTAAACATTCTAAGTTTATGAATGCTCGGGATTTTTTTTTGGGATGGATAAAGGATTTGCCGCATAGAGTTAATCGTAATTTTAATTGTGAAGATAGTGATGGGAATTATTTGATTAATGCTCAGAGGGCTCATGAATGCTTTAATGCTTATGAAATTCAGGACTGTGCTTATTGTACGTGGATTTTTAATAGTCATGATTGTTTTGATGTTTATGGGATGGGTTATAGTGAATGGGTTTTGGAATGCTTGGGAGTTGAAAAATTAAATAACTGTGCTTACTGCACATTTGTTTCGCATGGTGGTGATTGTTTCTATAGTGATATTTGTTTTAACTCGAACAGTTTATTTGGATGTGTTGGTTTAAGAGGGAAGAAACACTGTGTTTTTAATAAGCAATATTCTGAGATAGAGTACGAGAAGCTGAAGGCTCGCATTATTGAGCATATGAAGAAGACGGGAGAGTGGGGTGAATTTTTCCCTGCTGAGATGTCTCCATTTGCTTATAATGAAACAGCAGCGGCAGATTATTTTCCTTTAGATAAAGAGGGTGTTAAAAAGTCTGGATTTATGTTTAAGGAGGTTGATGCGAAGGAATACGCTTCTCAGAGTCATGAGTTTGAAGACGATTCTTTGGAAACAGAGGAGGCTGTTTGTGACGAGGTTTTGGCGTGCACAGATTGTGGTAAAAATTATAAAATCTTACCAAGGGAGCTTAAGTATTATAAAAAAATGAAGATTCCTCTTCCAAGAAAGGGCCCTGATTGTAGATATAAAGATCGTTTGGCTTTAAGGAATTCTAGGGATATGCAGAAAAAGAATTGTGATAAATGCAAAAAAGAGATGATGGCTGGTCACTATAAAAATGCTGGTGTGAAAATTTATTGTGAAGAATGTTATAGAGGATTTTTGGGGTAGGGGAAAATGATAATCCCTCGTTTCGGGATTGTTAGGTTGATAAGTGCCTCTTCGAGGCATGAAAAAAGGACCTCATCTTGTGACGAGGCCCTTTAGATTTGCTTATAAAAAGCGCTGACTATCTAACAGCGTCTTTTAGTGATTTTCCAGCTTTGAAAGCAGGAAGTTTCATTGCAGGAATCTTGATCTTTTCTCCTGGGTTTCTTGGGTTAACTCCAGTACGTGCAGCCCTGTGTGAGATACGGAAAGTTCCGAATCCAGTGATTGTTACATTTTCACCTTTTTTTAGTGATTTTGTAACCATGTCTAGAACAGCTTCTAGAACTTCTCCTGCTGCTTTCTTTGTAACTCCAGCTGCTTGAGCAGCTCCTGCTACTAAGTCTCCTTTAGTCATAGCGCGTTTGGTTATTGATATATACTTTACGAACTAGGAGTATTATAGGCTGAAGTAAGGGCAAATCAAGGAGTTGTTGCAAAGAAAGCCTTGAGGCATGGGATTTTTAGGCAGTTTTCATTCAAAAAATGGTCTTTTTGCCCTTTCTTAAGCCGTTTTATTTTTGGTTGCACAAAACGCTGGTATGTTTCAAAATCGGTCACTTTTGGCTGTGTCAAAACATTTTAATAGGTTTTGTGAAGGAATTTTGTTGACGAAATTTTCCTTCTCCGATAAGAATTAAACTTGTAAATATTCTTCAAAAAATTTTTTATGTCTAAAAACTTAGTAATAGTAGAGTCCCCAGCAAAGGCTAAAACAATTTCACGATTTTTGGGAAAAGACTATACGGTGCTCGCTTCAATGGGGCATGTTCGGGATTTACCAAAGTCTAAAATGGGGATTGATGTTGAGGGTGATTTTACACCAAGTTATGCGATATCTGAGGATAAGAAAAAGGTCGTGAAGCAGCTTAAGGACGAGTATAAAAAAGCAGATCACCTTTGGTTGGCAACTGATGAAGATCGAGAAGGAGAGGCGATTGGGTGGCATTTGCTTTCAGCATTAAAGGTTAAGAAAACGGACGACGTAAAGAGAATTGTTTTTCATGAGATTACAGAGGGTGCTATTAAAAGTGCTATGGAGACGCCTCGTGAAGTTGATATGAATGTTGTTGATGCTCAGCAGGCACGACGAGTTTTGGATCGATTGGTTGGTTATGAGCTTTCTCCTTTATTATGGAAAAAGATTCGTTATGGTCTTTCGGCTGGACGTGTGCAGAGTGTTGCAGTTCGTCTTGTTGTTGATAGAGAACGTGAGATTGAGGCTTTTAAAGCGGAAGAATATTGGCATATTGTTGGTAATTTTGAAAAAGAGGACAAGGCATTGAAGGGAAGAGAAAAAGATTTTGAGGCAAAGCTTCATAGAATTTCTGGTAAGGAGGCTATAATTTCTGATGAAAAAAGTGCTAAAGAAGTTTTGGGGAATTTAAAAGGTGCGGATTACAAGGTTACTAAGATTGTAAAAAAACAGACTAAGAGAAATCCTTCTGCACCGTTTATTACATCTACGCTTCAACAGGAGGCTTCGCGAAAACTTCATTTTTCTGTGAAAAAAACCATGATGGTTGCGCAGCAGTTATATGAAGGTATTGATACGGGAAAAGGGGAGAGTGGTCTTATTACCTACATGAGAACTGATAGTGTGAATTTATCTGATCTTGCGCTAAATGATGCTAAGGAGGTTATTATTAAAGAATTTGGAAAGGAATATGCACTTGATGAACCACGAAAATTTAAAGGTAGAAAAGGTGCACAGGAGGCGCATGAAGCGATTCGTCCTGTAAACATGCATCTTCATCCTGACGAGGCTCATCTGTTTTTAACTAAAGATCAGAGTCGTTTGTATGAATTGATTTGGAAGAGAGCAATTGCGTGTCAGATGAAAGAGGCCCTTCTTGATAAAACTAGTGCTGATATTGAGGCTCATAATGGTAGCGATGAATTGGGTTACACGTTTAGGGCTACTGGCCAGGTTGTGCGATTTCCTGGTTTCATGGAGGTTTATATGGAGGGAAAAGATACTCCAGAGGAGGAGGAAGATTCTAATGGTGATAAATTTTTACCATCTCTTGAAGAGGGAGAGGCTGTAGATCTTGAAAAATTGATTGATTCGCAGCATTTCACAAAACCACCGGCTCGATATACTGAGGCGTCTTTGGTTAAAAAGATGGAGAGTGAAGGCATTGGACGACCGAGTACATATGCTCCTACAATTCATACTGTAATTGCGCGTGGATATATTGAAAAAGAGCAGAGAACTTTGCGGCCTACCGATTTGGCTATGGTTGTAACAGATATGTTGGTGAAGCATTTTTCTGACATTGTTGATTATAAATTTACTGCGGAGATGGAGGAGAAGTTGGATGGAATTGAAGAGGGAAAGCATGAGTGGATTCCAATGATTAAAGAGTTTTATGTTCCTTTTCATAAGGCTATTGTTGAAAAAAGCGAAACGATTAATCGTGATGACCTTGTTCAGGATGAGACGGACGAGATTTGTGAAAAATGTGGAAAGCCTATGATGGTTAAGCTTGGGCGTTTTGGAAAATTCTTGTCGTGTAGCAATTATCCGGAATGTAAAAATGCAAGACCTCTTGAAGGTGAAGACGATTCTCAAGAAAAGCGTGAAGACACTCCTGAATTTAAGGCTTTAAAGGAAAAATATAAAGATGAAAAATGTGAGAAATGTGGAGAAGCAATGGAGGTTAAAAATGGTCCTTATGGGTCATACCTAGGTTGTTCAAAGCATCCAGATTGTAAAAACATTAAATCAATTGTTATTTTTTCTGGCGTGAAATGTCCAAATTGTGATGAGGGAGATCTTGTTGAGAGAAGAACTAGAAAAGGAGGACGTCTTTTCTGGGGATGTAATAAGTTTCCAAAATGTAAGACTGCGACTTGGAATAAACCTGTTGCGATTGATGAAAAAACTGGAAAGCTTCAAGTTGAAGATAAAGAGGGGAATACTGTTTTTCAAGAGGATATGGTGAAGAAGAAACCTGCTGCGAAAAAGACCGTCAAAAAGGCGCCTAAAAAAATAGCGAAAAAGAAGCCAGCAAAGAAGAAGACGGCGAAGAAAAAGGTCACGAAAAAGGCGTAATTATTTCGATTTAAAATGGCTTGTGATATAATTCTGAGGTGTAATTTTAATACCTCATTATATGTTTAAATTTAGTAGAGTTTTTGGGATCTTAGTTTTTGCAAGCTTGGCGTTTTTCATGCTTTCGGTTGCGGCTTTTGCAGAGTCGTCTGACCTCTACGGATGTAGTGGAAAAATTTCAGGTACTGCAGAGAATGTAAATATTAACGCTGGTTATACTGATTTTGATTCACATCCAAAGGCAGCTAATGAGCATGTTGGTGATGGTGTCATTTCTTCTGGCACCACAGAAGGAACTATAATTGGCTATTCGAGTATAGTTGCGCCTGGTAATCTTTCAATGCGTGAGAATGGGCGAGAATTAGCGGCTTGTGCCGAGTTGGATGGAGATGAGTTTTCTGTTGATTTTGCAACTGGTGAGCTGGATTTAGAAGCAGACGAATTTCTTCTTAAGGGTTACGTATGGAATACAAATTTAGGATTTATTAATCTTTATTGTGGAGTGGATGGTAAAGATATTGTGGGTGAGCCTTGTGGTGTTCATCCTTATGGAGTTACGGTTGGTGCAGCTGGTGAAAGCGGTGGGAGAATTCTTAGCGGAGAGGCTTGGAATCCTGTTTTTGGTTATGTTTATTTTAATATTCTTGATGATCAGACTATTGGTGTTGATCCCTGTCCTATTAACGTAAATTGCGTTATTCACTCGTCAGCAGATGAGGATGAAGAAAAAAAAGTTTATAGGGGACCGGATGGGTCTCTTTATGGTTATGCCTGGACCGATGCGGGTGTTTGGATAAGCTTTGAAGGGGCTAATGTTAGCCTTGATGGCTCTGTTGGTGAGATTTCTGATGATGAGTGGTGTGATGAAGCAAAGACTATGAAGAGGCCTCTTTGTATAGAAATTCCAGACCCAGACCCAGATCCAGATCCAGATCCAGATCCAGACTCAGGTTCTGTTGAGTTTGGTTTTAAGAATTCAAAGGCGAGTAAAATTGCAGATGGTGAAGAGGGTTATTTAATTAGGCTTTATCTTTTGGATCCAGATACAGATGCTTCTCTAGATATAGATGATTTTCAGAATTTTGACTTAACTTTTAATTGGAAAGATACGGTTAAGAAGGACCAGAGAAGTGGTAGCGAGGGGGAGTTTGATCAGCTGGAGAATCCGTGGGCTGGTGATGAGGGAGGGGCTATTAAATCAAAACCGATTCATATTACACAGGAAAATTTTGAGGATTATTTTGAGGATGTTGTTGGAGAACGCTACTATGTTTTGAAGGAGCCAATTGCTTCTTATGCGCCTACTTCAAATATGAATACTTCTCCTACGACTTCTACTCATCCTCGATATTCTGTTTGGAATGATGTTTTCTTTAATGAAGAAGTTGATCCTTCACCTATTTCAAATACGCTTGCGCTTACAAGCGCAACATATACTTTGGTTTATGATGGAGTTGATTATGGGAAAACTGTTCATCTTAATGGGGTGGTTGGTTTTCCGTTTAACTTTAAGCCAGCGGTTTTTATTGATAATTTGTATGTAAATGGCTTTCAGGATTCCATTGATGCTATGAGAAATATTCCAATTAGATTTACCTTAGGATTAAAAACAGTTGGTTCTTTGTTAATGGTTATGCCTACAGATTTTATTAATTTGGTTCTTACTCCTCCTGCAGGGGGGAGCGATTTGTGTTCTGGTGGCTTTGATTTTGAGTTTCTTAAACCAGATGGAGAAGTTGATCAAGGGGTAGTGAATAAAAGCTTTGTAGATGGAGAGTCTTTTCCTTCAAATCTTTCTGCGATTGTTTCACTTTCTGGGGTTGATTGTGAGCAGGATTGTTCAATTTATGATGTGAAGGTGGTGGGTGAGGAGGATGGAGATGCTGATGCGTTTGATGTTTGTACAGAAGCCAAAGATACATGTACAGCTTGTTCTTTTGCAGGTAATGCCGGTCTTCATAGTGTTGTTCATTATCAGGTGATGGGTGCTCAAGGTCAGACCTCTACTCCTTCTGGTCATTCTGAGGTTTTTTCTGATAATGAGTTGCGTGATGTTTATTATTACAGCAATAAGTTGCCACGTATTTCTAGTTCGATAACTAATCCTGTGGCGGTTATTCATGGAAATATCTATGCGCC
>Ga0307987_1001967_pt1 | contig 10978 bp, 9 predicted proteins | sample EllFjometagen181_FD_203157 | JGI IMG/M metagenome (GOLD analysis project Ga0307987, IMG submission 203157) | Marine microbial communities from Ellis Fjord, Antarctic Ocean - #181 | ecosystem: Environmental > Aquatic > Marine > Unclassified | place: Southern Ocean | collected 2014-10-08 | reverse complement strand
ACGGCGACTGGACACCACTGAAGGAGGTCACCATCGATCCTGAAACCTTCGACTACACCATCCCATGGGATCCACCACCGGAAGATGGCCCGGGCTACCAGATCATGATCCGCGAAGTCACCGACGAAAGCGAGGTGAGGTAATGAAACACCTGACCAACCAGCCCCACACCTCGCCCGCCTTCCTCGTCGCTCTCGACGGCACCCACGCCCTGGTCGATGCCGAATCCGAACGGCTCCTTGTCCTCAACCACGCTGCCGCCCGTCTCTGGCGCGAGCTCAGCGACGGCGGCGCGCCCCGCACCGCCGCAGAGGTCGCCTTTGTGGATGAACTGGTCCAGTTGGGCGTTCTGGCCGCTGCTATCGCTGCCGTCTCTGACTTGGCGAGCGACGATCTGGAGGAGCCGAGGATCCTCGCGACGGCCCCCCTGCAAGTGGCCGCCGGGACCTCCGATCCGAACCCCTTCAGCGCCGATCCCAGCTGGTAGCGATGCGAAGGGCTGACTGCGGAGGGGTTTTCGGACGAATCAGCGTTCCTCGGGTAGCTCGCGCGGCAACTTGGCAGCATCCACGTTGCGGAGCCAAGTGGACAAGCCCTTCCAGTTGTTCTTGCCGAACCGTTTCTTCAGGTAGCGGTAGCCGCGCCCGTAGGCAGGATGGCTGCTCTTCTCGATGCTCTCCAATTCCTCCGCATAGTGATGCTTCCTGGCGATGGCTGCGGCCACGTACTGGCAGATTCCCTCCTTCAGCCACTCGGGGGCCTTGGCATGGAGTCCGGGCAGGGAGCGAGCCTGCAAGGCATGGGTGAACTCGTGTCCTGCGGTGCAGAGCAGCTCGTCGGGGGTGAGGCCATAGAGGAGGTGGATCGTTTCCGTCACCTTCTTCTCGGTTCGCAGCAGGCGCCCGCGACCATCCCGATAGGTGTCAATCTGTTCCTCGCGCAGGTAGTAGCCGCGTTCCTGCACGTCCCGGACAGGTGTTCCCTTCCTGGCAGCGGGCATTTTCTCTCGCCCCACGAGTTTCAGCTTGGGAAGCCCCTTGAAGGAGTACCCGGTCAGCGCCTCCACCTCCCGTCGGGCTCGTTTATAGATGGATTTTGCGGTCTTTCGGTCCATCACGACTCGTCCGGAACAGCGTTCGCAGAGCACGCGCTTGTCGGCTAGCTCGCTTCCCTTCGTCATGGGCAGGCTACAGGCGTCGCAGCGGGCTCCCGCAGCATCGCGCTCGCAGTAGACATGGCCGCCGATCAGGACGTAGTTCTGCACGGCCTTGCCACAGATCTTGCATTTGGGCAGCACGGCATCCAGGCAGGCTTGGCTGCAGAAGTTCTTCTTCTTGTGCTTGAGGTAGCGCCCAGTGATCGGCTTGCGGCAGGTGGCGCAGCCAGGCAGGGACGCTTGGTAGCACTTCTTGCTGCAATAGGCCTTTGCCCCCACTTTGATGTAGCGTCCCTGTACCGCGTTGCGGCAGGTCGCGCAACGGGTCGTGCCAGCCAGAACAGGGGACATCATGGCGAGGAACGCCAGGATGCAGATGGTGGGGATGAGTATTCTCGTTCGTCCGAGGCGGGGCATCATGATCTCCATGCGGGTGTCTGGTCTGCTGCGCGCCATGAATGTCGGTCCTGGCCGGGCGGTTCGCAAGCTCTGCCAGGTGCGACACGCCGCACGCGGCTGTGCTCCATTAGTGGGTCAACTCATCCCGGCGAAGAACCCGGCAGTTCCCAATCGGTCGCCAGATGTCTGGATCGGTGGTGCGGAAGCCCACGAGGACTTCCTTGCCCAAGGCAGCGGCCAGGTGTGTGACTCCGGTATCTGCGCCAAGGTACCGCTTGGCCCGTCGGGCCAGGGCGGCGCGCAGTTCCCCGAGGCTGGGACAGACTAGCTCCTCGTAGGCCGTGCCAGCAGCGGCGAAGGCATCCCGCAGGGGACCACGCAACATGAGGTCCGCCTCGCCGAAGGAGACGACGACCGGCAACCCCGTCGCCGCTCGCCAGCGCTGCGCGCGGCGGGCCAGGAACGGCAGGGGGAGGGATTTGGCGGGGGACCCGCTGCCCGCATGGATCCAGAGGGCGTCGCCGGCAGGCGCGGCGGGCATGGTCGGCGAACTCGGCCAGCCGGCTGGAGGAGCGATGTCGGCAGCGGTGAAGAAGCGCTGGACAATGTGCGGTGGCTTGGTGGGGCGGGGGGCGTGGAAGACGACCCGGTGTGCCCCATTGCCGAGAAGATTGGTCCGCAGCAGGTCGTCCTCCGCCGCGAAGACCTGGGCCACGGCACCGGCCACTGTCCCCGCAAGGGGGGGCGAGAAGCGGGCATTCGGGGTGAAAAGCTGGGTTCCGGCGGCACCGTCCACAGCCAGGAACGGGCGGCCCGCCAACCAGTCCGGGCAGAGCGCCCGGTAGGCACTGCGGGCAATCACAGCCACCGCAGACCGTTGGCTCAACTCCCGCAGGAGAGGGAGGGTCAGCAGGAAGTCGCCCAGCGCGCCAAGGGAGATCGCAACCTGTTGTCTCATGCGTTCAGGGCTTCGGCCACCAGCAGGAGAATCCGCTCTGCCGCCTCGCGCTTGCCAAGCAGGGGGAACACCAAGGCAGGAGCATCTCGCCGGAGGACCGTGATGCGGTTGGTCTCGACGCCAAAGCCGCTGTCCGGGGCGGCTACGTCGTTGGCGCAGATGGCATCGCAGTTCTTGCGGCGGAGCTTCTCTTGGGCACTGCGCGCCAGATCTTGGGTTTCGGCAGCAAAGCCAACCAGATATGGGCGGTGTTTGAGCGCGCCGATGGCGGCCAGAATGTCGCGCGTCCGGACGAGGGGCAACATGAGTTCGTCGTGTCCGGTCTTCTTGATCTTCTGCGTTGCCACTTCGCGGGGCGTGAAGTCGGCGACGGCGGCGCAGAGGATTGCGGCGTCGCACTGTGCGCTGCGCTCCATGGTTGCCTTGTGCATGTCGCGTGCGGACCGCACTGGCACCGTCTTTAGGTTGGGCAGCGGCGGGAGCCGCACGCTCAGCGGACCGTGCACGAGCAGCGTGCGCGCCCCGAGGCAGGCGGACGCCATGGCCAGGGCGACCCCCATCTTGCCACTGGAGCGGTTGGTGAGGAAGCGCACCGGGTCGATATCCTCGGCCGTCGGCCCGGCCGTGATCAGCACCGTGCGGCCCGCCAACGGTTTCTCCGCGACCAGCCAACGGGCTGCGAGCACGGCATCGCCCAGGGGCAGCCAGCGGAGACAGTCCGCCACGTGGCCGCCGAGGCCGATATGTGGCCTGGCGGGAACGAGCTTGCCAAGCAGCCCCCAGGCGGCGGCATCGGCCGGACAGAGCAGGGCGGGAACGGCGGCAGGCAGATCGCTGGGCGACGCGATCTCCGCCCCGGCCAGTTGGAGGGCTTCCGCCCGAATCAGCCTGGTGGCTTCGTCGGAGAGTACGGCGAGCACGCGGTACCCCGCTTGCACAAGCGAGCCGGCGACACCGGGCGCGGTGCAGGCATCGAGCCCGCCACCGACCAGCAAGGCGACAGTGGATTGTGCTGACCGACCTTGCGTCATGGCTTGCCGACCGGTTCGAGCCAGTGGTTGCCGTCCTGGCGGAGAAGCTCGTCTCCCTGGGCCGGGCCGGAGGATCCCACATCGTAGGTTGGCAGGGAGTCCGGCGACAGCCGGCTCTCGCGATCCAGCAGGGGCTGGACGAAGCTCCAGGCCGCTTCGATGCTGTCCGAGCGCCAGAACAGGGCGGGACGTCCCTGGAGGGCGTCGAGGACGACCTTGGCATAGCTCTCGGCCGTCACTGTGCCCAGGTCGTCGTAGCGGAAGCCGAGGTGGGTCTGTCCGACCAGGTCGCTGCCACCGGGATGTTGGGCGTTGAAGGAGAGGGTGATGCCCTCCTCCGGCTGGATGCGCAGATGAAGCACGTTGGGCTTGATCGCCGTGCAGGCCTCCTCGCTGCCCAGGATGCAGAGGGGGACGGTGCGGAACTGGATTGCCACATCGGTGACCTTGCGCCCAAGGCCTTTGCCGCTGCGCAGATAGAAGGGGACGCCTTGCCAGCGCCAGTTGTCGATGTGTGCGCGCAGGGCGGCAAAGGTGGGCACGACCGAAGCCGGGGCCACGCCGGCTTCCTCCCGGTAGCCCGCGTACTGGCCAAAGACAAAGTCGTCGGCACAGAGCGGTCGCAGGGAGCGGAACACTTCGTTCTTGCGCTCGCGGATGGATTCCTCGTCGCCGGCCAGAGGCGGGTCCATGGCGATCATGGCCAGCACTTGGAGCGTGTGGTTCTGGATCATGTCCCTCACCACGCCTGCTTCCTCGTAGTAGCCGCCGCGTCCCTCGATCGTGAGGCTCTCCGCCACGGTGATCTGCACGTTGTCGATATGCATCCGGTTCCAGAGGGGCTCGAAAATGGCGTTGGCAAAGCGGAACACCATGACGTTGCGGACGGTGTCCTTCGCCAGATAGTGGTCCACCCGGTAGACCTGGGGCTCGTCGAACACGGCGAGGACGCGCTGGTTCATGGTGCGTGCGGTGGCCAAGTCTCGGCCGAAGGGCTTCTCCATCAAGGCCCGCTGGCGCTCGTGTGCACGCCCGTTCTCGTCCGTGAATGGGCTCTCTGCGAGGGCGCTGATGAGGGGTTCAGTGACGCTTGGCGGCAAGGCGAAATAGAAGAGCGTGTTGCCCAGGGCTTGGCAGTGAGCCAGCCCTTGCACTTTGAGCGCGAGCTTGGTGAGGTCGGCCCCCGAATCGTAGTTCCCGGTCTGGTAGTGCAGCCGCGCAAGGAGACGTGCAAGCGGCTCTTCCCGCACACTTCTGGCGTGCTCGTGCAGGGATTTGGCCGCCTGTTGCCGCCACTGCTCATCGGTCTTGGCCGACCGGCTGAAACCGACGATGAGCAATTCCTCGGGCAGGGCCTGTCGGGTCTCCAAGTCGAGGAGAGCGGGGAGGAGTTTTCGCTTGGTGAGGTCGCCGGAAGCTCCGAAGACGACCATCACGCATGGGTGGGTGCCGCCACATGGGCATATCTTCATGGTTGGGTATCCCGATCTGTTGGATCCTGCATCCCCGCAACGGACCCGGTTGGGAAGCGGAAGTTCGGGCGCGTTCCTCGTGGTTTGCTACCATAGCACGAGTTGGTGGCTTGTGGGTTCGCTCGTTGACAGGGCGCGTGGGGGACACGACTGTACGAGCTTGCCGACCGATGCATGGTTGGCACGCATGTCCTGTCCCCCTGTGGAGCTTTCCGTCGCCCATGACCACGTCCCCTGACAATGCCGCTGGGAAGTCGCCTGCCTTTGTGGGGGCAGCTTGGCTGTTCCTGCTGCTGCTGCCGCTGAACATCCCACTCCGGGCTCCGCTCTTTCTGCACGACCTGCTGGGGCCCGTCTTCATGGGAGCCTTGGCTGTGCGGGGCCTGCTGGCGGCGTCCAAGCGGGAGGGGTGGCGGTCCTACCTGCGGTCGCCGTTTGTGCTTCTCCCCACCTTCCTGGTTCTGGCGGTCCTGGCGACGTTGGCGCATCTGCATGGTTTCAGGGATGTCTACGAGCTTGGCATTGTCTGTTACATGGCGGTGCTGTTCGCCTTCTTCGTCGGGACCCCGCTGAAACGACGCCATCTGGCGTGGTACGGTCTGTTTGTGCTGGGCGTCATGTGGGGAACGGCTCTCTGGCAGATGCTTAGCGGGGCCATGCGCAGCTATGGGATCTACGAGCAGACGACCCTCGGCTTCATCGCCAGACGCTTCTTTTTCACCTTCGAGCACCCGAACTTGGTCGGCTCCTTCTATGTGCTGCCGGTGGCGTGCCTACTGATCGGGGTGGCTGGCCGCGGGCGTCGGCTGCGCTGGGGCGAGTTGGTGCTGGGATTGCTGGCCATGGCCGTGCTCCTCCTGCCCCTGGGGCTGACGATCAGCAAGCACATGCTGCTCTCCGCCGCGTTGATCGCGGGGGCTGTGGTGGTGGAGCGCGAGCATGCGACTGGTTGGCGGTGGTTCTGGCTCGTGGCGGTGCTTGGCACCTTCGCGGTCTTCTATCTCACGGTCCTCTTCCCCTTCTTCCCCCTGCAGGCCTCATTCCCCTTCTTCAACCACGCAACCTGGGGCATGTACACCACGCACCAAGCCATCTACTGGCGCATCCTGACCAAGGACGCATGGGCGATGCTGGCAGGAGTTGGGCCGGAAGCCCTGCGCGATCTGTATCCCACAATGGCCGATGGGGAGTACATCCGATCGGTCCTGACGCAGTATCAGCAGACCGAGCTGACCGAGAGCTTCTGCACCTATATGGACTCCCACAACGAGTACCTGAACACCGGGACCTCCTTTGGGCTGCCCGCCTTGGTGGCATTGCTCGGCTTCTGGATCTCGCAGGCGGTTGTTTCGTTTCGGCGGAATCGGGACGAGCTGGTCCTCTTCTTCGTCGTTGGCCTGCTTTGTTGCTGCTTCTGGGACGATCTCGTGAGCAAGCGCTGGATCTGGGTGACCCTGGCCCTGCTGGTGGGCAATGCCCGGCGCGATCACGAGGAGGCCGCATGACCTACGGCGTGGTCACCATCTGCCGGAACGCGGCCGAGACCGTGCAACGCTGCATCGAGTCGGTTTTTGCCCAGAATCCGCCGCCCGCCCAGTACGTGGTGGTCGATGGCGGCTCCACCGACGGCACGTTGGGGATCGTGACCGAGTGGTTGGCAGCAGCGCCGGCTCCCTGCGAGTGTTCGGTCGTCCATCAGCCTCCCCCTCCCCAGGACGTCGCGGGGATTCCCAACGCCTGGAATCTGGGGTTGCGTGAGCTGCACGTGGATGTGGTTGTCCTGCTGAATGCCGACGACTGGCTGGAGCCCGATGCCGCCGAGACGGTTCTGACCGAGTTCTCGGCCGCGCCCGAGGCGGACCTGCTGATCTCCCCCATCCGCATCGTTGCGGCGGAGGGAGAGCGCATTCTCCAGCCCCGCCCCTTCTGGCTCTTCCCATTCCTGATGCCCGTGATGCATCCCGGCTGTTTCGTGCGGCAACGCGTATACGACCAAGTCGGCGCGTTCAGCGAGCGCTACCGCATCTCGGCCGACTACGACTTCATGTACCGTTGTCGGCGAGCGCGGTGCGCCTTCCGTGGCTACTCGCGTCCCTTGGTGAATATGCAGTGGGGCGGTATGGCCCGGCAGAACCTCCCCACGGCTCGCCGCGAGACGCTGGCGATCGCTCGCCGGCACTGCCCGGTTCCCGGCTTGCCGTGGCTGGCCTACCTCTTGCGCAGACTACTTGGCCGATAGGGGAACGGAATGGTGGAATGGTGGAATGCCGAAGGCCCTGAGCAGAGTCGAAGGGGTGGAATGGCGGAACGCTGGTGCGATGGGAATGAGGCTCGCACACCTTGCCGTCTTCCGTCTTCCCTGTCCCCCCAGGTTCTGACCATTCCCTCCCACGACCTCTTCCCTTTCCGCAGTTTTTCACCATTCCACCATTCCATTCTTCCAGGTCTCCACCACTCCCTCCCACCTGTCCCGCGACCTCTTCCCTTTTCGCAGTTTTCCATCATTCCACCATTCCACCATTCCATTCTCCCAGGTCTCCACCACTCCCTCCCACTCCTCCCGCGCTCTCTTCCCTTTCTGGAGTTTTCCACCATTCCATTGTTCCATCATTCCACCATTCCATTCCCCAAGGCCTTCCCATGTGTGGACTAGCTGGCATCTTTGACCTTCGCGAGGGGCGCACCCCGGATGCCGCCTTGCTTGGCCGCATGGGCGCGAGAATCAGCCATCGGGGACCCGACGAGGAAGGTCTTGACACGGGGCCAGGGTGGGGGTTGGCAAGCCGTCGCCTGGCCATCATCGGGGTGTCCGATGGCAAAATGCCGATGGCGAACGAGGATGGTACGATCCATGTCGCCTTCAACGGCGAGATCTACAACCACCACCGCTTGCGCGACCGCCTGCGCCAGCAAGGACATGTCTTTCGGACCCACGCCGATACCGAGGTGTTGGTGCACCTCTACGAGGAACGCGGTGCGGCGCTGGTTGACGAACTGGAGGGGATGTTCGCCTTTGCCCTGGTGGACGAGCGAAACCACACCCTCCTGCTGGCCCGGGACCGCATGGGGCAGAAGCCGCTGCACTACGGGTTTACCGAAGACGGCTTCCTGGTCTTTGGCAGCGAACTGCAGGTCCTGCTCGAGCACCCCAAGCTCTCGCGAGACATCGACGTGCGAAGTCTGTCCGACTACTTCTCCCTCGGCTATGTCCCCTCGCCGCGCTCCATCTACCAGTCCGTCCACCAGTTGCCCCCCGCCCATCGCTTCACGACGCAGCGCGGGCAGGAGCCCGGGCAGGCAGAACGCTGGTGGCGATTGCGCTACGAACCCAAGCAGGATCTGTCCTTCGCGGATGCGGTGGAGCAAACCCGGCAACTGGTGGATCATGCCGTCCAGGCCCGGCTCGAATCGGAAGTGCCTCTCGGGGCGTTTCTTTCCGGTGGGCTGGACTCCTCGGTGGTCGTCGCCTCCATGCAGAGGCATCTGACCCAACCGGTTCGCTCCTTCACCATCGGGTTCGAGGAAGCGCGCTATGACGAACGCAGCGCCGCCGCCACTGTGGCCGCCCATGTGGGGACCCAGCATCGGGAGCGGGTGGCGGAACCGGCTGATGCGGCCCTGCTGCGCCGCTTGATTCGCCACTATGGCGAGCCCTACTGCGACTCCTCCCTGCTGCCGACTGCCTTGCTTTCCCGGTTCACTCGCGAGGGGGTGACGGTCGCCCTGAGCGGCGATGGCGGCGACGAGCTGTTCGGCGGCTACCGCCGGTACCAGTTCATGGCCCTCTATCGTCATCTCCAGGTGATTCCCGGTCCCCTACGCCGTTCGCTTGCCCGCGTGTTGCTCAAGGTATTGCCTTCTGCACGGGCTGGACGGACGGCCCTTTCCCAACTTCGCCGTTCGCTCACCGCCTTCTCCCAGGCCCCACTCGGGTGCTTTGCCGGTTTCCAGCAGATTTTCTCTCGCGATGCGGCAAACCGTCTGCTCGCCCCTGCCTCCCCGAGCGGCCACTACCTCGATGACTGGGAGAGCCTGCTCTCCGAGGCAAGCGCGCGGGACTTCGTCGAGCAGTTCCTGGAGCTCGACACCGCCTGTTATCTTCCCGAGGACCTGCATCGCAAGGTGGACGTTGCCTCGATGGCCTTCAGTCTGGAGGTGCGCGCCCCGTTCATGGACCGGGAACTGCAGGAGTTCGTGGCCAGCCTGCCCCGCACCTTCAAGTGTGGCCTGCGTTCGCGGAAGCGGTTGCTGCAGGCGATCGGGCAGCCGCTGCTGCCGAGCGAGATCTGTCGCCGCCCGAAACGCGGCTTCGGCGTCCCGGTGGCAGAATGGCTCCGCAGCGGCCTTCGGGAAGACACGCGAGCGCTTGCCGCCGACCTCACGACTTGGGACCGCAGAGGCGTGTTGAGCGGAGACATGGTGCAGACGCTGGTGAACGAGCATCTCTCGGGAGGGAAGAACCATGCGCCGCAGCTCTGGGCCTTGTTCTGTCTGAGGCTATGGTACGAGGAAATCGATTCGCCCTAGAATATGGCCCCGCTTCGTTCCATGGACCCACACGCACTTACTGTCATCGAGTTCCCTGCCTTCCTGGACGAATTGGCATCGCTTGCCCAGACGTCCCTCGGCGCGGCCCGCTTGCGCAGCCTGAAGCCAACCCATGACATCGACAAGATCGTCGCTTGCCGTCGGCCGTATCAGGACACGATGCGTATGTTCTCGGCCGGGAACACCCCGCCTGGGCTGGCCTTTGACGATGTGAGCGACATTCTGCGGCAACTGGCACCGTTGGGCGCCGCCGTCGGCGGCGACGAACTGGTCCGCTGCCGCAGCTTGCTCGATGCTTGTGCCGACGCCAAGAGCTTCCTGCTCAGCGAGACCTGCCGCGAGCTGCCCACGCTCCATGCGTGGGGGCAGGAACTGGTGGATGCTCCGGATGTACGCCAGGCACTCCATCGGGCCTTCGACAATGAGGGGCTCGTGCTGGATTCCGCCAGCGCCCTTCTCGCCGACTTGCGTCGCCGGGGGCGCTCGCTCGAACGCCGCCTCCAGGAGACGCTGGACGACATGACTCGCCAGACGGAGCTGGAGAGCGTGGTTCGGGATCGCTATGTGACGGTCCGCAACGGTCGGTTCGTCATCCCCGTGCGCCGCGAGCAACGCGGCTCGCTGCCAGGCGTGGTCCACGATCACTCCAATAGTGGGCAGACCATCTTTGTCGAGCCCACTTCCACGCTGCCCATGGGCAACGAGTTGGCGGACGCGCGGTTGCGGGAGCGGGACGAAATCCTGCGCATTCTGCATGAGCTCTCCGCACGGATTCGCGTTCTGATCCCCGACCTGCGCGCCAACACCGAGGTGCTCTCCGAGCTGGATGTGGCGCTTGCGGTGGGGCGTTGGGCGGCGCGGGACGACTGCCAGATCCCGCGCTTCGGCACGCGGCTCAAACTGGTGAGTGGGCGCCACCCCCTGTTGGAGAAGCAACTCCGCAGCGAGGGACGTGGCAGCCAATTGGTGCCGCTCAGCCTGGCCCTCGAGAAGGGGACGCGCGTCCTGGTGGTGACTGGCTCGAACACGGGTGGCAAGACGGTCGTGCTGAAGACGGTGGGCCTGCTGACCGTGGCGGCTCAGTGCGGCTTGCCGGTGCCGGTGGGCGATGGCACGGAGTTGGAGTTGTTCGAGGAGCTGTTTGCGGATATCGGCGACGAGCAGTCCCTGACTGCCAGCCTCAGCACGTTCAGCGGCCATCTGAACCAGATCGGCCGGATTTTGGGCGGCGCGGGGAAGGGACGTTGCCTGGTTCTGCTCGACGAGCTTGGGGCGGGCACCGACCCGCTGGAGGGTGGCGCACTGGCCTGTGCCGTGCTTGATTCCCTGTCGAAATACGACGCCTTGACGCTGGCCACCACCCATCTGGGCGTGGTCAAGACCTTTGCCCATGACCGGGACCAGATGGTAAATG